>ENA-UOJC01000067-UOJC01000067.1-human-gut-metagenome-genome-assembly--contig:-C104-NODE-67-length-171638-cov-26.296859_pt1 | contig 171638 bp, 175 predicted proteins | sample MGYA00242339_ERZ723886 | MGnify/ENA metagenome assembly ERZ723886 | reverse complement strand
ATTTTCCGATAGTGTAATGGACGTCTTTTATGTCCGTCCATTTTTCAAATCTTTACTGGCAGGTTCATCATCTGCTCACGAGAGAGGTTATAAAACGCTTGGCCGGATTTGTGCGTAATGTTTCGGCAGTTATCACGATGGTGTTTAGCAGCAAAAGCGTAGAGCAGATATTCTGATACGACATCGTCGTTAAAGTGTGGTATGAGCATAAGCACAAAACCGCCAACAACCGTGTCGGAATAATCTTTGTCTATGAGTGCGATTTTGCCGATGTGATCCAGGCTACTAACTGCAGGTGTAATCATATAGTTTTTTCTCAAATACAGTTCCGGCTTTACAAGCTCGCTTGAAACGAAAACATCATCGCCCTTAAAATAGAACTGCTCTTCACCGATATTCCCGCCACGCAGTACTCTCACCATTTTGTCTGCCTTTATGGCGAGAGCGTCCTTTTTGTATGCAAGCCCAGACATATTCGAGAAAAGGTCTCTTACACGGCACCATTCCCAAGATGAAGGTATCTCAAAAGGCGCTAAATCTGCCAGAGACCGAACTTCATCGCCGATTTTCTCATAAGGAGTATTATCAGAACTCGGCTTTTTAACGATTACCTCGGTAGTTTAACGAATACTTCAGTAAATCAACGATTACCCCAGCTGTTTAACGATTGCAACGACAAAAAAGCCACAAAACCCATATAAAGCACAAAACCCCGCCGCAGAAATGCTCTGTGGCGGGGTTAGCTTATGTGCTGAAACAGCCGAAAAGCCTTATTTTAAGCGGTTTTCGGGCATAGAAAAAGTCCACCGTAATTCTATCAAAAATACGGTGGCATTTTGGCGGAGATGGAGAGATTAAATATACCACTTCACACCACTTTTTACTGCTTTATAAAATTGCTTGTAAACCACGCATTTACGTCATTTAAGCCGTTTCATTTGTTCCACATTTCACAAGCATATATTTACAATTCAGCTTTATCGTGTATAATTCGTGTACGCAAAATCAGCCGCCTCAGATCACTCCGAGACGGCTGTTTTAATTGTTGCAGAAGTATGTTGTCAGCACACACACTGTCTATCTTATTTTTTTACCCTATCGTCATCAATCCAGATACGGAACGCCTTCATGCCATACTGTTTAGCATAGAGTCTGCGTCCATCTTTCGACGTAATATACGCCGTGAAAATGTACATAGACATTCCCCCTTTGCAAAAAAGTTTATAAAACCCCTTGCAAACTCGAAAGAACTATGATATAATGTAATTGTTGAGAATACATTGCTGACAAACACAGTTTCGATAGCAAGTGGTATGAAAAGTCAAGTTGCGAGCTTGGCTTTTTTTGCTTTACATAGAGCAATTTCCGCTGCCTGATAAGACGTGCCAAATTCTTTTGAAATTTCTGACGGTGTCAGCGTGTATATCAGATGATCCGGCATAAGCAATTTACTTGCAAATGTGTTAGCCTGCCATTCTGGATCACAATATGTAACAACACGTCCGCCGTCACTCCTACACAACTGCACACCTGAACTATGAAGAACATAATGCCCTAGCTCGTGTGCCAACGTAAACCTGTCACGTCCACTACCATTTAACGCTCTATCATAAACATCTTCACGGACGACAATACTGTTTGCCACGTTATCAAAATATGCGTATGTATCGGGCATCTCATTTTTAGCAACATATAAATACGAAAATTTTGGGTCTATTTCAGGCAACACAGTTTCTATGAACTCAACAATCGGAAAATATGTACGATCGTATAAGTTGAGTTTTCTGCGAAGTCTGTTGGTCAAATGTAAAATGTCATCTGTGCTCATCGGTTTTGCGATGAATTGACTCAATACTGATCACCTCTTACTATCAAGAATTTTAATTAAACTGTTAATCTCATCACTTGTAAGCGAGTCAATCTTCCGTGCAAAGATAAGTCCCAAATTTGTTTGCTCGGTCGAATACCCTGCTGTGCTAATTGAGATTTCGTTTACGCTCCGGAAATAAGCTTCCTTAAGCTCTATTGCCTTTTCCGAATCCAAATCATAAGCGTTTATGATCTTACCCACTAAATCTTCGGTTGGCCGTTTCTTGCCATTTTCAACAGCAGACAAGTAGGCTGATGTAACTCCAACTTTACCAGCCATATCCTTAAGTAGGAGACCATTGTCAATACGATATCTTCTGAGAAATTTGCCGATTTCTGTCAACATCTTTTACGCCCTCCCTTCGATGATACTATTATAACACATCAATTTAACTTTGTCAAGTGATTTTTCAAAAAAGTTTTCCTGAATTGTTGATGTTGTTTTAATCAGCAGTTATCAGAAATAGAACATAGTGCTTTGGTGCTTCATAACAAAATCAGCCGACAAGGAATAATCCCTGTCGGCTGTCTTACTGTCTACTTTATCTTCTTTGTAATCTCGTCGCTGAGCTTCTTGATGAAGTTCACGCCTGCGATACCGTTCTCATAATATCCCCACTTTTTCAGCAGGGTATTAACTGCCTTTGCAGTACCTTTTCCGTATGTACCGTTCTTGTCCATGCCCACACTGTGAAGCTTGACCGCCTTTGCAAGAAGCAGCAGTTCCTTGAGTGCAAGCACACCGTTTGTTTTGTTGCCCTGCTTGTAGCCTGTCTTGTCAAGCACTTTCGCACTTATCTTGCTCTGGTTCTTTGGTCTCAGGAAGCCTGCAATGTGGTCGTAAGTATGCTTGACCTTAGTGCAAGCTTTTCCGCTCCAGTTTTGGTCATACGAATAAAAATAACTCGTGTTGCCCTCACCGGTGCAGATTGCTATGTGACCCCAGCCGCCATTCAACGTGCCTGACCATATCGCTACATCACCCTTTTTCGGCACGAAACTTGGCGTGTTCTTTACCTTTGTGAAATTTGCTTTCAGCCAAGTGTTCTTGTCGAATAAATCCCAAAAGTGATGTGCGTCATACCAGAAATTCTTGATACCTGAGCCGAAGACCTCGTTGAAATATGCCGTTGCAAGGTCTACACATTGTTTGCCTGCTGCGCCGTCATAGTTAACAGCTACACCATTGTGCTTCTTGATAAACTCATCATATGTCATTTTCTATTCCTCACTTTCGTTTGTATCTTCGTTTGTATCCACTTTGTTTTCCACTGTGATTTTCAGTTTGTGTACGATTTTCACCAAGAATGACGGCAGTGGTATACCTATCACCGCAAGATTTTCCAAGATAGAAATACACTCGTTGATGATAAACCATATCGTCACGATAAGGCCAAAGTAAAAGCTGACGTTTACCTCAATGCCTATCTGCGAAAGTCCTGAGATAAAGAGCCAATCAAGTACGCCTGACACCGCCACCACAAATATGTAGCCGACCTTTTTGAAAAGCCCTTTAAGACCGACACGGCTTGACAACTCACCCCTATTCCATGCTTTCCACATACCTGTAATGTAGTCAATGATCATCACAAGTACCAGAATGACTATAGGTATCGCCATAACACGGAAATACGCTGACAGCCCTGCGGCTATTGCTGATATTATTATTTTTGTTGTGTTTTCTTTCATTACTGCTCCTCACTTTCATATTTCTGTCCTGTGATTTTCTCATACTGCTCAGGGGTTATTTTTCCCCTGTCGGCAAAATCCTTGACCTGCTCAGCAGTGTACAAACCTAAATCATACAACCTCTTGACTTTTCTATACATCTTCCTCTTCCTCTCCAATTAGAGTATCAGTCATCAGTGCAGTATATAGCACCTGAGCTTCCAACTCATCAACCTTTGTAGCCTTCTTTGGTTGGAAGTCTTCTTGTGATAATCCTAACTTCTCAACCATCTTTTTCTGCAACTCTGTCATGTTGTACCTCCCACTTCACTCAGCTTCACGATATATTCTTCTTCATTTTGAACTGGTATCAGATAGCTGTCATTGCCGTTTTTGAACGTGATTGAACCGCCTGCTTCGACTTCGATATTTCGCAGGAAATCATCATCAATCAGGTTTGAAATATCGGTTACGATAGGGTTCGCTAGTTCGTAATACAGGATAACACCCTGCATTGCCTGTTTAAATGCGGCTGCGTCGGTGTAGGTGGTGTCTTTGACCTGAATTTGCGAAACTGTGGTACTACCTCCGTCTAGCGTGAGTGTTTTATCGACAAATACATTGGAACTTCTCGCAACTGTCACATATTTACTGCACAATACATTATAAACGGTTGTTCCAAATACACCTAGATATTTAAAATTGAGATGTTTCACGTACGCATAGAAATGATTTCCAACACTGGAAGTCGTATTAAATTCCCAATCCAGCGTTCCCAAATCCATATTCCCAACACACTGAACGTATCGTTTATTCTCATAATCAACGTAGTTTCGTGCCGTTCCTGCACTCCAACCGTAGCCAGGCAGTGCCCTAATGGTTTCTGGGATTGGGTAAACGTTGCTGTGGTAGGGGGCGTAGGCTGGCATGGTATCTGATTTGTATATACCATCCACAAGCATTATATCAAATGCGTCAGCTATTGATTGCATGGTTTCTTTGTTACCTGGATAACATGCCACCATAATTTGTGTTGAATCGGTCATATCCCTAGAATTTGTTATAGTTTCTCTGACACCATTCGATGTAATCAGCCAGTTTGCCATTGTGTTGCCATGAACATACACAATTCCAAACGACACATTTGTCGGACACGTTTTTTCGTCTTTCAGGGCTATTTGTAGTGTTTTATTTGTGTCAATTTCAAAACCGTAATACAGACCTAATGCTGCACATTTTTCAACATCAAACAAATTTCGTCCCTGCTCCACAACCTCTGTCACCCCAGCACTAACAATTTCCCCGTCAATGACCTCAGAATGACCGCCTATTGACTTCACGCTCATCAGCTTACCACCTGTAGGCACTGCTTTCTGATACGCCGTTTCGCTGTCCGTTTCAAATTTATGGGTCACACCCTGACCGATGGAATACAGTGCGTCCACACGCCTTTGCAACTCTTTATCCGTCAGCTTTACGTTAGCTATTTCAGCTGTATTCTCGGCTATCTTCCCGACAGCCGTCACATAATCATCAGGCAAACTGTCAGCCACCGCCTGTGCTGTCTGCGCAGCGGTTTCAGCGGCTGTTCTGTCTTCTGCGACCTTAGCGGCATTTTCTGCCACTGTCGCCTTGTCAACCGTGACCTGTTCCGCCATTTCCTGCACCGCCTGTCTGTCTGCCGCAGTGCTGTCAGCATTGGTCTTAGCAGTTTTAGCGTAGCCTGCTGTTATATTCTTATCAGCTGTGGTTTGCTGTGCCGCCGTTGATGCTTGGGCTGCGGATATCTTTGCGGCGTTCTGTGCAGTGACCGCCTGCTGACGTGCGATTTCTGCACCCTGCATGGCGGTGTCTGCCTGTGTTGCGGACGTTTCAGCCGCCGCCTTTGCGGTCTCAGCACGGCTTGCCGCCTGCGTTGCCGTATCGGCTGATACTCCTGCGGCTGTGGCAGATTTCTTTGCGTCCTCAGCAGACGTTGTCGCTGTTTCTGCGGCGGTGACGGCTGTCTGCATATCTGCGTGCGCCTGTTTACCTATGGCGTCTATGCGGTCTAGTGCGTCCATCGCCACATCAGGTGACGGCACGGCATTATCACCGATAGCCGCACCTATTCTCAGACGGAAAATGCGTGATTTTTTAACTAAAATATACTCATCGCCTGACAGTTTTTTCGCACATATCTGACAGCTGACTGTCTGCGCTGACCGCAAGATATCTGCCGTTGGTGTCCACTGTCCGCCTGTGATATCGACCTCGTAGACAGTGCCGTCGCCGTAGTCGATAGTCAACACATAGCGGTCTGCGCCGTCTACTGTCAGCCCTTCGACCGATACAGGTCTAGCGTTTGTTTCACCAACATAGCCCAGTAGGGCTGTGCTTAGTGTTACGTCATAGTCTGAATTTAATGTTATCGTCATTTAATCACCCCTCTTTACTCTATTGCAATATAGTCAACATAGTATGTTCCTGTTGGAACGGTTTCCAATGTTGGCCCGTTATTAGCTCCCATGCAGACGTTCAGATAGTACGACTTTCCCGAACCACTAACGTGGGTGCAGTAGTTCTGATATGGTGTTGGTGCGCCTGTCTGCCGTAGTGTTGCTATGACCTGCTTAGGCGCAAAAGTCAGCCCAAGCGGTATCCGCATCAGCGCATTTGCTCCCGTCATCTTGTGTTCCACAGTGCCATAGTGTATCTTGCCGGCTCGGCTCAATATCTCATCGATTTCTTCACCTGCGTGTTGCATCGGATAATCGTTTTCGGTGATATCCTGCGCCAATGTCAAATTTTCATCAGCCATTATCTCGCCCCCTTTTTAAAGCTGTTCTTCTACCGACAGACCTACCGCAGAAATATCAGCACTCAGTCCGCCGTCAAAAGTAAATTCTAAATTTGTTATTGGTATGTCATAGCTGTCTGCACCGTTGGTGTAGGTCACCACGTCACCTATGTCGAAACGTGGGTCACCAAGTCTGTGGTATAGCTCAGTGGTGTACCACGAAAATCCACCTATCCTGCGCCACAGAGATTGTAGCAAAGACTCTGTCATGTATGGATTTTCAAACTCTAAAACTCTACCCTGCGTTGTATCTGTCACACCAAGCGACAGCGTTACATCATCACTCACTTTGCAGATAATGCCCACGATAGCGTTCTGCCTTTCAGACAGTGTTGGCAGGTCTATTGTGTTGTTATCAAGCGTTTTCACGCTCGAGCCGTACCATTTTCGGACGTACCGCCCGAAGCGGTCAACATACCCGAACTGCCCCTGAGCTGAGGCAAGGTAAGACAGCATTTGCCGCATGGTCACGTCCTTTGGCACTGAGCTGACCTTGAAATAGAAATACTTTGAGTACAGCACCTTGCCGTTCTTATCTATCAACCTTCTGCCGTTCTTGTCACGCAGTAGTCGCACCTCTGTGTAGTCATTGCCGTTCTGCAATCCTAATTGTCTGCAAATGTCGTCTTCGACGGCTTTATTCCAGTTTGGCATAGGGATATGCGGTACATATGGCTTGTCCGAGAAGTACAGCCTGTCCGCCATTGTCAGCTGGACACTGCCGCCCGACTTTTTCGACTTAACGCAGGTGAAACGTCCCATTGGTATTTTTTCGTCGCCAAGCATCTCTCCAAGCTTGCTTATCTGCTCCACTGTCAGCTTTGAAAGCTCAGCGTAGGTGTAGGATTCTAGGGTGGAGTAGGTGGTAAATGCCGAGCTGTCTTTCATATACAAACTGAAAACATACTCATTCCCAAGATACTTAGTTCCGTCGTCAACCAGTTCCGCCGTCACACTCTGAGAGCAGACAGCTCCAAGCTCTATATCATCACTTAGAGAGGTTGATTGAATGTCTGTCTGAACGTTCTGAATGCCGTCATATGCCACAGGTTCTCCGCTCTGAACGTCCTCTATCCACATACCCCACAAGGCTTTGTAACTCTCTATCCTGCTTGTTATCTCATTGCTTGCTATGGTGTACATATGCCCTCCTAACGTTCTGCGAATGTGACAGTACAGCTCTTGTAATACTCACCACCGTCAAGTCTGACAAGCCCCTGCGGTACATAGTCGCTTGCGTTGGCAGATATAGAATAATACTTGCCATTGTGCCAAAACTCCAGTTCTGCAAAGTCGGGTCCGTCCTCGATAAGGGATTGTATCTCGGCCGAATCTGCGACAGGAAGCATTGTCCACTTGCAAGGCAGTTTATATTTGCAGAACTTTCTTGCACCCACAAACAGACCTGTTGTATTCACTCGTCCTGAACCTGCCGTCCATTCGTAACAGTTTACAGGGCTCCAGCTATCAGGGTCAGGGTCTGTCACCCACACGCCGTTTATCTTTAGCAATGTTCCTGTCAAAATGCACTCACTCCCGTCTTACGTTTATACTGATTGTTGCTGTCCTGCATACACTTGAAAAGCACCTTGCTGTCAACTGTTCCGAAGAACACAGGGTCATAAGCTTTCAGCCAATCAAGTATAGCGTTCAGCACCCTTAACACCTCGTCAAGCTTGCCGTTATCAAGCATACCTTGCAGTTTGCTCAGCGGTGAGATCACCTCCGGGTCTGCCTTTGCGTTCCTGTTATCGCCCACCATTGCAAGGGTCGGTGCTGTCGCAAGTCCGCCTGTGGCAAGCTTTGGTATCTCAGGTATGCTTATTGTGTCAAGGTCAAAACCGAAGGTTTCTCCGCCTATGCCAGGCACCCAATCAGGCACATCAAAACTCAGGCTGTTAATGCCTTCGATTATCCAGTTGACCGCACTTTCAATAGCACTGGTCATTTTGTTTACTGCACCGATAATTAGGTTTATAGGTGCTTTCACAACGCTGTAAAGCGTGTCCCACACGCCTTTGAAGATCTTCTTTACACCCTGCCAAGCCTTCTTCCAGCTACCTGTGAAAATGCCTTTTACGAACATTATAATGCCGTTGAGAATGGTCTTTACGCCTCCGAAAGCGTCTGAAAAGGTCTTTTTGAACCACTTGCCTATGCCTTTGAAAACGCCCTTGACAGCGTTAAGAAGCTTTGTGAAGATCTCCTTTATCTTTGCAATACCCTCAGATACGGCATTATACAGACCTTGTATAATATATCCGCCCATTTCAGCCATGACCTTACTAGGGCTGTGAATACCAAAACAGTTTTTGAAACCCTCAATAAATGGTGTAAGAACATGGTCATAAAGCCAAGTGCCTATGCCCTTGAAAGCGTCAACGATACCTGTGAAAAGTCCCTCAACGATATTACCGCCACAGTCCTGTATCTTCTCTGTAAAGTAGTCACGGATACTGAAAACAGCGTCCTTGATAAAGCCCCACAGCACCGATACCGCACCGCCTATAGCTGAGCCTATGGCTTTGAAAAGCTTTGTGGCAATACCGCTCCAATCTATTGTAGAAATGAACGTCCACAGCTTTTCGCCTATGCCCTGCCAGTTTACAGTTTGCAGGAAGTTTATTGCCGTATCAAGCAGACCTTTCACGCCCTCAGAGATAGTCGTTCCTGCCTTGCCCCAATCAATCTCATCAAACCAGCCGTTCACAGAAGTGCCTATGGACGAGCCAAAGCCCGACCAATCAAAGGTGGTAACGAACGAATAAAGATAGTCGATGATAGCTTGCCATTTTGAAGCAAGGGTCTTGCCGATAAGCGACCAATTCGTTTTCTTTATACCGCCATTAAGAAAATCGGCTGTGCCTTTACCGAAGCCTGCCCAATCGAACTTCTTCATAAAGCGGTATCCTGCGCCAAAAATTGTGTTTATGCCTCCGCCGAAGCTGTCCCCAAGACCTGTCCAATCAACTCCGTTAATAAAGCTGTTCAGACCGTCTGTAAGCTTATCCACAAAGCCATTCAGCTTTTTCTGAATACCGTCCCAGTTGATGTATGCGAAAGCTCCGTTGACCTTTTCAGCCACAAGAGAGCCAACTCCTGCCCAGTCACCCGACTTTATGGCGTCTTTCATACGCTCCGCCCAATCAGGAAGCTGAACGTTGTCGCCGTTTATGGCTGAGTAATCAATGCCGCCCTCTGAACTGTCTGTATCGGACTTGCTCTGATCCGGTGCAACTCTTACAACGTCAAAGTCCGCAAGGTAAGTGTCCTGAGTTTTCTTTATCTTCTCCGCTGACTTCTGCGCCTGCTTTGTCGCCTGCAAGGACTTCTGATAGGTGGTGCCGAAAAGCTCAGAGATAAACGCCGCCACAGTTTTTGTCGCCGTCGCTACGCCAGTCATAAGCGTATTGAGATACGGCATAACTGTGTTCATTATCGGTGTGAAAGCTATGGTGAGGTTTGCTTTTATTTCGTTTAAGGACTTGGCAAATTCTTCGTTGCCTGAAACAGCGTTTGCGACAGCGGAACGTATTCCTTTCAGCAAAACAAGCACGCCTGCCATTAAGAACACTCTTTTTGCCGCAGATTTGAGCGAATGTGTAAACTTGCTCAGCGGTTTTGAAGTGCTGTCGATAGTTGTTTTAAGCCTGCTGAATTTGGATTTAACTGCGTCAACAGCCTTTGAGCCTGCCGAACGCATTGTCCTAAAAGCTCCCACAAGTGTAGTCTTTATGGTTTTGCCTGCAAATGAAGCGACTTTTTTTAGTTTCTCAATAGCAGTTGTCCCTGTTTTTCCGCAGTTGCTAAATGTTTCCTCATATTCGCTAAGTTTTGTTTGAGTTTTATCTATAACTCCCTGCTGACTTATAAGCTTACTTTCAACGCCATTAAGTTCTGAAACTATCTTTGCAGCTTCTTCGTCTGAACTAGCGTTTACAAGAGCAGCTTGTAGCTCTTTATACTTAGCCTGCAACAGGCTCATTTTTTCCGTTGCATTCTCGAGCTGAAGATTAAGCCTTTCAAATTCACTTTCAGGTATTTCAAAATCACCAAAGCTCTCTGTCGCTGTTTTAGCCGCCTCGTCAGCTTTTGCCGTAATTTGCTGAGCGATATCATCAACCTCAGCCTCTATCTTATCAGGGTCATACTCAGGATTGTAATGTATCTGCACAACTTTAGGCTTGATGTTTTCGATTTGGTCGGTGGTGTTTTTTATATGCTCATTGGCTTTATCAATTTCAGCCACCACCTTTGCAGTAGCCTCCTGCATACTCTTCTGAGCGATCTCCGACGCACTGCCAAATCCCTCGTCTATGGCTTTAGCAGTCTTATCCATAGCGTTCTCAACAGCTTTCTCTGCCTGCTCTACTGGCTTTGAAAAGCCGTTCTGTATGCTTGCAGATATCTTGTCAAGCTGCTCCTGCACCTTGTTTTTTATCACAAGGTCAAGAGATATAACACCAACGCTTGCTCCGTCTGCCATTACTTATCACCTGCCTTTCCGAACATTCCCTTGAACAGCCTTTCAAAGTATCTCGCAGTTTCAAGCTTGTCCTGCTCTGTGAACGTTTCCTTTGCTTTCTGGTTTCTGAATGCCGTCCACTCTGAGCGTATCTGCTTTTCATACCTGTCGAAATTTTTTATGATGTCCTTGTTGTCCTCGCTCCTGATACGAACGACCTGACCCAGTGGTGTATCGTGCATAAGTCCTGCAACGAGCCTGTACCAATCGCTGTAATGCAGATTTTCCTGCTCTGAGGGCAGGATATTGTACTGCTTTGCAATGGACTGTATGATAAGCTCTCGGTCATAGTCAAGATCGTACCAGCTTTCTTCAAGCTTACTCTGCGTTTTCCTGCGGAAATCGAGCCTCTGTCTTTTCTGCATCCTCGCCTGTTACCGCTGAGATAGCAAGAGTGAAAAGCTGCTGATGTGCCGCCCAAGGCATATTCATTGCCTCTATCTCCTTGTAGTCCTTTGGTGCGAACGCAAGCTTGAAAACCTCGTCTATCATATCAAGGTCTTTCTTTTCAGCGTTCTTGTCGCAGATGTCAAGTATCTTCTTGACAGTTTTCTGCCTGTCGTCCACAGGGTAGACCTTGTCGCCCACTCTTATCTCAGGTGTGCCTGTAAGAAGCTTGCTGTCGAGTGTATACATCTTTGCCATAGTTATTATCCTTTCTGATTTTAGGTATAAGAAAAGCACTCCGCTATAAACGAAGTGCTTGACATTGTTATTTTGCTGTGATATAATGAACATAAAGAGAGGTACTGCGATAAGCGGTTTACCTCCGGTTGGTCAATTTAAATCATAACCGTCCTTTGGCAGAAGGGCGGTTATTTCTTTTTATTGCAGACATTGAGCACAAGCCCAATTATGTTTGTTATAAGTAGAAGTAAAGTTAAGACTTCCATAACGCTCATGTGTCGCTCACCTCCTTAGCCATGAGGCTTTTGGAGGATTATTTAAACCGCCTACCGTTATTTGCAGTGCCCAAAGTTATTATATCACAGATAGTTTTTCTTGTCAAATATTGTTGTTTATGCTGCCGCCTCTGTAAACTCAGGCTTGCCGTCAGAGGCAAAGTCAAATGCCAGCGGTGCAACTGCGGTCGAATCTCCGCCGCCCCATTCTGTTACGCTGACAACGCCCTTGATAACAAGCTTTGCTCCGCTTGGGAAGTTCCACACAAGGGTTGTGGTCGCCGCAGCACCTGTTTTGAGTGCAAGGCTCTCGATGTAGTCATTGCCTGCGTCACCGACGTTTCTCTTGCCTGAGATACTGATAGTGATAGACTTACCAGTGAGCAAACGTCTTGTCCACCCCTGCTGATCAAAAGGCTTCCATTCCTCGATATTGCCGTCAATGGATACTGAAAAGCTCTCCATATCGGCAATAGTCACAAGATTGCTCTCTGTCGAGCCGTCGCCGCCTGTCTTGTCTATCTTGAACTGGTTTTCATATACGGGATAAACTCCTGTTGTGTTTGCCATACTCATTCATTCCTTTCATAATATACTGTTGCCTCGATAACATATTCACACACGCCTCGCTCGTCCCTGCCAACAGAAACAGGCTCTTTGCATTCGAGATACTTTACCGTAAATCCGTCACCCTTATACTGACGTATATCGGATAGGATATCAAGAACGCTCTGAGCCTTTATCTCTGCCTGCGTGGGAGTATCAGTCCAATGAATAAGCACCGAGATATGTTTTTCAAGTGTTTTTGTGCAGGCTTTTCCGCCTATGCAGATACGCTGCGGCTTTGAGGTCTTTGCATTGTACACGCCTATGCACTTATCAAGGTTGCCGTCAATAGTGCCTGCATACACGTCCTGCAAGTCAAGGATATCGCTCAGCATATCCGCTATGTTAAGTAAAGTCATATGCCTGTCCTCTTTTTGAACTCTGCCACAAACTCATTCTTGGCAAGATCCTTTTTACTGCCTGTGATATATGGCTCAAGCCAAGCCGCACCTGCGTTGGGGTTATTGCCTTTCTGAAAATGATACTCAGGGTGATAGTACAAACGTCTTGCCTGCGGAGAGCCTGTCACAAGACTTGCACCGCTTTCGTCAGCGTGGACAAAGGTCTGGTTATTCTGCATATCGCCTGTATCGAACGGCATTGTCTGAGCACTCACAAGGTCTGCCCTCACCTGCTCCATAGCCACCTCAGCAGACTTAACAGCAGCGTCTTCGATAGCCTTTATCGCCTGCATATCAAGCTTTATTTCAATGCCCATTATATCAGCTCCAATCTTGTGTAATTCACCCTGCCGTCAGGGTCTTTGGCTTTCTCAGAGCCATATATCTTGTACGTCCTGCCGCCTATGACCGCATAGCCCTCTATAACAGCGTTATCGGGGGCTATATCTCCGCAGAAAAGAGCCTCGCCTGACAAGGTTATAAGCTGTTTCTCTGCGGATAATTTCTGCCTTGACTTCTCAGAGTGAAAGCATTTGCCCTCAAATATGACCGTCTGCTTCTTTGAGCCGTCACGATTAAGTCCGTCCGTTCGATAGACCTTGCAGGGCGTTTTGCATACCCTTTCAGGTACAAGCTGAGGAAACTTCATCACATCAGCCCCCTATAACATAGTCCTGTCTGCATAAGCACATTGTAGACCTGACGTGTTGTGATAACGCCGTCAAGAGATACCACCTTTGACTTATCGAATGACATTGAAACTCCGCTTATGCTGTAAGCGCTCAGAGGGCTTTCTAACAGCTCCGAATTGTCATAGATGAATTTCATCTGCAAGGCTGTAGAACGCTTTATACGCTCTCTCTGAAAGTCTGTGAAGCTGTCAATGCCCTCTGCTGTTATGCGGTTGAAAGTCAGCGTGTCGATATCGCTTTCAGCTCTTTGCAGTATAGCCGAGAACTGTTCTTCCGGGATATCGCACTCAGGACAGATATTGCAAAACTCAGTAGAGGTGAGGTACATATCCCTAACCCCTTACTCACTGTACTCTGCTGTGTCAACGTCAGCGTAAATGCTGTCTATCTTTCCGTCCTTGCCGTTCGGGAAAGTGAAAACATCTGAGAACGCTCTGTTCTGATAGAGCCAGCCGTCACCCTCTGTGTGTCCGCCCGGAGCAAAGCTGTAAATGCTGTTGATCTTAGGTACTATCTTTGTGGTCTCAGGTGTTGCGATAAGCACGTTTATCTTGTGTGAGCCTGCGACCTTTTCATAGTATGTATCAAGTGCAGACTTGCTCGGTGTGCCTGATACCTTAGTGTAAGAACCGCTTGATTCGGTGTAATACTCCTTGCCGCTCACGATATCAGTATCAGCGGTCTTTACATAGCTTGCAGCGCAAGGCTCAAAGCCGCCGTCCTCAGGGTCAAAGTTGAAGCGGTCATAGAAACGCTCATCATCAATGACCTCCATGATAGGCACACCGTCAATGTCGGTCACTCTTGTTCTAAGACCAAGTCCTCCCTCTGCGATCTGTGTCATTTCTATCTTTCGTGTGAACTTGTCGGACTGCTCCAGCAGGTCCATAATTGTGGAAGTCACATACATAATGAGCGAGCCGTTAGACTTGTATCTTCTCAGCTTGCCTGCTGAAAGAAAGCCTTTGAGCTTGTCGAACACGTTACCCTTTGTGTATGATGAAGCGGCTGTTGATGAGTGATAGCCCTCAAGCTCTGCCGCTCTCTGAGCTGTCTTTGAGAAGAACAGAGCGTCCGTTTCTGGAGCAGACTGTGTTTTCTCGAATACCTCTGAGATATTCTTGATAGACGCTGATGAGTTCGTTTCGTCAACGTCAGCCTTATCCACAAGAAACTCAACGTCACGGTCATGCGTGAGTGTGAAAGGCACGTCCGTCTGAACATACTTACCTGTGTTCCAACCTCCGTTTCTGTTGTGGCTCTTGTAGCCTGATGTTGACATCTGTGTGAAGTGGAAAGTCTTTGCGTCAAGCCACCTAACGTTCTGTGTGATGAACGGGCTTGACAGTGTTTCCTGGATCCTTATCTCCAAAAGTTCGGGGTTCCATACTTCTGCATAATTAAGATTTGGCATGATTCATTCCTCCTGTTTTTACTTGAATTTGTTCCAGCGTTTCTGCGCTGTTGGTTTGCTCTGTGGCTTCTTTTCATCAGTATCCGAAGATCCTGCACCGACCTTGAAACCGCCCTGCTTTTTGCCGTCGGACTTTTTATCGCCCTCGCCTTTCATATCTGGATACTTCTTCACCACCGCAGAAAGGGCGGCGTTGATATCCTGCTGACTGCCGTTTCTCACATAGCTTTCAGCCACCGCAACGGCGTCCTCGATACAGTCGGGCTTGATACCAAGCTGCATAGCGGCTATCTGAGTTTTGAGTCTGAGTATTTCCTGATCTTTTTCGTCAGGTGCGTTCTCGGCATTGTCCTGCTTGTCGGACTTATCCTCGTTTGGCTGTTCCTGCTTATCTTCCGCAGGCTTGTCGGCACCCTCACCGTTCTCGTCAGCCTGACTATCGTCCACCGCAGGCTGTTCATTGTCGGCAGAGTTCTCATCTGCCTTGTCCGCAGGCTTTTCCTCAGCCTTTGGCTCGTCCTTTTTCTCCTCGTGAGTATCGGGAGTTTTCTTCTCCTCTTCATCAGGGAGTTTCTTTTTCTCGTCCATTTTCTGACCTCGCTTTCTTAAATTTGTGTATGAAAAAAGCACCCGTTAAGGTGCTTAGTTCCGATGTTTGATTAGTCTATTGTCTGCCAATCTTCCGACAACATATCTGCTTGACTTGCAAGCCAGCCAAGTTGTACGCCAGAAGTTCCCACAAACGCTAATGCTTTATTGCCCATATCCTTATGGTTTACATTTGTCACAGTACCATTAGGTGATTTATAACTAACATTAGTGGCAAGCTCAACATACTGTCCTTTGCCGTTCCAGCCTTTTCTTGCTATTTTCTTACCTCTCTTTGCTTCTTCGATCGCCTGTCCGAAATTCATATTTATCCGTCCTTTCTGTTTTTGAGTATAAAAATACCGCCTCGCCGCAGCGGAGCGGTTAGATTTATAACTGACCGATATAATCCAAAATACTTTCGCACATCAAGCCTTCTTCATTTGGATTATAATTTTCATCCAAACAGTTCAAAGTCAGGTAATCACCAACTTTATCTTCTATGACATCAAGTTCATCATTTGGGTCAATACCAATAGAAACAAGAAACTCTTTTTGTTTTTCTGACATTATAATCACTTCCTTTTGTACTTGTTGATTTTGTTCTTGCCTGTTTTCCATATAGTTGCGATAGTTCCAGTTTGGGGATTTACATTAACAGTTGCTTTCTCACCAATAAATCGTTGGCTTGGTCTGCCCAAACTATCAATTTTAATTTCATCAATATACAGCGGGTTTATAAGTGCATCTTTTATATCATTTACAGAAACCTTTCTTTCGGAAGCTCGCTCTTCCATATGTTTTGAAAATTTCGTTACACCAATTCCGTTAGATGTTGTTAATTCAATTTTATCATCTTTTTCCTTTTCTGTCAAGCCGCCATACACTTTCTCCCTAGAATAATCCCTCCGCAGAACTTCGCTGTTAGCGTTTATAAAGGCTTTCAATTCCTGCTGTGCCTGCCTTACTTTCTTGCGGTAGGCTTTTGCTGTGTCGGGGTCGAGAGTGCCTGCCGCAAAGCGTTTTAACTTGCGGACTTTCCGTTCCATTGCACGCTGTTTCTGCTCAAGCTCTCGCTGCTCTTTTATCTTCTCCGCCGGTATCGGCTCAGGTATCTGCGTTCTGCCGTGTATGTACTGCGTCATTGTATGACGGCAGTTCGGGTGGAAAAGCCCGTTCTTTACGGCGTATGACAGCAGCCAAAACCACTCACCGCAGTAATTTGACTTGCCTTGAAACTCGTCCTTTTCCCCCTCCCATACCGTGAATACATCATCAATGTATACTTGACCTTGCCAAGGCTCACAGGTCTTTGAACAGCCGCCATACTGCGACACAAGTACAGTATCATAGCCAAGCTCTGCAAAGCGTTTCGCCGCACCCTGCAACGCTGCTCTTGTGGAAGTTGTCCGCAGAGCCATTCGCACATAGTCTGCAATGTTCACTCGCTTGCCGTCAGCGTATACGATACAGTTTATGCCCTTGTCAAGAAAGTCCTTTGTGGCAAGGTCGATAGCCTCGTTAAGCGTCATAGAGCCTGTTCCCATTGCAAGCTGTACCCTATTCAAAGTCTGCCTGTAAATATCGTCTGTCATTCGCAGAGCGGCTGTTTCAGCGGTCTTTTCAAGGGTGGTGACGTCTTCCATAAGCTTTGCCATTTTCTTTTCGTTCACGCCAAAGAAATGCTTGTCGGGGATAGGTGTTATAGGCTCGTCAGAAAGCTCCTGGACGCTCCTTTGTGCCTGCTGCTGACCCTCTTGAAACTGCTCAGTCATAAGCTGTCTTGTCTGATCGTCGATAACGTCAACGTACTCGTTCATAATGTCAAGGTTTTCACGGCGGAAGTTCTCCATATTTTTCAGTTTCTCAGCCTGCCAAGCAGACCATTCAAAGCCGTAACGCTGTTCCTCCGCCTTGTGCCTTTTGAGATTGCGTTTCAGTGAAGATATGAGCCTTAGCTCTATCTCCTCAAATATTTTTGCGATGTCCTTAAAATTAAGCGTACTCATCACCTACCGCAGTAGGCTCACCCTCTGTAAGCCCCTTTTCCTGCATTATCCGCTTGACCTCTGCGGCTTTCCAATCGTCCTCTTTAGAACTGCCCCACAGCTCCTCCACCTGCGTTTCAACTGACATAATACCATACGTGCTTGCCTTGCCCACAGTTTCAACTCTGCTGTCAAAGTCAGGCGCACCATACTCGCCGAAGTCAACTGTCACCTCATAAGTCTCAGGGGCTTTGCCCTGCATATTGTCATAGGTCATAAGCACCGCAGAAACAAGCTGTGGCAGAGCCTTTTCAAGAGCCGTTGTGATAGTGTTTCTGGTGTTGCCTGTGACGTCTTTCTTCTCTCGCTGAGCGTCCGCACTTGACATCTTGCCCACATCTATGCCAAGCGTGGCAGGAGATACAAGCCCTTGCAGACACATAAGCAGGCAATTTGTATAGCTTGCCACAAACGCCTCATACTTGATATCAGGCTGAACTACTTCTATCTTAGGCGCTGCACCCTCTGCCGAAAGCGGTGGGTCAATGCTTATGTAACTGTTGCCAAACTGGTTAGGCGCTTTAAGCTTACCGCTTGCAGGATCTCTAGGTATCATGCTTTCGGGGATATACTGCTTTACCCTGCCTGCTCTGATAGCGTCCCACCATTGTGAGATGACCTCGTCCAAAGCGTCAAAGCAATCAGACTTACCACCGTCAAAAATGCTCTTGCCTCTGTTTGGATACTTTCGTGATGAAAAGAATTTCAGCGGCACAGCCATTATATACTCGCCCTCAAACTCAGTTCGGGGCGGTATCTGTGCAAGACAAGGCACGTTGTCCAAACCGACCTCGTGACCGTTATCGTCATACAGACGGCTTTCTATGTATCCCTTGCCATAATGCTCTTCAAGGTGAAATCTCTTTGAGCCTGCATAATGCACAGAATGAAAAACGACCTCGTTCAGCAGACCTCGTACAAAGTTATACTCCACTTTGTCAGCACCGATAAACTCGACTATTGGCGTATCAGAAAGCTCAGTATCCACCGATATTTTGAAAGCTCCGTCGCCGTCAACAAGTGCGGTAACTATCGCCTTGCCTGTCAGCTCTGTGAAGTCTATATGCTCGGAAATATTATCAAAATCAGCCTTTGCTTTGTCCCCTGTGACCTTGATATCGTCCATATCAGAATAGACAATGTATGAAAGCGTATCGGCAATTATTGCAGGCAGACCGCTATGTATCTTGCGTATCTTTTCTTTCTCAGGGACGCTGCTCCAGAATGAATTTGTGCCTAAGTTAAGCTGACGAAAGAACTGTGAAAGCTCTGCGGCGTCACCACGATACCAAAGCTGTGACCTTATCACGTCTGTCATAAAACCTGTTTTCTCTGTGATAGTTATGCTGTATTCGGGTGCAGGCTGGATATCAAGCCAGTTTCTTATCATATTTTTCACCTTGCTTCCTATGCTGAATTTAGTCAATCTTCACACTTCCTATCTTGTCACGATACGGCAGCCAAGCATACTGACAGGAATTGATAAGGTGGTCGTTGCCGTCCTCCGGCTCAGACTTATCCTCTTTCCAACTGTATATGTTAAGCTCGCCTACGTACTCCTTGCAATGCTCAAGGATATAAAAATCACCTGCCGCCAGCCAAGCTGACTGCAAGTGTATTCGGTCGATTATTTTCGTTTTCTTGAATGCTGGGATAAAGTTATATATGCTGCCTGTGAGCCGTCCGAACTTCTGACATTCAAGTATGGTCGCCTGATCTGCACTGTCAATATATACATCTCGTGCAAAGCCCCACGTCCTACGGTTTTTCTCCAAGAACGCCGTGAATATTTTCGGTATGTCGGAGGGCGTGAGCGGTACTTGCCTGTCACGATTGTTATACACTTCCTCATCAAGTGTGACGCACTTTCTGTCAGCCGTTATGCCCACAAAGGTGAACGCTATGGTATCAGGTGAGGATTGCGAGTAAGCGGTGTCAAGCCCGGCTGAGAAGTACACATAATTGAAAACTTTCGCCTGCTCCGCTGTCAAGATATTTCGCTTTTGCAGGTCAAACACAAGCCCTGTTGCACGTCCTCTCAGACCGAGTATCTTGTTCTTATACAGCTTTGTGCCTTTCGGAGCGGCAGCCATTTTCCGTTCGATATCCTCATCAGTAAGTGAAAGATTATCACGAAAAGTAAAGAACCAGTACCGCCAATTGGGTACAGGTTCTTCTGTAAGCTCTTTCATTATCTCCGCAGGCACGTCACAGGCGTATTTCTTATACGGACGTGAGCGGTTGACAAACTCTTTGTACACAGGTAGCAAGGGGTCGTCAGGGTTGAGGGTCGCCATAAGGTAATCGTTACGGGTTGACATCTCACGGACAAACTCGATATCAGCGGTATTTATCTCGTCGATATAAACGCAGCCGAACTGAGCGCCCAGCACCATTTCCCACTTATCCTTGTTGTCATATCCCAGAACATAGATTATCTTGCCCTCAAACTTGATATGCGGCAGTTTGTAGTCCTTATCACCGTTGCCGAAGTACCGAGCATTGGTGTGCAGGTCAAGAATGCCGTTATCCTGCTGAATGATAGTTTCCTCAGCCTTTCCCGTAGTCTTAGCGGCAATGACGTGAAGTTTCTTTCGGCTTGCCGACACCATACGCATGAACTTTATGCCTGCGCCCACAGTTGTTTTGCCGCTTGCGGTAGTCCCCTCAAGGAAGTCCGCAGACACACCCCGAACGCTGTTGATGAAGTCCATATACTTCTGCGACAGAGGAAACTTACTCATCAAGCCCCTCACCGCCTATCTGAGCAAAAACGTCCGAAAGCTTTTCAGAGGTCTTGACCTCCGCCTGTATCTTAGCCACATACTCTCCTGTCATTTTATTGAGGGTATCGACGGCTCTGATACGGTCAGCAGGGTCATTCTTGCCGTCCTTTGCGATATCAGACAAGAGTGCCTGCCGCTCCTTAGCGGTCATTATACGCTCGTCCTGAGCTTTCTCGGACAGCACACGGATATACTCCGCAACACTAGGATTATCTAGGATTTTGCAGGCGTCAGCTTTCGCATACTTCTCGCTGTATCCTGCCTTTATAGCACTCTGAACGGTGTTGCCGCTCTGAGCATAGTATTCTGCAAATTTCTTTTGCCGTGCTGTCATGAGGGCACCGTCCTTTCTGAGATTTTGGATATAAAAAAAGCTGTAATCATATTGATACAGCTTTTTTTCGTTAGCTATTCATCGTCGTTATCTACCTTGCCATTTTCATTCGATGCACTTGAACTTTCCGAATCATTAGTTGTTTTTGAGAAATTTGAATTAAGTTCAAGTATCTTATCTTCCAAAATTGTTTTTGTACCATCGTCATCACCAAAATGCATAAACACACCCCCTTCAAGCAAACGCCATCAACTGATGCGTAACAAAATGCACAGCAGTTAAAGCAAAAAGAACGCCAAGTTGCTTTATCATCCTGTTAACTTTCATCATATGACTTTGATTAATCTTTTCATTAGTTTCTATTGTGTTATTTAGTGATTTTTCAATTTTAAGAAAATGACATTCTTTTGCCTTATTTAAAAGAAATGCAATATCTATTTCACTGTAGCCTTGAGGCTTTAACAAATACAAGCCACTTTTGAGACAACATATTGCTAAAATCACTATCGCCAATATTATAGAAAGATCTACTGTTGCTACTACTGCACCATAACAATTTTTACACAGTATATTTGCAATATAAATAAAATCAACGTATTTTACGTTAAAAAGCAATATTGCACAGCAAACGCCAGAATATATGTAGGCTTTGTTATCAATTTTATTTCTTTTATTTATTTGATAGTTGTAATTATCAATAAACAATTTAGTTGAGGTGCTTAGATCAACTAAGCTCACCGTTTTTCTTACTTTTACTCTCGCCATACTACCACCTTCTTACGTAATGAAATAATAACATATGAAATTGCAAAAATCAACAAATATACATATAATTCTCTTATCTGCACAAAGTTGTTTTATTTATTTTATGCAATATTTCAAGTTTTCGACATTTATGAACTTTTTACGACGCAACGCAAAAGCGGCCGCAAAATGCAGCCGCTCTTGTGAAAATATTATAAGGAGTTTTGTAAATGGTGGAGCAGATGTTGAGCTGGCTCGCTCTCAACCTGCATAGCCCCTTACGGGGCTTAGAAAATTGGAGGTGACTTCAATGAAAGTACAAGTCTGAGGTACATCTACACTTTCCTCAGTTTAAATTATAACACAGTAAAAACCGACAAAACCGACAAATCAAGATTTTTTTGAAATATATCTTTTTATCTTCTTTTCAACTGCGTCCTCTGAGATTCTCCCACCACTAACCTGCATAGCTATCTGCAAGTACGTCTTACCCTTGATGAATTTCAGCACGAACATTCGCCGTGTCTGATAGTCCTCTATCCCCTTGATAAACTCCTCCACAGCCCTCTGCTCACGCTCTAGCCGTGCCTGTTCGCACAGCAGTGAAAGTGTATCGCCACTTGGCAGAAAGCCGTCTATGCGTGTGCTGTGTGGCGTGAAGGACGGCGGAGTGCATACGCTGATACTGTCGGCAACGTACTTGCCAGAAAGCTCTGCCTTGATGTCCTCAATGGCTGAGGCGTTCCTGCGGTAGGCTTTCAGGCGTGACATGGTCATAGGGTCGTTTCTTTCCATAGGATCCCTCCTCTCTTATTCCCATCACAACATACCCGTTCTTTATTCCCCAGCCGTTGAGGATATATGTTATCTTGTATGTATGTTCTGATATCTCATGTTTTGCGTGTTCTCTTACTGTGCCGTCTAAGCTACGATAAGACGTTCCGTCAGTCGGTATAAATCTTATCAGATCTCCCGTCTGAAAACCTCTGTCATTCTTTCTGACCTCAAAAGTTTTCTCACCGCTCAGAACGGCGTCACAAAAGTCTATGCTAAGTTTCAGATCATGTGTTTTCACTCTTATCCCTCCTCAATATCCAACAAACTAAGCTGGTTATTTTTCATATCAAATACTCTGTCACGCCATTCAACGTCGATATAGTCAAGAACTCTTCCCCAGCCGTACTTTGTGCCGTCAGCATCTTCACAACACTTGTTCATCCAGAAATCCCACTCTTTTTCATTTCTTTCACGAAGCCTGTCAAATCGGTGAGGACGCTGTTCCATATGTATGCCGAAACCGCACATTGAACAGCCTGTACGCTGAGCTTTTGTTGTGCAAAGCTTTCCGTCAAAGTCACGTTTTATCTCGCCATAGATTGTAGGCACAGGCACATTCAGGTCAAGTGCAAGTTGTAGCAAGTCCTGCCTTGTAAATATGGCAAATGGTGCTGAACGTATCGTACTTTTGCCAAAGTAATTGCAGCCGTTGAGCATTAGCGATTTTTCACGTCTGCCACCCTCACTTGCCATAAGTCCTAAGAACGGCACGCTCTTGTGTTGCTTTGCCCAATCATCACACGGCTTTTCTTTCATCCAGAAACAGCATTGTGATGATACCTTAAACGGCGGTATCTTGTAGTCAACACCCTCGTTTTCATTTTCATAACCGCCAAACAGTTCAAGCCAGCGCTGAGAAAGCTGCATTCTTGTATGTTTGCGAAAACCGCCATACTCTCCCGTTTCACCCGTTATAATAGCGTGACGAACTGTCTTGTTCTTGTCCGTAGGGTGTGCAAGCAGTTCTATTTTTGCGGCTGTTTCTTTTGATAGTACAGGAAAACCATATTCCCGTATGATATCTATTTTTGACTTGTATGGGCTTAACTTTATCACTCCAAGTTGCTCGTGTATCTGCTGAATAGATTTGTCTTCAAGACTAGATACCGATACACCTGGAACATAACTGAAACCACAGTAATCATGTATAAATTTCAAAAGCGTTATGCTGTCAAGTCCGCCTACCGATATGTGCGTATTCAGATTTCTTTTGTCACATTCACGAATGAACTCCCTTACTCTGACCTCAGCGTATTTGACCTTGAACTCATACGGCATTTTCTGCTTAGTTTGGAAAGCTGCTATCTTCTGTTCATTGTCTTTGGTACGCTCCTCATAGCTTTTCACTTTTATCCCTCCTCAAATCTCGGACATTCCGTTACTGTATACGAGTGTATCATACCGCCCTTTTGAGCCTCGTACATTCTGTGCTGACACGTCCTCCAACCCTCAACCGGACTGCGGTCTATGGACCATGCACATCCTGTGAGGTATTCTCCTGTTATCTTATCCTTTGTCGGTACTGCGTGGCGGCAGTGCCAGCACAGGGTGTGGTCAGTGTGTTTCATTCTCACACCTCAACTCTTCCAGTCTACAATACACCAACGTATTGCCACAAGTCTTGTCAGCAATCTCTGCCTGATAGAAGAACTGACCCGTCTTGCTGCTCTTGCGGATAATGCACCCTGTCAGTTCGTAGCAATCAGAGCCGTTGTAGCTCACCCTGCGTCCGAGACTCTTCTTTACTTCGTGTATCGTCATAGCTCCTCTATCCTCACATAAATGCCAGGTATGTCCGCCCAGAACTTCTCGCATATCTCACTTGCCACAAGCTGGTCGTCTGTCCAAAAGCCGCATAGTGTCATGCAGTCCTTGAACATCTTCTGCAGGTTGTCTGTGTCAGGCTTGCTGATCTTGTACTCTCCGTCCTTGTGTTTGCCGTCATTCGGAAACAGCCACTTTGTTACCAGCCTTATCCCACAGATGTACTTCTCAGGCGGTCTGTGCCTTGCTAGGTTTGCCGTGAGCTTTTCTTTTGCCGCCTTGACATCGGGTGGGTCATAAAATATCGGCTTGCCATTTCTCACTGCCACCTTGTGTTCCTGCGCCGTAGCTGTCGGCGGTATCATCGCCATAAAAAATTCAGTCATTGTTATCTGCTCCTCTCGTGCGGTCGGTGTGCTAGCCGCCTTATTATTTCAGAATAGATTTTCGGGCGGCTTATGCCCGAAAATATATATTATGTAATAATATACTTTTTCTTCCCTCGGGAAAAAGTCGGTATTTTGTCGATATTTTCTTCCTAAGGGAAAACACCGATATTTCCCTTTCACTTACTCGATTTTTTCCTTTCCGTTTCAAAGTAAATTTTCTCGACTTTTTCCTTTCTTTCCCTCACTTCTTTAAGCCACATTCGCCACCATCTATCCAGAAACCACCATGCTCTTTGAGGTATGAACGCACTGTCTTTTCGCTCTTTCCTATGTACTCCGCCAGCTCAGAAATACGGCACTTGCCGTTTTCCTGCACACCGCTGAAAGCTGTTTCAATGCTCTCCTTTCGCTCCTTGCTGCGGTCTTCATTAGTCTTCTTCTTGCTGAAATTCTTCTTCCAATTCGGCGTGATGTCCTCTACCTCGCAGCCTTTAAGCACGCCCACAGTATCCTCTCTGTGAACAGGATAATCAAACCACATATTGAGGGGAGCAAATTTCGGGAACTCTCTCAGAGTACCCTCTATACGCCATGCTGTGCGGTTTCTTACCGCAAGCTTAGCCTTGTCTATGTCGACCATCATAAGCTTGTATGAGTTCGGGTGCAGGTACTTGTGCGTTATCTCAAGCATTTTTGACGGCGTAACAAGATCATCCTGTGAACAAAGATCATCAGTATTTCTGTAAAATCTCCTCATCCAGTCCTCACAGATACGGCAAACAGTTTCGTCCTCCTGCTGCTTGTAAAGGCTGTCTGAGATGTCAAGCTCTGAAAGGTCAAGAAGTGCGTCAGGGTCACGGGCGAATACTCCTGAACCGCTGGCTCTGTCCATTGAACGCTTACCGCCCTGCGCTCCCTTTGAGTGGTGGTGGCAGTATATGACCGCACAGCCAAGCTCTGTGCATACCTTGTCAAACTGGTTGCAGAAGTGAGCCATTTGGTCTGCTGAGTTCTCGTCACCTGTTATGACCTTGTAGATAGGGTCGATTATCACGGCAATGTAATTCTTCTTGCTTGCTCGGCGTATAAGCTTTGGTGCAAGCTTGTCCATTGGTACACTGTGACCTCGCAAGTTCCATATGTCTATGCTACTGAGGTTTTCAGGCTCTAGGTGCATTGCGGTGTACACGTCCTTGAAACGGTGCAGACAAGATGCTCTGTCAAGCTCTAGGTTGACGTATAGTATCTTTCCTTTGGTGCATTGCCAGCCAAACCACTTGACCCCCTCAGCTATCGCCACGCACATCTCTATAAGTGCATAAGACTTGCCTGCCTTTGACGGACCTGCAATGAGCATTTTGTGACCCTGTCTGAGAACGCCGTCAATAAGTGGTGGTGCAAGTTCAGGCAGGTTATCCCACTCAGCACTCAGGCTCTCAGGGTCGGGGAGATCATCATTGATACTCTCTATGTAATCTTTCCATTCTGAAAAGCTTTCTTTGCCTATGTTTTTGTCAATGATGAACTGTTTCTTGCCGTTCCTCATAACGCCTGGCATACGGCTAAGACGTGAGGGATTGCGGTTTTGTTTATCTATGTCAAGACCGCTTTCCTTGCAGACCTTGTAAAGAAAATCAACACGCCTGCGGTATTCATCATAGTTGGGAGCGTCTATCTTGACGATAGCGTGAACGCTCTTTCCACCGCTGTATACAAGCACAGCGATAGGAAGTTCAAGCTCTCTCATCACAGCGTTCTGCTGTTCTATAGGCATAGAGTCGCTTTCAACAAGAGCATAGCGGTAGTCTGTTACATTCTCGTTCTTTACGCCCTTGCCGTCAAGAGGATTGAAGCGGATCCACGCTCCGGCTTCTTCCTTGTAGTCGCCAAACACCGCACCAATGTCGCCGTTACATTCGCCAAGCCTCTTGATAAGCTCCCCTGCAGTCCTGTCACAGCAGCCCTTTGTGGGCAGATACTTGGTCTTGCCGTCCTTTTCTGTCTCCCACGTTTGCGTAACATAGCCCACGTTCTCTCCTGCCTCAAAGAGTGTTTCAAGATATGTGACTATCTCCTTGACAGGATCCCATTGGGCAGGCTCGGTGATCGGTATGCCCTCACCGCCGTTTACAAGGGGACTGCTTTCTTCTGCAACTATCTCGCCGTCCCAATCGTATGCCTTAAACTCATGGGGGCTGTATCCTCTTTCCTTTGCCATTTGCACGATAGTTCCTGCGGTCACAGGCTGAGCATTGCCGTTAAAGCCTTGCCACTTGCGTTCACACTCACCGCTGTGATAACGGCTGTCTGACCTCGACCAACTGTCCCAATCGTTCACGGAATAGCCCTCGTGCTTGAGAGCCATTCCCACATTGACCCATTCCTGATAATCACAGCTTGCAGGGTCTATGTATTCAAGCATTTTAATCAAACTTGTGTTATCCATTCACTTCTCCTTAGTTCTCAGGTGTGTATTTTTTCGGGTCAATATCTCTCGGCACTCTCCAACCATTGGCAGAAATACGAGCTATCATCTTGCTTGCACTGTCAAAGCTCCAAGAGCCAACGTGTTCAAAACCCTTGCTTTCCAGCAGCCTTATCTGCTTAGGCGTGGTAAGTCCTGCATTGCGGCGCTTTTCAAGTCGGTCAAGGATAAGCTTTGCCTTGCCTGCGTTGTCTATATCGTCAGGGAAAATGCCCAGCTTTTCAAGCTTTGCTTTCTGCTTGTCGGTAGCAGGAGCACACTCCCAGCCAAAAGCAGGAACGTAAGAGGACAAGTCCTCAGCCTGTATTGACATTTCATACTGCAATGGGTCAACGAGCTTTCGCTTGCGTGTTTTCATTTCTTTGAGCTGCTTTGCCAAAGACTCTTCACGCTGTGCCACAACGTCCTCGCTTGCCTGTTTTTCTGCCTCTTCGATATCCACTGCACAGCCTGCCTCATTGGCAAGATTTTCGGTCATTTTCTCAGCGACCTCTTCATTCTGACAGATAAGGTGTGCAGGTCTGCAAAGCTCGTGGCGTTCTGTGTGCCACAGAAAGTCAAGCAGTAAAAGTTCTGTCTTTCCCTCGCAAAGTCTTGTGCCTCTGCCTACCATTTGACAGTAAAGTCCACGCACTTTTGTTGGTCTTAGCACGATAACGCAGTCAACTGACGGACAGTCCCACCCCTCTGTGAGGAGCATTGAGTTGCACAGCACGTTGTATTCGCCCTTGTCGAAAGCTTCAAGTATCTCCGCTCTGTCTGTGCTTTCTCCGTTGACCTCAGCGGCGTTGAACCCTTTGCTGATAAGGATATCACGGAACTTTTGAGAAGTCTTGACAAGCGGCAGGAACACAACTGTCTTGCGTTCCTTACAGTATTTGAGCATTTCGTCAGCTATCTGATAAAGATAAGGGTCAAGTGCCGTGTCGATATCACTTGCCTTGAAATCTCCTGCCTGCGTTGATACTCCTGAAAGGTCAAGTTTCAGCGGTATGGTGATAGCCTTGATAGGTGAAAGATAGCCCTCTTTGATAGCCTGAGGCAGTGTGTATTCATATGCAAGGCTGTCGAACACCGAGCCTAAGTTCTTCATATCGCCCCTGTCAGGTGTAGCCGTTACCCCGAGTACCTGAGCTTCAGGAAAATGGTCAAGCACTCTCTGATAGCCGTCTGAGATAGCGTGATGAGCCTCGTCAATGATAATGGTATCGAAGTAATTTTCCGAAAAGCCTTTGAGCCTTTTCTCTCGCATAAGGGTCTGAACTGAGCCTACTACTACACGATACCAAGAGCCTAAACAGCTTTGCTCTGCTTTCTCGGTGGCACAGCCAAGCCCTGTTGACTTCATAAGCTTGTCCGCCGCCTGGTCGAGCAGCTCGCCCCTGTGGGCAAGGATAAGCACACGCTTACCCTGCCGCACACATTCTTCCGTAACAGCCGAGAAAAGTATTGTCTTTCCCGTTCCTGTCGGCAGAACTGCAAGGACTTTGTTTATTCCCTCAGACCATTGTTCGAGTATAGCAAGCTTAGCCTCGTTTTGATATGGTCTTAAATTCATCATCAGAACGCACCGGCTTTCCAGCCGCCTGTCTGAGCAGGCTGACTATACTGCGGTGTCTGCGTCTGAGCAGGCTGAACGGTAGTCACATTCTCGTCATAGGCATAGAGCTTCTTTATCTTGTTGGACTGTCTGTCCTCGCCGTCCTTGTTCTTGTAGTTGTCAACGTAGACGTGACACTTGCCCTTTTTGCCTGTGATAGCGTTCCAGTTCATTTTCAGCGGTTCGCCGTGTTTTTTCAGACCGAGAGCCAGGAAAAGTGCTGAGAGCTTCCACTCAAACTTGTTGCAAAGGAAGAAGTTCTCTGTTATCTCCACGCTGTCCTCTGCACCCCAAATGGTGAATGTGACCTTTGCCATATTGCAGGGCGGCACTTTTGCCGACCCCTCGTGTCTTGCACGTTCGTACTTTGCAACTGTGAAGTCATAGTCCCCCTCAGGGAGCAGGACAAAGTCCCCACCCTCGTTGACTATCTCATCTTCCCAGCCGTATTCCATAAAATTATCCATAGTGTTGTCCTCCCTTTAAAATGGTACTTTCTGATTTTCTCTGATAAGCGGCAGCATTTGCTCCCAAGCACCTATCAGACAGCCCTGTACGAAGTCGTCAGGATAGTTTGTAATAGGGGTATCATAAGGAAAATAGTTTCTCTGAGATACCACAAGACGTATATCCGATTCGCTTACGTTGTTGGCTCTCATAAGGTCTGCAAGCGCTTTCGGTATGCCCTCAGGGATAACGATAGGTGGTGCAACGTCCTCAAAGCCGCTGAGATCTGTAAGAGGCTCGTCTGCTTTCTGTTCTGTCTGTACAGGCTGTTTTGTCGTGGCATCTTCAACAGCTACTGCGGAAGCAACTGTAGCAAAGCTGTTGCTGTGTTGCCCACTGAAAGTGAACAGGTGCGCTATGCCGCTGTATTCAAAAGGCATTTCAGACGGAAGTCCGTCACGATTTTTAGCGTCCCAGCAAGGGTGATGAGTGGTGTACATTACACGGTCGCCGCCCTGAGCCTTGAACTTCTTGCCGTCCTTATCCACAGCTACTGCATATGTTTTGTAGTTTGCAAACAGCACCATATCTGCCCACTCTTTCACAAGAGGCGATATCTGAGAAGAAGTTTTCTTGCCGAGCTTTAACTCCCAACGGTCATAAGCACCAAGCTCGTCAGGCTGTTCAAACTTTCTCATCTGAGCGTGAGCCGTAAGCACAACGTTGATACCGCTGTCAACTACCTCCTGCAAGAGATTAAGGAACTTGCCTATCTCCTCTTTTTCGTAAACATAGCCGTTGCCGTAGCCGAAATCTTCAATGCCTTTTTTCTGATGTGCCGAGCAGATAGTTTCAATGCAAAGCTGTTCAGCCCAATCAAATGTATCAATGACAAGGGTCTTGCAGAGCCTGCCGTTCATAGCTTCCTTTACCTCGTTTTTGAGCATTTCCCAACTTGTTGGCTTAGGGAAACGTCTGATGTTCAGCTTCTTTGTACTGCCCTCAGTATCAATAAATACAGGGTCGGGGAACTGAGCCGCAAAGGTGGATTTGCCTATGCCCTCAGGACCATATATCACGACTTTCTGTGCGGAGCTTACAACTCCTGATGTTATCTCATACATTAAAATGCACCTGCTTTCCAAGTTTTCGTTTCTGTGTTTTCTTCCTTATCATTGTCCATTGACCTGCCGTCCTCAATAATGATACTGCACTCGTCACCTGTGGAAACTCTTGTGGCTATCGCCTGCAAGCCCTGTGCTTCAAGCCACTTGCCGAAGTCTTCAAGGGTGTCGGTATCCATTTGTTCAAGCTTGTCCAGCAGGACAAAACCGCAGTCAGGATTGAGTTTTCTTACGATAGAGGTAGCGACGATAAGCTGTTCAGCACCGCTTATACTGTCCCACTTATGCCCGTTATACAACAGCTCTCCGTCCTCAACGGAAAGTCCTTCAAGAGGCAGGTCGGCACTGCCCAGCAGGTCAGTTTTAGCCTGCCTTACGTCCTCTATCTGCTCAGTGAGATATGTATACTGTGAACGGTAGTCCTCAGCGTCTATCTCAGCTTTCTCCCTGTCGAGGTTTGCTCTTATCTTCTTGTTCAGCTCCTCGATATCTGAGATATTCTTTTCAAGCTCCGCTGTGCTTTCGTCCACAAGGTCTTGTGCGTCAAGGCTTGCAAGCTTGAAGTTGTTCGCTGCCGCTTCATAGCTTGCTTTTGCACGTTCATAGGCGGACTTAGCAATCTCCAACTGCTTTTCGTAGTATTCTTTCTGGTCACGCTTACGCTGATTTTCGCCGTTGCGAGCAAGTATATCCTGCTGCTGTCTGATAAGCTCCGAAGCCGAAACAGGCTCGGCAGGGACGTTTGCATACACAGGCATTTCCTTTGCAAACTTAGATTTCTGGTCAGCTATCCTGCCGATAGCGGTACGCTGGTCATAGAGGGAATGTTCCTTATGCTCCAACTGATAGAGCGTATCACCCACTCCTATTATTTTCAGCAGAGTTGAAGCTTTTTCCTTGCTTGACTGATTTATGAACTTAGGCAGGTCAAGTGCAAACTGTTCAACGAAGCTGTTCAAAAGCTGTTGACCGCCTTTTTTGCCTGTGCTGTCGGTGACTTTGAGGGAGCTGTTCTTGCCCGAACGCTCCACTACTATACCGTTATCGAGGGTGATCTTCAAGTGCGGCTCGACAACAGACCCCTCACGCTGAGGAGAGGACGGCTTATACTTGTCACCACCAAGCGCCCAAGCGATAGCGTCAAGGACAGAGGTCTTGCCCTGCCTGTTCTTGCCGCCGATAACAGTAAGCCCATTCTTTGCAGGCTCAAGCTGTACGGCTTTTATCTTCTTTACGTTCTCAAATTCAAGTGAGTTTATTTTTACTGACATTTTAGTTCGCTCCTCTCATATTTTCAAGCTTATCCCTTGTGCTGCATATTTTTCCGTACACTTCTCCGACATCAAAAGCTCTACGCTCACATGCCGACATTCCTTCGTAGATATCGATTATATCTGTACAGGCTTCGTCTGCGGTATCATATGCTTGACAAATCGCTGCTTTTGTGGTATCATCAAGGTGTAATATTGAACCGGTATCTTTTGATACCACCTCCGAGCTTGTGCCTGTTGCCGCAGGTGCAGGCTCGTTTTCTTTTAGGTACTCTGCCAAATACACACCACACTTAAAATCTTTTTCGCTTAGCGGACAATTTTCGCAACTAACAGTAAATCCTGTACAGTACTCCACCGCCTTTTCAAACTCCTCTTTCGTTATCATCGTTATCCTCCTCTTTCTCAAAACGTTTCTCCCAGTGCCTATCCACCACGCTCAGCACAAGATACATCACTACATCTATGCCTGCAAGCACAGCTATTGTTATCAGCAGTATCAACGCCATTTTACCACTTTCCTTTCATTTCAACTTCGACCTTGACCACTGGTCTGCCTACTTCTCTCACTGCACGCTTAATGCTCTTCTCCGCTTCCTCGTAGGCAGTTTCTTTTACGCTTACATACCACCTGTACGCTACATACATTGTAAGCACCACCAAGAGCGCTACCGCTGCGGCACATCTGATTATCTCTAGTACGGCTATCATTTTCTCACGTCCTTTCCGTAAAGCGTGCGGAGTTTTTTAAGCCTTTTCTCGAAGTTGTCGATATCAATGCCCCACACCTCGTAGGCTATCTCGGTATTGACCGAGTGTGGCAACCATGACTTCACGCCACGCTTTGCCATTTCTTCCTTAACAGCTTTCTTGATCTTGATAGTCTGCGTTTCACCTGTGCCGAACAGTGCCTTGATATCCGCATTGGTTATTTCGGGCTTTTCATAGTACAGCCGCACAGCCATTTCAATGTCAGGTGACCTCATTTTTATTCCTCCTCGTTTTATATTTTGTGGCTGTTGGGTAATATTATTGTCCGTCCTCGTCTGTCAGCTCAAAAAGCAGCTTGCCTGTCAAAGACCAATACTGCGCGACCTCTCGATAGGGGTCATTTTCTTTTCCTGAGCCTTTAAGTGATTTCGTGACAATGACCTGTCTTGTCATTGCACTGTCGCAGCCTCTCAATTCAATGTTGTCTGGCATTGGTTCACCTTCTTTCTCTGTCTTATTACTGTTGATTTTATACTTACCGTTGCTGTACACGATCTCTACACCGAGTACATCTGCAATGTTTTCAGCAATACGTCTACTGTCATCTACACCGCACATGAATGCTCTGATCGTATTTGCTTTCAGCCCTGATTTTTCAGCAATCTGAGCATATGTTAAGTGCCTTGACTTCGCAATCGTTTTGATGTTTTGCCGAAACTCATCAAACATAATTCCTCACCTCTTTTCTTTCCTGTCCGTTTTAGTAAGATAACTATCTTTAGTACTTACATATTGACTTTTAACACTACATATGGTACAATACAAGCATACCACTATGAAAGGAGGTGGTATGTAATGAATACTCGTCAGACGAGCAAGTCTGTTGCAAGCAAGGCTTCCAAAATACTTTCTAATCCAAAATCAACAAAGACTCAGAAAAGTGTTGCAGCCAGTGCTCTTGCTCAGACAAAGACAGGCAAGAAAGGTAGATAAGCCTGTCTAAAAATTTTGGAGAGGGTGGAACATTTCGCAGATGTTTCACCCTTTATCTTTTAAACAGTTCCTCTATTGGAACATCTGGAAAAAACTTTTGCTGTATAGCTATTGCCTGCTCCAGTGAAAAACTTGCGTTTCTCTTGCCGTGAAGTTTGACCGACAGCGTACACTTAGCTATGCCAAGCTCTTTTTGGATAGCTTTATGCTTTATCTCACGCTTGCTTATTTCTTCAAGTAAACGTGTATATGGTTTGTTCACTTTTCTCACCCCCTTTTTAATTACTCGTTTCCTTTAAGAAACTGTGTCTGCAAAAAAAATATCAAGTATCTTTTCTTGCGTAAGTTTCAGCACTTTGGAGATATTTGCAATCTCAGGCTGCTTGAACGCAGTTTCCCCTTTCATACGAGAATACAGCGTTTTCTTGTCCAAGCCTATTAGCTCAGCGAGTTTTGGAATGGTCAGACCACACCTTGCTATCTCCGCATTAAGGTCATTAATATTCATTGCTTTCACCGTCCTTTCCTGTCTTTGTTTCCTTTAGGACACTTTCAGTATATCATATCAAATTAGCATTGTCAACCCCTTTAGGAAACTTTTTTCACTTTTTTTGAAAAAGTAGTTGCATTTTAGAAACTTATATGTTATAATATAATCAATCCAAATCAGGAGGTCACAAATTATGGACATAGGAAAACTTATAAATAAAAGAAGAACAGAACTCGAACTTACTCTTGAAGATGTGGGCAATGCTGTTGGCGTTAGCAAGAGTACAGTAAAGAAGTGGGAAGACGGCTTTATATCAAATATGAAAAGGGATAAGATAGCCGAACTTGCAAAGGTGCTTAAACTCAATCCTGTTTCACTTATCACAGGTGAAGAAACTGTTGAGGATACGTCTGATAGCATTTTCAATGACTTTGACAATATTAGACCGCTTGCACTTAAAAAGTTTCCTATGGTCGGCGAGATAGCTTGCGGCAAACCTATTTTTGCAGACGAGGATCACGAGAGCTACATAATGGCTGATACTGATATCCACGCTGACTTCTGCCTTAAAGCTAAGGGCGACAGTATGATAAACGCAAGAATATTTGACGGCGATATCGTTTTTATCAAGCAAATGCCAATGGTCGAAAACGGTGAGATCGCAGCAGTGATAATTGATAATGAGGCAACGCTGAAAAGGGTCTATTATTATCCTGAAAAGCATAAGCTTATCCTCAATCCTGAAAATCCTGCGTATGAGCCGCTTGTGTATATCAACGAGGAGCTTGACACTATACGCATTCTCGGCAAGGCTGTTTGCTTTATGAGCAGCTTGTGAGGAAGCTTTAAATGAAAACTTACGAAAACGCACTCCAAATAATTGCCGACAACTACGCTATTATTGGTAAGGAACGGCACGAACTAGCCGCTATGGTCATTGATAAATATAAAAGCTCTACTGAGCCTTTTGATATTCTTGGCGTTGCTTACGCTTACTTGTGGCAAGGTGCAAAGTTCAGACAAGATGCTATTTCTTATTTTGAAAAATATTTGTCTGAATACTCGGATATAGATTTAAATTGTCACTGTATAAAAAGGTGGTCTGTCTACTCTGATTTAGCAACGCTCTACGAAAAGGAATATAAATATCAGAAAGCAATTTTCTGTTTGCAGAAGTGCATTGCTATTGACGATCATTCAAATGCCGCTGATTATACGAGAATTGGTGATATTTTAGTTAAAGAGGATATGAGCAAAGCGGAAGAATTTTATGTAAAGCTTTTAAATGACCCTAAACTAAATAAATACCAAAGACAGTTCGCCTACGCCCTTAATGAGGTTATAGAAAAGAAAAATCGGGGATATGTTTACAGACCTCGTAACAAAAAGCAATAACTAACTAAAATTTAATCACAGAGGTGACAGAATGACCTCAAAGAAACACAAATCAATCCCCGCCAGTACCGCAAATACTGATAGGAAGAAAAAAACTCGCCCCCAAGTGCTACCAACACTCAGAGGCGAGCAGAGCGGATACTACCAATATCAGCTCGATTCAAATTCACACCCAAACCCGTTAAGAAAGAGCGAATTTTGCCCTTTTATTGTAGCACACTTTCGAGGAAGTGTCAAGAATAGGAGGAATATTTATGCCGATCTACAAAATGACGGACAAGAACGGAAAGAACATCAGAAAAGACGGTCTGCAAAAATATCGTGTACGTATCAATTATACGGACAGTTTCGGAAAGCCTCATCAGATAGACCGTGTGGCGTTCGGTGCAGAGACGGCTAAGCAGCTTGAAATCCAGCTTACACAAAAGCTCAATGCTAAAGAGATAGCTTCAAAAATGACTATCGGACAGCTATTCACGGAGTACATCACAGCCAAGCGTTCAGAGGTCCGTGAAACATCACTGGACAAGTCCCTAAGAATACTGAGAAAGAACGTCCTGCCCACCTTTGAAAGCGTGAGGATAGATAATCTGAACGTACCAATGGTGCAGAAATGGAAGCAGGAGCTGTCAGAGCAGGGATTGGCTATCGTCACACGAAAGAACATTTACGGCGAATTTCGTGCAATGATGAACTATGCTGTGAAAATGGAATACATTCCGAAAAATCCTGTTATCACCGCAGGCAACTTCAAAGCGCCCCTTGAAGCCAAGAAAGAAATGCTTTTCTACACGCCTGACGAGTTCAAGAAATACATATCGGCAGCTACGAATTATGCTCAGGAAGCAGAGGACGGCGGCTCAATGTACGAATGGAACTACTATGTATTTTTCAACATAGCGTTTTTCATGGGTATGCGAAAAGGCGAGATATACGCTCTGCAATGGACGGATATAAAAGACGGCTACATATCCATCACCAAGAGCATTGCTCAGAAGCTCAAAGGCGGTGATCGTATCACGCCGCCAAAGAACAAGCCAAGCATACGGACGATACAGATACCAGAGCCGTTAAGAGCAGTGCTGTCAGAACATTACGAACGCTGTAAGAAAGCAGTGCCAAAGTTCAGTGATGATATGTACATCTGCGGCGGTGAGCGTCCTATCCGTGACACGTCCCTTGAAAAGACAAATAAGAAGTTTGCAGACTTGGCAGGTGTCAAACGTATCCGTATTCATGACTTCCGTCACAGCCACGCTTCCTTGCTTGCCAATGAGGGCATAAACATTCAGGAGATAGCAAGACGTCTTGGGCACTCCAACATATCAATGACATGGAACACCTACTCGCACCTCTACCCACGAGAGGAAGAACGTGCAGTGAAGATATTGAACACAATCGTGTAAAAATCGTGTATACAAAAGAAAACCACCGTATTTACGGTGGTTTTTGTTCGTTTGGCGGAGATGGAGAGATTTGAACTCTCGCTACGGTTTTGCCGTACTACCGCATTTCGAGTGCGGACCCTTCAGCCACTTGGGTACATCTCCTTGTGTCAACTATACTATTATACAAGTAATCACAAAAAAAGTCAAGCCCTTTGTGCAAATTTAAGCACAAAGAGCTTGTCCATTATCTATTGCTGAGCACGCCTCTGCATATCCTTAACATATGCAAGCGTTTCAGGAGTGTAGCCTACCATTGCGTTGGGACAACATTGGGAAAGCAATTGCATAAGCCCCATGGCAGTGTCCTTGCCCTTGGCATATACGTTAAAACGCAGTACATTCTTCTTGTGCTTCGTGCAGACGATTATCTCGTTGGTGTAGCTGATGAAATTCATACTCGCTGTGTGCTGGTAAATGCCGTAGGCTTCCTCTCGCCAGCACATCTGAAATGGCGCTTTTTTGTTGGCAAGCACCCTGTCGGATACGATAATATGATCGTCCTGATATTGTATGTTGGCGTAAAGCTCGTCAGCCTGCTGTAAAAGATCGGGATTGGCTTTGAATATGCCGCTCTTTTCAGGGTGCGTCCTACGTGACGTACCAAATATAAGAAAAATAACACCAGGCGTAAGCGCAAAAAGTCCAAGTATCAATACGCCGTATTCACCGGCTACTACCGCCGCAAATGAGATAAATCCACCCATTAGCGTGAGTATCACACCGCCAACTATCATTGCTATCATTCTTTTTCGTATGTTGGCAAATACTACTTCTCGTCCCATTTTCGTTACCCCTCTTTACTTTTTTTATCCGTGATTCTGCTTTGCCACAAGGCTCTCGCCGCAGTATATCTTCCTGAGCTTCGGCTTCTCTATCTTGCCCGTCGGGTTTCTCGGTATGTCTGCAAAAATTATCTTGTGCGGACGCTTGTATCTCGGAAGCTTCTGGCAGAACGCCATTATCTCTTCCTCTGTGCATGGGTGGTCTGGCTTTAGTTCGATTATTGCCGCCGCTATCTCGCCCAAACGCTGGTCAGGCAATCCAATTACTGCCACGTCCCTGATAGCGTCGTGACTTCTCAAAAAGTCTTCTATCTGTACAGGGTAAAGATTTTCTCCACCACTTATAATAACGTCCTTTTTGCGGTCAACGAGGTAAATAAATCCGTCCTCGTCCTCCTGAGCCATGTCGCCAGTGAAAAGCCAGCCGTCTTTGAGAGTTTCAGCCGTCGCCTTTGGATCTCTGTAGTAGCAGGTCATAACTCCAGGACCTTTTACGCAAAGCTCGCCCACTTCGCCACGCTTTACAGTGTTGCCCTTATCATCAACTATCTTGACCTTCCAGCCAAAGCCTGCCTTGCCTATTGCGCCTACCTTGTCAATGTTATCCACACCAAGGTGTACACAGCCGGGACCTATAGATTCGCTAAGACCATAGTTAGTGTCATATTTGTGGTTAGGGAAAACCTTTTTCCAGCGTGCAATAAGTGACGGCGGAACAGGCTGTGCGCCTATGTGCATAAGCCTCCACTGTGAAAGCTCATACTTTGAAAGTGTCACCTCGCCGCTGTCGATAGCGTCAAGGATATCCTGTGCCCAAGGCACAAGAAGCCATACGATAGTACACTTTTCCCTCGATACAGTATCAAGTATAAATTCAGGCTTCACGCCCTTGAGAAGCACCGCCTTGCCCCCTGAGATAAGGCTTCCGAACCAGTGCATCTTCGCTCCTGTGTGATAAAGGGGAGGGATACAAAGGAAAACATCGTCCTTGGTCTGACCGTGATGATTCTGCTCAACTCTTGCGGCGTGCATAAGGCTCTCGTGATTGTGCAGGATAGCCTTCGGGAAGCCAGTTGTGCCTGACGAGAAGTAGATAGCCGCATCGTCCTCGTCAGTAAGCTCTATGTACGGAGTAGTGCTTGCACAATTTGCAGTGAGCCTGTCATAATGCTCTGCAAATGACGGACAGTTCTCGCCAACATAGAAAAGAAGTCTGTTCTTGCTTATCTCATCAGCTATCTCCTCAACTCTGCCGATAAATTCAGGACCAAATACAAGAATATCCACCTCGGCAAGGTCAAGACAGTATTTTATCTCCTCTGGAGTGTATCTGAAATTCAGCGGCACTGCAAGCGCACCCGTCTTGAGGATACCAAAATAAATAGGCAGCCATTCAAGACAGTTCATAAGCAGGATACCCACCTTGTCACCCTTTTTTACCCCACGGGATAAAAGCAGATTGGCAAAGCGGTTAGCCTTTTCGTTGAAAACGCTCCAGGTTATCTCACGGCGATAATGACAGACCGGGTTAGGCTCGATAAGCTCATATTCCTTCCAAGTCACACGTCTGGTTTCTCTGATCTCAGGATTGACCTCTACCAGAGCAACATCATTTCCGAACTCTCGTGCGTTACGCTCCAGTATCTCGGTTATAGGCATACAAAAACTTCCTTTCATAATTAAAAGCTTGAAAGCTAGAAAACTTAAAAGCTTAAAAGTATTCACAAACATATATGTTATTATTTTATCATATGATGACAAAAAAGTAAAGAGATTTAAAACAGAATAAGTGACAAAGTGAAGAAGCAATAATTGTGGAGTTTTTACAGAAGAAAAGTGTTTGCCCCTACCTGAATTTGAGCGAATACCGTCAAAAAGATAACCAACAAAAAAAGACAGCCCCACATGGGAGCTGTCCCTTAACTAAAAAAGTGTACCGTTTCAGATCTTATTCTTCTGCCTTTTCTTCCTCTTTGCTCGCCTCAGCCCCCTGCTGTGCCTTGAGAAGATCCCTGATCTCTGTAAGAAGCACTATGTCCACCGGTGGCTCTGCAGGCTTTTCAGGCTCTTCATGCTTGCCAAGTGACGCAAGCTTGTTTATGATCTTCATTATTACAAAAATAACGAACGCCATGATTATGAAGTTTATCACTGCCGTCAGAAATGCGCCGTAGTTTATGTACTGATTTCCAAGCAAATGTATCTTGCCCTCTACGTCAGCACCGCCTATACAGCCTATTATCGGGTTGATAAAATTCTCAGTAAATGACGTCACGATACCCTGAAACGCAGCGCCTATGATAACGCCCACTGCCAAGTCCATGACGTTTCCTTTGAGAGCAAACGCCTTGAACTCATTTACAAACTTCTTGATAAATCCTTTTTTCTTCTCTTCCATAACGGTTACGACCTTTCGTTTTTTGTTCCGAGCCACGCTCTTATGGCCATTTTATCACATATTTTGACCATTTTCAATAGTTTTTCTACAAAATCGTACGGTTTTACGTCGTTTTGCCCATATATGTTAATACGCTGTAAATGCTTTGTAAACAAACATGAAAAGGTATTGCATTTCCCGAAATGGTGTGCTATAATGATTAAGCCGTTTGAGTGAGGGACATGACGATGGGATATAGCCAAGAGGTAAGGCAGCGGACTTTGACTCCGTCATTCCGATGGTTCGAATCCATCTATCCCAACCAAAAACAAGCTAAATCGAACAAACATTGGGGTGTCGCCAAGTGGTAAGGCAACGGACTCTGACTCCGTCATTCCGAAGGTTCGAATCCTTCCACCCCAGCCACAAAAGACCGTAGATTTTTTCTGCGGTCTTTGTTTTTTTATATATTCTTTCAGCAACCAAAAGAGAGGTTTTGCAACTGAGTATAAGTAAACATAAAAAACAAAATGTGAACAAAAATAATTCGGGATTGCGTGTTTACAAACTGGTAAAAATGTGTTATACTTAAAGTGCAAAAGAATTTCATCAAAGGAGGTCTGAAAAATGAAAAAGATAATAAACAGAAAAAATGCAGCGGCAGTGGCTTGTGCCGCTATGATGATATGTGCGGCAGGTGCTGTGCCTGACAGCGTGCTAAATGTGAGTATGCCTGTGCAGGCGGCAGAAGCTGTGGAGCAGACAAGTCTGCCTCAGGTCACAGGGCTGACATCTAAAACCCCTGATATAAGCTCCATAAGACTTAGCTGGAACGCCGTGAATGGCGCGGACGGCTATTCTGTTGGAATGCGTTCAAAGGGTCAGTATCCTGAGATAGCTGACGTTACGGACACTACATATCTTGTTACAGGTCTGCCTGCGGCAACGAGGGAGAACTTCAAGGTAAGAGCATATAAGATAGTGAACGGTCAAAAGGTATATGGCGACTATTCAGTGAACTACAATTCCGCCACAAATCCCCGTCCTATAAGCGGTCTTAAAGCTCAGACGGGCAATGCTTCTGTCAGCCTTTCATGGAAAAAGGTGGGATGTTCAAACTATCGTGTCTTTATGCTGAAAAACGGCAAGTGGAAGCAGATAGCGCAGACGAATACAAACAGCTACACTGTCATAGGACTTGACGCAGGAAGCTATAAATTTAAAGTAAGAGCCTGCAAGCGTGACGATAAGGGTGCAAATCACTACGGCAAATATTCGCAGGAGATAACGGCACAGGCTGTCATGGTGAACAAGGTCACTGGTCTGACATCTAAGACCCCTAACACAAGCTCTATAAAGCTTAGCTGGAACGCTGTGAGCGGTGCGGACGGCTATTCTGTGGGAATGCGTTCAAAGGGTAAATATCCTGAGATAGCTGACGTGAAAGGTACGACCTACACTGTCAAGGGTCTGCCTGCGGCAACAAGGGAGAATTTCAAGGTAAGAGCATATAAGATAGTAGACGGAGTTAAGATATACAGCGACTATTGTGAAAACTACAATTCCGCCACAAATCCAAGGAAGGTAACAGGAGTAAAAGCTTCTGACATCACCGCTTCGACACTTGACCTTAACTGGAAGTCTGTAGGCTGCACAAGCTACAAGGTGTTTATATACACAAACGGCAAGTGGAAGAACATAGCTTCATCTACGGTAAATTCCTGCGCAATAAACGGACTTTACGCAAAGACTACATACAGATTCAAGGTAAGAGCCTGCAAGACGGACGATAAAGGTTCAAATCACTATGGAGCATATTCCGAGGAGATAACCGTCAAGACCCCAGACCACACTGTCGAGGTCATAAACGGCATGAGCTATGTTGACGGAGTTCTTTTGGCGAACAAAACATATTCCCTCCCTGCAAGCTACGACCCAAAGGGTCTGACCAAAGAAACATCAGCGGCATTCAAAAAGATGCAGACCGCTGCATATAAAGACGGCATAAGCCTGTGGGTATGCTCAGGCTACCGCTCTTATTACGATCAGAGGTACCTTTATGATATGTACTGCAACCGTGACGGCAAGGCTGCGGCAGACAAATACTCCGCAAGACCCGGCTACAGCGACCATCAAACGGGCATGGCAATAGACGTAAACAACGCCAGCGACTCATTTGGCGGCACAAGAGAAGCCAAGTGGCTTGCCAACAACTGTGCGAAATATGGTTTTATAATTCGTTATCCAAAGGGCAAGGAGGCTTACACCGGTTATCAGTACGAGCCTTGGCATATAAGATATGTAGGCACGCCTTTAGCACAAAACATAACCAACAGCGGACTTTCTCTTGAAGAATACTTCGGGATAACTTCGCAATACAAGGATTGACATATGGTTCAGACCGCTGTTCACGGGCATCTGTGGACAGCGGTTTTCTGTTATTTTCCATGCTCACTTATCACTTGAAATCTTGCATTTCAACATGATCTGTGTTATACTATATTTAAGGCAATACCGCACAAAGATTGTGCGTCAGATGCGTAGTCAGATTTTTGTGTGATATGACGGAAAATCTGCAATCAGATGGCGTGCAAAGCCGTCAGGCGGGCTTTGTGCGGTGTTGCCTTATATATTTCCACTAAGGAGGTCATCTCTATGCTTCTTTCAGGTAAGACGGTCGTTCTCGGCGTCAGCGGCAGTATTGCGGCTTACAAGATCCCAACCTTAGCAAGACTGCTTAAAAAACAAGGCTGCAATGTTCAGGTACTCATGACACAGAACGCCACTCAATTTATAAACCCTATCACTTTTGAATCCCTCACAGGCAACAAGTGCCTTATAGATACTTTTGACAGAAATTTTCAATACAGTGTTGAACACGTTGCTCTTGCAAAGCAGGCTGACCTTGTTATGGTCGCTCCTGCTTCCGCTAATGTTATCGGCAAGATAGCATACGGCATTGCTGACGATATGCTCACCACCACTGTCATGGCTTGTCCTTGCAAGAAAATGATATCCCCTGCCATGAACCACAATATGTATCACAATCCTATTGTGCAGGACAATATCCAGAAGCTTGAGCGTTTCGGCTACGAGATGATCGCTCCTGACAGAGGTATGCTTGCAAACGGTGATGACGGCGACGGCAGAATGCCTGAGCCTGAGGTGTTATTTGAATACATTCTTCGGGAGCTTGCTTTTGAGAAGGATCTTGCAGGCAAAAAGGTGCTTGTTACGGCTGGTGCGACCATGGAGGCTATCGACCCTGTGAGGTACATCACTAATCATTCAAGCGGAAAAATGGGCTGTGCGGTGGCTAAAGCGGCTATGCAAAGAGGTGCAAAGGTGACGTTGGTGGCAGGTCATATGGAGGTTTTGCCGCCTATGTTCGTGGACGTTGTGAACGTAAAGTCTGCGGCGGATATGTTTGAAGCTGTCACAAAGCTTGCTCCTGAACAGGATATTATCGTAAAGGCGGCGGCTGTGGCTGACTACACGCCTGTTGCGGTGGCTGACAACAAGATAAAGAAGTCTGACGATGACATGAAGATAGAGCTAAAACGCACGAAGGATATTCTCGGCTATCTCGGTCAGCACAAACGTGACGGTCAGGTCATATGCGGTTTTTCCATGGAAACTCAGGACGTTATCAAGAACTCTGAGAAAAAGCTCACCAACAAAAACTGCGATATGATATGCGCAAACTCACTAAAGACCGCTGGCGCAGGCTTCAAGACGGACACTAATGTTATCACCCTTATCACTGAGGGCGGTGCTGTGGAGCTGCCTATTATGACCAAAGAACAAGCCGCTCACAGGATACTTGACGAGCTTGCGAAAATGATATAAGTATACGATAATATGTACAGATAGACAGATCACGAAAGGAAATACGCCATATGAAACGTATTGAGATATATGAAAACGGCATTAATATAGTATTTGAGATAACAGACGACAACGAGGCGAAGCTTCTGCACTTCTCTGCTCTGCCTTTTGATGAAGCCAAGACGGCTTCATACATGGGGCTGAAAACTTTCAGACCTGTAGAGATACAGGCGAGCGGTATCGACCGCCCTGACGAGCGTCACGGCAACAAATATATCGTGACCGCTCCGGGCTGGAGAATGAAGTTCAAGGATTTCCGTGATGTGAACAATGATTATGGCAGAAAGCTTGAGCTTGTGACATTTGATGAGGGCACAGGTCTTGAGGCTGTGTCCCACTATCAGTTTTACACCGGCACATCTGTTGTACGCTGTTGGACTACCCTTACAAACAAGGGCAGCGAGGTACAGACCATTGAATATATGTCCTCCTTTGCGCTGACGGGCGTAGAAAAAGAGGGGCTTAAAAAGCCTGAGGACAAGATGAAGATATGGGTATGCCACAACTCATGGCAGCGTGAATTGCAGTGGCAGGACTACACTCTTGAACAGGTGGGGCTTGCTTCATCTGCTAAGCCTACGGAACAGCGTTCATCAAAGGTATTTGCCTGCACAAACGTTGGAAACTGGTCGGCAAAGGAATACATACCAATGGGTGTGCTTGAAAACACAGAAGCAGGCTCGGTGCTGTTTTGGCAGATAGAGCAAAACGGCTCTTGGCACTGGGAGCTTTCGGACGTGGGAGGACACTTCTATTTACAGCTTTCTGGGCCTTCGGAGATAGAGTCCCACTGGTACAAAAACCTTGCACCTAATGAGAGCATAGAAAGCGTGAAGTGTGCAGTAGGCTCGGTGACAGGAAGCTTTGACAAGGCTATGGGCGAGCTGACGAAATACCGCAGAAAAATACGTCGCCGCAACAAGGATAATCAGAGGCTTGCGGTAATATTCAACGACTACATGAACTGTCTGTGGGGCGACCCTACGGCTGAAAAAGAGTTTCCCCTTGTGGACGCTGCGGCAGAAGCAGGCTGTGAATATTTCTGCATTGACGCAGGCTGGTATGCTGACGGCTTTTGGTGGGACGAGGTCGGCGAATGGAAAGAGAGCAGAAAGCGTTTTCCTAACGGCGTAAAGGAAGTTGCCGACTATATCCGCAAAAAGGGCATGATACCTGGGCTTTGGCTTGAAATAGAGGTCATGGGAATAAAGTGTCCGCTTGTGGACAGCGTTTGCGATGACAGTTGGTTCTTCACACGTCACGGCAAGAGAGTCTATGACAGAAGCCGTTATCAGCTTGATTTCAGGAATCCGAAAGTCCGTGCTCACGCTGACGAGGTAATAGACAGGCTCGTTTCGGAATACGGCATTGGCTACATAAAAATGGATTACAACATAGAGCCTGGTATAGGCACTGAGCAGAACTGCGACAGCGTTGGCGAGGGTCTGTGGGGTCATGAAAAGGCTTACCTTGAATGGCTTGACGGTGTTTTTGCTCGTCACCCTGACCTTATTATAGAAAACTGCTCCAGCGGTGGACTCAGAATGGACTATGCGATGCTTTCAAGATACTCCATTCAATCCACATCAGATCAGGACGATTACAAAAAATACTGCACCATTGCGGCGAACTCCCCTACTGCACTTTGCCCTGAGCAATCGGCTATCTGGGCTTATCCTATCACATCAGGTGACAGAGAAGAAGTTGTTTTCAACATGATTAACGCAATGCTTCTGCGTATCCACCAGAGCGGTCATCTTGGCAACATCGACCCTGAGCGCAAGGCACTTGTTAAGGAAGCTATCAGCGTTTACAAGAAGATAAGGGCTGACATCAAGGAAGCAGTGCCGTTCTGGAGCTTGGGTCTGTCCAAATTTTCGGACGATTGGGTATCTCTCGGTCTGAGAAACGGCAACAAGGCTTATCTTGCCGTATGGAGGAGAGAGGGCAAGAGCGACACCTGCGTTTTGCCTATAGGCTTCCTCAAGGGTGTTGACGCAAGGGTGAAGTGCATTTATCCTGATTTCAGCGAAACCCCTGTGGAGTTTTCAAAGGCGACAGGCAATGTTTCTGTTAAGTTTGACAGACCTTATATGGCTAGACTTTTTGAGATAGAGTGGTAAAAAAAGTTACCTGCCAATAAGGGTAACTTTTCCCCACACCGCACCTTTTGATTTGTCCGATTTTACGGACAGTTGCTCGCCTGTGGGAGATATTATCGCTGATATTCCGCAGTTTCCTGCACGGAGGACATATCTTCTGTTCTCAACGGCTCGCATTATGCAGTGGCGGTAATGCTGTTCACGGGCGGAGCTTTTGCCAAACCATGAATCGTTGGTGGAAACGCAAATTATCTGTGCGCCCTGCTCTTTCTGTCGGCTCACAAGGCTTGGAAAAATGGACTCTATGCAGATAACAGAGCCTATGGTCATGCCGTCTGAGGCGAGGGGCTTGGTGCGTCTTTCGTCTGCACATTCGCTCATAGTGTCAAGGTGGAAAATGCCTGCAAAAGGTGTCTTTTCACCGAAAGGCACAAGCACTTGTTTCAGGTAGGGCGAAGACGCAATGCCGTTTTTATCATAGGCGAAAAGGGCGTTGTAATCCTTGCCGTTTTCAAGATAGAACGAGCCTGTCACAAGGGTACACCCATGGGTGGCGGCAAAGTCTGATATAAGGGAAAATTCTTTTAGCTGTTCGTCATAGTCTTTCGACACGGCAGTTTCAGGAAGCAGAACAAGATCAGTACCCCACCGCCAACAGCTTTCCATTATAGAAAGATAGGAGCGTGCTGAGTCAAGGGCTTTACGGTGTGATTTTTCCCTGCCCTCCAGACTATCCTGTGCGCAGATAACGTCTATCTGAGGGTAGATTTTATCAAGCTTTTTGTCGAGGTTTATGGAATAAAGTCCGTAGCTTAAATTTGCCCCCTGCAAAAGCAGTGCAAAGGCGGTGTAGGCAAAACGCTTTTTGCTAGTATATATCTCCCCATGCAGACCGTTGAGCAGGAAAATTATAAAGCTTGTAAGGCGGCAGCTTATGAGCGTGGCGGATTGCAAAAGCAGTGGCGAACTTGTTACAGCTAGCCATGACGCAGACCACGGAAACGCCAAAATCGGAACTTTCTCTTGAAGCCACTCCCCTGCTGTCAAAAGCAGGCAGAGCAAAACTATCTCAGACAAACGGTGTTTGAGATGCGGTCGCAGGGGCAGGAAAAGGCTCAGTGGAAGATACATAAGGATACACTCCCACAAGGTCAGACCTAACCACGCTAAAGTAGCAAGAGGTATAGAGGCAAAGGACGGCAGAGGACATATTTTCCATATAGTGAGCATAAAAGTGAGCTGAAAAAGATAATATGGTACAAAAAAGCACAGAAAATCAAGCCTGAAAGCCTTTTTTTCATGGCAGACTGACAGGCAATGCACCATTGGTGCAAAGATAAAAAACGCAAGCCACGGCAAATTCAAGATAGATTGCATAAGTGCGCTCACTATACCCGTGAGGGCGAGGAACGCTCTCCGTGAGATTTTGGGGTCAATTATTTTCGAGATATTCATGTAAATATTATGACCCGAAAGTCCCACATAATTCACAAAACTATAAAGGGAGGCAGTAAATTGGAGATCTTTATTCCGCAGTTTGTCAAGACGGCTCTTGACAGGCTGAATGAGTGCGGCTACGAGGGATATATAGTCGGTGGCTGTGTAAGAGATAGTTTGCTTGGCAAAAAGCCTCATGATTACGATGTCTGCACAAACTGCACCCCTGACAAAATGCTTGAAGTTTTCGCAGATTTCCGCACTATTGAAACTGGGCTGAAGCATGGCACGCTCACTGTTTTGATAGAGGGCGAGCCGGTGGAGATAACCTGTTATCGCAGTGACGGAGAGTATATAGGGCATAGAAAGCCTGCTCAGGTGACATTTGAAAGCTCGCTGGAGGAGGACTTAAAACGTCGTGACTTTACTGCGAACGCTATGGCATACTCACCCAAAGAGGGGCTTATCGACCTTTACGGTGGACAAGGCGACCTTGAAAAGGGCATTATAAAATGCGTTGGCGAGCCTGAAAAGCGTTTTGACGAGGACGCTTTGAGGATATTAAGAGGGCTGAGATTTTCTTCATGCCTTGGGTTTGAGATCGAGGAAAAGACCTCAAAGGCTATACTTGAACAACGTGAACTTTTAAAAAGCATTTCTGCCGAACGCATTGCGTCAGAGCTTAAAAAGCTTCTCTGTGGAAAGGGTGCAAGGAAGATATTGCTTGACTATCGTGAGGTCATAGCGGTGTTCATACCTGAGCTTCGGGAAAGCTTTGATTTCAGGCAGAACAATCCCCACCATTTTCTTGATGTTTACGGTCACATTTGTTTGAGCGTTGAGAACGTCAGACCACAGTGGCAGATGAGGCTTACTATGCTTCTTCACGATATCGGCAAGCCGAGAATGCACACTGTTGACGAGAACGGCATTTCGCACTTTAAAAAGCACCAGTTCGAGGGTGCTTACATGGCGGAGAAGATATTAAAAAGGCTCAGGATAGACAACGCTTCGGCGAAATATATTTATGAGCTTATATGGGAGCATGACAACAGGATACCTGCCACGAAAAAATCGGTGCGGAGATTTATGGCTCAGCATGATTTTGACTTTGTTATGGATTATCTGGAGGTGCGCAGGGCTGACACATATGCCCAGTCGGACTACAAACGGCAGGAAAAGCTTGCAGAACTTGACCATATCGCAGAGCTTGCAATGGAGATAAAAGAGGACAACGAGTGTATCCACATTTGCGACCTTGACATAAACGGCAAGGATCTTTTACAAATGGGCTTTGGCGGAAAGGATATCGGCATTGGGCTGGAGCTTGCATTGAATGGTGTTATAGACGAAAAGGTGGAAAACAAAAAAGAGGAGCTGAAAGGCTACATTGAAAGCAACTTCAAAAGGCAGGATAAAGATAATACTTAAAGGGTCGGCACTTGTGCTGTGGTGCGTGGTGATATTCATGTTCTCGGCAAACAATGCTGACGAGTCCAACAAGCAATCAAATGCGGTGTTTAACACAGTGATAGAATTTGTCAACCCTGTATATGACAGCCTTGACACTACAGCGCAGGCGGAATACAAGGACACCGCCACGTTCATCATAAGAAAGCTTGCGCATTTCAGCGAATACGCCTTGCTTGGAATACTGGCGTTCATCAATTTTTCAAAGGTGAAAAAGCTTGGATACAGAGGGCTTTTTGCGGCAGTTTTTTCTTGCATCTACGCTTCAAGCGATGAGATACATCAGCTTTTCGTGCCGGGGCGTGCAGGGCAGGTGCGTGATGTTCTTATCGACACAAGCGGTGCAGTGGCAGGAATTTTACTTGCCATACTAATACGAAAAATATGGCTCAAAAGCCGTGAGAAAAAATCGTGATAACAAAAAATATCCGTGGGGGCATTTCGCTCTCACGGATATTTTATTCTAGCAAAACCTATTGCAAATCATATCGTGACCCATTGGTATCGCCTCATTCAAAGCCTTGGCTTTACTTAAATCACTTTATCTCAAGTCTTTTGGTTTCAGGCTTTACCTCCTGCATCTTTGGCAGGTCAAGGGTCAGGATACCATTCTTGTACTCTGCGGCGATATTGCCCGTATCAATGCCTGTAAGGTCAAAGCTTCTCTGATAAGAACCGTATGTCCTCTCACGGCGGATATACTTGTCTTTCTTATCCTCTGTCTCTGCCTTATGCTCAGCGGTAAGAACAAGATCGTTGCCTGAGATGTCAAGCTTGATATCGTCCTTATCAAAGCCCGGAAGCTCTGCTTCCATTACATATTTGTCGCCCTCGTCCTTGATATCGGTCTTGAAGCTCTGGAGTGCATTTTCTCCAAAGAAATCATTCTCAAAATCATGGAATGCGTTAAACAGGTCGTAGCTCTTTCTTTCAAATGGTGTAAGTCCAAACATATAAATTCCTCCTTGATGTGTTATATCTTAAATTGTCTTGTAAGCTTTTATAATTTATTCTGCTCTTCCATTGGTATCATTTCCTTTCTTCATTGTCTTTATGATACCCCTGCTATATGTTCATTGTGTGAAGATATTGTGAACATTAGCTGAATTTTAGCACTCTCGTTATGTGAGTGCTAGCATATTAGTTTTATGAGTGCTAAAACAACGTCATGACATGATATGATAATCAGCGGGCGAACGCTGTTCGCCCCTACTGCGTCAACGCCTATCACTGCTTATCGAAGCGGTCTTTAAGAAGCTTCAAGGCTTTTTTCTCTATCCTTGAAACATAGGAGCGTGAGATACCGAGGCGTTTGGCGACCTCTCGCTGTGGCAGCTGCGGCTGACCGAAAAGACCATAGCGCAGAGTGACTATCTGTCTTTCACGCTCATCAAGAGAGCTTTCGATATAGCGGTAGAGCTGTTCACTGCGAATGGAAAGCTCTATTTTGTCGGCAACGTCCTCTCCGTCTGCGATTATGTCGATAAGGCAAAGCTGATTGCCGTCCTTATCGGAGTCAACAGGCTCGTCAAAGTGGATATCGTTGGCAGACTTTTTCTGGGAGCGGAAGTGCATTAGTATCTCGTTCTCCACGCACCTGCTCCCATAGGTGGCGAAGCGACAGCCTTTCTTGTGGTCAAATGTTGACACAGCTTTTATTAGACCGATAGTGCCGATAGAGATAAGATCCTCCTGATCTGTGGAATTTGAATAATACTTTTTTATAATGTGTGCCACAAGACGGAGATTGTGTTCGATAAGCTTATCCTTTGCCGCCTTGTCACCCTGCGCCATTCTCTCAAAACACTCACGCTCCTCCTTCGCTGAAAGCGGTTTTGGAAACACGCTGCGGCTGTCAAAATGCAGTGCGAAAAATAGAAAATTCCCCGTAAGCAGTTCAAACAGTGCTGAAAACATATTTGTCCCTCCTTATATAAAGTATCGCTCATACGCTTTTTAATCATATGATTTTTAGGGATTGTACTATTCTGATTTTCACATAAGGTCGCAAAATGTTTCTGATTTGTTAAATTTGCTGAAATATTGATTGTCTTGTTTGCTAAAATCACGAATATTGTTAATAATCTGTAAACAGACGACATTTTACTTTTATAGTTAATCAAATGGTGATATAATTATATCAGATAGGTATGTTTTTTGGGGGGTGAGCGCTCATGGTAAGCATAAAAGGACGATCGGTATTCGGAAGCATTGCAAGAGGAAAGCTGACCTTTTATCATCGTGACGAATTTATCATCAACAAGATAAAAGTGTCCGACCCTGAACTTGAATACAAAAAATATGTCAAGGCTAAAAACGCCGCTCTTGTAGAGCTTGGGGAGCTTTATGACCGTGCAAGGTTAAGCGTTGGGGAAGGCGACGCTCAAATATTTGTGATACACCAAATGCTTATCACCGACGAGCAATACGACAGCAGTATTCGTACAAAGATACTTGACGAGCATTTCAATGCCGATTATGCGGTCGCAAGCACTTCAAGAAGCTTTGCGGAAATGCTGGCACAAATGGACAGCGAATATATGCAAAGCAGAGCGGCTGACGTCAAGGACGTTTCAAACAGACTTTTAAGACACATATTAAACTGCGCCGACAAGCTTCCCATACTCAGAGAGAATGCCATTATCTGTACCGGCGACCTTATGCCCTCAGAAACCCTGCTCATGGACAAGACGAAGATAAAGGGCTTCTGCACAAGGTCCGGTTCTGTGAACTCTCATACTGCGATACTTGCGAAAAATCTTGGCATACCTGCCATTGTGAACGTTGGAACGGAGCTTTCTGACGAATACGAGGGCAAGGAAGCCGTTCTTGACGGCTACAGCGGAACACTTTACATAGAGCCTGATGAGCATACTCTCAGACAGCTTGAATACAAGGAAGCCGTTGAGGGCAGGAAAAAGGAACTTCTCACAAGGCTCAAAGGAAGAAAAAACATCACTCGTGACGGACATGAGATAAAGATATATGCGAATATACTCAACTCTGAGGAGCTTGAATCGGCGGTAAAAAACGACGCAGGTGGGATAGGTCTTTTCAGAACAGAGTTTATGTGCTTTGACAGACCTGCTTTTCCTGACGAGGATTTTCAGTTTTACACCTACCGCAAGGCATTGGAGGCAATGGAGGGTAAAGAGGTCATAATAGGCACTTATGATATAGGTGCAGACAAGATACCTGATTGTGCAGACATGAGTGCTGAGAGAAATCCCTCTATGGGCTGTAGAGGCATACGATTTTGTCTTGAAAGAGAAAGCATATTCAAAACACAGCTAAGGGCGTTATACAGAGCGTCTGTTTACGGACAGCTTTCAATACTTCTGCCTATGGTCATAGACGTGAGCGAGATACTGAGGGTGAAAGAGCTTATCGTGCAGGTCAAGGCAGAGCTTATAAAAGAGGGCAGGAAATTTGCCGACAATGTTAAGCTCGGGGCAATGATAGAGACCCCTGCGGCGGTGATGACAAGCGATATCATAGCCAAAGAGGTGGACTTTTTCAACATCGGCACCAACGACCTTGAACAGTTCGCTTTCGGTCTTGACAGGCAAAACCCATGCTATGACAGAGTGTCCCCGAAAAATCACAGGGCACTGCTTAGAATGATAAAAATGGTGTGCGACAACGCCCATGCAAACGGCATAAAAGCAGGCATCTGCGGTGAGATAGCAGGCGACCCAACGCTCACAGAGATATTTCTGGAGCTTGATGTGGATATGCTGTCGGTAGTTCCGTCAAGGGTACTGCCACTGAGAAAGGCGGTAAGGAGCATAAGTCTTAAAGACCCGAAAAAGGCAGAGAATGACCTGAAGCTGTTTTTATAAAAAAGGGTAATTTTCCTCATTCCATATAGGCGGTGGAATACGTTATCGTGCGTGTTCCACCGCCTTTTTGCTTTGCTTGCAAATACGCTAATAAGGAGAGCGAACTGTTCACCACTACAGATATTTAAACAAAGAACGTATTTTATCTTATGGTCTGTATGGTTGTCTTATGAAAATCTTAAGCGTTTCTTAAAGCGGTTGACAGTTGAAAAGGGCTATGATAAACTTATATATGCCACTAAAAAATACGTCTGAAAAAGATAAAACACAAGGAGGAGAAACTGTGAAACTAAGAAACATAAACAGAGGTCTGGTTCTTGGCGGTGTGCTTGCGCTGGGCGTTGTATGCTACACAGCGTATGATAACAACCAGTTCAAGACTTCCAAACCTGAGATAGAACAGACCATGAGGGATTATATCGCAGACTTGACAAGTGCAAACGTTGGAAGCAGTGATAAGTTAAAAAGTCAACTTACAGATTTTGTGGATAAGCATTATGCTGACTACACTACATCTGACAATGAGTACGCTTCGTCAAAGTCAGGACTTCTGGACGAAATAAACCAGGCTGAAGTTGCAACGCAGGGGGGAGATATCACCTCGGCTGAGTATGACATAAAAGAGATGTCAATAAACAAGAGCGGAGCCGACGGAGCAAAGGTCACTATGATATACAATGTGTGCTATGACGTATCAAAGGGCGACCCAACTTTTCTCACAACCAACGGCATAAGCACCATGACAAGCGGTAACTACACAAATTCCGACAACTATGAGCCTAGCACATCTTCATACAAGGCGATTTTCAGTTATGAAAATGCTGAATTTTATCTTTTGCGTACCTCTGACGGCTGGAAGATAGCAACGTCCAGCGACTATGGATATGGCGAGGATTACAGCTTTGATGATAACAACAGTGACAGCGTGGCTGATGAAAGCAAGGCTGAGTCTGAGATAGTTCCGGACAGCAGTGCAGAAAATACTGACAGCGAGGGGGCAGACAGCGTTGAGTGATACTATTCTAAAGATAAGGGGGCTTAACAAGACCCTTGGCAAAAAGCAGATACTTCACAGCATAGATATGGAGTGTTACAGTGGCGAGGTCTACGGCTTTCTCGGTCCTAACGGTGCAGGAAAGACCACAACTATAAAGATAGCAGTGGGACTTTTACAGCTTGACGAGGGGGAAATATCCATTAACGGAAAGGATATCAGAAAAGACTTTGAGGGCGCAATGGCAAACGTTGGAGGCATTGTTGAAAACCCTGAAATGTACAAGTATCTTTCGGGCATGGAAAATCTCCGTCAGTATGCAAGAATGAGAGAGGGAGTAACTGAGGAGCGTATCAAAGAGGTGGTGGAGCTTGTAAGGCTTTCAAACCGCATTAATGACAAGGTGTCGAAATACTCTCTGGGTATGCGTCAGCGTCTTGGCGTTGCGCAGGCTATCCTTCACAGACCAAAGCTTCTTATCCTTGACGAGCCTACAAACGGTCTTGACCCGCAGGGCATAAAGGAGCTTCGTGACATACTTAAAGAGCTTGCTCACAAGGAAGGTACTTGCGTTGTGGTATCGTCACATCTCATGAGCGAAATGGAAATGATGTGCGACAGAGTGGGCATTATCGCAAACGGAAAAATGATAGGCTCATACACAATGGAGGAGCTTATCTCACAGTCTGACAGCTCAATTGCTGAATATGTACTTGAAGTTGACGACCCGCAAAAGGCTATGGGTCTTATAAAGCTCGCAGACGAGGGCAAGCACATCGACAAGGAAACAGGTGCAGTTGTCCTTTCTATCCCTGTGGAGATAGAGAAGAAAAAGATAGCCTCGGTGAACAAGACGCTTATCGAGGGCGGAGTTTCACTTTACACTGTTCACCGCAGAGAGAACAAGAAGCTTGAGGACGTATTCATCGAGCTTACAGGAGGAAAGGAAGGGGGCGTACAGATTGGCTAGATTTTTCAGACTTGTGAAAAACGAGTACATAAAGGTTTTCAAAAAGCTATCCACAAAAATAATGATCGTGCTTATAATAATATGTGCGCTTGGACTTTCAGGCATTGCACTTTTTGCAAAGCACAATATGGAGAGCAATAACTATTCAAGCTGTGACACAACTGGTGATTATCAGGAAACCATAGATTGGCTCAAAAACACAAACGGCGACCCTAACGAGATCGCAATGTGGCAGTATCTTATAGACAACGATATCGACAGCAATGATTGGAGATATGATGTACTGTCAGCCGTGTTCGCAGACGGCACTGGTGATATGTCAGGGATAAAGAAGTATCTTGACGACAACGATTGGCGTGGCTTCTGTCAATACAGGCTGGATAATGACATACTCACAGAGGGCGAAAAGTGGGAATATCAATACAGATTGGACAAGGATATTTCCTTTGACAAGTCAAACGAGAAGAAAAACGATCTTATCATGACAGTTGCAAACGCAAAAAACACCATTGCGACCATGGGCGACGCAAAGTCTGACGGACAGAACAGCAGAGCAAAGCTGGAGGATAATATAAAACTTGCACTCTATCAGCTTGACAATGATAAGCTCGACAACACAGCAAACCAAATGACGCTGTTTGAAACAGACGAGCCTGAGCAGATAACATTCTGGACAGTGTTTCTCACAAGCACCTCCCTTGTAACGGTAGTCGCACTGCTTGCTATCGTTATCGCAGGCGGCATTGTATCCTCTGAATTTTCACAGGGAACTGTCAAGTTCCTGCTTATAAACCCTGTTAAACGCTGGAAGATACTGATGTCAAAATACTTCACTGTCATCACAGTGGGTTACATAATGCTTTGCATACTTTTCGTTGTGATGATACCTATTACAGGGCTTATGCTCGGCTTTGACGGCTTCTCAACGCCTTATATCTATGTAAGCGGCGGCGATGTAAAGGAAATGCCTACACTGCTTTATGCGGCAGAGCAATATCTGATGAAAAGCGTTGAAATGGTGGTAATGTCAACACTGGCGTTTGCTATCTCGTCACTTGTAAGAAGCACAGCCCTTGCTATCGGCGTCAGCGTATTCACAATGTGCATAGGCTCAACGGTCACACAGCTTTTGGGTCAGCTTGGACAGGATTGGGCAAGATTCCTTGTGTTCGCAAACACAGACCTTGCTTCTATCTCAAAGGGCTACTCAATATTTGCTCAGCACAGCCTGACATTTGCCGTAGGCGTTCTTATAGCACACATGGTGGTGTTCCTACTCACCGCATGGGACGGCTTTACAAAGCGTTCTGTATAAAACAGAATAAAAACATCAAACGGGCGGAGAAATTTCGCTCGTTTTTTGTCGCTGAAAAGGGTAAACAAATGAACAGATTATCATATAAACATAAGATTGACAAGGGTGAATAAATATTGTATAATAGTCGAGTTGATACAGAGATCGTTTTAATGGATATTTTACAGGAGATAGTTATATGTTTGAAACTTTAGTTGACGTTTTTCTTGACGCATTAATAGACAGCCTTAAGATCCTGCCTTTTCTGTTCGGAGTGTATCTGCTTATAGAGTATATAGAGCATCGTTCTGCCGACAAGCTTGGAAAGGCTCTTAGAAAAATGGGACCTTTTGGTGCGATAGGAGGAAGCATACTTGGAGCAGTGCCGCAGTGCGGATTTTCCGTTGTGGCTTCCAACCTTTACTCAGGCAGGCTCATCACAATGGGAACTCTCATTTCGGTATACCTTGCCACAAGCGACGAGGCAATACCAATGATGATAGCAAACCCTGCATTTGCCGGCAAGCTTTGGCAGCTTATTCTTATAAAGGTAGCTGTGGCTATAATAGCAGGTGTGCTTGTTGACCTTATCTTAAAGCTTATGGGCAAAAAACAGGACGAAGAGCCTTTCAAGGAGATTTGTGAGGACTGCGACTGCGAACACCACAGTATTTTGCACTCGGCACTTCACCACACTGTAAGCATAATACTTTTTATATTTGCGGTAAACCTTATTCTCGGTGCGGTAATGGAGTTTGCAGGAGAGGACACAGTAAAGACCCTGCTTATGTCTGACAGCATAGTTCAGCCGTTCATAGCAGGCATAATAGGCTTTATCCCAAACTGTGCAGCTTCTGTTGTTCTCACTCAGCTTTATATCGAGGGCGTTGTGAGCTTCGGCTCGCTTATCGCAGGACTTTGCACAGGAGCAGGAGTGGGACTTCTGGTGCTTTTCAAGACCAACAAGCACAACATGAAAGAGAATTTCGCCATAATGGGAATACTTTATGTTTTCGGTGTGGCAGCAGGCTTTGTGGCAAGTCTGTTCTAAAATATGATAGACAGATAAAAGGAGCAATTCGCAATGAACTGCTCCTTTTTGTTTGCAAAAATTCTTCGTATGTATAATGGTCTGTGATAGGCGGGCGACCCAAGGTTGCCCCTACACTACATCATATCCTCAATAAGATAAGGCAGGCTTATGCGGAAGCAAACGCCGCCTTTTTTCATATCGTTTTCTACCTCTATGCTGCCCTCAGAAAGCTCGATTATCCTTTTTACAAGTGCAAGTCCAAGGCCGTTGCCCTCTGTTGCACGGGAGCGGTCGCCCTGATAGAACTTATCAAATATCTTCGCCTTTACGTCAGGGGCTATAGACGGACCGTTGTCCCATATCTCCGCCGAAATATTCTTCTCGTTGCGGAAAAGCTTCACGCTTATCTTTCCGCCCTCCGGGGTGAACTTGATAGCGTTGTTGATGATATTCTGCCATATCTGCGCCATAAGCTCCTCACTGCCCACATACATGATATCCTCAAGGTCGATATCAAGGTCGATTTTTTTCTTCGACCACTCAGGTTCAAGCACAAGAAGTATTTTTCTTATCTGCTCGTCAAGAGAAAATCTTGTCTTTTTGCCCACTGTTTTCTGATTTTCAAGCTTTGTGAGCCTCAAAATATTTGACGAAAGCTTTGAAAGCCGTGATGTTTCGTCGATTATTATCTGCGTGTATTCCTCACGCTCCTGCTCGGTTATATCGTCAGATTGCAGAAGCTTTGCAAAGCCCTGTATGGAAGCCAGAGGCGTTTTGAACTCGTGGGAAACGTTTGAGATAAAGTCACCTCTCAGCGTTTCCGTACCTGCAAGCTCCTCAGCCATTTTGTTAAAGTTCTGCGCAAGTATGCTGTATTCAGGATCAGACGGCTCTCTTACTCTTACCTTAAAATTGCCCTTTGCTATCTCAGCCGCCGCCGCACTAAGATCTCGTATAGGCTGTATAATGCTTCGGCTCATGAATGCTGTTATAATAGTACCGATAACGATACAGACCATAAAAGCTATGATGACAACAAGGTTTACTACCCAGTAAACGCTGTCACTTGAAAAGCTGTCTATGATAACGAACTTATCATAGACCTGGGAGATTATAGTTGCGTTAGGCACAACACCCTCTGAGGACACATAATATCCCTTATGCACGATATCTGCAAAATGGTCGTGTACTCTTGAATCGTTTTTATCCACCACTGACAAACTATAGGCTGAATTGTTCACAATGGAAACTATCTCGTCCACAGTGAAGCCGCCCTTTTCTTCAAGCTGATCCATTGCCATGGAAAGCTCCACCAACTGCTGTTCGGCATTGCTTTTCATTACAGGGCTGCACACCATTACAAGCACTGACACCGATATAGAAGCCGACACCAGCATCACAAAGAAAAACATAAGAGTCAGCTTGAATTGCAAACTTGTTTTATTTTTGGTCTTTTTCTTATCCAAACCCCTCACCCCTCAAGCTTATCCCTCACTGCTTTTTCACAGCCTTATAGCCAAGTCCACGAACCGTGACAATATCAAATGACTCACAGCTTCCGTAACGCTCTCTCAGCCTTTTAACGTGAACGTCAACAGTACGCTCGTCAACGTCCTTGTCCATGCCCCAAAGCTCGTCAAGGAGCTGGCGGCGTGTGAATATCTTGTCAGGGTAGCTGAGCAGTTTAAATAGCAGCTTGAACTCCATTTGCGGTATAGTTTCCGCCGCTCCGCCGTCAACCGCCACGCTCATAGCGTCATAATCAAGCACGCAGTTTCCCACAGTAAGAGAATGTTCCGACGCCATTTTTGAACGCCTTAAAAGCGCACCCACACGAAGTATCATCTCATTTATATCAATAGGCTTTACCATATAATCGTCTGTGCCGGCAGAAAAGCCCTCCTGCTTGTCCTCAAAGGTCTCCTTTGCGGTGACCATAAGTATAGGCAAGTTGAAATCAGCCTTTCTGAGCTGTCTTGTAAGCTCGTAGCCGTCCATATTCGGCATCATTATATCTGAAATTATAAGGTCTATATTCGTTTTTTCAAGAACGTCCAAAGCCTCCAGACCGTCATTTGCAAGAAAAGTCACATAGCCATGCTGTTTAAGTGCGGCAGACATGAGCTTTCTAAGGCTTGCGTCGTCCTCCACCACAAGTATCTGAAACATAAAATATCCTCCCTCGTAAAAAAAATTCCCCAATAATGACATTATAGCTTATAATTGTGAACTGGTGATTAACATTTATTTTTTTCAAAAAACTCTCCGAAATCCCCTGAAAATTCATATTCGGTTCACACAGAACTGGTATTATATAATCACAGCAGAAGATACAAAAAAAGCTTTGGTAATTGGTAAAACTTAAAGTCAGGTTTTTGTCTTCTTTCCCTCTGCGATTCCCCAAGTCGCTGATACATTTCCTCGTCTTTAGGTTTTACCAAATACCAAAGAATCCCTTTCATAATTCTATAAAAAATTAATGCTCATTTCAGCCGATGGAAGTGGGTATTAATTTTTTTTTTTGCTCTTTTAGATGCGACAAAAAACCGCAGAAGCCATATAAAATGACCTCTGCGGATATTTTTTTACCTTTATTAGCCGTTAGCTGCAAAGCTTTTCACGAAGCTCAGCCGCCTTTCCAAGAAGCGCACAGATGTAGCTGTCCACATCAGGCTTTGCAAATCCACCAAGCGCTGAACCTTTAAGCTTTCGCTGACCTGTTTCTCCGGGGATAACAAAGTTATCACCGTTCTTTTTCTTTTCGATAGCCGACTCCAGCATATAGATCTCGCTGGTTATGGTGTCGATATATTTTAATGTATCAAGCTTATCATAGCCGCCAAAAAAACACGTTTTCAGACTATCCATTTTTCTTCCCCCTGCCTTACTGCTGTTTTGTACAGCAATTGTTATCAAAGCCTACAATCTTTATTTGATTTAATTATATCACAAATACTTAGCTTTGTCAATAGGTTTGAAAATGAATGTTCACATTTAAGTAATTTTATATGAATTTTCGTGGCGTTTTATGTTGAATAATTATAGATATAAAAAAACGCAGCCCTTGCAGACTGCGTTTTTACGTTATATAAGTCTTTTTATTATAGTGATGTTGTTGTATCTTGAAAAATACTCAACATTTGAAATAACGATACCAGTGTCAGTGTTCTGGGCGTGTACCATTTTGCCGTCGCCGATATAGATAGCAACGTGGTAAATGCTCGAGATCGACGCTCCGCCAAAGAAGATAACGTCGCCCTTCTTCATGTTGTTATATGAAACTGTAGTGCCATATAAAGCCTGCGAAGCCGCATAGTGCGGAAGATTTATTCCCACCTGTGCGAACGAGAGCATCACAAGACCCGAACAATCCGTTGCACCAAACTGTGAACCGCCCCATACATACGCTCCGCCCACCATGCTTTTGGCATATGAAACAACAGTGTCTATTTTAGAACTGCTTGAATAATCAGGCTTAGGCGCAGGCGCTGCTGTTGTGGTAGTGGTCTTTTTGCTTGTTTCAGGCTTTGGCTTAGCTGTTTCCTGCGGAGTTGTGGTAGTCTGAGCCGTAGTTTCGTCAGGCTTTTCCGTCTGAGCCGGCTTCTTCGTGGTAGTGGTCTTTTCACCGCTGTTGCCACTCTTTTTGGTGGTGGTAGTCTTTTTCTTGGTGGTGGTCGCAGTCGTGGTGGTATTCGCCTTTGAGGACACCTCCGCATACTTATTGTCCACCTGCTGTGACTTATTTTCAAGGTCGCTCTTATCGTTCTTTATCTGCTCGATAAGCTTGCCCGACTCCTGCTCCATTTTCAGAAGCTCCGCCTGCTCGCCCGCCAAAGTTTTCTGCTCCCCGGCATATTCCTCAGCCTTTGCTTTGAGCTGTTTTATCTGCTCATCAAGCTCCGCCTTGGTCTTTTCAAGCTTTTTATACTGATCCAAAAGCTCGTTAAGCTCGTCATTATCGTGCTTTGCAACTCTCGTCACAAGCTCTATCCTCATAAGAATGTCATAAAAATCAGATGAATTTATCAGCACGTTCGTGTACGAATCTGCTCCTCCTGCAACATACATTGCACGAATACGCTCCATAAAATCGTCCTTGCCCTCGTTTATTGCAGTTTCCTGCAAGTCAAGGCTGTGCTGAGTGTCAAGCTGTTTGCCGTCAAGCTCTGCCATTTGATCTTCAAGCTCAGAGGAATATTTCTCTGAATTTGCTATCTTTTTCTGTATGGACTTATATTTTTTCTTTATAGCCTCAAGGTTGTCCTGCTCGTCGGCAAGCTTTTTGTCAGCGTCAGCTATCTGCTTATCAAGCTCCTGCTGTTGCTTTTTTAGCTCTTCAAGCTGACTGCTGTATGTATCGTTATCCGCCAAAGCGATATCACTTACGCTTCCGTCAGAAAAACCAAAGGCGGCAAAAGCTATGCACAGAGCCATACAGCCTGCGGCTATTCTTTTCATGGGGTAAATTTTTTTCATAATATCAGTTCTCCAAAATATAAGCGTATTATATATTTCTCACGCTGTAACGTTTATGTAGTCCCTTTTATTATAACGCAAAACCCCGTCCTTGTCAAGAAACCAACCGCTAAAAGCCGTATTTTCGGCATTTTAAGACAATTCGCTACACATATTTTGTGCGTTATTGCACCTATTCTTCCCCGAACATCTCACCCAAGGTCTTTCCTATAAGCTCGCCTGTATACTGAGCCTGAGCGATAGAATTTCCATGACTTCCCACCTCTATAAGAAGCGAGCCGGTGGTCAAGTCCTGATTATAGTGGCGATAGTCGAAAAGTACAGGCCGTGTAAGCCCCTGCCAATCGCTCTCCAAAGCCGACTGCAAGGCACAGGCGAAGTGAAAATTCTTCATATAGTCAGGCATACCCATAGTGCCGTCATCACACCCTGATATTATCATAAGCTGAGCCGCTTCCCTGCCATCTATCTCCGCCACAGGTGCGAGCCTTGTGCCGTCCTCACGCTCTATGCCGTCACGGTGAACGTCAAGGCATACCTTTATAGAGGGGTACTCCTCCAATATCTGCTTTACCGCCATTCGGCTTGAATCGTAAGAGCCGTCATAGCTGGGATAATCATGCACAAGTGTATCGTGGATATATGCAACGCCTGCTTTGTCAAGCTGTTCGCATATCTTGTCCCCTACCGACAACATATTCATTTCAGGGTCGGTGGTCTTGCAGGAAAAGGAGCTGTCATAGTGGTCTTTGTCTGTGGGCTCAAAGCTTTCCGTGGCGTGGGTGTGATAAATAAGTATCTGCGGCTCAGAGGAATTTCCGTCTATTTGAAAATCATAAGGCTTTGAGCTTTCCTCATAAAGCTCATCATTTGAAAGCTCAGTGCAGTTTCTCACCTGACCGCCGCCGTCAAGGTCGAAATACTGCTCGCCGTCATATCTGCCATAGGTGTATTTTTCTATAACACCGTCATTCCCCTCCATGCTTGCAGGATATGGTATCTTGTCCGTCACGTCCTGAGCAGGCAAAGGACTTGGCACTTCTGCGCTTACAGAGGGCGTTTGCTTCTCCTGTGGCGCCATATCCATATCCCATATACTGTGCTTTGACACCACTGCCGCTTCAAGTTTACTTGGATATGCGGTCTGCACAGCTGCCTTGCTATCATCATCAGCGGAAAAATAAGGCTTGTATTCTCCCATAGCCACCCCTGCCGCCACAGCCGCCACCCTGCCAAACCTGCTTGCAGATCTTGCATAAAGCCATATCCCCGTGGGCATAACGAACGCCACAATTATAACTGCAACACAACGCAGGCAGACTTTCTTTATATCCAATGCTGTCACTCCCATATACATCTTAGTATTATAATGTATATGCAGGACGAGCCGTCATATTACCTGCCCAGCTTCACCTTAACAGGCTTGCCCACTGTCATAGAGTCATGGGTCACGTTGCAGTCATAGCATAGTATCTTCACGCCCTTTCGGGAAGCTTTCTCCAAAGCCTCTCCAAACTCAGGGTGAGTGTCATAATTTGGAGTGAAATATTTCACATCGCTCATCTGAACGAGTATCATTATATAAGACTCATACCCCTCATCGAGGCAGTGAGAAAGCTCCTCTATATGCTTCACCCCACGGAGGGTAGGAGCGTCAGGGAAAAGCACAACGCCGTCTTTCTCCAGCGTACAGCCCTTGACTTCCATGAAGATCTTCCTATCCTGCGACTCTAAGTAAAAATCAAAGCGTGAATTGCCGTATTTCTTTTCGGGATAGACCGAGAAGCCCTCGCCAAAAGGCATTTTTTCTCTCAGCCACTCCCCTACCGCCTTATTCGGGGCTTGGCTGTCCATGTTTATAAGTCTGTCACCTTTTTCCACTGCAACAAGGTCAAAAGCGGTCTTTCTCGATGCACTGTCTGAATGTTCAAGCCAAACAGTACACCCCTCGATCAAAAGTTCTTTGCATCTGCCCGTATTTTTCACATGGCAGACCTCGGCTTTGCCGTCTATCTCAACGTTGGCGATAAACCTGTTCGGTCTTGATAGAAATTTGCCTTTATGTATATTATCGTATCTCATAATTCGCTCCTTTTATTCTTACTATTCACATTATACCACAAATATGTTTGATTATAAATACCTAAATCATTCATTCTTAGCTTTGCTGATTTGTGGTTCGATACGAAAAGAGAAAAATATTTCACAAAATCTATTGACGTTATTTGTGAAATATGTTATAGTTTTGAGTATAGGTTATATAACAATAATAATTTATTAAAATTTTAGAAAGAGGTATTTATAATGAAAAAAATAACTGCACTTCTCGTTTCACTTATAATGTCATGCGCAGTAATGGCAGGCTGTTCTGACAGCAGTTCTTCAAGCTCATCAAAAGCAGACAGCACATCAAAGGCAGAAACAAGCGCAGCCGCTGACGAGTCAACTGCTTCAGAAGCAGGCACAGCCACAGATCTCGAGGATACTCTCACAGCGCAGTATACAAAGAAGATACAGGGCGAGAGCCTTGCTATCGACATGACAGTGGCAAGCGAATATGACAATTCATCAGCTGTTGTTGAGATAGCAGGCGGCAATATGCACATGAAAATGAACTTTATGGGCGTGGATATGGACATCTATAATATCGACGGAGTTATGTACACACTTGACAGCGAGTCAAAAACGTATTACACTGTTGATATGGAAGAATCTATCGACGACTTCAAGAGCGAGATAGGCTACGGCATTAACGACAGCTACAAGTTCATAAGCTCTGAAACAACTGACGACGGTCTTATCTGCGAAACTTTTGAAAGCACAGAAGATCCTGATATGGAGCTTGAATCAGGCGTAACTCTCGACACAAGCGATTCTGACGATTATTCTTTCACAACAACATTCAAGTATTACTTCAATGCTGACACAAAGGATATTGTTAAGATAGAAACTATCTCTGACGGCTCAACGACTACTGTTACAATAAACTCATTCACAACTGAAAACGTTGAAGTCAAGCTCCCTGACGATTTTGACAGTTGGACAGAACAGTCTTTCGATAAGGACACTGAAGATATCCCTTATGACGCTGAACTCGATGTTGAGTCAGGCGCTGAGTCAGCCGAGTGATTCTTGTCATTTTTCGGAGGCAAAATATTATGAACAAGAAAATGGTAACTATTATTGCAGCTTTGGCAATGTGTACAGCAATGGCAGGCTGCACTGGGAACGATACTGCAAGCTCTTCAAAGGCTGAAACAACTACTACAACAACGGCTGCCGCAGAGTCTGCCGCTCCTGCTGAAAGCACAGCAGACGAAAGCACAGCTGACAGCACTTCCGCAAACGCAGGCACAACAGATTATGACGTTGACGGTGATTTCAGAGCTTTCGAGCAGATGAAAGACAAGTATGAGGGCAACTATCTTGCGAACCTTACAGGTCAGATGTCAAACAACGGCACAAAGTATACTATCTGCATAAAGGACGGCAAGGCTTATCAGGCACTCACAGTTCAGGGCATGAAGTCATACACAGTTTGCCCTGGCGACGGAAAGCTTTACAACGTTTCAGAAGGCACGACCACCTACAGCATTGAGGACGACGACGGAAATCAGTGGAAGTCAGCCGACATTCTTTTCGGCGCGACCCTCGATTTTGACCACGCATATATTGACACAACAACAAACGTTGTTCAAGAGTATTATAACCTCGACAGCAGTGTTTCAGGCGGTGAGGGTCAGATAGTTTACGGCTTTGACGGCGCTACATATGACCTTAAGCAGGTAGTTCTGCTCCCAGAGGGTGCTGACGAATCAAGTGCAGTTTACTTCACTGTAGATTCCATAGGCGAAGCAGACGACAGCCTGCTTGCTGTTCCTGATCTTTCTGCTTATACAAAAGAATAATTTTATCTGATCTTTTTCCAACATCGGGCGGACAGACCACTGCGGTCTGCCCGCTTTTTTGCATTTCCAGCAAAGCGTTGTGCAATATGACGGAAAAGAAGTTCAAATATTTTTGAAATTTGTGAGAAAAATAGTCTTAAACCCCTTGACAAAATCGTCAAAAGGGTATAAACTATACTTAGCACTCGAGAAGAAAGAGTGCTAACACTTAAATACAATAAGTGCTAACAAGAAGAACGGGTGGTGAGCAAATGGACGACCGCAAGCTGAAAATACTTTCAGCGGTAGTCAATGAATATATCGTAACAGGCGAGCCTGTAGGCTCAAAGGCGATAATGGCTCACGTCAAAGCGTCCTCAGCGACCATAAGAAATGAAATGGCAGAGCTTGAGAAGCAAGGCTATCTCGAACAGCCACACACCTCCGCAGGCAGAATACCAACATATAAGGGCTACAGGCTTTATGTTGACCAGCTCATGGAACAAAATCAGCTTACAGCAAATGAAAAGAAGATGCTGGACTCAATGATACCGCAGGAATATGTCACAGAGGAAGACCTTGTGAACAAGGCTTCAATGGCATTGGCGGATCTTACGAAATGTGCGGCGGTGGTCGCAAACGCAACGCCAAAGTTCTCGCTTATCTCAAAGGTAGAGGTAATACCTACAGGAAAGAGAATGTACGTTATTTTGATGATAACGTCCAACGGCTCTATTAAGAATAAGGTTTGCCGATTGGAGTTCGACCTCAGTCAGGATCAGCTTGAGTTTTTTGATAACTTCGTAAAGGAAAATCTCAACGGCGTGCCTATTGACAGTCTTTCGGACGCTTATCTTGAAAAGCTCACAGAAGCAATGGGAACGTACATGATGACCCTTTCACCGCTTGTTTCCGAGATCATGAAGATGACAAAGGAAATGAGCAGCGTGTCTATCAAAGGTCAGAGTAATCTTCTCACCTGCAAGGACTTCAACCAGAATGAGATAATAAGCTTTCTCGATAATCAGAAGGAGCTTAAAGGATTTATTGACGAAACGTTCTCAGGGCTTCACGTTATGTTCTCCCCTGAGCGTGACGGGTTTGTTATCCACAACTCCTCTATTATAACAGCTCCGTTCTCAAAGGACGGCAAAACAGCAGGTGCGCTGGGGCTTATAGGTCCTATGAGGCTCGACTATGCGAAGTTTATCCCATATCTCGAGTATTTCACAGGAAAGATATCGGAAATGATATCCGAAAAGCCACAAGAGCAAAACAAAGAAGATGACGAAAACGAATAAAAAGAAAGGCAGGCGGCGTAAATTGAGTAAGGAAACTGAAAAGGACACTGAGCTTGAAAAAGAGGAAAACACCTCTGCTGAAAGCGAAGAAGTGAAAGAAGCGGCGGATACCGCAGAAAATGCCACTGAGGATACAGAGAAAAAGGCAGAGGAGAGCGAAACAGAAAAGCTGAAAAAAGAGCTTGCCGAAGCAAATGACAAGTATCTCAGACTTATGGCTGAATATGATAACTTCAGAAAAAGAAGCGCAAAGGAAAGACTGGAGCTTACAGACACAGCAAAGGGAAATGTGATAAACGGCTTCCTGCCGGTGTTTGACAACTTTGAAAGAGCGTTAGGCACAGAAACTCAGGACGCAGTTTATAAACAGGGTGTTGAAATGATCTTCAATCAGTTCAGCGACGCTCTGAAAAAACTCAACGTTGAGGTCATGGAGCTTGCGGGCAAGGAATTTGACCCGAACGTTGCAACAGCGGTCAGCACAGTTGACGACCCTGACCTGGGTGAAAATATTGTGGCGCAGGTGCTTCAAAACGGCTACACCATAGGCGGCAAGGTAATAAGACACGCTATGGTAATAGTAGCAAACCCATAAACAAAGACATCGGGACTTAAGGTCTTGATATAAATTAAGTAAATTTTGAAAGGACTTGATCTTATGAGCAAAATCATCGGTATAGATTTAGGTACAACAAACTCTTGTGTAGCAGTTATGGAGGGCGGCGAAGCCGTTGTTATCCCTAACAGCGAGGGTGCAAGAACAACTCCGTCGGTAGTTGGCGTTTCAAAGAACGGCGACAGACTTATCGGTCAGGTAGCAAAAAGACAGGCTGTTACAAACTATGACAACACTGTAATTTCTATCAAGAGACATATGGGCTCTGACTACAAGGCTCACATGGGCGGCAAGGATTACACTCCACAGGAAATTTCAGCTATGATACTCCAGAAGCTGAAAGCTGACGCTGAGGCTTATCTGGGCGAAAAGGTAACAGAGGCTGTTATCACAGTTCCTGCTTACTTCACAGACGCACAAAGACAGGCTACTAAGGACGCAGGTCAGATCGCAGGTCTGACAGTTAAGAGAATCATCAATGAGCCAACAGCCGCTGCACTTTCTTACGGTATTGATAAGGAAGAGGATCAGAAGGTCATGGTTTACGACCTGGGCGGCGGTACATTCGATGTATCTATCATCGAAATGGGCGACGGTGTTACAGAAGTTCTTGCTACAGCAGGTAACAACCACCTGGGCGGCGACGACTTCGACCAGAGAATTATCGACTGGATGATTGCAGAGTTCAAGAAGACTGAGGGCGTTGACCTCTCAGGTGATAAAATGGCAATGCAGAGACTCAAGGAAGCTGCTGAAAAGGCTAAGATAGAGCTTTCTTCTACTGCTTCATCAACTATCTCTCTCCCATTCATCACAGCAGACGCTACAGGTCCAAAGCATCTTGAAATGACACTTACACAGGCTAAGTTCAACGAAATGACAGCAGACCTTGTTGAGTCAACAATGGGACCAGTTCGTCAGGCACTTTCAGACTCAGGTCTGTCAGCTAACGAGCTTCAGAAAGTCCTTATGGTCGGCGGTTCTTCAAGAATACCAGCCGTTCAGGAAGCTGTTAAGAAATTCCTTGGCAAAGAGCCATTCAAGGGCATCAACCCAGATGAGTGCGTAGCACTTGGCGCTGCATATCAGGGCGGCGTTCTCGCAGGCGACGTTAAGGACGGTCTGCTCCTCCTCGATGTAACTCCACTGTCACTTGGTCTTGAAACAATGGGCGGTATCTGCACAAAGATCATCGAGAGAAACACAACTATACCTACAAAGAAGTCACAGATATTCTCAACTGCCGCTGATAATCAGTCAGCCGTTGATATCAACGTACTTCAGGGTGAGCGTGAGTTCGCTAAGGACAACAAACAGCTCGGTATGTTCAGACTTGACGGAATCGCTCCTGCTCCAAGAGGCGTTCCACAGATCGAGGTAACATTCGATATCGACGCTAACGGTATCGTACACGTTTCCGCTAAGGATCTTGGCACAGGCAAGGAGCAGAACATCACGATCACTTCTTCAACAAATATGTCTAAGGACGATATAGATAAGGCTGTCAAGGAAGCTGAGGCATATGCAGCAGAGGACGCTAAGAAGAAAGAGGACGTTGACGCAAGAAACGCTGCTGACCAGCTTTGCTTCCAGGCTGAAAAGTCACTGGGCGAGTTCGGCGACAAGGTAGACGCTGCTGACAAGTCAGCTTGTCAGGCTAAGATAGACGCTCTTAAGGAAGCCCTCAAGGGTACTGATATCGAGGCTATCAAGGCTAAGCACAAGGAGCTTGAGGAAACATTCCAGGGCGTTGCAACTAAGGTATATCAGCAGGCTGCACAGGCACAGCAGGCAGCAGGCGGTGCCGCAGGCTTTGACCCTAACAACATGGGCGGAGCAAATGGTGGCAACAACGGCGGCGCTTCAAACAACGGTGGCGACGACGTTATAGACGCTGAATTTACTGACGCAGAATAAATTATAACGGCTGCCTCTGCTCCGATTTTTCGAGCAGGGGCTATTGCCGTATTAAAAGGCTGTGTGAAAAGCGTGAAAGGACTATACTTACAAAAAGGAGGCAAGCCCATGCCCCAAGACTTTCACGATCTGCAGCTTACAGAGCATGGGCGTTTATATGGCTGAAAAAAGAGATTACTATGAAGTGCTTGGCGTTTCTAAAACTGCCACAGACGATGAATTAAAAAAGGCATTCCGTAAGCTTGCAAAGCAGTATCACCCTGACCTTCACCCTGGCGACAAAGAGTGCGAGGAGAAGTTCAAGGAAGTAAATGAAGCTTATGAGGTGCTTTCAGATAAAGATAAAAGAGCAAGATATGACCAGTTTGGTCACGCAGGCGTAGACCCGAACTACGGCGCAGGCGGTGGAGCAGGTGCAGGAGGCTTCGGCGGATTTGGCGATATGGGCGATATTTTCGATTCCATTTTCGGTGGATTTGGCGGTGGCTTCGGTGGCGGACGTTCTGCTAACCCTAACGCACCAAGACGTGGCGAGGATATAAGAGCGAACGTTGTTCTTGACTTCATGGAAGCCTGCAAGGGCAAGACTGTGAAAATTCGCATAAACAGAGCCGAAAAATGTCCTGACTGTCACGGCACAGGCGCAGCCGCAGGTTCTTCGCCTAAGACCTGTCCTGACTGCCACGGCACTGGTACAGTAAGGATAACACAGAGAACGCCTTTCGGAAACATCGCTCAGACCACGACTTGCAGTCGCTGTGGCGGTAAGGGTCAGATAATCGACAACCCTTGTCATACCTGCAACGGTCAGGGCAGAGTAAAGAAGGTATCTGAAAAGGAGATAAACGTTCCTGCTGGCATCGACGATGGTCAGACACTTAGAGTAGGCGGTGAGGGCAACTGCGGTATAAACGGAGGTCCTAACGGCGACCTGCACATCAACATTACAGTTCGACCTGACCCTATTTTCGAGCGTGACGGCTATGACGTGTGGACAGAGATACCGCTTACTTATGCACAGGCTACTCTCGGTGACGAGATAACAGTTCCTACAGTTGACGGCAAGGTAAAATACACAGTGCCAGAGGGTACACAGACAGGCACAGTGTTCCGCCTGAGAGGCAAGGGCATAAAGAAGGTAAACAGAAACGACCACGGCGACCACTACGTTCGTGTAACAGTTGAAGTTCCACGCAATCTGACCAAAGAGCAGAAAGAAAAGCTCCGTGACTACGAAAAGTCCCTCGGTGAAAAGAACTACGCAAAGCGCAAAACATTCTTTGACAAGCTCAAAGACAAATTCAAATAACAGAAAAAGGAGAACGGCACAAGCTGTTCTCCTTTTTTGTTTGCAATAAAAAATGCCGCAAGAAGACCCACGGCAATTATCATCTTATCAAGCCATACCTGTGTGCTTTTTGATAGCCGCAAAGGACTCCGCACTGATAACGTGTTCCATACGGCAAGCGTCCTCTACTGCAACTTTCTCGTCAACACCAAGCTTTATGAGCCACTGTGAAAGCAACGTATGACGCTCATACATTTTCTCGGCTATCTCCAAGCCCTTGTCTGTCAAACGAATATAACCGTCCTTGTCAACAGTTATATAGCCGTTCTCACGGAGATTTTTCATTGCCACACTTACGCTCGGCTTTGAAAACTCAAGTTCGTTTACTATATCTATGCTTCTTACCTCGCCTTTGCCCTTGCGCTGGCTGAGAATAAGTATCGTTTCGAGATAATTTTCAGCTGATTCTCTTATCTGCATTATAACGTCCCTCCCTAGAACAAGTTTGTCATCAGGTCATTACGACTATTATATCACATTTCAAACCGCATTTCAAGTGCAAGCACGCTTTTTCAGCGATTTTGATAAACTTTACATCAATGAATTGTGTTGATATACAAAGGCACTGCTCACAAAAAGCAGTGCCTTTAAAGCTGTCTGTTATTTACTGTATACCGCACTCCTCATAGTCTTTCCACTTTTCGGCATGCTCCTTATCCTCAAAATATTTGTATACAAAAAGCGCAGTTGACGCAACAACAAGTATCATCGCACCCATTAAAGTCCAGAACGACTTTTTTCTTGAATAGTTTGACATAACAAAACTTCCTTTCTTTCGCAATAGCATACAAAAACTTGCGGCTATCGCTCATAGCTTTGCTATAATTATACTACACAATGCTCTTTCTGTCAATTATTTTCACAGGATTTTCAGATATATTTTTCCGAGTAAAAGTGCAGAAACTCCTCAAGGCAAAGCCCGCCTGCGGCAATGATACGAGCGGCTTCAACGCCCACATAACGATAATGCCACGGTTCAAAATCAATGCCGGTCATCTGCTCTTTAAGGCGAGGATAGCGGAGGATAAAGCCGAAATCTGCGGCATTTGCACAAAGCCACCGTGATTCAGGCGTCTTGTAAAAATCGTCGCTCACATCATTGTCACCCTCTCTGCCGAGATCCACAGCAAGCCCGGTGTTATGTTCGCTTGACCCGGGGAGAGCGAGAGTTCTGCCCACCTTTTCCACAGCCTTTTCATAACTCAGACCGCCCCACATTTCGTGAGATACTTCACGCTCCCAAAGCATCTGCTGATATTCAAAAGAGCGATAGGCGGAAATAATTTTCAGCTTTATGCCGTCAGCTTCCGCCTTTTTGAGCAGAAGCCTGAGCCTGTTTCCTGCCTGAGATTCCATAAACTTGCCGTTCACCTCTGTCAACTCCACACGATCGTAAAATCCCATATCTATGGGATTGAATTTATCCACAAGCATAAGATAATCCATATACTGACCTCCTTGTCCTGATGGGGAAAAATGTTTTAACTTAGTATATGCAGATGTGTGTGGAGAGTATACACGGCGAGGCTAAGTGAGGAGTGAGGAATGAGAAATGAGAAATGAGGAATTAGGAATTAGCATAGCTGACCAAAGTTGTGCACAAGCACCGAGCGTAGCGATTTTGCGGCACAACAAACCTGCCAGAATAATCTGTAGGGGCGAACATCGTTCGCCCGTTCTCAGAACTTGTAAAAATTTCGAAATTGTAGGGGCTTGGCTCAATTTCGGTTTCACCGAAATGCGACAGCCCGATATTTCTCGCCCGTTGAATTGTTGAAAAATATCACACAATGTCACCAAAAAAATAATTTGGCATCAAGGATATGGCAACCACAGCATCGCTCCCCTACACATTTCAAAAAGCGGTGCAAAATTACATCATATCACAAATTGCAGCGTAAAATGCCCGTCACGGCGAGTGACCTATATCCAGCACCCGTCAACTCTGACGACCTGCCCGTGAATGTAATCTGCTCCCTCTCCACTGAGAAAACGCACAACATTCGCCACATCTCTCGGATTGCCTATCCTGCCTGCCGGTATGTCATCAACTATTACACGAACATCTTCCTCTGTCAGCTCGCCGTTCATTTTCGTGTCTATCATTCCGCAGGATACGCAGTTCACCCTTATACCGCTTATGGCAACTTCCCTCGCCAACGCCTTCGTAAATCCTATAAGCCCAGCCTTTGCCGCCGAGTATGCAACCTCGCAGGAAGCTCCCTTTTCGCCCCATACGGAGGTTATATTTATCATATTTCCACTGTGTTCCCTTATCATCTCAGGAAGCACCGCCCTGCTCATACGCATTGCGCCAAGCAGATTCACGTTCATCATCTCGCATAGCTTCTCGTCAGTCATGTCAGTGAAAAGCTCTATATCCGCTGTGCCTGCATTATTCACAAGAAGCGTAACAAAGCCCAAACTGTCCCTGACTTCCGCCACGCATTTATCTATACTGTCCTTGTCGCCAATGTCGCAGTAAAAAACCTCTGCACATAAGCCACGCTCTTTAAGCTCAGATACCAAAGCTTCCGCCGCCGCCCTGCCATTCTTGTAGCATACAGCCACCTGCCAGCCGTCCTCAGCAAGCACCCTGCATATCTCCGAGCCTATCCCACCAGAGCCACCTGTTACCAATGCTGTCTTTTTCATAAAAATACCCCCCGCAGATCATGATATACTGTAATTATATCACACCTGCGGAGGTTTTTCAACGGCTACTTTTCGTTCTCGTCTACCCATTTTCTCGCCCAGCCTGCATTCTGCTCCTGACGATTGTATACTCTGCCGTTTGGCGCAGTGTAATTGTCCGTCACAACATATTCCTGACCTGCCGAGATAACGTCATGGGGCTTGTATACCTTCGTTCCGTCTGAAGCCTGCGGGAAACGGCTCTTGTCACGCTTTTTCATGGCTATCACTCTCCTTTTTATGTTATTATCCTGCCCGAAGCTTTTGTGATTATCAGATGAAAAATCTGCATAACAGTTGAAAATATCACGATAACGTGGTATAATCATCTTATACTATTTTTATCGGGAGTATTAAAATGGAAAAATACAACAAACAAAAAGCTATACTCACCGCACTGCTGAAATGGGTGGAAACAGAGTTCTTCGGAATTTTCGTATTTCTCTTTTTTATCGCAGTTGCAAAGCCTTTCGGTGCATTGGCAAATATAATTTTCGGTCTTACAGGACTTCTCACAGTGGTCTGCCTTATGGCTGACTTTGGTCTGAAACAGGGAGAGGAAGCCAGAAATAAGGTCACATTCCACGGTGAAAAGGATTGCCCTAACTATGGCTTCACACTTGGTCTTATTGCAAGCATACCATGCTACATAACAATGATACTGCTGATGATATCAAAATTCAGCGGTTCGTTCAACTTCATGCCTGCCTATAAGCTTCTCGACGCCTGCTTCTATCCTCTTATAGATTGGGCTGCCCACTCTGCCGACGTAAAAGATATGTCCCCATTTGTTTTCATCATGACCGCCATATTCCCACTACTCTATCCATTTGCCACATGGATAGGCTTCAAAATATCCTACAAGCAGATAGACGTAAAAGAGCGTGTGGTCTACAAGCACAAATAAAATCAAGCCTGCCGTATCAGTCCGATACGACAGGCTTTTATCTTTTTATCGAAAAAACTCAGTTCTCCACTATACATTAAACTATTTCATTACTGAAAATCTATCTCTATATCTTTTAGCGTCACATAGTTTACTCCATTGCAGTTTTTATCGCTTGCAGTGTTTGCGATAAGCGTTATCTTTGCCGTGCCTTTCACGTAGTCGGCACCAATATCCGTCTTGTTGTCATACGTGTAGCTCTCTCCGGCTTTGAGCAAAGTGTTCATGGTGTTTCTGTCGCCATTTTCGCCATAGCTCGTGGAATTGCCCTTACTGTCCTCTGTGGTGATATACTGGTCAGTCGTGAAGTCAAGCGCCATGTCCTTGTCCCAGTTGTTTGTGTAGGTAATATGGCTTATGAACTCGCCTCCGCTTACCTCATAGGAGTATTTCGCCGTGAGCCTGCCGTCCTTTGTTGTAAAGGTATTGTCCCCAACGTCCTCAAAATAGTCGATATATCCAATATCAACTTCGTCAGCCATATCAGAATCGTCCTTGGCAACAGAAGTCACAGCTTTCTCACTAGGGTCAACATCGTCAGCGACCTCAGCGTTTTTCTTTACGTCAGTGTATTCGCAGTTCTCATTGAGCCAGTTTTCAAGCTTTTCTGCCTTTTCACCGCCTATGTCAAATTTTAATACATCTCCTGCAAAAAGCTGAACATACAGATCTCCGTTAGCAGTAAAATAAGCCGTACCGTTGACGTCAAGTCTTTCTACATAGAAGCTTATTGTTATTCCGCCCTCAATGTAATATTCATCATCATTTGTTACCGACAAATTAATATCAGGGTCGCTCTCATAAGCGTCTCCCTCATAGACCGCATTGTATGAACCATTATCGTCCTTTAACAGGTCAAGCAGCTTTGAGAGGTCGGTATTAGTATACTTTCTGAGCCTGCCCATTCCTGCGTCATTGTAAGCATAGTCCACACGAGCCGTTTTTTCAAGACTTACGTCATTTATAATGTCATCAAGGGTCATATCGGCTTTGTAATCAGGTGAGTATTCCCAATCGTCATACCACGCCACAGAGCCGTCATCAAAGACCACTGCCAGATAAACGCTTGGTGACAAGTCCTTTATTGAATAAATATCCGCTTTTGTTGTTTCCTTTTGGTTTGTCTCATAATTTTCCGTTTCAAGGGTCATGGTGGTGAGCTTGCTGTCAAGAAAAGACTTATCCACAGGTCCCATTGAAACATATTTCACATCGTTATATTCAAAGGTCTCATACTTGCCGTTCATTGCATATTCGTTCCAAGGAACTTTACACGCCAGTGTGTCTTCCTCGCCGCTCGCCTGCTGACCTGCGCCCACTTTTATATCTTTGTCCGACCTGCCTGCAAACATCATAACGCCCGTCACAGTAGCGATAACTCCGCAAGCCGCCACAGCCACCCACTTTTTCCACACTGTTTTTATCTTTACTCCGCTTCCGCTCTGCTGACATTCTTCTATATAATGTTCGTCAACGTTTTCCAAAGCCTTGAAAATATCCTCTCCTGTTGTTTTCATAAAAGAACTCCCTCCTTTTCAAGCAAAGCCTTTAACTTATTTCTGCTTCTGAAAAGGCTCGCCTTAACTGTGTTCAGGTTCATAGCATACTTTTTTGATATCTCTTTTATAGGCGTTGCAAACCAATATCGCTGGAGAAATATATTTCTGTCTCTCTCCTGCAACTCGCCAAGAAATTCGTTTATAAGCCACTCAAGATGTCTGCCGTCGCAAAGACTCTCGGTGGTGTCATTGTCAGGTATGCACTCGTCAAGCTCCTCCAAGACCGCCGCTATCTCACCTTTTCCACGCTTTGCAGTCTTTGACGCACGATATCTGTCAAATGCGATATTTCTTGTTATCCGCCCGAAAAATGCCGACAGCATTCTGGGTTTCTGTGGCGGAATGGAGTTCCATGCCCTGAGCCAAGTTTCGTTCACGCACTCCTCCGTGTCCTCCCTGACTCCAAGAATATTGTAGCCCACAGAATAACAGTATCCGCCGTATTTTATATCCGATTGTGAGATAGCCTGCTGATCTCTGTTTTCATAAAGCTCGATTATCTTGCTGTCCTCCATTTTCCGCCCCCCTATACAATATACTTCATTGAAAGTCCTTTCACCTATAATGACGAGATATCCGCCGAAAGGTTTTATGAAAACGCAAAATAATTATAACATACGATAAAAAATTTTGCAACACAAAAACGACGTCCCACATCACTATGGAAACGCCGTTTATATGAAAGAATGATTTTATGACAACTCGTTAAGAAGATCCATATACAATTCGTTGTAATCTGTTCTGTTATCCTTCAGGAATGCGATAGCCGCACGAGGGTGGCGATTGAGCGCACCTGTGAGCATATAAGGCACGTCATAGCCCCACTGTGAACCCTTTGCCCTCTCCTCAGCAACGTACTTCTCAACGAACTTCAGTGTAGGAGTAAGCTTGTAGTTAGGGTTTCTCAGGAAGCTGAGCATCTGCTCCATGAAGCAGTTTCCTGCACCTCTTCCCATTCCGCTCATTGTGGCGTCAGCAAAGCTTGCGCCGTGAGAAATGCTCTCGATAGTGTTTGCAAAAGCGAGCTGCTGATTGTTGTGCATATGAACGCCCACCTTTTTGCCACTAGCCTCAGCCACCTCGCAATACTGCGCAGTAAGTCTTCTCACCTGCTCAGGGAAAAGTGAGCCGTAGCTGTCAACAAGATAGATAACATCAACAGGGCTTTTTGCCACAAGGTCAAGAGCCTGTGCGATATCGTCCTCTCGACTTGCAGAAACAGCCATGATGTTGATAGTAGTTTCATAGCCCATATCGTGACAGTAATTTATCATCTCCAACGCACCAGGCATCTGATGAGTGTATGTTGCGATCCTTATCATGTCGATAACGCTCTCACTCTTTGGCAGGATATCTTTTTTGAAATCACATCTGCCAACATCAGCCATAACAGAAAGCTTCAGAGGGCTGTCATTATCACCAACGATAGCTCTGATATCCTCCTCATCACAGAACTTCCACTTGCCGAACCCCTTGACGTCAAAAAGCTCCTTAGAAGCCTTGTAGCCGAACTCCATGTATTCAACGCCTGATTTTATATTAGTTTTATAGAGTTCTTTTACAAACTCGTCTGAAAATCCAAAATTATTTACAAGTCCTCCGTCACGGATAGTTGCGTCCAGAAGCTTTATATCAGGACGATATGACATAAGGTCACCTTTCTGATTTATCGTCTTTGCCTGATTTGCCATTGTGATTACTTCCTTTCCAAAAGCAGACCCTTACCACGTCTGTGTAAGATTTATCACTTTAAAGATTTTATGCTTTTAAGCTTTTATGTATTAAAGTATAACACTATTTTTCTTCCCTGTCAATAGCCCCAAAGCCCTTTAAACACATTTTTTACATTTTAATAATATTTCCCTCCCCAAGGCCTAAACTTTTGTACATTTCCAACTATCAAAACGACGCAGTATTGTGATAAGTGCTGAAAAATATCCACGCTCCTTGACAAATCAGACTTATAGTTGTATACTCTAAGTGTACTACAACAAATAATACAGTTGGTACAGCAGAACAAATGAAACGAAACAACAAAATCGAAAGGAGGTATTCAAGGTGATAACGCTTGATCTTACAGGAAGAGCACCTATTTACGAACAGATATGCAGCCAGTTCTCAAGCCTTATATCAAAAGGCGTGCTAAAAGAAAACGATAAGCTGCCAAGCTCAAGAATGTTGGCAAAGGAACTGGGTCTGAATCCAAACACAGTCGCCAAAGCCTATAGCAGACTTGAGCATGACGAAATAATCTATTCCGTGGCAGGAAAAGGCTGCTTTGTGGCAAAGCAGAAAGGCTCTATAGAGAAAAAATTGCTGGAAGAATTTAAGCTCCATGCCGCCGCCGCAATGCAGGCAGGCATAAGCCTTGGATCGCTTACCTCCGTCCTTGAAGAACTGGCGGAGGAACAGAAAGAAAGGAGTGACAAAGAATGATAGAAATAAAAGACCTGTCACTTACATTCAAAAACGCAGACGAAGATCACGAGGCACTGAAAGCCGTCACCCTGGATATCCCCGAGGGCTGCATATACGGCTTTGTAGGCTCGAACGGTGCAGGTAAATCCACCCTGCTGCGTGTTATAAGCGGGATCTACCGCCCCGACAGCGGCAGCGTCACCATTGACAAAACAGAGGTCTATGACCGGCCGCAGGCTAAAGAGAACATCTTCTTTGTGAGCGACGAAACGGTGCAGTTTTCAAGACTGACAGTGAATGACCTGAAAAGCTTTTACCAAAGCAGCTACCCGACCTTTGACGACAAGGTGTTCGATGACCTTATCTCAAAGCTTGACCTGCCACGGAAGAAACCGCTGTCACAGTTTTCAAAGGGCATGAAAAGGCAGGCTATCGTTGCGGCTGCACTTGCCTGCCGAACAAAGTATATCCTCCTTGACGAGGCTTTTGACGGCCTTGACCCTGCCATGCGAAAGCTTATCCGTACAATGATAGTTGACGATATTTTCGACCGTGGTGCGACCCTTGTGGTGTCCTCCCACAACATCACCGAGATAGGCGAGCTTTGCGACAAAGCAATGCTCCTGCACAAAGGCGAGGTCATTTTCGCCAAGGATATCGATGATGTAAGAGAGGGCTTTGAAAAGGTGCAGATAGCCTTGCCCGAGGGCGAGCTTGACCGCTCCGCCATAGAAAACGCAGGCGTCGAAGTGCTCAGTTTCAAAAAACTCGGAAGAATTTCCACCGTTGTGGCAAAGGGCGAAAAAGCGGATATCACCGCAAAGCTTTCCGCTCTCTCCCCTGCCGTTCTGGAGCTTGTCCCTCTGACCCTTGAAGAGATTTTCATTTACGAAATGGAGGTGCGTGGATATGCTGTCAGTGAAGAATAGAATAATAAAGACCTCACGCCGTGACTTCAGAGTAAACAAACTGCTTTTCATCATCACAAACCTTGTGCTGTTCATAAACTTCATCATGCAGATGTCCATGCGGAAGTTCATCACCTACTACAGTGAGAGCGTGACGAACAGTTACACAGGCTATGGTCTTGCCCAGGCAGGTTCTGTGGCGATAGCGTTGTGTGCAGTATTTACAGTTTTTACCCTTTTCCATGAGCTTTACAGCAAGCCACACGCAGACCTTGCGTATTCTCTCCCAGCCAGTGCAAAAGAACGCTTCTTCTCAAAGCTTCTCACCCTGCTGAAACTGCATATCCTGCCGGTCATATTCTGGAACATCATTCAGTTTATCGCCATATTCCTCACAACGGATATCACCTTGTACATGGTAGCAAGATATTCCGCAGTGCTGATGTTCACAGAACTTGCCACGAGCCTTTTCGTGATACTTGCGGTGCTTTTGTGTATGATATGCTGTGGCAGGCTTGCAGAAATGATATACACAGCGGTGATAATAACAGTCTGCGAAGCGGCTCTCCCTGCTTGCATATACTATTCCACAATTAGTCCATTTACAGTTCAGTACCCATACGATATTGAAAATTTCGTTACCTATTGTCCTGCATGGAGCGCCATTTCCGCCAAGCTTATGGAATTTGGCTACTCCACAAAAGTCCTGCTTCTTCTCATTGGAAGCACAATTTTCTCAGCTCTGCTTATCACACTTTTGTATTTCCTCTACAAAAAGCGTGACGGCAAGGACACGGGCAAGCCGTTCATATTCAGTGCCTATCGTGAAATTATACTTATCCTAGCCGTGGTCACTGTAACGACTTACGTCCTCTCCGACACAAGCAACCTGATACTTCTTCCTGCACTTCTCTTGGGCTATCTCCTTGTGAGAATACTATCATCAAACAGCAAGCTTACAATAATCCGCTTTGTGAAATGGGTAGGCATTTTCGCAGTGTATATGGTAATCATTTTCGGAGTGAACATTCTGGCATACTTCTGCAATGGCTTTACAGGCAAGATAGATGAAGCAAAGCTTACTGAATACAATCATGTGTGGGCGTTGAACACAACAACAGATGACATAACAGCTTCCTATATTTCAAGCCACCAAAATCCGCAGGACAAAAACACCCTCACAAAAGACGAGACCATGCAGATAATAGATATCTACAACAGCGCCTTTGACAGCCGCAAAAAGAGTATCAGCGACTATATACACCACTTTAAAAGAACACAGAACCAAGTAAATATAGTAAGCATAATAATAAGGACTTACGATACAGACGATATATATAACAACGATGATATCGACTATATCGACTTTGATTTCAACGTATCAAAAGCCGAAGCGGATAAAGTCACCGAGAAACTTAAAGCCCTGAGCTTTATCGCACCTGAACAGATACATGAACAGAAAAGCTACAATTATTAAGCCTGCTTTTTGCACAAAATAACCCCCTCAGAGCCACGCTCCAAGGGGGTTTTATCTTTCTGTTCTCTATTAATCCATGACCGCATTAGCAAGCATAAGCTTGATACGGTTCTCCTGGTTGACCTTTGTCGCACCCGGGTCATAGTCGATTGCAACTATGTTTGCGTCCGGATAAGCCTGCTTGATAGTTCTTGACATACCCTTTGCAACAATATGGTTAGGCAGACAGCCGAATGGCTGAGTGCAGATTATGTTCTTTGTGCCTGTTTCTGCAAGAGCCGCCATTTCAGCAGTGATGAGCCAGCCCTCGCCCATTTTTACGCCCTGACTAATATACTTATCAGCACACTTTCTAAGGTGTTCAAAATCATGAGGCGGCTGGAAAATGCCCTGTTCGTTGATGACCTTTATCTGTTGCTTCTGGAACTTGTAAAGCACGTCATAACCAATGCCGTACATAAGAGTGCGGCTGGTTTTCTTGTCATAAAGCTTCTCGTCATTGATAGCGTCCGACGCACAGTAAAGCACGAAGTCCAACAGTCCCGGCACGTTAGGCTCACAGCCCTCAGACAGCAGGAAATCGTTAAGGTGATTGTTCGCAAGGGGTGAATACTTAACGTATATCTCTCCCACGATACCTACCTTAGGCTTCTTCTCCTTTGTCCTAGGAAGCGCCGCAAAGTCTTTGAGCATAGCATTGTAAATGCTCTTTGTGTGCATATATCTGCTCGGTGTAGCGAACAGCTTTCCAAGCCTGTGCTGCCACCTTGCCAAAAGCTCGTCCGTAGAATTTTTCTCTATCTCGTAAGGCTTGCACTGATTGTACAAAAGCATGAGCATATCACCGTAAAGCACCGCATAAATAAGCTTCATTGCAATGGCAGGGGTGATATCTATGGAAGCGTCCTTTTCAAGTCCGCTGAAATTCAGCGACAGAACAGGCACTTCAGGGAACTGCGTTGACAGCGCCTTTCTTATAAGGTGGATATAGTTTGAAGCACGACAGCCGCCGCCCGTCTGCGACATAAGCAGAGCCGTGTGTTCAAGGTCATACTTGCCGCTTTTGAGAGCGTCCATAAACTGTCCGATAACAAGAAGCGCAGGATAGCAAGCGTCATTATGTGTGTTTTTAAGTCCCTCGTCTATAACGTTTCGTGAGCAGTTTTGCAAAAGCTCCATGTTATAGCCGTATTTTTTGTATATCGCCATGATAAGCTTGAAGTGTATAGGAAGCATATCAGGTATAAGTATAGTGTATTCCTCACGTCTTGACTTGTCAAAATAAGACCTTTTTACTCTGTCCGAGCCTGCGTGTTTTATCTCTTTTTCAGCCATTACATTGCCTCCTTGTCCATTTTCTTTTCAGCATTTGCGCTGGCTTCTTTTTCCTCCAGTGCCGCCGCCAAAGACCTGAGTCTTATCTTAGCCGCACCGAGATTCGTTATCTCGTCTATCTTTAGCTGAGTGTAAAGCTTGCCCTTTTCTTCAAGTATCGCTCTCACCTCGTCTGTTGTAACAGCGTCGATACCACAGCCGAAGGATACCAGCTGAACGAGCTGCATATCATCATTCTCGCATACATACTCTGCCGCTCTGTAAAGCCTTGAATGATAAGTCCACTGATTAAGTACGTCAAGTGCGGGTGTATCCACTTTCATCGCCACGCTGTCCTCAGTGATAACAGCAAAGCCAAGAGAAGCGATAAGCTTGTGTATGCCGTGGTTTATCTCAGGGTCGATGTGGTAAGGTCTGCCTGCCAGAACGATTATTTTCTGACCCTTCGCCCTTGCCTCAGCGATTATCTCCTGCGCCTTAGCCTCGATATCCCTATGGTATCTCACCTGCTCAGAATAAGCCTTGTTAAGCACTCCAAGCACCTGCTTTGCAGTGATGTTATACTTTGAAAGCGCTCTTGCCATTGCCTTTGCAACGTGCTTTTTGATGTTTATGTCAAGATAAGGCATGATGAAATTATCATCATTCAGCTTGTCATTGTTAGCCTTTAGAAGTTCAGGATAATAAGCAACAACAGGACAGTTATAGTGATTGTCCGACTGACCCTCGTCAGCATTGTAGCTCATGCAAGGATAGAATATAAAGTCCACGCCCTTGTCAAGGAGGCTCTCTATATGACCGTGACAAAGCTTTGCAGGATAACATACCGTGTCAGACGGAATAGTTTGCTGACCCTTGTAATATGTATCTCTCGTTGACTCCTCAGACAGCACCACCTCAAAGCCAAGGCTTGTGAGCAGTGTTGAGAAAAACGGCATAAGGTCATAATAAGACAGCGCAAGTGGCAGACCTACCTTTGCAATAGGCTTTGCAGGCTTGTTGTCAGCATAAGAGAGTATCTTGTTATACTTATACTCTATCATGTTTTCCGTTCTGTCAGTTATCTTTATGCCTGCACCCTTTTCACAGCGGTTTCCGGAAGTAAACCTTCTGCCGTCATTAAATCTTATTATAGTAAGGTTACAGTGCGCACCACAGCCACCGCACTGAACGGCTCTTGAATTGTAAGCAAATTCTTCAAGCTGAGCCTTTGTAAGAACGCCTGACTTGCCGTCCCTGCCCTGAGATTTTTCTTTTGCGAAAAGCGCACAGCCGAACGCACCCATAAGTCCCGCAATGGCAGGTCTTATAACGTTTCTGCCAAGTTCCATTTCAAATGACCTGAGCACAGCGTCGTTAAGGAACGTTCCGCCCTGAACGACTATATTCTTGCCAAGCTCGTCAATAGACTTTGCTCTTATTACCTTGTAAACTGCGTTCTTGATGATAGACGAAGAAAGTCCTGCAGAGATATCCTCGACGGAAGCTCCGTCCTTTTGCGCCTGCTTTACAGATGAGTTCATGAACACTGTACATCTTGAGCCCAGTTCCACAGGTGCTTTTGCAAACAGACCGAGCCTTGCAAACTCTGCAATATCATATCCCATTGCACCTGCAAAAGTCTGAATGAACGAGCCACAGCCTGATGAACAAGCCTCGTTGAGCATAATGCTGTCGATAGCGTTGTTTTTTATCTTGAAGCACTTGATATCCTGTCCGCCGATGTCGATGATAAAATCAACGTCAGGGCAGAAATAAGCCGCCGCCTTATAGTGCGCAACAGTTTCAACTATACCATAGTCAACGCCCAGACCTGCCTTTATAAGATCCTCACCGTAGCCTGTTACCGCAGAAGCCTTTATGTTAAGCTCAGGGGTAGCAAGGCTGTAGATCTCCTCAAGCTTTGAAGCGATTATATCCAGCGGCTGACCCTTGTTTGAGCAGTAGTGCTGATAAAGAAGCTTTCCGTCAGGTGTGATAAGCACAAGCTTTGTGGTTGTCGAGCCTGCGTCGATGCCAAGATAAGCGTCGCCCCTGTAAGTTCTGATGTCTTCATATTTAAGGTCAGACTTCTTGTGTCTTTCCACGAAAGCATTATATTCCTCACGGCTTGCAAACAGTGGCTTGCCTACCACGATATTGTCAGTAGCCTTTGCGTTCACTATCTTGTCAAGGGCTTCGTCTATAGTCATTTCCTCAGCAAGAGTGTCAGCATGAAGTGCCGCACCGAAAGCCATATAGCATGAAGAATTTTCAGGAAGTATAGCGTGTTCCTCGTCAAGGTTTAAAGTAGTTCTGAATGCCTTTCTCAGTGCACTGAGATATGTAAGCGGACCCCCAAGGAAAAGCACCTGACCGCCGATCTTTCTGCCCTGCGCCAGACCTGAAACAGTCTGATCCACAACAGCCTGAAAGATAGACGCAGATATGTCCTCTTTTCTTGCGCCCTGATTAAGAAGCGGCTGAATATCAGACTTTGCGAAAACACCACATCTTGAAGCGATAGGATAAGTCTTTTCAGCCTTAAGAGCAAGGTCGTTCATCTCGTCAGGGGTAACGCCCAAAAGTCCTGCCATTTGGTCGATAAAAGCACCTGTGCCACCTGCGCAAGAGCCGTTCATACGCTGTTCAACGCCCCCTGTGAGGAAGATTATCTTAGCGTCCTCACCGCCAAGCTCAACCACAACGTCAGCCTTTGGATACTTCTTGTTTACAGCGATAAAAGCAGAAAAGACCTCCTGCACGAAAGAGATACCGCTTGCCTCAGCGATGCCAAGACCTGCCGAGCCTGTTATGGCTATCCTGAACTTGTCCTCAGGATAAAGCTCTCTGATAGCACGCAGCTGCTCAGCCACCGTTTCCCTTACCTTTGAAAAGTGTCTTTCATATTTGTTATAAATAAACTCGCCCTCGTCAAGAATTACCGTCTTGACCGTGGTCGAACCTACGTCTATGCCTAAATCATAAATCTTGCCCATAGTAAAAACCTCACTGATTCTCGTTTGTACACTCTTAGTTATTATATCACACTTTTTCGCAAATTACAAGCTTTTTATATTAACAAATATGTATGCGTTCAGCTCAAAAGCCATTCAAAAACCAAAACGGGCGAACGTCCGTCACCCCCACTCTGTAGTAAAACATTGCAGAGGAGAACAGTGTTCGCCCGTGTGATATTCATTTTGTATCTATGCTTATTCCTGCTCTAAAAGACAATCAGTAAGATTAAGGTCATAGAGATTGTTGTAGGTAGGCTGCTGAACAGGCTCACCTGCAAGTCTGTAGAACTGCTCTGAGCCGTACTTCTTGATGAAGTTTGTGGTGTGGCAATTTATTTTCAGCTCCTCGATAAACTTCTTCATAACATTGCTGTCAGCGCCATAAGCATTCTCAAGGAAGTCAAAAGCGTATTTCAGACCGTTCATAGACTGCTGTGTAACGTTGTTTGCGCCATGGAGCAGATTGTTGAAGGAGTTCTGCAAAATAACAGTACAGCGGTTTTTGTTATCTCTTCCCTCATTCGTACACTTATCAAGATAAGCTTCCAGATTGTGGAGTATCCAGTGCTGGATCTTCTTGTTAGACGGCGAGATGTTTCTTGCTCTTACCGCCTTGTCAAGGTTCTTGTTGCAGTCCATGATGTGTTCACTGATTATCTGACGGCACGAAAGACCATTGTTTATCTTCACAAGGATATCTTCCATTCTTGGGTGGATAAGTCTTATCATCTTCTCCATTTGGATACAGCTTCTCATTGTGTATGTGATGCCGTCCATAAGCAGATTCATAAGAGCCACAGCTTCCTCAGTGCCTGCCGCTCTTGCGTCAGCAATGTTCTGTGCAGTTATACCGCCCTCGAGGATAGCGTCAACGTCATATTTCTCACGATAGTAGTTGAATCTGTCATAATATTCCGCAAAGCCCTTTGAGAACTCTGGGTTCTGTACATACTGAGCAGCCAGAGCGTGGTCAACAAGGATACCGCTCTCCTCATAAAGCTGCATCATTTCAGAAAGGTCCTCCCAGCCACGGGCAGTAACAAAGCGGTAGTTGTTCTTATCGCTTGCGTCTACCATATAATAATGGTCAGGGTGAAGCTCAAGATATGATATGATAGCTGGGTGAACGCCTGCATAGTAAGCATATTCTTTCCAAACGTCGAAATCAGGCTGACACTCGACCCTCTTAACACGGTCGAGAGTAACGATATCGAACTCAGAAACAGACTTGTTGAACTCAGGCGGGTTACCTGCTGTAACAACTACCCAACCTGCCGGAACCTGATGAAGTCCGAAAACCTTATACTGCAAGAACTGGAGCATTGCAGGAGCAAGGGACTCGGAAACGCAGTTGATCTCATCGAGGAAGAGAATACCCTCTTTGATGCCAGTGGCTTCGATAGTGTCATAAAGAGTAGCCACGATCTCACTCATCGTGTACTCGGATATCTGCACGTCAGCACCGGTGTAGTTTCTATGTACAATAACAGGCAGACCGAGGGCAGACTCTCTTGTGTGGTGGGACATCGAGTAGGTAACAAGGTTTACGCCAGTTTCCTGAGCTATCTGCTCCATAATAGCGGTCTTACCGATACCAGGTGCGCCAAGCAGGAACACAGGTCTCTGATGTTCTATGCTAATTCGGTAATCGCCAAATTCGTCTTTAATGAGATAGGCTTGTATTGCATTAAGTATCTGTTGTTTTGCTTCTTTAATATTCATAATCATTTCTCCTCAGTGCAGTCTGAAGCTGTGAACAAAAAGCACTGCACAATTAAATAATCTTACCATTTTATTATAGACTATCTCCAAATTAAAGTCAATAGTCATCACAAGTTTTGTCAGCTTACACAAACAATTGAAAATATTTTAGTTATTCTGTATCAAAGTCATAAAATTTAACTGTTAAAATATTGATATCAAAACAGAATTTTCAACAGACTTTTAAGTTTTTTCAAACGTTTTCGCCCATACCCCAGCAGACCTCATAACCTCACTGCTCACTTGGTTTTGACATCTCCCAAACAATGTGCTATAATAATAAGGTATAAAATTTATCCCTCGGAGGTCTGATCTATGCTTTATGAAATAAAAAATGATAAACTCTCTATCTCAGCCGACACTTTCGGTGCTGAGCTTCACTCTATCAAACTGGACGGCAAAGAATATCTCTGGCAATGCGGTGACGCTTGGAAACGCTACGCTCCTATCCTCTTCCCGTTCATATGCTCCCCTAAAGACCGCACCTACAAGGCTGGCGGTCAGGAATATCACATGGCTGCAAACCATGGTTTCGCTCGTGACAGCGAATTTGCTTTCTCAGGCAGCACAAAAAATTCCCTGAGCTTTATCCTCAAAGACAATGACGTTACCCTTGCTCAATACCCATATCACTTTGAGCTTGAAGTCACCTACTCCATAAAAGGTTCAAAAGTCACCGTCACAAACACAGTAAAAAACACTGATGAAAAGGCTATGTACTTCTATCTCGGCGGTCACCCTGCTTTTATCTGCGATATCCAAGGTGGCAAATGCACAGTTGAGTACGAGAAAAACGAGCATATCGTTCAGCCTATCCCAAACGGCGAGAGGACTATTCTTGACGGTGAAAAGACTATCACTCTCACAAGAGAGCTTTTCGACTATGACGTTATCATGAAAGACCACCCTGCTTCAAAGGCTGTCACCCTGAAAACGTCTGACGGCGGTTTCGTAAAGCTTTCATTCCCACACTCTGACTGCATTGCCGTATGGACTTCCACAGGCAACCCTGACGCTCAGTTTATCTGCCTTGAGCCTTGGACTAGCGTGCCTGTTTACGAGGACGACGCTTTTGAGGATATCGAAAACAAGCCTCACGCTATCAAGCTTGCACCTGAAGCTGTTTACACCTACAGCTACACTGTGGAGGTAGGCTGATGAGAGCGGTAATACAGAGGGTCACAAGTGCAAAAGTTGAGGTCGAGGGCAAGGTTACAGGCGAGATAGGAAAGGGCTTTCTGATACTTTTCGGAGTAGGTCAGGAGGACACTGAGGCTGACTGCGACAAGCTTGCAGACAAAATATCAAAGCTTCGCATTTTCGCTGACGAGAACGACAAGACAAATCTTTCTATAAACGATGTTGGCGGAGATATTCTTTGCGTTTCACAGTTCACCCTTTATGCAGATTGTCACCACGGCAACCGCCCGTCATTTATCTATGCAGGCAAGCCTGACGAGGCCAACAGACTTTATGAATACTTCTGCAAGGTCTGTGGCGAGAAAATTTCAGGCAAGGTAGAAAAGGGCGTTTTCGGTGCAGACATGAAAGTTTCACTGCTCAATGACGGTCCTTTTACTATCATTCTTGAATGCAGAAACGGAGAGATAATCCCATGAATATACAAATATTCGGCAAGTCAAAATCCTTTGACACAAAAAAGGCCGAGCGTTATTTCAAAGAGCGTGGAATAAAGTTCCAATCTGTTGACCTGCCTACAAAGGGGCTTAGCAAGGGCGAGCTTAACTCAGTGCTTGCGGCTGTTGGCGATATTGACAAGCTTATCGACCCAAAGGCAAAGGGAGAGCAGGCAATGCTCATAAAATATCTTGGAAGCACCGAGGAAAAGATAGAAAAGCTTCTTGACTATCCCGAGCTTTTTGCCGCACCTATCGTAAGAAACGGCAAGAAAGCTACAGTAGGCTTCTGCCCCGAGGTGTGGAAAAGCTGGGAATAGCCCTAGATGAAAATACTGTGAAAATTGCCGATATTCGTTGAAAGAAGCTTGAAAGTGTGGTATAATACCATATGGAAAAGTATTTTCAGAAAGAGATGTTTTAAATGGTAATTGATTTTCACGTTCATGCCTTTAATCCAAAGGTAGCGGAAAAGGCTGTTGAAAAGCTTCAGGCTTGCAGTGGAATAACTCCTTTCACAAGAGGCACTGCAGAGGAAACCATACAGCGTTTTGACGAATGGGGCATTGACAAGGGCGTGCTGTTATCAGTGGCAACAAAACCTACTCAGCAGAGAGTTATAAACGATTGGTGCGCTGAACAGGACGGCGGAAGATTTATAAGCTTCGGTGGAATACACCCTGACGCTGAGGACTATGAGCAGGAGATAGCCCACATAAAGGAGCTTGGACTTCACGGCATAAAGCTTCACCCTGATTATCAGGGCTTTATGATAGATGATGAGCGCATGGACAAGATATATGACGCCATTGAAAGAGCTGACCTGCCTGTTATATTCCATTCGGGCTATGACTGCGTTTCCCCTGACCTTATCCACTCCACACCTGAGAGGGCGCTGAAAATGATAAAAAAGCACCCTAAGCTTAAAGTCATTCTGGCTCACCTTGGTGCAAACATGATGTGGGAGCAGGTGCGTGACGTTTTGGCAGGAGTTGACGGTGAAGTTTATTTTGACACCGCTTTCACAAGTATGTGTCCTGACGAACTTATGCAGGCTATCGTTGAAAAGCATGGGGCTGACAGGATACTTTTTGCAAGCGACTGCCCTTGGGACAGTTCCTACCTTATAAAAGAAAAGATACTGCGTTTGAACATTTCCGAGGATAACAAAGATAAAATTCTCGGTGGCAACGCAGAAAGACTTCTTGGCTTAAAATAAAATTGTGTAAATTCTGAAAAGAGGATATAAAAAATGAGATCAAAACTGCTTGCGGCTGTGCTGGCTTGTTCTGCGGTTTTCGGGCTTGCTTCATGTGGGGCAATGCTTCCAGAAAGCTCCTCCGAAACGGAGACCACCAAGGGTACTGCCGCCCAGAGAGTTATAGAGACCACAAAGACCGCAACAATGGGCGACGATTATGATGAGGACGATGAGGATTACGAGGGCTACACCACCACCACTTCTGTGACGGCAGGCACACTTGAAAACCCTGACGTGAGCATTGACGAAGGCTACGACCCTGACATAATCGCAACGGCAACAAAGAGGACGACCACCACCACAACCACAACATCTGCCGAAACAAAGGCGACTAAAAAAACCACCACCACAAAGTTCAAAAAGGACGCACTTTTCCCTTTGGGTGATGATGTGAAATACCCTGATTCTATCCCATTTCTTGTAAAGTCAGACACCTCTTACCTTAATCTCAGATACGGTCCGTCAAAGAAATATGACGTGATAGAAAAGATACCTGACGGAAAGACCATAAACGGCTACGGCGAGAGAACAGACGGTGACGGAAACATATGGGTATATGTAAAATATAACAATAAAAGCGGCTGGGTAATGAAAGAGCTTCTCAGCGGCACTGAATAAACGGAGGACAAATAATGGACAGCTTCAAGGAACAGATAGTTCGCAAGATTCCCACAAAGAACGATAAGATACAGAAAATTTTCATCATGATAGCAAGCGTGGCACTTGCCGCACTGTGCTTTATCTTCCCTTTCGGCACGCAGTTTTCTGTAATAGGCATTTTTCTTGCCGCCGCCGCACTTTATGGCGGTTATTATCTTACAACAAAACTCGATGTGGAGTATGAATACATTTTCACAAACGGAGAAATAGACGTTGACAAGATAACGGCTCAGCGTTCAAGAAAACGCCTTATCACATTCCGTTGCGGCAGTGCGACAGATTTCGGCATTGCTGACGAGAATTTCTCTGTACCTGAGGGCGCAACACAGGTCCTTGCCTGCGCTTGTGACGATAGCCTTACAGACTACTACATAACATTCAACCACAAAAATCTCGGGCTTACAACTGTTATTTTCACACCAGATGACGATATGCTGGCACTTATGAAGCCTGCGCTTCCGAGAACACTGAGGAAATAAAAATGAAAATATTTGTCGGAACTGATCTTATTGAGATCGAACGCATAAAAAAAAGCTGTCAGAGCCGACGTTTCTGTGAAAGGGTTTACTCCGAAAAGGAGCTGACCCTTTTTTCACAGAAGAAAAACCCATACGAATCCATGGCGGCGAATTGGGCGGCTAAGGAAAGCTTCGCAAAGGCTTTAGGCACTGGGGTCGAGGGCTTCGCCTTAAACGAGGTGTCCTGCTTGCGTGACGAGCTTGGCTGTCCTTATCTGGAGCTTACAGGGAATGCGCTTTTGGCGGCTGAAAATAGGGGGCTGACCTTTGCGGTGTCACTTTCCCACATCAAGGATATCGCTTCGGCAGTGGTGATAGCTTATGAAAAGGAGGATAAAAATGGATAGGATATTAACAGTGGAGCAAATGACATTTTGCGAGCATGAGGCTGAAAAATATGGCGTGAGCCTTGCTCAGCTCATGGACAATGCGGCGGCACAGCTTTCGGAGGTCATTGCAAGCAACTCGTCTTCGTCCTCAAAGATAGTGCTTCTTATTGGCAAGGGAAACAATGGCGGTGACGGACTTGCGGCGGCAAATTTACTTGCGGAACAAGGCCTCAAGCCTGCGGTGGTTCTATGCTGCGGTGAGCCTGGCACTGACCTCTCCTCGGCAGCGTATGCTAGGCTTGATAAGAGCGTAGAGGTGCTGAAAGCTGAAAATGCGCTGGATTTTATCGAGGGTGCAGACGTGCTTATGGACTGCATTTTCGGAACGGGTTTTCACGGAAGCCTGCGTGAAAATATCCTGCCAGTGTTCAGAGCTTGTGAAAAATGTGAAGGCATGAAGATAGCCTGCGACCTGCCGTCGGGAGTCAATGCACGGAATGGTCAGGCTGACAAGCTGTCGTTCAAGGCTGACGTGACAGTGACCTTTCATCGTGGCAAGCTGGGTCTTTATTTACAGCCTGCGGTGGACTTTTGCGGTGAAATTCTGGTAAAAGATATCGGTATTGACGAGCGTTGCGAGAATAGCCTATACCCTGTTATAACGCCTTTTGACGTGGTAAAAGCAAGGGCTTCACTGCCTTTTAGACCTGCTGACGGACACAAGGGCACATTCGGCAAGGTGGTCAGCGTGGCAGGCTCGGAGAGCTATATAGGTGCGGCAGGGCTTTCAGCAATGGCGGCAATGCGAACAGGCGTGGGACTTTTTGAGCTTTGCACTGCAAAAAGCGTAGTCAACTCCCTGTCGGCTGGTATGTATGAATGTACATACTCGGCAATGAAAACCGACAAGGACGGCTTTATGGTGGCTGAAAATGCGGAGGCGATACTGAAAAAGTGCGAAAAGGCAAGCTGTTTGCTGATAGGCTGCGGGCTTGGTCACACGGCTCAGACAGAGAAGCTTGTGGCGGAGCTTATTGAAAATGCGGAGATACCCATAGTTTTGGACGCTGACGGAATAAATTCACTTTGTCCGAATATAGATGTACTGTTGAAGAAGAAAAGTACAGTTATCCTCACCCCTCACCCTGCGGAGCTTGCAAGGCTTTGTGGCATGACGGTTGGCGAGGTCATGTCGGACAGACTTGGATCTGCATATAGGCTGTCAGAAAAATATGGTGTGACAGTGCTTGCGAAGTCGGCTGACACCTTTGCTGTGGACGGTGGAAAAGTTTATCTTTGCACCGAAGGCACAACTGCGCTTGCAAAGGGTGGCTCAGGGGATATGCTTGCAGGCATTGTTTCCTCCTATGTGGCTCAGGGGTGCAACGCTCTTGATGCGGCGGCACTTGGGTCGTTCACACTTGGCTCGACGGCTCTACTTGCAGGATACAAAAGATCTGAGCGTGGAATCATTGCAAGAGATGTTATTGACGCTTTGCCACGATTTTTGTATGACCTTGAAAACGCCGACTAGGCTGTACTAAAAACAAAGACCTTCTTCTTATGAAGAGGGTCTTTTTTAATGGAGGGCAAAATGAAAAGAACAAAGGCATTTTTTCTCACGATTTTGGCGGTAATGGGCTTATGCTCATGCGGTGAAAGCACCGAAGTCAAACCCGTAAAGCTAGCAGAGGATTACAAGACCCCGGCTGAGTTCACCATTGACGGCACGGAATACGTCGCAAGCTTCACCCGTGAGGGCGCAGATATGTGGGAGTGTGAGATAACTGCGCCAGAAACTGTCAGCGGTATGGTGATAACCTGCTCAGGAGAAAGCGCACGACTTGAATACAAGGGTTTGACCTACGAAACTGACCGTGGGAACATACCCGAAAGCTCCGCTGTCACAATGACTGCCGCTGTGCTTGACAAGCTTATTTCGCAGAAAGGCGTGACGTATCTCAAAAATGACAAGGGAGATATCACCGCCACGGGTCAGATAAAAGGGCAGGATTTTTCGGCTAAAATCAAAGGCGAAAAGGTAAAAAGCTTGGAGATATCAGGGGAGATAAGCGTAAAATTCACATAAAAAAAGGTGCAGAGAAAATCTGCACCTTTCTTATGTATGGAAATGAATTATTTACCAAAGTTTGCGCAAGCGATAACGTTACCGTCCTCATCCTCAAATCTGAGGTCAGCAATGTAGAAATCAGCCTGGTTTGGAATGCCCCATCTCATAAGTGAAACATACTGTGGTTCAGTTGAGTTTACAAATGTAGCGCCGTCCTTGATACCAGGTCTCATTGTAAGCTCATAGGAACCCCACTCAGAAGTCCACTCAGCCTCGCCGAAGTCATAGAGGTCGTTCCAACTGTTTTCACCTTCACCTGTTGTAGGCTGTGTAACGAATGCACCCATGAAGTTACCAGGAACGAGTGATTTTGTGCCGTCGTCACCTGTGAACTCGCCAACTGCCTTTGTAACTACGTCAGCCTTGATAGTGAAGATCTTCTCAAGATCAGCCTCGTGACCCTCAAAGAACTTCTCCATGTGGAACTTGATCTTAGGGATCTTGTAGTTGCCCTGATCATCCTGATCGAGAGTCTCTACCTTGAGCATTGGAATACCTGCAAGCTCCTCAACAGAGAGATTTACATGAGACTCATCGTTCTCGTAATCCTTCTCAGCGAAAGGTTCAACGATAGAAGCAACGTCCATATCCTTCTTGAAATATACAGAAGCCTCCTCATAGTTCTTCAGAGTAGCTGGCATTTCGGAAATATCCTTTGCAGCCTCACCCTCAGACTCTGTGCCGGAAGCGGCTGTTGAATCAGCTGTTGACTCAGGAGCGGCTGTTGTTGTAGTAGCCTCTGTTGTTGTAGCAGCTGTAGTAGTTGTTGTAGTAGTTTTTGCCTCAGCCTTTGATGAAGAATCATCAGAGCTGCCGCAAGAAGCGAACATAGCACTTGTAAGTGTAAGTGCAAGAGCGCAAGCTAAAAACTTTTTCATTTTAATAACCTCCGTTTAATTGTCATGCTAAACACATAGCCTGACCTATATTTACTTTTGTATTATAGCACAATTGTCACATATTTTCAATATACTATTTGCACAATTTAAGCACATGATTTCATATGTTTTGCACAGAAATCGTTTACAAATTAGTGCAGGTTACACAAACGGACAAAAAACAGAGCTTCCCGAATGACAGAAAGCTCTGTATAAATTCACTTATTCAAGTGTGTTATCTGTGAGAAATTACTTTCTCTTAGAAATAACGATAGCTGCACCAGCAAGTGCTACGCCAGCGAGTGCAAGACCAGCTGTTGCGCCTGTAGCTGCTACGTTGTCAGAAGCTGCTGCTGAAGAAGTAGCTGTTGTTGTTGTGCCAGACTTTGAAGATGTAGCTGCTGTTGAAGTAGCTGCTGCAGAAGACTTGTCGTCCTTCTTAGAATCGTCCTTCTTAGACTCTGTGCCTGAAGCTGTTGAATCAGTTCCAGAGCTTGACTCCTCAGCTACTGGCTTCTTCTGAACTTCCTTCTTGTCCTTGTTAGAACCAGCCTCGTAGATAGCGTTACCGTCAGCACCGAGAACCTTCACACCTACAACGTCGATGCCCTTAAGGTCTGCTGCCCAGTTGTTGATACCAACTGCTGCATAACCCTTTTCCTCATCGTCAGCTGCGTCAAAGAGAGGTGTCTCGCTCTTGTATTCAAGAACGTATGTGCCCTCCTCGTCTGTTGTGTAGCAGAGTGTGTCCTTTGGCTTATCATCTTCAACCCAAGAGCCGCCAGCCCAATCCTTAGCGTTCCAGCCGTTCTTTTTGTCGTTGAAGTTGATGGATCCGCCGCCGCCGATCGTGTTCCAGTCGTTGTTGTCAACCTTGATAGTGAAAGATGCACCGTAAACAGCTGTGATATCAGAGATACCGTCCTTAACTACGTTGCCCTCAGACTCATCGCCTCTAAAGAAAATTGCGAAAAGGTCATCCTGTGACTGTCTGCCGATTGCAAGAAGGTCATCGCTTACGTTGAGCTTTGTGCCTGCTGCTGATGCTGGGATCATTGCCATAGAAGCTACGATAGCTGCTGCTGACATACCAGCGAGAATCTTAGAAATTTTCATCGTTAATCTCCTCCATATGAATATAGTTTTATGAATTGTCATTCAATTCTAGTCTTATTATAGCAGACTTTCTCCCTAAAATCAAGGGGTTTTCACTTTTTTTATTCCAAAAAGTGTTGAAATTTCTAACAATATTGTCACACTTCTTTTGTGCATTAATCACAGAAAACGTTATCATCTCTTATATTTTACAACAATTTCCCGTCCTATCTGTCATTAAATCTCTGCAAGAACTGCTTTGTTCTTTCGTTCTGGGTCTGACCGAAAACTTCCTCCGGAGTACCCTCCTCCACGATATAGCCGTCGTCCATAAAGATAACATGATTTGCCACATCACGGGCAAATGCCATTTCATGGGTGACGATGACCATGGTCATTTTCTCTTTGGCAAGCTCTTTTATTACCTTTAATATCTCCCCTGTAAGCTCAGGGTCAAGTGCGGAAGTCGGCTCGTCAAAGAAAAGTATCTGCGGTTTCAAAGCCAATGCTCTTGCGATAGAAACTCGCTGCTGCTGACCGCCTGAAAGCTCGCAGGGATAAGACTTGCCTTTAGTTTCAAGTCCCATTTTCTTCAAAAGCTCCTCACAGTTGGCTTTTGCCTCGGCTTTTGGCTGTTTAATGACATGGAGAGGGGCTTCCATTATATTCTGATTTACAGAAAAGTGCGGAAAAAGGTTGAAATTCTGGAACACAAGACCTATTTTCAGGCGGATATCCCTGAGGGTCTTAGAGGGTGCATACACTGCCTTGCCATTTTCTGTATGGAACATATTCACGCCGTCAACGTTTATCTCTCCGCCGTCTGCTTTTTCAAGCTGGTTTATACAGCGCAGAAGCGTTGATTTACCGCTTCCTGACGGACCTATTATTGCGACTACCTCGCCCACCTCAACGTTAAAAGAAATATCTTTGAGCACCCTAAGGCTGTCAAAGCTTTTAGAAATATTTTTCACTTCAAGAATAGCCATATGAGTTCTCCTTATTTATAATAATCGAATTTCTTTTCGATAACGGCAAATGCCACCGTCACAATAGCGTTGAGCACGAAATAGAATGCGCCTGCGATAAAAAGCGGTGTTATTGAGCTATACAGATTCATTTGCTGTTTTGCCTTCATTGTTATCTCAGCGAATGCGATAACGTTTGCGAGAGAGGTATCCTTTACAAGGACGATGACCTCATTCGATGTGGCAGGGATAACACGCTTTGTGACCTGGGGCAGGATTATTCTAAAAAATGTCTGCATTTTCGTCATGCCGAGCATTGAAGCCGCTTCGTACTGTCCCTTTGGGATAGCCTCGATACCGCCTCTGAATATCTCTGCGAAATACGCCGCATAGTTAAGGACAAATGCCGTAACAAGGGCGATAAACATATAGTTCTCGTTGTTTTTTATATTGGTAAGCACGTCATATACACCGCCTGTCTTGCCCTGCTTTGCAGCACTTGCTATAATAAGCGGTACTGCATAGTAGATAGCGATTATCTGAAGCATGAGCGGTGTGCCACGCATGACAAGTATATAGAGATTTGTCAGCCACGAGATAGGCTTGAAGCGGCATTTTTTCAGCATTGTCACAAGCACTCCCACAGGTATTGAGAGCACGATGGTCCATGCGAAAAGCTTCAGTGTATTAGGCAGGAACTCCAGCAGGATCTCCGTGACCTTTTTTACTTCCTCAAAAGTCATAAATATTCATTCCTTAACAAAATATTACGATAACACGTCACCGTATCAGCGTATTAATACATTATACTACATATTTTGCGACTTGTCAAACGGAAAGAGTGAGGAATGAGGAGTGAGGAATTAGCATAGCTGTGGTTTAAGATACTCCAAAAGGTAAGTTAATAAGAACGATTGTGAATAACTTGTGCGAACGCAGTTCGCACCAAAAAATCATCGCCGCAGGCGATTCCTTCATTCCTCACTCCTCATTCCTCATTCCTAATTCCTCATTTGTCATTCCTCACTCCTCACTTTAAATCAGTTTTCTTCGTTCTTTAAAGCCAAAACCGCTTCACGTACTTTCGCCATAAGTTCCTCAGGGCTTTCCCCGTTTGGATATATCGGCTCGCCGTACACTACTTTGACCTTATATTTGCTCAGCCTTTTCCAGTTGAAAAGCCTTGGGAGCTTTCTGTCTGGCGGGAATATCTCGTGTCCGCCTTTGATGTAGGCTGGTACTATAGGCACATTGGCTTCGATAGCAAGGACGGCTGCACCGCTTTTGAACTTGCCCATTTCACCAGTTTTGCTTCTTGTACCCTCCGGGTGAACCAGCACACCCCATTTCTGACCAAGCTTTTTACGCAGAGCCGCCATTGTTTCGTCTACTCTGCCGCCCCTGTCAACAGGCACCATACCGCCTATTCTTACTATAAGTCGGCTGGCTAAACTGCCGTTGAAAAGCTCTTTTTTCGCCATACAGCAGAATTTTGCAAAACGCTCGTATCTGAAATTCAGGGTGAGAAAGATAAAATCAAAATTTGAAACGTGGTTGGCACAGATTATATAACCGTCCTTATCAGGTAGATTTTCCTCATTCGTGACCTTGACTTCGTAGAACGCTGTCACAAGATTTCTGTAAAAGCGGTAAATACGATAGTCTATCTTTTTCTTGTCCAGAGGATAGAGCATTGATCTCACTGTTTGCGGCTTTATGCGGTTTGGGTTTTGAACGAGAGCGATAAGCTTGCCCACTGTCATGTTCTTATCCATACAGCCGTCAACACGCACACCACTGAACTCCTCTATCTCCAATGCAAGCTCGATAGCTGAGAGGGAGTCTATGGTGAACTCCTGCAAAAATTTTGTACTGAGCTTGACTTCATTCGGCTGAACGTGTGCTATTTTTGCCACGGCATTTCTCACCATTGACGGGATATCCGACGGGTCGATACTATTTTTCGCCTGCTTTGTAAGGCTGTCAAGGTTATCCTCCATGACCATTTTCTTCAGCAGATAACGCTTTGGCTTGCCGATAGCTGTTCTTGGTATAGAATCCACAAAATGTATGCCGCTTAGTTTCATTGCCTGACCTGCGGAGGAACTTATCTCTTTTAGCTTTTCTTCCGTCTGCTCACGCTTATCCTCAGCACAGACCACAAAGGCGTGCACCTCGTCATAGCTTCCCTCTTTCGCAGGCACTCCGCAGACCACAAGCTCGTCAACGCTCTCAATGCCCCTATAGACCTGTTCGATATCGTCAGGGGCGGCTTTTTTGCCTGTGGATAGTACGATATTTTCTTTACATCTGCCGAGAATGACGATATTTTTATGCTTATCGAACTTTGCAAGGTCGCCTGACTTGAACCAACCGTCAGGATTGAAAGCTTCATCTGTGGACTTTTTGTCGCCATAGTAGCCTATCATCATATAAGGTGACTTTATGAGAAGCTCACCGCTGCGGTCTATCTTCACTTTGATATCGGGGTACGGCTTGCCGCAGGTGTCAGCATAGACGTGCTTGCCATATGTGCCGATAGTTGGTATGCTCGTTTCGGTCGCACCGTAGTTGTTCACAATATTAAAGCCTGTGCCGTAGAAGAAATCAAATGTATCCTTTGACATTGGCGAGCCTGCGGAGCAGAAAAATCTAAGCTCGCCGCCCAAAGCTTTGTGTATCTTTGCGAAGATCTTTTTGCCGCTGTTTATGCCGTAGATCTTACGCTGATGAAGTGCAACAGGAAACATTTTCTTGAAAAGTGCTGAAGATACTTTGCTTGCGTTGATCTGCTGCATTATCTGGGTTTTCAAAAGCTCATAGACCTTTGGCACACCCGGAAAAACTGTCGGCTTGAAGTTTTGGAAGCCTGCGGAAAGACCCTTTGCGGAGAGAGACTCAATAAAGCACACTGTTCCACCTGTAAGGAGAGGGGCTAAAACCTGTGCAAAAAGTCCGTAGATATGGCTGTTTGGCAGGATTCCAAGATAGCGTTCGTTATCGGTTATGCCGTTGCACTGGCAGACCATTTTGCAAGAATTTATCTGAGAATCGTGGGTGTGCATGATGCCTGAGGCTGTCCTTGTCGTACCGCTTGAAAAGATTATCACTGCGATATCAGGGTCGCCTACTTCACCTTGGCGGAGTATATTTTCCCCTGAACCGTCTAGTCTGTCAAGCTGGTTTTCGATATCGAGAACAGGCATATTTTTCACGCTTGTAAGCTTCTTTGCCGCCTTTTGAGAAGTGACAACGCACACAGGCTGTGACTTTTTCACCAGTGCGACAAGCTCTGCCGCAGGAAGCGAATAATCCAAAAGGACGGCTGTGGCGTTTAGCTTTGCACAGGCGAGAAATGCGATATTCCACTCAGGTCTGCCCTCAGAGGCGATACAGACCCTATCCCCTGCCACGACGCCCATGGCTTTAAGGCGACTGCAAAAAACATCAGCCTGCTGTAAAGTCTGTCCGAATGTATATTCCTTTGTTTCACCCTCGTCATTCATCATCACGAGAGCGGTCTTGCTATAGCGGTTTATTGCCGTTTTTCTAAATTCGTTATAAATGTTCATGGCAGTTTCCTTTCCGCACCTCAGACTTTCTGAGAGTTGCCCTTCATTGTATGTTCAAGTGCCTCGACAGCTTTTTCGGAGCTGTCAAGGAGGTTTTTGAGATTTTCCTCACCCAGTGCGTCAACGAACACGCTGAAATATTTTTCAAGACGCTGCTGCTTTTCTTCAATGGATTTTTCACCTTTTGGGAGGAGTTTCACCTGCACACGGCGTTTATCCTCAGGGTCACGCACAAGGCTAACAAAGCCTTTTTTCTCCATTGTGCTGAGCACTGACGTTGCTCGCTGACGTGATATCATAAGGTCACGGCTTATGTCTGAGGGGTAGACTATGCCCTCGGCTGTGCTAAGATAGACTATCACTTTGCTTTCGCCCTGAAAAAGCTCTGCAAGGTCGTCCATATATCCTGTTTCAAAAAATCGTCTGAAAACTTCTCCAAAACGCTGGGCTGTTTTATCGTTCATTGTTATTCCTCCAAATGTCAAGGCAGTTGATTGTCAACACTGTTGATTATACACCCTGTTGATGAATTTGTCAAGTGCTATGGGCGGTATGGTACAAATGCCCTTGACAAAATGTCTATATCATACTATAATAATATGGTATAAATCTTTCGGCAAATGCCGAAACACCGAAAGGAGGATATGCTTTTCAAAGGTCGAAAGGCATGATCTGGATATGATTAAGGACGTACAGGAAAAAATTCTTCAGTTAAAGAAAGAAAACGATATTTGTATACTTGCGCACAGCTATCAGGCTAAGGAGATAGTGGAGATAGCCGATATTACGGGTGATTCATACAAGCTAAGCGTTGAGGCGCAGAAGGTCTCAAACAAAAACATACTTATGTGCGGAGTGCATTTTATGGCTGAGGCGGCAAAAATGCTCAACCCTGACAAGAACGTATATCTTGCAAATCCATCGGCAGGCTGTCCAATGGCAGAGCAAATGGAACCTGAGATGATAGAAATGATAAAGGCGCAGGAGCCTGACAGAAAGGTAGTATGCTACATAAACACCACAGCCGCACTCAAGAGGGTTTGCGACGTTTGCGTTACTTCCTCGTCTGCGGTGAAGATAGTAAAGAACATGGACGCTGACAAGATACTGTTCATTCCTGACTGCAATCTTGGTGCATTCGTAAAAAAAGCCTGTCCTGAAAAGGATATAAAGCTTTTGCAGGGCGGATGTCCTGTTCATGCGTCGGTAACAAAGGCTGACATGATAGCGGCTAAGACGGCTCACCCTGATGCACTGGTGCTTTGTCACCCTGAGTGTATCCCTGCTGTAAGTGAAATGGCGGATTATGTTGGTTCGACTTCTGGCATAATGAATTTTGCGGCTGAGTCTGATGCAAAGGAGTTCATCATAGGCACTGAAATATCTATTGCTGAGCATTTGCAGTACAGATTCCCTGAGAAGGAGTTTTACATACTCTCAAAGAAGATACTTTGTCCTAACATGAAGCTCACCACTCTTATGGACGTTTACAAGACCTGCGAGGGCATCGGCAACGGCGGCGGTTTTGAGATAGAAATGACAGACGAGGAGATAACCTCTGCAAGAAAATGTATCGACGAAATGATACGTCTTGGGGGCTGATATAATGGATAATTACACCATAAAGATCGCAAAAGGGCTTGCAAACAACGCAGACGCCAGGCTCATAAGACAGCAGGTATTCGTTGAGGAGCAGGGCTTTGTGAACGAATTTGACGATATCGACCATGAGGCTTATCATGCTGTTATCTACACAGGAGGATATCCCATTGCAACAGGCAGGCTGTTTGACGAAAATGGCGAAGCGCACATTGGACGTATCTGCGTGAGAAAGGCATATCGTGGCAGAGATCTTGGCAGAATGATAGTGGAAGCCCTTGAAAAGCAGGCTGAAAAAGTGGGCTACAAGGAAGTCGGCTTATCGGCGCAAACGAGAGTACAGCAGTTTTACGAGAAGCTTGGCTACACGGCATATGGTGATGTTTACAAGGACGAATACTGTCCGCACATTGCAATGAAAAAGACCCTTTCAGGGGAATAGATATGAAAGCGTTTAATGAACAAAACAGTTTGTGATTGAAACGAACGAGAGTGGCGGGACGTCGAGGGCGCCGTCCCCTACACAAAAAAATTGCGCCGCTCCCCTACATAAATGTATTGATAAAAAACGATAATAATATAAATTTTTGTAGGGGCGAACAGCGTTCGCCCGTTTACCGCAAGATTGCCCACCGCTCGCAAGATATCAATTCGCCCCACAAAAATTGCACATAATTTGCGCACAAAAAAAGGACGGAAGCGATTCCGTCCTTGATTTTTTTAGCTATTTACTGTTTCCTTGATAGCGTCGATTATTTCAGGGAAATACCAGCCACCCTCGGATCTGTTGAGAAGTCCGAAGTTCTCACCGTTTCCTATTCTTGTGCCGTTATCCCACCAACAGCATGGTACGCCGTACTGCTTTGCGGTGCTGAGATAATCCTTTACACACTGAACTCTCGCTTCTGTATTAACCTTATTTACAGAGCCGAACTCACCGATTATTACAGGTATTCCCTTGCTGAGGAACACTTCATTGATATCGGTAAAGAGTGTTGTGATAGAAGAGTCGATACTTGTATACTGGTCTGTGCCTGCGGTATCAAGTGCAAATGAATATGGCAGATAAGCGTGGATAGAAACTATTATCTTATCGTCGCCCTGCGGAACTTCCAAAGCCTCCATATTCTGCTTTGTTGATGATGCGGCATATGGTGTTACCATTATACATCTGTTAGGGTTGTTTCCGCCAGAAGCACGGACAGTTTCAACAAACGCCTTTGCGTACTGATTTACAACCTCTCTTGACTCAGCGTCGCCTATCCACTCGTTGCCCTCGCCTCTAAGTCTAGGCTCGTTCACGCCCTCGAAAATGAGGTGTTCGTCATAGCCCTGGAATCTGTCGCATATCTGCTTCCAGAGGGCTTTGAGCTGCTCGACATCTTTATCGGCACGGTCTTTCTTAGGCATATACCACTCCTCGTGGTGGGTGTTGAGGATAACGAACATTCCGTTGTCGATACCGTAATCGACAATTTCCTGAACTCTGTTCATCCATGCCTCGTCAACTGTATAGTTCTCGTCCATGTGAGTACCCCATGAAACAGGAAGTCTGAACACGTTGAAGCCTGCGTCCTTGACCTGGTCTATCATCAATTTTGTGGTTTCCACATTTCCCCATGAGGTTTCAGCGTCAAGACCTGAGCCGCCTGTGGCGTCCATGGTATTGCCAAGATTCCAGCCCACTTTCATCTGAGCCACAAGGTCTTTTGCAGTGGTCACTGTCATAGGGTCATTGGTATGCTTCTGAGTATTTTCTGTAGCTGAAGAATCGTTTTCAGCCTTTGAGGAGCTGTCCGAACTGCCACAGGCTGTCATCATTGATACGCCCATTGCAAGGGAAAGCACTGCCGCAAGTAGTCTTTTGATTTTCATATTTTGGTTTTCCTTTCTCACCATATAAAATAATAATATTTATATTTTAGCTCATTAAAGTTGATTTGTCAATAGATTTTGCGTTTCAACTTACACAAAAAGTACAAACAATGTCTACAAATAACACAGACGCTTTTTGAAGGAGCGACCTTGGATTGCCTGATAACCACTAGCTTTGTCAAGAAGCTACGGGTGAACATTATTCGTCCCTACCTCATGTGATAGGATACCGCAAAAAAACAGGCAAAGCTTATTTGCACTGCCTGTTATCTTTTTATTTATCCCTCCGCAGGCTTTGGCGGCACTATGACCTCCAATTTGCCCTCTCTGAGCGAGGTGATATAATCTTCTATGGAATTGATAGGCTCGTCAGTTGCAACGCCGCTGATACGGCCGTCCTCCACCCACAGGTGGTGATTGTCCGTACCGCCTGTTTGCTTGAAGCCGAACTGTTCGGCATACCACTTTGCACGCTGATTATAGACCTCTTTGCCGTTGCCGCTGTTATAGACCTCAACGCCGTCTATCCACTTCGGCAGGAGCTTTATTTCATGGATATACCAATCCGCTTCACGAAAAGGGTGGGCATGGACTAACACGCCACCTGCTTTATGCACTCTGTCGGCAAACTGATAAAAGCTTATATCACTGATGTTATCATTGGCAAGAAGAAAGTCCTTGTCGATACCATAGGTCAAAAGGTCTGCACCGAAGTAGGAATACTCCAGACCGAAAAAGACTTTCAGACCTATCTTGTCACCCACTTCTTTGGCATTCTCATAACCCTTGCAGAACTTGTTCACTCTGTCCTCCCAACTGTCAAAGTTGGTGACAGCACAGTTGCCGTTGAAAAAGTGATCGGTGACGATGATCCCGTCATAGCCTAGGGCTTTGTAACGCCTTGCCTGCTCTGCTCCGCTTGCAGAGGCACAGGCGCTTCCCTCGGCGGTATGCAGGTGTGTTTCATACCTGAACATCAGAAGTCCACACCTCTGTTGATAACCTCCATGCACATTCTGCCGTTATGATATGGGCATTTCCATGGACCTACTATCTCTTTCCAATCATGTGGTTTATGGTCATAGGAAACCTCGGCATACCACTCTGAGCCTTCTCTCTTGTCGATTATCTCAGCCTTGATATACTCCCACACGCTTCTTGCACTTTCAAGGAACTTCTTTTCGCCGCTGTGCTGATAAGCGTTGATAAAGCCAACAACAGACTCGGCTTCTACCCACCATACACGCTTCTTGTCTATCTTATCGTTCTCACGCTCGTTGTTCAGTGCGCCGTTATCCAGAGCGATATTCTGGATATTATGAGAGATCTTAAGATCCATTTCGGCAAACTGCTTTTTAAGCTCCTCGTCGCCAAGAGTATCGCAGGCAAGATCCATAAGCCATGTTGCCTCGATATCGTGACCAAATGAATGGATATCTCCCACAAGGTCGAACTTTGTGTCAAAGAAAACTTTCAGAGCGTTGGTTTCAGGAGTATAAACAATATCTCTCATCTGACCAAGTTGGAATTTAAGCCTTTTAGCAACTTCCTCGTTGTGGTCTGCCTTATAAAGCTCGGTATAAGCTTCGATAAGGTGAAGGATAGCGTTCATTGTCTTATCAGCATGCAAGCCATTCTCAGAAAGAGCGTCATTTGATACCAAATTCCACTGTCTGTCAAAAGCTTCTCTGTAGCCATACTCATCGAGAGTGTTGTTCTCGATGTCGTGGAAAAGCTTATAGGCAAGCTCCAGAGCTTCCTTATCTCCGCTTGCGTTATAGTAGCATGACAGTGCATAGATAGCAAATGCGATGTTGTATGTATGCTTCATAGTGTCGGCAGGCTCGCCCTTATAGTTCATCATCCAATAAACTCCGCCGTACTCATAGTCGATACAGTGGTTTTTGATAAACTCGTAAGCGTGGCGTGCGTTGTCAAGAAGTGTCTTATCGCCCAGAGTGATATACGCTTTTGAATAGAACCAAAGTATTCTTGCGTGGAGGATAACGCCCTTATCAGCCTGCTTATCCAGCTTGAGGTCATAGCTCATAAAGCCGTAAAATCCACCGTTCTCATCATCTCTCAGCTTGTTCCAGAAGGGAATGATATGTCCTGTAAGTTCCTTTTTGACTTCTTCAATTATCATCGTAAAAACTCCTTTTAAAATATATTGTCTACGATTTTTCTATTTCAACATTTCTTTAATTTTTCTATTTCAATATTTTCCTTGCCTCAACATAAAATCTCTTATCCTCGGCATGACCCATGGAGAACGTTTTTCTTGGCAGTGCGCCGTCAACGATAACTGTAGGGAAAAGCTCTTCCTTGCCCATGTCAGGGAGCATAAAGCCTATGGAATTTTCCTTTGCGGAAAGCTCTCTTATGACCTCTGCACCGTGGATATAGTCCACCTTGCCGCCTTTTTCCTTGATATAGCTGTCAAGGAAATTCTGCAATGAGCCGACAGTGAGCTTTGAAGTTGGCTTATGTATATAGAGAGTCTTTTCCGTGCCATTGTCGCAGACAACTATTGCCTGCTCTGACCTTTCCTCAGAAAGCTCAAGAGCCGCTGTCATTTCGCTCATAAGAGCCTTTGTGTCAACGTCTGTAACTATCCTATGGATAGCTTCAAATTCAAGTGCAGGTGAATGAAGATTCACTATCTCCACAAGGGCATATCTGCAAAGAGCATTGCTCATGTCCTTATCAGGGTTCTCTCTCTTCTGCTCCTCGTAAAATTCCTTTGCAGTAGCAAGAGAATGGTTGCCGTCACCCATAGCGTAAACGAGCGGTGAAGTTTCCTTAAGACCATACTTTGTATTGAAAGCGTCGATATCACCAAGCTTTTCAAGTGCGGCTATTATCTTTTCCTGCATAGGCTTTTCAATAAGATAGCCTGCGATATGACCACCCTTTTTCATAAGGTCAAAGTCATAGAGCTTTTTCATTTCTCCCTTGTGGGCTTCAAGCGGCTCAACAACGCTTTTTTCTGTATCGTCAACGAGTATCATGATATGCGGCAGCTCAACAGGTGCGCCACGTCTTACCTTTATTCTAGGCGGTATTCTCTCCACAACTGTGGCTTCTGTTGCTCTTACGGCAGACTTCGAGCCTTTGCGGTAGTCATACTCTTCAAGGTCGATAGCGCCAACGATGCCTGCTCTGACCTTTCCGTCAGACTGTGTTCTTTCAACGTATATCATAGCGTCCTTATACTCTTCAAAAACGCCCTCGCTGATATAGCTGTCCATATTCTTATGTATGTCGGCTATTCTTTCATCAACGTTATCGTCCTCCAGATAGACCTCAGGCAGGATAAGGTTAAGTGCGCTTTTTGCACCCTCTGTTATCTTTTCCACGTCAGCCCAATACTCAGGCTCAGAGGTATACTGGTCGCAGGCAACCACTGCCCACTTTGACATATCGGCGTTCTTAGGCAGAAGTATATCTGCGCTTTTAAATGCTGTTGACATTTCACTACACTCCTATTATTCTTATATCCAAAACAGGACGGCTGTTTTCACCGTCCTGCATATTGTTTTTATTTCTCAGAGCTGTCAGAGCTATTCTCTGCCTGCTCGGCTTCGTCAGCCTGTACACCGTTTCCAGCACCACAGCAGTTCTTATACTTCTTGCCGCTTCCGCATGGGCAAAGATCATTTCTGCCCGGCTTCTTAGCCTTTCTTACGGTCATGTTATGATGCTCGCCCGGCTTGAGAACGTCCTCTCTCTTTGGAGCGGCGCTGTTCTTCCTTACCTGAATGGTGAACAACATTCTTACAGTGTCCTCACGGATAGAAGCTACCATATCGTCGAACATATCCATACCTTCCATACGATACTCGACTACTGGGTTCTTCTGACCGTATGAACGCAGACCGATACCCTTTTTCAGCTCGTCCATATCGTCGATATGTGCCATCCACTTTGTATCGACAACTTTAAGCAAAACGACTCTTTCTATCTCATGGAGAAGCTCCTGACCAAGGTCTTCCTCACGCTTTGCGTATATCTTCAAAGCTCTGTCTTCAAGGAGGTCAACAATATCCTGCTTTGTTATCTCGTCAAGCTCCTGTGGGGTATAGTTGAAGTCGTCCTCAACTGTGATTATGCCCATAAGTCTGTCCTTAAGACCCTGCAGGTTCCAGTTATCCTGAACGTCCTCGTCAGTGATATACATATTTACAGAATCCTCAACAAACTCCTTTATCATGCCGAGGATATTTTCATGGAGATCCTCTCCGTCAAGCACCTGCTGTCTTTGCTTATAGATTATCTCACGCTGTGTGTTCATAACGTCATCGTAGTTAAGGACGTTCTTTCTGATGTTGAAGTTTCTGCCCTCTATCTTCTTCTGTGAGGACTCGATAACACCTGTGAGCATTTTTGACTGTATTGGAGTATTCTCGTCAACTTTGAGGGTATCCATCATAGCTGTTATTCTCTCGCCGCCGAAAATTCTCATAAGGTCGTCTTCAAGTGAGAGGAAGAATGTGCTTTCGCCTGGGTCGCCCTGACGTCCTGAACGTCCTCTCAGCTGATTGTCGATACGTCTTGACTCGTGTCTTTCTGTGCCGATGATATAAAGTCCGCCTGCTTCTCTAACCTTTTCTGCAAGCTCCTTTACCTCTTCTGAATACTTTGCATAGAGCTTCTTATATTCTGCTCTTGCAGCCAGAACTTCCTCGTCCTGAGTATTTGAGAAGCCTGCTGCCTCGACAGCCACTTCCTCAGAATAGCCCATTTTCTGGAGGTCTGCAAGGGACTTATACTCAGCATTACCGCCAAGCATGATATCAGTACCACGTCCTGCCATGTTGGTAGCGATAGTAACAGCACCGTATTTACCTGCCTGTGCAACTATCATAGCCTCACGGTCATGGTGCTTGGCGTTAAGCACTTCATGCTTGATGCCCTTATTTTTCAGCAGTCTTGAAAGATACTCTGACTTCTCAACGGAAACAGTACCAACAAGGACAGGCTGTCCCTTTTTATGGCACTCTATCACCTGCTCGATAACGGCATTGAACTTGCCCTTTTCCGTTTTGAAAACAACGTCTGGGTGGTCAATTCTGATAACAGGCTTGTTTGTCGGTATCTCGATAACGTCGAGCTTATAGATCTCTCTGAACTCGTCCTCCTCAGTAAGGGCAGTACCTGTCATACCTGACAGCTTGCCATAAAGACGGAAGTAGTTCTGATATGTGATAGTAGCGATAGTCTTTGACTCTCTTGCTATCTCAACGCCCTCTTTTGCTTCGATAGCCTGATGCAGACCGTCATTGAAACGTCTGCCCTGCATGATACGGCCTGTGAACTCGTCTACGATAAGAACTTCTCCGTCCTTAACAACGTAGTCGATATCCTTTTTCATAACGCCGTTTGCCTTGATAGCCTGATTGATGTGGTGGGCAAGGGTCATATTATCAGCGTCCATAAGGTTTATAACGTTGAACGCCTTTTCTGCTTTCTTAACACCGCTCTTTGTAAGAGTTGCGGTCTTAGCCTTTTCGTCAATGATATAGTCGCCGTCCAGAAGGTCGTTATCTGCCTTATCGTCCATTTCAACAACTGTAACAGGCTTCAGGGTCTTTGCAAATCTGTCGGCAAGTGAATAAAGCTTTGTTGACTTGTCGCCCTGACCTGAAATGATAAGCGGAGTTCTTGCTTCGTCTATGAGGATAGAGTCCACCTCGTCCACGATAGCGAAAGCGTGCTCTCTCTGAACCTTATCTTTTTTATAGATAACCATGTTGTCACGGAGGTAATCAAAACCGAACTCGTTATTTGTACCATATGTAATATCGGCGTTATAAGCTTCCCTCTTCTGCTCCTTGTTCATGCCCGTAAGCACAACGCCGATAGAAGTGTTCAGGAAGTGGAACACCTTGCCCATTTCCTCAGACTGGAACTTAGCAAGATAGTCATTTACTGTTACAACGTGAACGCCATTTCCTGTAAGGGAGTTAGCATAAGCCGCCAGACAAGCAACGAGAGTTTTACCTTCACCTGTTTTCATTTCGGCGATACGTCCCTGATGAAGAACGATAGCACCGATTATCTGAACAGGGTAAGGCTTTTTGCCAAGCACTCTGAACGCAGCTTCACGGCAAACCGCAAGAGCGTCAGGAAGAACGTCATCAAGAGTTGAAAGCTCGTCCAGCTTGCCCCTCAGAATGGCAGTCTGTCCGCCCAGCTCCTCGTCAGACATATCGGCATACTTACTTTCAAGCTCGAGTACCTTATTCTTTATAGGCTCGATCTTGGCAAGCTCTTTTTTAGAATAGTTGCCGAATATTTTATCAAATAATCCCATGTTTCAATCCACCTTCATTTATTCTCCAGCCAGAATTTATGACAGGAAAAAGTTAAAAAATATACTATGCTATAAATACACTATTATATTATACAATATCCCCTTTTAAAAGTCAAGCAATTTATGGGCTATTTCAACTTCCGTGTTGATGTTAACAAACATTTCACAATCAACAAGGTTTTACTTCTACAAAATATCCCCATTGAATTTATACATAAATAATGTTATACTTGATACATTATAAAGTATATAGGATGTGATGAAATGCTTGGCGTGTGTATGGCATTGATCGATGATGAAAAAGATAAAAAGGCTTTTGAAAAGCTGTATAATAAATACAAAAATAAAGTTCATGCAATATCCTTGAATATATTAAAAAATGAACAACTTGCTGAGGAATCAACTTCTGACACTTTTTTATCGTTGGCTAAATGTTTTCAAAAAATTAAACATTTAGAATATCACAAATTGGATTATTACATTGTCATAACTAGTAGGAACATGGCAAAGAATATATCTAAAAAGGAAAAAGAAAATTTAATGACGGTTTCCTACGATGATGATTCTTATTTTGTAAATGAAAATATGTCATGTTACGAATTTGAATTTTTGAAAGGTTGCATAAAGAAACTGAAAGTTGACGATCAAGAGATTCTTTATTTAAAGTTTTCGTGTGGACTTGAATATTCTGAAATCTCAAAAACGCTTGGCATTACATCTGCCACAGCAAGAAAACGTCTGCAGTATGCCAAAAACAGATTGAAGATATTACTTGAAAAGGGTGATTTATAACATGAATAATTTTTCATATTTTTCAAAAGCTCTCGATGAAGTCGTAGATGCCAGACTGGATGATTATGTTGAAACTCTTGAAGTAGACAAACGATATGAATTTTCGGAAAAGTACAATAAAAAAATAAACAAACTTATAAAACACAGAGAAAAGCCCTATTTTACTCTGATATGCACGACCGGCAGACGTGTTGCTTGTTTTGTTACAGCATTGTTGATCCTATCATTTTCTTCGCTTAGCGTAAAAGCTGTGAGAGAGGCAGTTTGTAATTTCTTTATGAATATTTTTTCAGACCATACGGAGATTATAGCAGACAGTGAAATTGTGAATTCATATCCGCATTCGATTGACGAGGAATATCATATATCTTCACTTCCAAATGGATTTAAACAAGTCGACTATGATAAAATGGAAAATTCAATTATAATAACATACTTCAAGGATGATGATTATATCTTTTTTGAACAATACACAAAAGATGCATATCTTAGTAATTATGATAATGAACAGTCAACATTTGAATCATATACAGATGAAAACGGACAAGAGTATCTAGTTCATAATACAGATCATGATCATACATTTATATGGGACAATGGTAAATATATTTTTGAAATATGCAGCAACTTAGACAAACGATCTGTGTTGGAATTGTGTGAATCCACAAAAATAAAGTAAATTAATAAAAACATATCACAAACAAACAATTTTCATTGTCATAGTAGGTGTAGGAGAAAATAAATTTCTTGCACTTATTTTTTGTGAAAGAAGGAACTTACATGAATGAAAAAAGTGATATCGACAATTATATCGGTTGTTATTATGCTATGCCTATCACTTACAGCTTTTGCCGAACCCGAACTGCAAACGCCTTCTGACGATGACATTTCTGTTTGTTATTTATACACAGATAAAATATCAGGTACATTGTCAATCTCCAACAAGGCTGCAACTTGTAAATCCACTGTACGTGGTATTTCAGGTACAACTACTAAAATCGTTATAACTCAAACACTTCAGAAGAAAAATGGATCTTCATGGAATAAATACAGTAGTTGGACAAAAACATTCAACAGTTGGTATGCGATTTATTCAAATTCCAAAGAGTCTTTAAGCAGCGGTACTTATCGTGTAAAGACAGTTGCTAAGGTCTATAATGGCTCTGCCTATGAGACCATAACTATTTACAGCAAAACAGTGTCCTGCTAAAATAATAGGCTGTGCACAGAAAGGACAGGTGATTCCAATGCAGTAATAAAATTTATATAATCCAAAATCAAAAAACAAAACATTGACATTCAAATATTTGGATGTTATAATAAGAAAGGACGTTTAATATGAAAAAGATCGTAAAAAGGATCGCAGCTATGTGTGCTGCTGTTATGATGATGAGTTCTATGGCTATTGGGGCTAGTGCGTATGAAGCCATAAAATACGGCAGAGCAGTTGGTGGTTCTGGCTCAAATGCTTATATTTCATGTTTTGTAACAGGAATAAGAACAAATTCAACTGTAGCTGGTCAAGCTTGGACTAGGACATCAAGTAACAATAACAATGTTTACAATCCAAATTGTAAATACAGCGGTTATGTTTATGCAAGTGCCTCTGTTGGTGGTACTGGTTGTGGATCATCTCACTCTGACACAGGTAAAATTGAGCATTCGTTTGGGTTAAAAGGTTGTACATCTTCAAAGTTAGTAAAAACTGTACATATTTATAATGATAAGGTACATGGCAATTACAGCACAACGCTTTCCGTTGATAGTCAATAATAGAACTTGAGTGTGAATTATGAAAACTAAAATTATTATCGCAACAGCCGCAGTTATAATTGCCGCAGTTGCAGTTACACTTTTCATTTCTCTTGGCACAAAATCCGATAAGGCGGTTTCTTCTGAAAAGGGTCAACAAGAACTTTCTGCTTCTCCCACAAACCTTTTGTGTCCTGAAGCTTCTTCTACTGCATTTGCAAACAATTTTGTGTATTACAAAACCTATGACGGCATTGCAGAATATGATATCGAATCCGACAGCCTTGCAATGATAAAGGTCAAGCTTCAAGAGTATTCAAACTTGTCCTGCTATACCATATATGACGGCGTTATATACGCTGTAAGGTCAGTGTATAATTCTGCTACGCAAAAAGAAGATTACAGCATTGTCACAGTGGATTACAACAGCGGTGAAGTCACGGAAGTGTATTCTGCACCAAAGGACAGCATATTAGGCTGTATGTCTATGGACAAAGACGGAGATATCTATTTTGTTGAGGGCAAATACAAAAAGAGCGAGACCGACGAGAACGGATTCAGCACAGGCTATTCGCTATATAAATACGCTCTCAAAAACTCTGACAAAAGCGAGATAACAAAAGCCAATACCTATTACATAAGCGACGGCAAGCTTTATTTTACAAGGCTTTGCCCAAAGACGGATACAGTCCGCCTATTTATAGCTCCACTTTCAGACCCTCAGAACGTCAAGGATACAGGCATTGATGTTGGCTCTCAGATAAGCGAAAATACGCCGTATATGTATTATCCGGCCGACGGAGATGTGTATTACTCTAATGGCAAAAACAAGCTGTATAGGTATAATGAGGATAATGAAAAAAGTGACACAGTTTGCACTTTTAAAGACAAATCTTTTGTAAGATATTTTCAGTATTTCAATAACACTATGATAGTGCTTGTTCGTGAGCCAAATGATAATGGCAAAATGTATCAGTATGTGCTTTATTATCTTGATAACGATAATAAACCGCAGAAGATAATTGATGATGCTAAGCTCAATGAAAAGTATTTTTACGGCTATGAGTATATCGACTATATGACGATATTCAATAACTGTGAGGATTATTTCCTTCTTTCGACCTATAATCCCGACGCTGATACAGCCGCTTATCTTGTGGATAAAGATTTTAAACTGCACAAGTTTATTTCAAACGGCGAATGGGATTATGATACATATGCAGAGATACAGTCAGAAATGTAAGAGCTTGATATTTGAGGTGTGACGATTTGAAACTTCTCAGATTTATGATAAGAAAAGATATGGCGAAGTCAGCTTTGATAAGCTTATTGCTGGCTTTGCTTTCCTGCGCCTTTTTGATATCTGTACTCAGACCTTCTTATGCTTATGGCGAAAAATACATGACCTATCTTAAAGGCGGCTCGGAAACTGTAAGCCAAGACGCCCAAAAGCTTGCTGATGAGCAAAACGCTCTTAACAACGAGATAAACGACTATCAGAATAACCACAACACAGGCGGTGTAAAGCAGGCTGAATTGCCTGTGGAACTTGAGGAAAAGATAATAGATTTCTCTCAGAAAAATTCACAAGCAGGCGCAGGACTTGACAGTATGTTTTCTCTTATTGAGGGAGAGCTATATTCCCAGCAAAATGCTTTGAAGCTCATTTCCGAGCGTGTGCGAGGTTACAGCCGAAATGCAAGACGTGGCGTTACGGATGAGTATTCTTTGAAGCTTTCCGACAAGCTCATCAGCGATTACAACGCCGTGATAACAGACCTAAAAAAGTCGGACGATATCATTGACACCAGAGCCGCTGACGGCTTTGAAAACTATATGTCATCTGAAATACTCATACCATTCGGTGTTTATCTGCTCCTTTTCAGCATATTTTCATCAGAGATACAAAGCAGCAGGATAAAAAGCTTTGGGATAACCAAAACAGGTGTGAGAAAGTTCTCGCTTTTCAAGCTTTGTACCGGCTTTGTTGCTGTAATAATTCTTGTTTTGATAATTTACACTGTGGATATTATAACTCTTTTTATTTACGATACAAACGGCTTTAAACTTGATATGCCATTGCAATATCTGAGCGGTTTTGAACTAAGTTCGGCGAATATGAGCTTTGGCGGATATCTAGTTGCAGTATTTGCCGCAAAACTTGTTTATGCGCTTTTCACCGCAAGTATTGTTATGTTTCTTTCAATGCTTTGCAGAAAGACCATACTTGCAGGAGCTGTCTGTCTTGTGCCAATATTTGTACCATTATATCTGAAAACCACAAGTCTTTCCAATCCTGCCGTTGACATTTTAACAGGCAATTACACCAATATGCTCAATGACACAGGTTATATGAATTTCTGGGGAATACCTGCACGAGAATACGTTGTTTATTTTGCTATCATATTCATCATGACCGCATTTTTTGTCGCAGGGACATATCTCCTTGCTGAAAGGCAGGTGGGATAATGAAAAGTATGTATAGTTATCAGACTTCACGGCTAATAAAGAAATTCTGGCTGCTTTTTGTCATAGTGATAATTTTTTCAGCTTCCGCAAAATTCACAGTGTATCGGAGCTTTGTTTCTTCAAATAATCTTACCTATATGAACAAAGAAACGGCGGAGATATACAATGAACTTATAGAAAATTCCGCAGATAAGACCCTTGAACAGTGTGACGAATACATAACGGAATATGAGATGAGAAGTTACGCAAGCGGTTATAATAATAACATTACAGCCGCCGTGAACAAATATAAAACAGAGCTTCGCAGTTGTTTTATGGTCGAAAGCATCAGAAGCTATGCACGCACGGGAAGAGGTCTAACAGACGCTAATATTCCCTCTGACCTTGTGAAAAACAGCCGACTTTACGCCGCCTTTCCAACACCGCAGGTGATAAATGACGAGCCGTTTTTGAAGTTTCTTGAATTGCAGGCGGTAGATATCATGCCTATATTTGTGCTTCTGCTTGTGGGCGTTTTTGTTGCAGATAGTTATGAAAAGAGAATGGATCAGCAGATAAAGATATCTAAAAATTCGTCAGCGTTTTTTAAGTCACGGGAGATAATTTTATCAGTGGCGATATTTATAATGTTCACACTGAGCTTTTTTGCAGACCTTATTATAAGCGGAACATTACATCAGAGCAAGTACAGCACCTCATCTTTACAAAGCGTGTGGCAATTTGACCTTGCGCCTTTAATGCTAACTGTTAGAGGCACAATAATATGGCTATATGTCACAAGGCTTATGTCGCTTTTTATAACCTACGGCATTTTCGTGCTTGTGGCAAAGCAAGTGCGCTCTGTGAAAAAATATGTTATGCTGACCTCTGGGCTGATAGCGGTCATGTCCGCCGCCGCACATTATGTGGGAGCACTTTCGCCTTATATGTTTGCGGCTGTCACAAGCGTAAATGGGCAGCTTAACAACCTTGACTATATGAGGGCTTTTGATTGTTCGGAAGCGGTAGCTGTATTCATATATCTTGCAGCGATTTTGAGCGGACTGACTGCATGGAGATACAGCGGATATTATGAAAAAAGCTTTGACCGATAAGGAGTGGTGATGATATGAGCGTTTTAAGAGTAGAAAACTTATCCAAAAGATACGGCAAAAAGCAGGTGCTCAAGGGCATAACCTGCGAATTTCATACGGGCATAAACGCTTTGCTTGGACCAAACGGCGCAGGCAAGACCACCATAATGAACTGCATATCGGGCGTAATAAAAAAGTCGGGCGGCAGCGTGACCCTTGACGGGCAGGACGTTTTTGAAATGGGCGAGAAATATCGTGAAAAGCTGAGCTTTCAGTTTCAGTATCAGCCATTTTATCCAAGCTACACCGCCCATGAATTTCTCAGATTTTCGGCTCTGTTAAAAGGAATGCCTGAGCCGCTTATTGAGGACGAGATAAGACGTGTGCTGGGGCTTGTGAATCTGTCTGAAAATCTTGATGACAAGATAAAGTCATTTTCTGGCGGAATGAAACAGCGCCTTGCCATTGCACAGACTATCCTTAACTCCCCCGAGATACTGATTTTTGACGAGCCCTCCGCAGGTCTTGACCCATTTGAGCGTGAGCAGTTCAAGCGGATAATGGTGAAGCTCAAAGAAACAAGCATTATAATAATCTCAACACACATCGTTTCCGACATCGACACTATAACAGACGATCTTATCATCTTGAATAAAGGCTCAGTTATTGCAAATGACAGCCCCGATGTGCTTTTTGAGCACATAAGGGGTATGGTTTGGGATATTCCGAAAGCGGACATTGGTCTGCTGCCTATCGAGAACATTTATTATGAGGATACAAAGTCGAAGACTATCTCAAAGACAAAGCCCACCCCTAACGCTGTTATAAGCGAGCCGACTATGAATGATCTTTATTTCTGCGGACAGATCGACGGAGGATTGTTTGGGTGAGGAGATAATGCAAATAATGATGTCTACTCTGAACGAGTGTTGCATTTTAAATTCAGCAATTAGGCTTTGTCCTCTACGAAAAAATTGTAATGAAAGGATAGAATGTGCTTATAAACCACAACCAAAATATGCTTTGTCTTGATGAATTTGATATACTTGAACTGCGTGAAAATGCAGATGAGTGTGATTATCTTTTTGTTGTTTCGCCTAAAATTGAAACAAAGATATGCACTAAATAATGAACATTATACAGCTCTTAAGATAAGAGGTCACAAACATTTGTGTAAAGACTGTGGAAGTATTTTTGTTGATAGATTCAATACGCTAGATCTTTGCTCAAAAATGACAAACAGACTTAGATGTAAGATCCAGCAATTATCATTAACAAAACCATTTAAGCATATTGCAAGAGAATATAAGTTATCTGTTACTACGATAGAGAAAATAGCTTTGGCATATATTCGAGAGAAAGATTCTCAGCATATTATGTATTCACCTGAAGTATTAGGTATAGATGAAGCACATTTGAATGGCTCGATTAGGTGTGTTTTGACGGACATAAACGAGCACTTGCTTTTTGAAATGCTTCCAAAGAGAGACAAACAAACTGTAATAAATTATCTCGACTCATTGCCTGACAGTAACAATATTAAAATAGTTACAATGGATATGTATAGGCCCTATCGTGAGGCGGTGTATGAATGCTTACCGGATGCGGCAATAGTTATCGACAAATTTCATGTGGTCAAGCTAATTAATGACGTACTAAGCGACTATAAAAAAACACTTTGCAAACAACTACCTGCTGCTGAAAAGAAGGAGATAAATTCAGTACAGAAAGCCTTAAATACAAATAGAAAAGACTTAACTGCAAACCAAAACAAAAAACTTGGATACATCTATTCAAAGTATCCGGAACTAAAAATGGCATATGATCTTAAAGAAGAATTCAGAGAGATCTACGAATGTACCAACAGGAGAGCGGCTGTTCTAAAGTATACAAAATGGTCCAGAAAGGTCAAACAGAACTTTAGTCCTTACATTTCAATAACTGAAACGGTAAATCGATGGAGCCTGGAAATATTTAATTATTTTGATCACCCGTACACAAATGGCGTTACTGAAGCTATAAATGGATGTATAAAAGCAATCGCACGAGACGGGAAAGGTTATTCGTTTGAAATTCTAAGAGGAAAGGTTCTGTATGGTCAAGCCTATAAAACCAAAGCCATTTTTTCTTATAATAAATTTTCTCCGACAGTACACTATGTAACTGGTCATTCGACCCGCTCGTCATTAAATATGATCCAAAATCTTATGAATTCGTACAAACAGATATCAGGAGCCGATATTGATAGGTTAAAATTAGGACTATTCAAATAGGATAAGCTGCCACAGATTTTTCTGTAGCAGCTTATTTTTGTTTGTGCTATTTCTTCTTGCGAAGATATCCGTCATCATCATATTTCTTAGCTATATGCTGTGCAGCTTGCCAATCGCCCCATTTGTCTACAGCCTTATCCCAAAGTTTATCTATTTGCTTTGGCGGAACGTATTCCAAATTGCCATATATTATTTCCATTTCTCTTTTGGTATAATGTTGCGACCTGACTATATACCAAAAATCATCAAGATCGATCAAGTTTTACACCCTCTTTTTTTATTTAATGCAATACTATATTATATCATACTTTCTAAAAAAGTTTACATTTATCAACACGGAAGTTGAAATAGCCAATTTATGTGACGTTTTACAAACAAAAAACGACGGACAGTGTTTTCTCACTGCCGCCGCACCAATGGACTATTTCTGCATTAGCCTGTATTCGCTGATACCTGTCAGCACTGTAAACGCCACCTGACGCTGATAGTCCTCGTTCTCCAATTTCTGAGCCTCCTCAGGGTTTGAAAGAAAACCACACTCTATCATAACCGCAGGATTTTTGGTATTATTAAGTAGATAAAGCTCGTCGCCCACGGGTTTAGTTTCTCTGGTATTGTCAGGCTGCAAGAGGGCAACGAACTGTTTTTGCATCACTCCCGCAAGCTTCTCACCCTCGGCATTGTCTTTAGAATAGAACATCTGCGCACCGCTGTAGCGGCTGTCGGTAAACTGATTTTGGTGTATGGAAACTGATATGCCCTCGGAATATTTCGAGAATATGGCAAGGCGGTTTTTCATATCGGACTTTTTCTGCTCCCCAAGCCCCTCTGTGCCTTTGTCATAGATAGAGATATCGCTTTCACGGGTGCAAACAACATCATAGCCGAGAAGCTTCAGACCGTCACGGAGGCTTTCCGCCACCGCAAGGTTTATCCCCTTTTCAGGTGTGCCGTCAACGGATACACAGCCTCCGTCCATACCGCCGTGACCTGGGTCGATGACCACCACAGGCTTATCCATGGTCGTTTTCACCGCCCCACCTGTCATGACGGCTTCACCGTTGTTTTTGCCATACCAGCACACTGCCGCAAAGCCTGCTATCACCACACAGCACAAAATATTCTGCAATCTTCTGAACATAAATCCGCCCTCCTAGTTTTTGTCCTTTGTACAAGTTATGCGGACAAAGGACGGCTTATGCAAAAAAAAATCACCGCACCACGAGAGGGTACGGTGATAAAATATTCAGCACACAGATAATATGCCAATATACGGGTGAACGCTGTTCACCTCAGCATATATCAGGCTGAAAAGACTATTTCTTTTTACGCTTTGCACATATCGCCAAACCTGCTCCAGCGGCTATTATTGCGGCTGTAACGCCTGCCGCCGCACCTGTTGACGGATTTGTTGACGAATCGGTATTATAATTCTTTGAAGCCTGAGAGCCTGCTGTTTTGTCAGGGTTAGAAATATCATTTGAAGTGTTCTTCTTTTCTACATATGTAAAGCTTGCTCCGCCCACAACGTCCCCAAGCTTATACTCGTCATATGACTCTGCAAGGGTGCCTTCATTATTAGGGACTTTGTTTTCGCCCATGGTGCTTATTGTTACAGAAAGCTCATCATAGTCGCTGTTAAGCTTTGCAAGATACGCCTGAAATTCCTCTGATGTGGCTTCCTTTCCCTCGATGGTGTATGAAGTCACGCCTTTTTTGCTGTCATATTCTGCGGTGCAGACATCAGCGGTGAGACATTCACCAAGACAGCCAAAAAGCTTTCTCACTGCGTAATGCTCCTTGCCGTCCTCTGCATATCTATCCTCTGAGAGGTATGTTTTTTCGCCAGTTTGCTTGTTTACATAAGGTTTGAAGCCGAAGCCGTTCTCACCGTCGCCATGGTCGTTCGACACATTGGTATCCGCCAAAAAGCCTGCATTGCCCATACCGATAACGTCATAAAGCCTTAAAGCAGTACCTTCATCTAAGAGGTCTGCAATACCGCCGATAACAAAGTCAGGAACGCCGTCAAAGTTTAAATCCTCAAACCAACTGTTATAGCTCCAATCAACATCACTAGCAATTTCATAAGGAGCGTCAGCCATTATCTCTTTAAGAAGATCGAGCATCTCGACTATTACGCTTGTCATATCGTCCTTTTTGTTCTCCGCCGTCATGACAACGCAGTTATACTCGTTATACATTTCCAGAAGCTTATCAGCGTCAGCCTTTGCAGTTTCATCTGATGTCAGCTCTGTATTTTCCACTTCAAGAGGGATAAATCTACTGAGGGTGGACTTATAGTTATAATACTCGCTCTCGCTGACCTCTTTGCCGTCTGTTTTGTAAACAGTGCTGTCAGTTTCCAAATCGTATTCTTCCGAGCAAAGCTCCTTTTCAGTAACGCCTTTTTCAGGGTCAAAGGTCATAGTTTTTATCTTATCGTTACTTGAAAAATATGATACCTCCCCTGTATAAAGATCTCTGTAAGGCATATAATCAAAGCCCATAAATCCCGGAAAATACTGTCCATTTGCAACAGTGTCATCTATCTTTATCTCCTTGCCGTCCTTGGTAAGAATAGAATAATGTCTGTCGCCGTCAGCCATTTCACCGCCTATTATAAACTCAGGCACACCGTCATAATCCAGATCCATGAACCATGAGCCATAGTCGAAGTAGGTCTTATCGCCGTCTGCAACACTGTCCATACTCTTTAAAATATCAGGCAGCTTGCCGTCTATGAAATTGACGAAGTCTTCTCCTGCGTCCTTATCAAGAACATAGGAAGCATCTGCCGAAGCTGTAGTGAACATCATGCTCGCTGACATAATGACCGCAATTGCCGCCGCACTTATCTTTTTTATCATACATATCACCCCACAAAATAGTTTTCATACATATACCTACTTAATATTTCATACATATATCTACTTTATATATAACATATATCAAATAAAAAGTCAAGGAAAAAACTGACCAAAGCACACACTTTGGTCAGTTTATCACTTTTTAGGAAAGGGTATTTAGCAATATTGTATTATTGCAGGTCGCCTCTGTTAAATTCTGAAAGCTCAAGACCCTCGTTTCTTTCAAGCGCCCAGCGGATATTCCACTCGCTTGTGAAAAGAAGCAGATAGTTGTCACGGAAGTCCTTGACAAGCTTTGTGTCACTTGAAAGCTTCAATGTCTTAGGGTCGATATCCTTGTTATCTATCCAGCGGATATAAGAATAAGGCAGACCCTCTTTGAAGAGGTCAACGTTGTACTCATTTTTCATTCTGTATTCAAAAACTTCAAGCTGAAGAACACCCACAACGCCCACGATAACTTCTTCCATACCGCTGTCAGGCTCATGGAATATCTGTATCGCACCCTCTTGTGCGATCTGTGTTGTACCCTTTACGAACTGCTTTCTCTTGAGGGTATCCTTCTGACGGACTCTCATAAAATGCTCAGGTGCAAAGGTCGGGATAGACTCGAACTCGAACTTTTTCTTTGGCGAGCAGATCGTATCGCCAATAGCGAAGATACCTGGGTCAAACACACCGATTATATCTCCTGCATAGGCTTCGTCGATTATCTCTCTTTCCTGAGCCATTATCTGCTGAGGCTGAGAAAGTCTGAGCTTTTTATTGCCCTGAACATGGAGAACTTCCATATCCTTATCGAACTTGCCCGAACAGATACGCAGGAAAGTGATACGGTCACGGTGAGCCTTGTTCATATTAGCTTGTATCTTGAATACGAAAGCCGAGAACTCAGGGTCGAACGGATCTATGATACCGGCAGAAGAATTTCTCGGAGTAGGAGAAGTTGTCATTTCGAGGAAGTTTTCCAAAAACGGCTCGACGCCGAAGTTTGTAAGAGCAGAGCCAAAGAACACAGGCGAAAGCTCACCCTTTCTCACCTTTTCGATATCAAACTCATAGCTTGCGCCATCGAGAAGCTCGATATCATCGCAGAGAGTTGAGTGGAGATCCTCGCCGATAAGGCTGTCAAGTGACGGGTCGGAGAGGTCGACTTCTGTAGCTGCCACCTGATGCTGTCCACCGCTTGCCTCAAAAGAGATTATATGCTTTTTATCTCTGTCATAAACGCCCTTAAACTCTTTGCCTGAGCCGATAGGCCAGTTCACAGGATAGGTCTGGATACCAAGTTCAGACTCTATCTGCTCCATAAGATCGAAAGGATTTCTGGACTCACGATCCATTTTATTTACGAAAGTAAATATAGGGATATGGCGCATAACGCAGACCTTGAAAAGCTTTCTGGTCTGATTTTCCACACCCTTTGAAGCGTCTATTACCATTACGGCTGAGTCTGCAGCCATAAGAGTACGGTAGGTATCCTCAGAGAAGTCCTGATGTCCAGGAGTATCCAGGATATTTATACAATAATTTTTATACTGAAACTGCATAACAGAAGAAGTAACAGAGATACCTCTTTGTTTTTCTATTTCCATCCAGTCTGAAACAGCATGGCGGGAGTTCTTTTTACCTTTTACAGCACCTGCCTGAGCTATTGCACCACCATAGAGCAGAAATTTTTCCGTAAGAGTTGTTTTACCTGCGTCAGGGTGGGAAATTATCGCAAAAGTACGGCGGCGTTTGATCTCATCTTCAAGCTTACCCAAAATTATTCCTCCATATTTCATTGCATTTTTAAACATACCTTGTTAGTATAACACAGTATCGCTTAAATTGCAAGAGATTTTTTATGAAGAAAGCGGCGTTTGTAGAATGAGGAGTGAGGAATGAGGAATTATGGTATCGCCTGTCGGCGATAAATTTTTTGTAGAGGCGACCGCTGGTCGCCTGTTTCTTGTTTGCAAAACTTGCGTTATCCCCCATATTTGGCTTCAAGTTCTACTGCCGCAAAATCGCTTCGCTCTTTGCGGATTTTACGTTGTGCAGGAAACAACAAAAGCGGTGCAGGTCTTATTCTTCGATACTTATTTGTTTAGTGATTTAGTTTGTATTTCTTCTTTTCACCTCTGCACCGCTTAATCGGCTTGCGCCGAATGAGGCTCTGCCTCAAACTCCGCTAGGGACTCTGTCCCTAGACCCTGCAATGGGTTTCACCCCTTGACCCTGACCAGGGGCGTGCCCCTGGACCTTTTGCTCGCTTCGCTCGGTGTTGGCTACCCCACTCTGTGCGGCTATGTCATTCCTCACTCCTCACTTAAACCGCTCCTCACTCCTCACTTAACTTCGTTCCTCACTTAAACAGCCGTTGACATTCTCCACAAACTATGCTAAAATCAAATTATAATCAATCAACTATCAAACCTACAAAGGAGGCTGTTTTATGAAAGATCTGCTCGAACTTATGAAAACCAGAAGAAGTGTACGAAAATACAAGCCTGACATGATACCGCAGGACGTTCTCGACCGCATCATACTAGCAGGAACTTATTCCGCCACAGGAAGAAACTTGCAGTCACCTATTATCATTGCTGTCACCAACAAGGAAATGCGTGACAAAATTTCTGAGATGAACAGAAAGATAGGCGGCTGGGCTGAGGGCTTCGACCCGTTCTACGGTGCGCCTGTTATTCTTATTGTACTAGCTGACAAATCCTGCCCGACTTACATTTATGACGGAAGTCTTGTTATGGGCAATCTTATGCTTGCCGCTCACAACGAGGGCGTTGGAAGCTGCTGGATACATCGTGCAAAGGAAGAATTTGAGTCCGAAGAAGGCAAGGAGATCCTCCGCAGCCTTGGTATCGAGGGCGAATACGAGGGCATCGGTCACTGCGCACTCGGCTACACTGAGGGTGAATATCCCGAGGGTCACGAGAGAAAAGACAATTGGGTATACTATATCAAATAATCCTGACAAACTATCTAAAAACAAAAAACGGAGCGGTCAAAGCCGTTCCGTTTTTTGTTCTTATTAATGAGCTGTCACGTCAGAAAATTCTATGCCGACCTGCTTGCCCTCATATGTTGCGGAATACTCAAACGTTGTGCCAACAACTGTCGCCTTGCCATTGCTGTCTATCTTGAGCTTGCACTTCGGAAGCTTCTGGATATAAAGCTGTTTTGTTTCCCCAGGATAGTTGTTGTCATATATCTGAAGGATATATTTTCTGTGGCAATCAGAATCCTGAATAAGTCCGATAGCGTTCACTGTATGAGTATCGTCTATAGTTGTAACAACTGGTATGCCAAGGCTTAGCTGGTCTTCAAGCTTTTCAAAGCCCTTACTGTCGTTGTTAAGGTTATACTCTGACGAAGAATCGTCCCACTGGAGGGCGTTAAGTCTGTAGAGTGCCTTTGCGAACTCTGCGTCATTTGAGGAATAACCACCCTTTATTTTTTCAATGCCGTTTGCTATATCCATATCAAGCAGTTCTACCTTTTTCCAGCGGAGATTGCCGCCTGATATTTTCGTAACGTCCTTTACCCAGCCCTTGTTCTTGCTGTCATACTTATAGTCATCATTAAGGGTGAGAATATCCCCCGTGCAGGAATAGTCGAGATACTTTGTAACGTCTGAATATGTGCCCGCAAAAAGGTCTGAGGTTATCTTGCTAAGCGGCACTCTTTCGTCATACTGTTTACCAAAGTCTGTTCCGCTTATGTCATAGCCTGCGGCATTCACCTTTATGTCGCTCTTATCTGACGGAGTGATATCCCCAAGAGAAGTTTTTACATTTCCGAGATACCAATCTCTTGCCATAACAGCCATGCCGAAGTCAACGCTTGCGGTAGTTGTTGTTCTGAAATTCTTGAATGAGAAGCCGTTCACCTTTGGGTCAAAGCCTGTGTTGTAAAGTGAATAACCTCTTACATTATCATCAGCGTTCGTGTATGTAACGATATCATAGTTCAGTGTAGTAACTATCTGCTTGTAAACGTCATTGAGGGCGTTTGCGTCGGAAGCTGAGTAATACTTTCCGCCTGTGGAATAAGCAAGCTCCTGAAGCCAATCTCTGTCAACATCTCTGCCAAGACCAACAGTGAGAACGATTATGTCCTTATCCTTTGCAGTATTTGCAAGGCTTGAAACGCTTGCAGGATTAAACTCGTCAGACTCGCCGTCTGTGAGCATCACGATGATATTTCTGTATTTTCCACCGGAAGTTGCCTTGAACTCGTCCATGCACTTTTTAAGAGCCGTCTGGCTGTGAGTGCCGTTAAATATCTCTTTCTCAGACTTTATCTTATCAAGAGCTTCCGTAAGCTTCGTCTTATCATCAGTGAAGTCTACCATCTTTTTGTAGCTTCCAGTGAACTTGCAAATGCCGACCTGATAGTGGCTCTCAAACTTGTCGATAAGATTCTTTGCAAATTCAAGACGCTTGAAGTCAACATCATTCTCAGAAGAAGTTACACACTGCTCCTTTGGATACATAGAGCCGGAGTTATCAACGAGGAAGCAGATCCTTGTTGTGGCTTCATCGTTTACAGTTTTCTCAACGCCTACCACATAAGTGCCAAGCTCTGTAAGAGAAGCAGAAACTGTCTTTTTGCTCTTGTCTGCCTTTGAATCCACCTTTGTGTAAAGAGTCGAGCGTGAATCAAATCTCAGCACTGTAAGGTCATCAAATGAATATCCCATTTTACTCAGCTTTGCAGAGTCGATATCAAAAGTTATCTTTGCCGAGTTGAACTTATAGTCAGAATAAGCGTCATAAGCCTTTGTGACGATACTTGCATTTGAAGAGATACCAAAGAGGTCAAGCTCAACGAGGGTCGCACTGGCAGCGTTTGCGTCGCCCTTTATTTCAAGGCGGCAGTCCCCTGCATTTTTTTCCACTGTAAGCTCTCTTTCAGCGTCATTGGTCTTTCCGTCAGACTTTGACTCTCTCGGATTTGTACCTGCCATAAGCTCATAGCCGTCAAGAAGACCGTCGCCGTCAGTATCGGCTTCAATAGGGTTTGTGCCTAGCTTTGTCTCATCGCCGTCGCTTATTCCGTCATTGTCAGTATCCTCGCTTTGAAGGTTAGTGCCATGACGTACCTCATCGGCATTCTTTATGCCGTCACCGTCCCAGTCCTGATCGTCAGAAAACTCCGACTCCTTGAAGGTAGTGCTTATATCAAGCTTTGTTATGACCGATTTCGCCATGGCGATACGGTTATTTTCCCTTATTTTCAGACCCACGACAACACAGGCAGCCACAAGGAACGCAAGCACTATACACAGCACCAGCAATGCTATCTTCTTTTTGCGCTTTCCTCTGTTCATGCTCTGAACAAAATCATTCGTATCAGAAAAATTTGCTTTCATAAATATTAATTCCCCTTATCAGATCACATATTTCACGATATTAATATTCTAGCATATATGTACCTCATTTGCAAGCAAAATAACCTAGAATAATTCACAAAATAAACTGTTCTTTTTTGTTTACAAACAGTATATCTTACCAAAACATTAACAAGATAATTATTTTATTATTAACCTAAAATAATTTAAAACCTTCTTTTTCCACAAAAAAGGACAGCCCCTCCCGGAGCTGCCCTTTGGCATAACACTATCACTCTTCTGTAACAGTATTATAAATAACGTTCACAACGAAGTCCTTGTCATAATCTACCTGCAAGATAGAATCAGGCTCAAGCTCGTCTGCAATGATCTTCTTTGCGATAAGAGTTTCGATACGTCTTTGGATAAACCTCTTGAGAGGTCTTGCACCGAAGTTCTGATCGTAACCCTGATTTACGATAGCTTCCTTAGCGGCGTCTGTTACCTCTATGCTGAGCCTCTTGTCTTCCAGACGCTTGCCAAGCTCTGCAAGCATAAGGTCAACTATCTTGTATATCTCCGTCTTCATAAGAGGCTTGTAGTAGATTATATCGTCAAGTCTGTTAAGAAACTCAGGTCTGAACTGCTGTTTCAGCAGAGCGTCCACCTTGTCCCTTGCTTCCTGAGATATCTCGCCCTCAGGTGTGATACCCTCAAGGATATAAGGAGAACCAAGGTTTGAAGTGAGGATTATGATAGTGTTCTTGAAGTCAACCGTTCTGCCCTGTGAGTCTGTGATACGTCCGTCGTCAAGCACCTGCAAAAGGATATTGAAAACGTCAGGGTGAGCCTTTTCGATCTCGTCAAGGAGAACTACTGAATAAGGCTTTCTTCTTACAGCCTCGGTGAGCTGACCGCCCTCCTCATAGCCTACATATCCCGGAGGCGCTCCGATAAGACGGCTTACGCTGAATTTCTCCATGTACTCCGACATATCTATACGAACGATATTGTTCTCGTCGTCAAACAAAGCCTGAGCAAGAGTTTTTGCAAGCTCTGTTTTACCAACGCCAGTAGGACCGAGGAAAAGGAACGAGCCTATCGGCTGATTTGGATTTGCGATACCGGCACGAGATCTCATGATAGCCTCAGACACACGCTCAACGGCTTCGTCCTGACCGATAACTCTCTCGTGGAGGATATCAGGCAGGTGGAGAAGCTTCTCACGCTCGCCCTCCATAAGCTTTGCAACAGGGATACCTGTCCAGCGGCAGATTATCCTTGCGATCTCTTCCTCTGTTACCTTATCTCTTAGCAGAGTGTTCTTTGTCTTTGACTTCTCTGCCTTTTCTTCTTCCTCGGCAAGCTGCTTCTGCAAGTCAGCCATTCTGCCGTATTTCAGCTCTGCAAGCTTGTTAAGGTCATATTCACGCTCTGCTCTCTCGATATCCTTTGAGCACTGCTCGATATCCTCACGGAGCTTCTGCACCTTAGAGATAGCAGACTTCTCATTCTCCCATTTAGCTTTCATCTCATTGAACTGCTCACGCATTTCTGAAAGCTCTTTCTGCACCTCATGGAGATGTTCAACTGCAAGCTTATCAGTTTCCTTTTTAAGGACAGTTTCCTCTATCTCGTGCTGGAGTATCTTACGTCTTATCTCATCAAGCTCTGTAGGCATTGAGTCCATTTCCGTTCTGATAAGTGCGCAAGCTTCGTCCACAAGATCGATAGCCTTATCAGGGAGAAATCTGTCTGTGATATATCTGTTTGAAAGAACAGCCGCCGCAATAAGCGCCTGATCCTGAATTTTTACGCCATGGAATACTTCATATCTTTCTTTCAGACCACGAAGTATAGAGATAGTGTCCTCAACGGTCGGCTCGTCTACCATAACAGGCTGGAAACGTCTTTCAAGAGCGGCGTCCTTTTCGATATACTGACGATACTCGTTAAGAGTAGTTGCACCGATACAATGGAGCTCGCCCCTTGCAAGCATAGGTTTCAGCAGGTTGCCTGCGTCCATTGCGCCGTCTGACTTGCCTGCGCCAACGATATTGTGAAGCTCATCTATAAAGAGGATTATCCTGCCCTCAGACTTCTTTATCTCCTCAACGACAGCCTTAAATCTCTCTTCAAACTCGCCTCTGTATTTTGCGCCTGCGATAAGCGCACCCATATCAAGTGAGAAAACCTGTCTGTCTTTCAGGCTGTCAGGCACATCTCCGCTGACGATACGCTGAGCAAGGCCCTCTGCAATGGCGGTCTTACCAACGCCAGGCTCACCAATAAGGCAAGGGTTGTTCTTTGTCTTTCTTGAAAGTATCCTTATAACGTTTCTTATCTCGCTGTCTCTGCCGATAACAGGGTCAAGCTTGTTCTGTCTTGCAAGCTCCACAAGATCCTGACCGTACTTTTTCAGCACGTCATAGGTTTCCTCAGGGTTCTGGCTCGTTACCTGAGCGTTTCCTCTTACAGCTTGAAGAACTTTCAGAAACTTTGTTTTTGTTACCCCAAAGGTCTTGAATATTTCCTTCAAAGCACTGTTTGGGCTGTCCATTATGCCCATAACAAGATGTTCAACTGAAACGTATTCGTCCTTCATTCTTGAAGCTTCCGACTCGGCTTCCGCAAAAGCCTTGTCAAGGTCGCTTGAAATGTATACAGAGTCCTGTGCACGTCCGCCTACCTGTACCTTAGGTATATCATCAACTGCTCTTGTAAGAGCCGCCTCTATATTTTCAGGGGCTATATCCATTTTTACAAAAAGCTGCGGCACAAGACCGTTTTCCTGTGAAAGCAAAGCCAGCATAAGGTGCTGCTGGTCAACAGCCTGATTTGAGTTTCTTGAGGCAATGCTCTGCGCTTCCTGCAAAGCTTCCAATGATTTCTGTGTCAATTTCTGAGCGTTCATAAAATTACCTCCCTTATCATCTTAAAAAGATATATGCTCACAGCAGGCGGAATGCTCCGCCCACCATTTAAAGAACGACAACGCCTTTTTTCAGATATCTTTCATACATTTCAGACACCTTTCTTGCCGCCGTTTCAGGTTCTGCGGCGTTGTCAAAGTAAAGCTGAATACAGCTGTCCATACAGCTTATATAATCACCGATAGCGTTCGCTATATCCTCGTCGGTCAGCTCCGACTGAGGCGGTGCGTAAAAATCTCTTGTAAATCTGCCCTCGGCTGTTTCATAAGGCACGCCGGTAGTGAAAAGATACGAAAGACATTTTTCCTCGAGCCTTGCCCACAGTTTGAAAAAGCTGTCAAGCATTGAAATGAGCTGTGTGCTCTGAGTTCTGAAAGATACTTTCAGCCTGCCCACCTTTCCGTGAAAATCACGGCTCAGCTCTATGCTGTATCGTATGGTCGGCTTATATTTATATCTCAAAGGACTTTTTATAGACATCATAGCGTCAGAGGGCTGATTAAGGGTCTGAAACCTGCTGTCCATAAGCTGTTCTATTTTAGCGAATATCTCACGCATTCTTTTTTCAGGGGTGAGAAGCTGGACACGCTCTGCCAAAATCTGATTTATCAGATTTGAACGACTGGTATTCATTGAATATGCCAGCCTGTCAATAGCCTCCACCACATCGTCTGCAAGCACCAGACTATACACGCTCTTGTTCACTTTGCTCTCATTCCTTTCTTTAAGGCGTTCCCATATGGCGTCGCCTTTTATCACTGTACTTATTATACCACATTCTAATAATTTGTCAATAGGATTATATAATTTTAATTACGAATTATATAGATGCACAATAGAATGTATGTTCTGCGCCTCTAATTTGTGCAGTTTTATTGAAAACTTGTCAAAAGTGTGATATAATAACAGATACCAAGTTGGAAAGGCGTGATAAAAATGCTCAAAGGCGTTATATTTGATATGGACGGACTAATGATAGATACGGAAAAGCTGCTCACAAGGTTTTGGTGTGAGGCGGCGAATCATTACGGCTATCCAATGACAAAGGAACACGTTCTGGGCATACGCTCTCTTGCAGCAAAGTATGCTATCCCACATCTGAAAGGCATTTTCGGAGAGGATTTTGATTACTACAAAGTTCGTGCAAAGCGTATCGAGCTTATGAACGAGTTTATCAGGCAAAACGGCATAGAAAAGAAAAAGGGGCTTGATGAGCTTCTTGACTATCTTGACAGCACAGGGCTGAAAAAAGCCGTTGCCACTGCCACCGACCTACAGCGTACCACACTGTATCTCAGTTCTATAAATATCATTGACAGATTTGACAAGCTTATCTGCGGAAACATGATAGAAAACGGCAAGCCTGCCCCTGATATTTATCTCGCCGCCGCAAAGGAGCTGGAGCTTGACCCTAGCGAGTGCATTACCCTCGAGGACTCACCAAACGGCATACGCTCCGCCCACACCGCAGGTTGCAAGCCTGTTATGATACCCGACCTTTCGCAGCCTGACGAGGAAACAAAAAAGCTTCTGTATGCCTGCTGTGATGACCTTTCCAATGTCATAGGCGTGATACAAAAGCTTGTGTGAAAAAATTAAAATACAAAAATGCGGATACCTCCACGAGATATCCGCATTTATTTTTCCTATCTATTAATCCTCGGCCTCAGAAACAGAAGACGTGTCAGTGTCCGTCTTGCTGTCCTTGTCTTTATTATCAGAAGCCTTGCCGCCCAGATACTTTTCATAAATAGCTATCTGATCCTCAACAGACTTCAGCTCGTCCTTAGACTTTGTTGTAACACAAATATATGTGTGTCCGTTATCATCAAGTATAGTTGAAAGGGTGTACTTTGCTTCGTCGGTAAAGCCTGTCTTTCCGCCCTCGATGCTTATGCCGTCGTCAGCCTCGCCGTCACCGTCACAATCCACATAGTAGCCCTCAATTCTCTGTGCAACAATGCTTGTAAGCTCGATACCATCCTTGTGCTGTTTTGTCTTTGAAGTTGTGTACTTTGTTGCTGTAAGCACTTCACGGCAAGTTTCGTTATCCATAGCCGCCTTTGTGATAACTGCGATATCCTGCGCTGTGGAATAATGATTTTTGTTGTGCAGACCGCTTGCATTCACAAACTTCGTGCCGGTAAGACCAAGCTCCTGGATCTTAGCATTCATAAGCTCAACGAACTTCTCCTCTGAGCCTGCAACTGCGTTTGCAAGACCTGTTGTGCCGTCAGCACCGCTTACAAGGATAGCTGAATAAAGCAGATCTTTCATTGTAACAGTTTCCCCGGCTTCAAAGCCTGCTCTTGATGCGTTGTCCTCGATAAGAGGGTCGATATCATCGCTTGTGAACTTATATGTAGCGTCCATATCCTGAATATTCTCTGCGGCTACAAGAAGCGTAAGCATCTTTGTAAGAGAAGCAGGATATACCTTTTTCTCGTAATTATAACCTGCAACTATCTCGTTTGTGTCAGCGTCAACAAGTATAGCTGAGTTTGCTGTCATACCCTTTATATTTATATCCTGATAATTTGCAGACTTCACAGGATAATTGCTCACAGGCTCTTCCACAACTGATGAAAGGTCGTCAACCTCTGAAACCTCCTCAGAAGAGCTTTCCTCAGGTTTGCTGTTCACCTTAACAACTGCGTCTGCCACCTTGCTTGCCTGAATGGTATATCTTCCTGTTACCACCAGTGCCGCTGAACCCACAGCCACAAGCATTATAACTATAAGCACAGCAACTATAGCTGCACCGCCCTTTTTGTTTGTCCTCTTCATTTTTACAACAATTCCTTTCCTAGTGCTTATACTGCACCTATCTCCTCTTTTTCTTCCTTATGACCATATTTCGCTTCATACTCGTTAAGAGTATCGTGACAATATTTAAGTATATCTCTTCTCGTCACAATACCTATAAAAACTTCCCTGTCATCAATAACAGGCACAAAGTTCTGATCCATTGAAAGAAGTATCAGATCCTCGATAGTAGAATAAACATAGACGGGTTTCATTCTAACACGCCTTGTTATCTCGCTTATCTTATATTTTTCCAGCTCACGCATATCCTGAATGCCATTATTGAGCATGAACCACAGAAAGTCGCCCTCTGCAAGGGTCTTTACATATCTGCCCTCACGGTCGATAACAGGCACAGCGGTAAAGCTGTGATTTTTCATTTTCTCAAGAGCCTGCCTTGCTGTGTTGTCATCATAGACAAAATCCACGCAAGCCTTCGGCTTCAAAAACTTTAGTATATTCATTTTTATATATATCCTCTTGTAAGCATACGTTTTTATACGGTAAAGACCGCACCTATAATTATACCAAAAAAACGCATACAAGTAAAGCATAGAGAGGGCATTTTCCGTCCTGCGTTTTCAACAAATCTCCACGCTGAAATTGTGCATTTTGACTTACTGCTGTGCAGGCTTGTAGCCGTATGTGTAAACAAGGCTCACAAAACTGTCATAGGATATAGTCTTAAGATCGTCCGTCTGATATCCCCCTGCACTGAGATCGTCTGTTGTAATGCCTGCTTTGTTGAAGATACCCTGACAATAGCCAAGCCTCTGATCTTCTGACATACTGTCAAAGTCCACAAGACTTGTCGCCTGAGATACGTCAAACAGGCTGTCGTCAGCGTCCCCTGAAAGCTCGTCAACAGTATATTCTGAAACTGTATCATCTGAGCCTTCAATGGTAAAGGTCTGCGTGTATTTTTTTAAGCTTCCGTCAGATTTATCAAAATACAGGTCGATAGCAGTAATGTATGTGTCGCCCGTATAAGTGTACTCCTCGATATCGAAATCATCCGCCTCATCACTGTTTATATGACCATAGGTTCTCGGCAGGTTTTGCTTGACTATGCTTTCAAGAACACCGTCAAGCTCCGTCACGTCTGACTTGTGATAAACACCGGTCACGTTATCGTAATCATATCCTGCTCCGTCAACATAGATAAATCCGCTGGTGCCTATATCCGATGTGACTTTCAGATAGATGTTTCCGCCCTTTTTGGCTCTTACTACCTCCTGCTTTGAGCCGTCGGCCTCTGTGCAGGTCGTTTTCAGAGTGTAGTCACCGTCAAAGATCGCAGCAGTTTTTTTAATAAGCTCACCCTGCTCGTTCAATACCTTGCTATCCGCATCACTCTCGTCACCCTTGCTGTCCTCAGACTTTGCGCTGTCGGCATTGTCGGCTGTTGAAACGTTCGACTTGCTCTCTGTGGCAGAAGAGCTGTCCTTACTATCCTTTGAACAGCCCGCTGCACACAAGCATACCACGCAAGCGCAGAGAGCCGCACATATTTTCTTTATGTCCATATGTAAATATCCTTTCAGACCATGTACTATATTTCTTTTTCAAGACAATATTGCCCTTAACATTATACACCCCTTAAACTTTTATGTCAAGAGATAAGGCAGAGCGTAAAGATCGGTGAATTATTTGCTATTTTACCTTATTTACGCACATAAATAACACAAAAATCACCTATCAATGTATACTGTGAGTTCATGCTTTTTTCACAAAAGTCTGGTATAATATTTGGGTATTCTGACGAAAGAACACCTAAAGAAGAAAAATATATGTGAAAGAGGAAGTAAAATGGAAGCAGGTCTGATAATCGGAAACCAAATAATAATAATGTTCATTATCCTTATTATAGGCGCATTTTGCTATTTAAAAGGAATAATCACAAAGGACGGTACAAAACAGTTGTCCTCATTCGCACTGAATATAATCAATCCTGTGCTTATATTCATGTCCTATCAGTCAAAATATGACAAGACACTTGTGCATGGATTGCTGTGGTCTTTTCTGCTGTCAGCGATATCCTATGCAGTGACTATCTTGCTCACCTATGTTCTTATAAGAAAAAAGACTCCCGACCTTGCGGTGGAGCGTGTTTCGTCAATATATTCAAACTGTGCATTCATGTGCATACCCCTTATAAACGGCATTTACGGCTCAGAAGGCGTTTTGTATCTTACAGCGTATCTTACGTTCTTCAACGTCCTTATCTGGACGCACGGACTTATGACAATGAAAGGCGAGCGTGACTTTTCTTCTCTTGTGAAAGCCCTTATCTCACCGTCAGTTATAGCCGTTGTGGTCGGTCTTATTTGCTATCTTACAAATGTCAGACTGCCAAAAGTTCCTGCAACAGCTTTGCAGTACATAGCAGATATGAACACGCCTATCGCCATGGTGATAGCAGGTGCAACAGCCGCACAGACCAACGTTTTGAAAGCCCTTCAAAACCGCCGTATCTACTACGTTTCACTGTGCAAGCTCATAATACTCCCTGTGGCAGGCTTCTTTGCAATGTGGATACTTGATCCTCCTCCGATAGTTCTTATGACAGTTACCATAGCCGCCGCCTGCCCTGCTGCGACCATGTGTACAATGTTCGCTGTAAACCTTGACAAGGACCCTAAAACAGCCTCAGAGATCTTTACAGTCACCACTATCCTCAGTGCTGTAACTCTGCCGCTTATAACTATCTTTGCCGACAGACTTACATATCATATTTAAATTCAGCCTAAGCAAACATATCCATATAAACAAAAAGACCTGTCAGCATTTCGCTGCACAGGCTGTGAAAAGATAAATAAGCTACGCTCTGCAATGCTTTCCGAAAACCTCGGAGAGCATTTTTTATCACTCTTTTTGCTGCGCCGCAGGTAATTCTATAAAAAGCCTGCCGCACACACTGATCCCCTTCATGACAACACCGTTCAAGAGATTTCAAACGTCTTGCCTTTATAATTTTTTATCCACCCATAGTATACACCTTACTTCATCGGTGCCTCGGATAATAAAAGTATAACATATAATCAATTCACTGTCAATATTTCTTTGAACAAATATCATATAAATTGTATATTTCAATAAAACAACCAGAAAATTTATAGCGTTTTACACAAAATTGTCAGAAAGCATTCTCAAACAAGACACAATTTCTCCGCTATTTTACTTTTTTCTGCAAAATATTATCCTCCGCCCTCATAAAAAATCTGTACACATCTCCAAGAGAAGCAAGGTCACTGCATACTGTGTCCAGCAAGTTCACGTTGAAAAGCAGCTTAGGGTCTTCACTGTCAAAGCTTACACCGATATCCTTTTTATTGAGCCACAAAGCGTCCTCACGGCTGGCATTTGGGAAATGGTCACGCTTATACTCGTCACCGAACAAAACGAACTTGCTGTTGTCTTTCAGCGCCTTGTAAGCCTTTTTATATTCCTGCGCCCCTGCAAGTATCATCGCCCTCATTTCGTCCATGCTTTCTCTGTCGGTTTTGTAATATCCACAACCATAGCCGAAACCATGGGTAGAGATATAGAAATAAAACTCAGGCATGGGGTGATATTCGCTTTTGTCACGCTGGCATTTCAAAGAACACCACACGCTCTCTCTGAATATGGGTCCGCCCTTGTTGTAACGTGCGTCTTTGTAAAGCCTTGATATCTTTTTCGGATTACATACTATCCTGCTGTCAATATCGTTCATTATAGGCGTGAGCGCAGTGATAAGCTCCGCAAAAGGCTCTTCTATGAGCCTGTGATAATCCGCCTTATGCTCCTTGAACCATTCCTTACTATCTCTCGTATGATTTTCAAACAAAAAGCCGATAGCTTCTTCACTAAATAGCATTTTTCTCTCTCCTTGATGTTTCTAAACTTATTATAGTATATCACGATTTGCATTTTTAATCAAGAAAAAAGAGCCTGCCAAAGCAAGCTCTCTTCCAAATGGATTTTATGAATGAAGTCCCATTTCGTAAGCGGTTTTCATGTGTGCACTGCTCTGCACTTCGCCCTTGTCCCACACGCCTGTGCCGTAAAGGATACCCTTTTCAACTGCCCCGTCAAGACAGTCAAGAGTAAATCCCCTTATGCTCTCAACTGTCTTTTCAAGGTTAGCGGCATTGGTATCAGCCGCAGTGAGTATATAATACACTTCTTTGTTTACCATTTCAGTGTATCTCGGCACTGTTCTGTCAATGAGTGTCTTGAGCTGAGCGTCCATGGTGTAGAAATAAACAGGCGTTGCAAAAACGATAACGTCAGCGTTCACCATTTTGTCCATTATCTCCGCCATATCGTCTTTCTGCACGCACTTGTGAGTGCTGTTGCAAACGCCGCAGCCTGTGCAGTAGTTCACCTTAAAATTCCTGAGAAATATTTTTTCCGCCTTGTGTCCTGCCTGCTGTGCACCCTTTATGAACTCATCGCAAAGCACGTCGGAATTTCCGCCCTTTCTAGGGCTTGCGGATATAACAAGTATATTTTTCATATTGTCACCTCAAAGATCAAAGAGTTTTTATAACGTCCTCAGCTATCTGCTCAGGAGTAAGGTGATTTTCTTTCAGCACCTCGGCAGGGTCATAGCGGTCATAGAACTTCTTTTCAAGACCAAAGCAAAGGGTCTTTACATCACTGTCGCCGTAAAATCTTGCTATCTTCTCGCCAAAGCCGCCCTCAAGAACGCCGTCCTCAAGAGTGATAACGGTCTTGTGGTCAGCCTTAAGGCTTTCAAGCATTTCATTGTCAATGCCTGTGATGTAGTAAGGGTTTATTATAGTAGCCTTAACGCCTGTTTTTTCCTCGATAATCTTTGCGGCTTCAACGCCCAAGCCGTAGAATGAACCCAGTGCGATAACAGCAACCTGACTTCCCTGCTGTGTGATCTCATACTTGTTGAGCTTTGAAAGATCCTTTGTGAAAGGCTTGCCGTCTGAAACAAGGCTTGCAGGAACTCTTATTGCAACAGGGTGTTCATTCTGTTCAAGGGACCAATCCAGCATTGCAAGATATTCTTCCTTTGTTACAGGTGCAAGATAAACAAGCTCAGGGATATTTGATATCATCGGTATATCGTAAATTCCAAGGTGAGTAACGTCACTCATGCCGTAAACCGAAGCCGCAAAAACAGCTATTGTAACAGGACTTTTATTTATGCAAACGTCCTGAGAAAGCTGGTCGTAGGTACGCTGTAAGAACGAGCTGTAAACGCCGTAGAAAGGCTTTCCGCCGTTCTTTGCGATACCTGATGCAAGAGCAGTAGCGTGCTCCTCTGCAATGCCCACGTCCATAAACTGCTTGCCTGCTTTCTTTCTGACATCAGGAGTGAAGCCGAAAACCGTCGGAGTAGCGGAGGTTATAGCACACACGGACTTGTCAGCCTGCATTTTCTCAAGAAGATAATTGCAGGTAACAGTTCCGTAATCCTCGCCCTCAGAATTGTAAAGGGACTTGCCTGTTTCAGGGTCGAACGGCATATGCCAGTGCCATGTTTCCTTATCCTTTTCCGCAGGAGCATAGCCCTTACCCTTTTGTGTTACAATGTGAACAACAACTGGCTTTTTGCTGTCCTTTACGCCCTCAAAAGCCTCAATAAGCGAAGGAATATCGTTGCCGTCCTTAACGAAAACATAGTCAAGACCCATTGCCTTGAAAAGGTTACATTCAGCCTTGCCCTCGGTATCACGAAGAAGCTTGAGATTTCTGTACATACCGCCGTGGTTTTCTGCGATAGACATATCGTTATCGTTCACAACGATTATGAAGTTTGTATCCATTTCCCCTGCAAAGTCGATACCCTCCAGAGCTTCGCCACCGCTGAGAGAGCCGTCGCCGATAACAGCGATAACATTGCCCTCCTCACCCTTGAGATCTCTGGCCTTTGCAAGACCGCTTGCAAGACTCACAGAAGTGGAAGTATGGCCAACCGTAAACAAGTCATGCTCGCTCTCCTCTGGGTTTGTGTAGCCTGAGATATCATCGAACTTGTCAGCGTCAAGGTAGGACTCCTTTCTGCCTGTGAGAATTTTATGTGGATAGCTTTGATGTGAAACGTCAAAAACTATCTTATCCTTAGGGGACTCAAAAACATAGTGCATTGCGATAGTGGCTTCCACCATGCCGAAGTTAGGGCCAAAATGTCCACCATGCTTGCTGAGCCTGAAAAGCAGAGCCTTTCTCATTTCCTCAGCCAGCGCTGTCATTTCATCAACAGTGAGCTTTTTAACGTCAGCAGGTGAGTTTATTTTTTCAAGATACATTTTCATTTCCTCCTGTTTCACTTATAATTTTTCTTAGCTTTAGCTTACTTATATTGTACCACCTGGAGTTAGCTCTAAGTCAACAGGTTGTAGAGATATTTTACATTTTATTAACAATCAACCTAGCAAAAAAGCACGGTCATGTGCCGTGCTTAGTATATTTCTCTTGAAAAAAATTAATGCCGTGCTATAATTATAGTATCACCAATATCACACCGGAAAGGTCTTGAAAGCATGAAATACAAAGTTATAGACATAAGTGAAGAGGATTACGGCTGCGAGGGCATACCGGAGGACAGCGAACTCATGTGCAGTGTTTTGATTGAAAGCTCTGACGGCACACAAAAATGGTTGAAAATAGCTGACCGATATCTCAGAGAAAACGACATTGATATAGGCAGTGTCATCACTGCAGACTAGCCTGCCTCCCCTGGAATATCACGCATTATCCACGCAAGCTGTTCTTCTGTAGGCTCTTCTATCTCATAGCCGTTGACATTGTCGCCCTTGAAACAGGTTTGATACAGCTCCACCCATGCAAATGTTGACAGTTTGCAATCAGAATAGATTTCTTTTTCACCTTTGTACGGCAGATTTTCAGGATAGCAGGTCTTGATAATAGGATTTCCATAAGGGGTGCAGTCCTCGAACTTATCCAAAGAAGAACCCACACAGCACACTCCGCTCAGTGAATATCTTGCCACAAGATACTTTTCACCATCCTCATCAGGGTTCTTTTTAAACGCTATCTGCGCCAGCTCGACAATAGCTTCTGCGGCGTATATAGGGCAAGGAATTAAATATCCGTTGTGAAGCTCAAAGATCTTGTCCTTGTAATGAAAAGTCTTTCGCTTTTCGATAGTGCCATATTCTGCATACTGAAAAATGTTCAGCTCAGGGGCATCGGAGTAATAGTCGGTGACAATTTTCCCTGCCTTACTGCGGAAATAGCGTTGTTTCTGCGCTTCAAGATGGTTCGATTCCACATTTTCATCAGAAAAATAATTGTGTTCAAATTCGTCGATATCCTCAGTAAAAAACGAAGCTGTACCGCTTGTGCATGAGGGAAAGTTGGCGTCAAACAAGGTTATTTTGTATATCATATGGATTTCCTTTCTTAGAAGCAGTGCCAAGCATTTCGGTACTGCTTTTATTATATTCTATTATGTTCCCATTTGAGGTAAATAAGACTATTTTTCTTTGTCGCAAAGAAGAAAATATTCGCTCATGAGTTTGGCGAGGTGCAACTACACTCATATCTTAAATCAACATCATAATTTTGTAAATAGTTTTATTTATAAATTGCCAATAATTTGTATCTTTATACGAATTGATACTGCAAAATTTGTAGCAGATAAACAAAAAAAGCCGCAGACAAAACGTCTACGACTTAGAAAACACTCTGGCAGGGGCAGAAGGATTCGAACCCTCGGCACGCGGTTTTGGAGATATTTACCAATTCTGCATTTTAATCGTACTTGACAAATCGTCAAAATATGTTATGATATAGTAAAAAATACAAGGAGGAAGAATTATGAGACTTATTGAAAACAAAAAGGAAGCAACTACACTTGCAGGTGGCTGCAACGAACTGATCAAGCCCGAAAAACTGACTAAAATGCTCAAACATGATGAGGCTATCAAGTATTGCCATGATTTCTTTGAGTATACCCCTACAAGGTTTGGCTTCAACGGCAGCAAGATCTACAAGATCGATGAGGGAAAAGCTACTGCCGAGTTTGACGATCTTGAGGATCTTGAAGAAACATTCATCCGAAAGAACAAAGAAATGGACACAGAGCTTCATGAAGCACAGATTGAGGAACGAACAGAAGCTATCATGAGAGTAGCTGCTGAAGCTGACCTTGATGAGCTTAAAAGATACAAGATGTTCATAGACTATGAGATTGAAAAGAAAAAGGGTAACAATCCTCCTAATCCTTTTACAATGGAAAATCTCTGGTACAGATAGAAAACAAAAAGCTGATGAGACAATACTCATTGGCTTTTTCTTTTTCGGGAAGCTAAGCTATGAAAATTGCTGCTGAAAATATCGGCAGCTTTTTTGATAGCTTGACTATCAGGCATAGACAGGGTAGCTCCCTGAGCGGCAGGACGGTGTTCTCCCCTGCTGCTTTTTCTATGTCATCATTGGGGAACACAAAATGATATCAAGAAAGGATGTTCATAATGGAGAACACAATTATTTCGATCATAACTGAAAAAGGCGGCACAGGAAAAACAACTACAACATTCAACCTAGGTTGCGCACTAGGAAAGCTCGGCAAAAAAGTGCTACTTATCGACCTTGACAAGCAGGGCAACCTCACTTCGTATTGCTCAAAGTCAGCAGTAAGAAAGACCATAGCAGATCTTATCTACAGTTCAGCGTCTGGTGATACTTCTATAGACTATGCAGAGTATATCAAGAAGTCTGAGAAAAATCCAAACGTTGACTATATATCCGCAGGACGTATGCTCGGTTCGGCTAACAGCGTGATCGCCTCATCCGCCAACTGTAACTATATACTCAAGCTCATGCTACGTGATAAGGCTTTGACGGATACCTATGACTACATACTCATAGACAATCGTCCTGACCTTGATCTTCTTGCGCAGAATGCTCTTAACGCTTCAGACTTCGTTATTATACCAATAGACGCTGGTATATTCGCCTTTGACGCCATTGACCTCATTACAGAAAAGGTCAATGCTATAAGGGCAACAACGAATCCAGGTCTTAATATACTTGGCATTCTTGAGAATAGAAGCAATATAACCACAACGTCTAAAGAGATAGACATTGCCTGCCGAAAGATATATGGAGATACAGTCTTTAATACTGTTATCCCAGCTCGTCCTGAGCAGGTCAACAAAACAGTGAAAAGCTATGCAGGATGTGTTAATTTGACAGGCAATACGCTTGCTGAGAAGTACACAGAGCTTGCAGAAGAAGTAATGGAAAGGGTGAATAGATAATGTGCAGCTTGCTTGAAAGACGCAGCCAACATCAGGAGAATATGCAATCTGAGGCTGAGAACATCAACCATGAGCTTGCCGCTGAGTATCTCAATCAGTGGCAAGGTACAGCTCAGAGGATCGTTGAGTTGGATATAAACAGTATCAAACCATACAGAACGCCTGAGGGAAAGGAACAGCCATATAAGATAAGACAATCCAAGGTTGAGCGTCTGGCTATCTCTATAAGGGATCTTGGCGTCCTACAGCCAGTTATAGTTCGCAGAAAAGAAAGCAAATATGAGATACTTGCAGGTCACCATAGATACTATGCAGCTAGGCTTTGCGGTCTGACGACTGTTCCATGCCAGATCAAGGACAACATAGATGACTTCACGGCATATATGATCGTTGCAGAGTCCAATACAAGAACAGATGACGTTCTTCCCTCAGAAAATGCCGAGATTTTCAAAACATACATGGATAAGCGTGGCATGGATAATGAAACAGCTACCCTGAATGAGATATCCGAGAAATTCGGCGTTTCCAACACGACAGTATACAGATATGTACATCTGCTGAAGCTATCCGCAAGGCTTATTCCAATGGTTGATAATAAGGTTATTCCTTTCGGAAGATATGAAATGCTTTTAGCGCACCTTTCTGAAGAACAACAGAATATCATAGCGGACTACATTGAGATGTATGACCTCAGAACGTTTCCAGGCAAATACATCAATGCAGTCTGTGCATACTGTGATGAAAACGCAGACGAAGAACTGACTGTTGACAAGGTATACGATATCTGTCATAAGCCTAAAGCCAAAAAAGCTGAGCAGGTATCAACAAGTATATACACGAAGATATCAACCATGTTTCCGTCCCTTGAAAGTTCTTCACAGGACGATATGGATGATCTTATAGTCAAGCTGCTTGCGGAACATTTTGCAGCAGAAGAAAACTAGGACACTTAAAGTTTCAGGTGTCCTTTTTTGTTGACAAATGTTGTTTTAAATGATAAAATGGGGGAATGAGGAATGATAGGTTATATTATATTCATAATAATATTCTTAGTTGGAATTTTATACATAGTGAAAAATAAGGACAAAAAGAATGAGTTAATGGTATCGTTATATGATATACTCTGCTTATTGACAGTGTATATAATGTCAACAGAATCGACACGTTTACTTATTCCACGATTGATAGTTATTTGGCTAATGGTAATATATATTATAATTCGTGAAAAATATTACAGTCCATTGTCGCAAAAATGGAAAGTAATTTTTGTATGTGCAACAATCATTCTTCTAATAATTCTATGTTGGAAGTGGACACGTGAGTTTATTTAAATTCTTGTTTAATTGCAGGCTAAAGTTTCGACGTTTTTTATACCAAAACAGATCCTTGATTGAACGAATGTATAGCACAGCATGGTTTTTGATGTTTTCTAACATTATATTAACTTTAATTATTCGGAATAGATTTTCTGAAGCAATGCTAGTAATAATATCAATATGTTTTTTTCTGATTGATTTTATAAGGTCACTAAATAAAATGACGACATCATTACGTTCATTTTTATTAGATAGTGTCTTTTTAGAGCTTATATCGGTAGCCGTACTTTTTGATGTCTTTAACAAAATTGCACATTTAGGAAATAATTCATATGATTTCATCATACAATATGTATTGATAGTATTAGCAATAACCATTTCATGGTCAATTGTCAGTTGCATGGCTAACAACAAAGTTGCTACATTAGCAAATATTATATTATCTACTGCGATTGGATTGATGATATACATTAAGGACGCTATTTTTGATGTTCTACCTGATAGCCTGTTTCAAAAATATGATTCTTCCGATTTTTTGATATCGATTGGCTACACACCAAAAGGAATAGTGCAGGCAGCATTAAATTACGCATTCTTACCATTCCTAATAAGCAATATAATTGCTGCTCTTATTTGTGAAATAAAAGGATATTGGATTGATAAATACAATGACGGCAAAGATATTACGATGGAAATGATAAAAAGCAATATAAATGAGGGAAAAGAACATAATACGAATGTATCTGTAGAAAATTCAGAGAAATTGGAACAAAATCAAGCTAATATTGAAATGCAAGTTAAAATAATCGACAATCTTTTAGCAAAAGGTTTTAAGCTATCAGAAGCTTTAGAGCTTGCGGAACTTAACGAGGAAACATATAACAAATTCAAAGCTGCGAAGTAATTTTGACCACGGACAAAAATCGAATACAAACGTAAGGACACTTGAAATCTCAGGTGTCCTTTTTTTATAAAAAGGAGTGATTGGACAATGGAAAGAATATTTTACATTTCACTGGGTGCAAGTCTTTGTATAACAGGAATTTGGGGAATAATCAGAGAATTTATTCCTGAGAAATACAGACTTTTCAAGAAAGGCAGGAAAGAAAAATGATTTTTCAAGATAAAGAACACGAGGAACTGTTTAATAAGTTGTGCAAGAAAATGCCCTATCTTGACGGCTATCACTTGTCGCTTGCTTATCTTTTGACAATGGACTGTGTTTTGCGTCACCATATTGGCGCACTATACGATGTTAAAAAAGATGTAATTATTTTCGAGGGCTTGAGCAAGCCTTTTCAGACTCATACGAGCTTGAAAACAACACGTCTTGCCTTTAACCTGTGGAACGGCACGGTTTATGACTCAGATCCACCCGAAACGTATATCGACAAGAATGGAGAAAAAGCATATATTCCGAGCAAGTATTATGCGCCCGACTGTATCTTTAACTGCAACTATACGCCGTACTACTTTGAAGCAATCAAGATGAGATTCGAGATTTCCATGTGAGAAGATTTTAATAAAGGAGTGATATGACAATGGCTGAATTAAAGTGTAAAAAATGCGGTGCTATTCTTAATGATGATAATTGTGACGAATTGTATGATTTGCACGAGAAAAATATAGACGTTGATGATACAACCGAGCTGATGTGCAACGATTGTGCTTTTAGAGAAGATGCAAGAAAACACGTTCAGGAGTTTATATGTAATGATGAAAGTCTTGAACTTGATGAGCGTATGTTTATTTCATTCAAGCGTGTTATGGAAAAATATAAGATAGAGGAAAAATGGCGAAACTATCTTAATGAAGTCTTTTCGAGTGGCGAAGATCCGACGAATTGTAGTTTTGACAATATTGAAGGATTTATTTGTGACTCTGACCAAACAGGCGATGCAGACGATAAGCTTGATTACCTCGCAGACTACTATTATGGCGATAATTGGGAACTCTATGCGCAATTTCAAGATTGGTACTATACATACTTTGGTGGTTTTTGGGTTACGGACTTTGAAGATGATTATGTTTAATATAAAAAGAAAGGCATAGTGAGCAATTATGAAAAACAAATATATCATTATTGATACAGAAACAACTGGCTTTCACCCATATGACGGGGACGAGCTGCTACAAGTATCTATCATAGATACTGACGGAAATGTATTATTCGATGAATATTTCAAGCCGCAGCACCGTACCGAATGGAAAGAAGCTGAACAGGTGAACGGCATAAGTCCTGAAATGGTCGCTGATCGCCCTGCTATTTCTGAAAAAATATCAGAGATAAATGCTATTATTGAAAATTCTGATACTATAATCGGGTACAACACGCAGTTTGACATTGGTTTTCTTAAAGCAAATGGTGCGATAGTTCCTGACGATATAGATACAATTGATGTTATGGAAGATTTCGCTGAGATATATGGTGAACGGAACAGTTTCCGTGACGGCTATAAATGGCAGAAGCTCACAACAGCCGCCGACTACTACGGCTATGACTGGTCACAAAGAGCTGAAACTGCACATAACAGCTTGGGCGATTGCTATGCTACGCTTTTTGTCTATAATAAGATTAATTCTGATACAATGATAATCGAACGTGTCATTGACGGAAAGCGAGTTGGCATTGAGCTAACGCCTGCGGAAATATCTCAGGCATACTGTATCAAAGAGAATGATGATAGACGGCAGGATATACTCAATGCTTTGGACGAAATGGATAGTCTGAAAATAGGCAACATTGAACTTTCAAAGGATTTTCTGAAAAACAGCAATCTTTTTATTTCTGACGTTATCTATCGTTACGAGAAAATGGACGATCACCTTGAGGACTACAACATGGCTATAGAAGATGTGTTGGATAACGCTGATAAAAATTATGCAGGCAAACTTGTATCTCATTACGCTCAAAATATGAGCCTCGCTGATAAAGAACAGTATATTGAAAGTGCTGAAATGGCAATGGATTGGAATGATACAAATGAGCCTGCAATTTCAAAGATAGAACATATGGTATATGAAAAACTTATTGAAACACGTTCTTCTGAAAACACAGCTAAAGCTAAAGCATATATAGATAACATTTCAAAAAAGTGCCATAATGCTAACGACAAGTGTTTTGAGCAGTCACAAAATGATATTTTTCTTTCGGACAGACAGGCTGTACAGGCAGTAAAAATGGGCATACCAGTGGGCTATGTAACAAAATATGCAGGATATCACGGATCATCAGCAGCACTACACACATTCTATATGCTTTCCGAGCAAAACTTCTCAACGCTGAAAAATGACAAAAGCATGGACAAGGGTCCTGTTTTTCACTACACTCTTAATGATGATCAAAAGAAGCAACTGCTTAACATAGTTGACACTGCCCTTAAAGATCCAGAGTATGCTAAATGTCTTGAGCTGCCGAAAAAAACAACTCCGATGAAGAAAAAGAGTATGGGAAGAAAGTAGTAGCTATAAATGAAAAAAAGCAAATGAGCTGTTCACGACTATAGGATACCAATTATCCAAAACGACTTCAGCTATTTGCTTTGATAGTAATATATCATATACAGCCGTAAATGTCAAGTACACCTGAAAAAGCAGACACAAGGAGAAATCAAACAAACATTCTATATCACACTACCCTACCACACGTGGTAGGGTGTAAGGAGGTCCAAAGTTGAATAATGCAATTTATGAAGTCATAAACAACGGTGAGAACAGTTATTACTATACTCACCACGGCGGCAATTGCGTAACAGGTCCACTAAGACTTGATCAGGCGATCGAATATGCACAGCATAATGATATCGCTCTTGATAAGGCGTTTGAAGCGATAACCTATTCAAATGAGTTTATGACAGCAAAAAAAAGCGAGAATGTATTTGATAAAATAAATGCTGATGAATTACCACTTTACAAAAGAGTTTTTGACCAAAGCAATGAGATCAGTACGTATGTCACATTGGATCTCGATAAGAATATCTACAGATATTCTGAAAACGTAAACAGATACGGAAGTTTTGCCAAGGACTACAAGCTGGATCTCAGTAAAGTAATTGAAGTTGCCAAACAGACCGTTGAGGAATGTAACGTTGCTTATGAGAATAAACCGTATGAGTTTACTGAGCTTATCAAAAGAACAGATAAAAAGCTTGACGCACTCAATAAACAGCGTGACGATATATTGAGAGTCGTCGTCGTTGAGCCGAACAAGCCTGCATACGAAAAGCTTCTTGATTGCTCTGAGAGTAAGCTTAGAGCAATGCAAAAGGTGGTTGACGGCTATATAGAGCCGTTATACGATTATCTTGATGACAGCAAAGCGCTTGCATGGGGAAATGAAGAAGCTCGCATATGTGAAATGCAGCCGAACAGAAAGTTTGACGGCAAGCAAGCGATATGCGGAACATTCTTTATAACTGGAGATAATGGTGAAGATAGCTTATCTTTGACAGAAAGCCAAGTCAAAAAGTATCTTGAGATGTTTAAAAAGCCAGACAGATTTACAGAGCGTGAGATCGGTGAAGCATTCAGATGTGAGGTACATTTCATCTCATTTGAGGAGCTAACACCGATTCAGGCACCTGAAAGAGCAGCAGCCAAGCCTAAGCCTAAAGGAAGTCCTAAAAGATGAAAATGCAATTTAAGCCTTATTCGGAAAGCTATTATCAAGCCGAAAAAGAAAATATGATCTACAGAATATCTGCTGTACGAAATGAGCCTGACGGACACACAACAGCGGTCCTTGAAAACACATTTGGCGGCAATTACATTGCTTACGGCTGTAAGCTCAGTGGGCACCGCATAGACTGGGCACACAAGAGTCAATGCACCTCAAAAGAACAGGCACTTGAAACGCTTGTGCGATCAGAAAGTAATGATAACACGATCAAGAAGAACAGAGGACACCAGTCAAGAGGGCGATAAAATTATCTTGACGAATTTTGTAAAATATGATAGAATAGAGGTAAATTAAAATGGATAAATTAGCAACGATATATGTAATGTTCAACGTTATATACAGTACATTATTCATTATATTTGTTTGCGGAAATGAGGCTTTTATGATACATTGGTGGGTTACTTTGATTGCAGCTATTGTTCCTGCTGTATTGACATTAATCGGCTCCTTGACACTTTCCAGAAGATCGCAACTTAGAAAAAACACAGAAGAAATTCAGAAGCTTGCTCGTCAGTTGGGCGTTAATGATGAAAAGACATTTCACGCTGAATTTTCAGAACAGTACAATAAAATAATGGACAATATCGGCAAGACGCCAAATGACAAAGCCCTCACAGGACAGCACCAAGATATGCTCAACACGCTGCAAAAGGATTTTCAGGTAATAAACGGGCGCTATGAAAAAGAAGATGACTGCTATCGCAAATTTACTGCACAGCAGCTTGACCTCAAGGAAACACTCGACAACTTCTCACGGGATTATGCAAAGGTCATCGGGCTGAATGCAAAGCTTTTTAATGAAACTATCGCTTTGAAAAACGAAATTGACAAGTTGAAGGCGGCAAATAAGGAGCTTAGATCTGAATTATCAAAAGGTAAAGATATGGGACACGGAAATTCACTTCATATGTGAGTTTCATATTTTAATATTTTTCGGCTGATTTTGGTAAACATGACCAAAAAAGATTAGTTACCATTAGCATTTACACCGAAAAGAATATATGATATAATGATAGCAAGAAAAGCAAAAGGAGGACTCCACAATGAAAAGAACAGATATAACAAGAACAATAGCCGCCTTGATAATCAGTGCGACAATGATAAGCATAACCGCCTGTGGCAACACAGACAACACATCATCAGCCCCTCCAAAGGCAACCACAACGGCTTCAAGCACAGAAGCTTCGGCTACCACAACGGAAGCCACACTGACCTCTCAGAGTGAGGAAACAACTTCCCTTTCGGCTACCACAACGGGAACGTCTGCAAGCACAAGAAGCACAAGCAGCTCTAAATCATCGACTGATCCAAAGAACACCGCAAAGACGAACAGCTCTAAGGCTAGTAATGGCGGCACAGTGAATAATAATCAGAGCTACAGCCACAGCACTTCAAACAATGGCTCAGGCAACAACAGCTACAGCAATGACAATAACAACAGCTATCAGCCACAGCAGACGGAACGTCAGACAGAAAGACAGACAGAACGTCAGACAACGACTACAAGACAGACAACAACGGCAAAGAAAACGCAAGCTCCGAAGCCAAAGCCGACTACAACTACAACTGCTAAACCAAAGTTTAAGCTTACACAGAATGATATAGACAGAGCAAAAAGAGAACTTCAGGCGTATTCAAGAACGTTGTCACATGATTATGTGTATTCATTATATGAGGAATGTGGGTATTCATCACCCGATGACTTCTATGAGCTTGACGAAAGTACATCTAACCTTGATAATTCTTCATGGGGTACGCCCGATACAGTTTCACCTGATACATACTCATCATATGATGAATTGTACCAAAAGGTACGAGGACACATTGACGTTTTATATAAGCGTATAAAATATGACTCACACGTTGTAGTATACGTTGAATGGCATGGTGACGGATCAGCTATCAATAGTGACGGCAAGCCTGCATGGGAAATATACCTCCTTTACTGATATAAATAAAACTGAATAGAGTTTAAAAGCAATTCGATTTTCTTTCGGATTGCTTTTTTTATTGCGGAAATTCAAGTCCTATGGGCTTTTTAGATAGATAAAAAATTTTTAGGAGGAAAACAAATGAAAAAGAAAAGTCTTTTCAAACGTCTGAGCAGTGTTGCACTTGCATTTCTGCTCAGCTTGTCGGCTCTTACACAAGGCATAACAGCCAGTGCGTTCTCCGACAAAAACCAAGCCACTCAGCAGTGGCTGTCAACATGGAGCTATGATTTCCGTGGCTCAGGTCTGCCAAATGGCTATGATATTGAAACAGGGAAATACAATGACACTCACTTCACTGGATACTTTGCATCAGAAGTGCCGTATTTCACAACATCTGATAACAACTACGCTTACTGCATTAACTTTGATAAGCTGCATAATAGCGGAACAGTTTCAAAGCAGCAGACACTTAATGATTACATGAAAAAAGGTCATATTCCTGATGATATGCAGTATCAGATAAAAGAATTCTGTATTTACAGTTACAAGGGAAAAACTCAGTACGGCTATTCCAAGGACATCGAACTGTGTGCGTCAAGTGTTATGTCACAGGCGGTTTCTGCACGTTTTTTTGATGAAAGCACAACAGGGCTTTCAAGCAATGAAACAAAGCTTCTCAACAGTTATTACTACAATGGCAATAATGCTTCTGCTCATCATCAAGAGTTGGTCGAGTGCTACAAGAAAATGAAATCCGAAATGCTTTCACACTATGATATTCCTAAGGGTACTTCGAAGAAGCATGATATGATTGGAAAGAACGCAACATATCCTGCAAAATATGATGTCAAGACAGGCAAGTGGACAGCAAAGCTCAAGCTTGACAGCCTTTCACAGTTCAGCGTTTCAAAGCCGAACTCAGTGACTGTTACACGCTCAGGCTCAAATATGACTATCACAGCAGACAATGAGAAAGACCTGAAAAATGTTGTTTTCACGCTCACAAAGACAAAGGGCAAGTATGTTGAACACATAGACGAGTGTTCACCTCTTATCCTTTCGGGCGGCTCAGACGTTCAGGAAATGGTGGTTTCCTGCTATGAGGACAAAGACCCTGTAAAGGCTTATCTGAAAATAACAACACCAATAGGTTCAGCTCACCTTGACAAGAGCTTCACAGACTATTTCGACAACAAGCAGACAGGCACAGCGGATATGTACAAAGCCGTTAAGTTCCAACTTGTCTGCAAAATCGGTGACAGCTACAAGTTTGTAAAGGCAACTGGAAAGGACGGAAGCTACAGCTTCACTGACCTCGCTTCACAGGCTACAGACCTTACGCCAAACAATAAGGGTGATATTGATGTAACAGGTCTGCCAGAGGGCAATTATGAGTGGCGAGAAATATCCACAGCAGACGGATATATGATTTCATCAAAGAAAGCTATCACTGTTACCGCTGACAAGACGGCTACAACTGAGTTCATCAACAAGGCTTCTGCTCCTGACAAGGGCAAAATAACAATTCACAAGCGTGACGCTGAAACAGGAGCTGACCTTGAGGGCGCAAAGTTTGAAGTGGCAGCAGCCGAGGATATCTACGTCGGCAATGGTTACTGTATCTATCCAAAGGGAACAGTTATTGACACCATAACCACAGGTGTAGACGGCACAGCGGAAACAACAAAGGCTATCTACAAGGGCTATAGCTACACAGTGACAGAAATTGAAGCACCAAAGGGCTATTCGATTTCTGATGAGCCAACACAGACTATCAAGCTTGTTGAACAGCAGGCTGAGTTCGTTGTAGATTTTGAAAACGAGCAAAACACTATTCCTTTTGAGATAACAAAGACTGACATTTCAACAGGTGAGCTTATCCCTGATTGCACCTTTGAAATTCTTAATGAAAATAAAGAACAGGTCATCACAGGAACTACAGACGAGAACGGTATTGCAAAGTTTCAGCTTGCTATAGGCAAGTATTTCTATCGTGAGATTTCAGCACCTGATATTTACGAGATAGACGATACTCCTTATCCGTTTGAAATAACTGAAAACGATGATATCGTCAAGGCTGAAATGACAAACAAGAAGAAAAGTGGCTCTATAAAGGTCACAAAGACAACAACAGGTAATCTCAATATCGAGGGCATTAAGTTCTTTGCAACAGGAATTTCTGATACAAACAAGGACTTGAAGTTTGAAGCGACAACGAATGAAAATGGCGTAGCAATGTTCGATAAGCTTGTTATCGGCAAGTACACAGTAACAGAGGACGGCTCAACAGTTCCTGCGGCTTATCTTGTAGCTAACGAGCAGACCGTAACTGTCGAGTACAACACAACCGCAGAAGTCAAGGTCACTAACGAGGAAAAGACCGGCTCTATCAAGGTTCAGAAAAGAACAGAGGGTCAGAAGAATGTTGAGGGTATCACATTCTATCTGAGAGGAACATCTGACTCAGGCAGAGAGATAAACATTCCTGCGACAACAGACAAAGACGGCATAGCAAAGTTTGAAAATATTCCAATCGGCACATACATGGTTATCGAGGACGAGGAAACAGTTCCTTACGGCTATCTCGTTGCTGACGAAAAGGAAGTCAAAGTCGAGTATGCTCAGACAATAGACGCAACGATACTCAACAACGAGCAGACAGGCTCTATCACAGTTCACAAGACTACAGAGGGACAGAAGAATATTGAGGGTATCAAGTTCTATCTCAGAGGTACATCTGACACAGGACGTGAGATTGATATTCCTGCGATAACTGATGAGAACGGCATTGCTAAGTTTGAGAACATTCCTATTGGTACATACAAAGTTATCGAGGATAAGGAAACAGTACCATACGGATATCTTGTGGCTGACGAAAAGGAAGTCAAGGTCGAGTATGCTCAGACAATAGACGCAACGATACTCAACAACGAGCAGACAGGCTCTATAAAGGTACACAAGAAAACTGCTGATATGACTAACGTTGAGGGCATCAGATTTATTCTTTCGGGAGTTTCCGATACTGGCAGAGAGATACGCATTGAAGCCGTCACCGACAAGGACGGACTTGCGAAGTTTGAGGGCGTTCCAGTTGGTACATACACTATCACAGAGGACGGCAGCACAGTTCCATACGGTTATCTTGTGGCTGACTCCAAACAGGTGACAGTGGCATATGCACAGACTGTTGACACAGATATGGTGAATGAGAAAGCTCCTGATACGCCGAACACAGGCGTAACGGACAATGACACAGACGGTAGAACAGCACTGTGCAGCGTGGCTATCATTCTCGCAGGAGCTGCGGTCCTGATGTTCAGCCGAAAAAGAAAAGAAAGATAATTGATATTGTCTGAAAAAAGACAGTAAAAAGGGGATCAATTTATCACATGAAGAAAGCGCCTGCAACGGGGCAGGCGCTGGGGAGGATTAATCACTGTTTTTCATATACATTAAGAAGTCTTTGCATATAGATTGATGTTCAAGAAAGTTTTTTCTTTGATTATATGTTTTTAGTTGTATAGCCGCATTTAATTCTACTGCAAAAAGATACCATGCTTTTTCAAAAGTTTGTGTTATCAGTGGCACAGTATCAGGAATACTAAGTTTAACATAATTTACATCCTGGTTTTTTATTACTTTTGAAGTCATCCTATGATTACCATCAATGACCATTTTCTCTGATTGTAATCTGCATGGAAAATCAATAACAATAATAGGAGTTTCGCAAGAGAAATGATACTTTTTAATATCATTTTGCACTTCATATTCAACATTGTTATATACAAGCCTTCGTGCATTTAATCTTTGAAAATCATAATTTTGAGCAACGTCAACAGCCTTGTCAACATTAAAATGAATATAAAATTGTGCAATGCTAGGTATTTTTATTATTTGTTGATAATATTCACATGGTTTGTTTTTGTCATACGAAAAATAACATCTGTTATTTTTATATGCGTATCGCATAACTTCAATCCAATTGGCTACTAATTCATCAATTGGCTTTATTAAATTAAAACTGTTATAAAATTCCAGTATTGCATTTATATCAATATCATATTCTGAAGATGAAACATAATCAAATAACATCTATATAACCTCCATACAGAAAGGAAATAATTATGGAACTAGGTCAAAAAGGAAAAGGACGAACATTTAAACTATATCGTGATGTTCCTAAATGCTACAAAGCCACAGCCGCAGATACGGCACGTTTTGAGAAATTTTTAAAAATCATGATAAAAAAAACTACAAAGGCTATTGGCAAAAATTTAACTCGCTAAAAATTCAGACTTTTAAATAGTATAGCATATTTATTTACAAAGCGCAAGCAGTTTAATTAGAAGAAAGCGCCTGCAACGGGGCAGGCGTTGGAGAGGTAGAGATATGAATAATGAGAAAATAAAAGGAATCGAAGATTTCTCAAAGGGAATGTGGTTAAATTATGATTGTAAGGTGGCAAAAGAAATACCAAACAGGCAGTTTCTAATGATAAAAACATCACACGCAAATAGTATTTTAAATGGTCTTAGCCTGTCGGGTATTCAATTTTCTGCTAAGTATGATGAAAGAAACCTTATGTTATATTATGCTCTTAATGATAAGATAAAGGTAAAAGAAATACTTAATAAAGCAAAAACTGATACTGCCAATTTTATCGAACAATTACTTTCTGACTATGATTGGGGTTCTAAGGAAAGCTATGCTTCCCTTTTGCCTGAAATAGCTGATATTATGAGTATTTCAACTTCTACATTAAAAAAACAGCCTCCTCTTGTACAATTACGGCTTGAAATGGCATATGCACATTTTTGGTTTTCTGATAAAAGAACTATTTATGACGTACTCAGCTCTATCTTGAAAAACTACTTATAAAGTACAAATGTTATAGACAAATTGGTCAAGAGGTATTTATGAAGCACAACTATGAATTTGTAAATTTCAAGCTATTAATGCTTTCGCTGTTTGTATTTGCAGGCATTATCACTGGTATCAGGGTAGCGTTTGAAACAAACTCGGAAATGCAAATTAAAATATTCATTTCTTGGTTCTTTGTTAAAGCACTGATAATACTTGCAAATGTAAATTACATAAAAAAATCCTTTCATAAACTTTCTGATCATGGCGATAGCTGTTTCAGCCAAATTGAGATGTTACGCAATACATATATAATAGGGTGTGCTGTTACTGCTATAGTATTATTAGTCTTTTGCAAAATATAAGAAAACGAGGAGGTATAAAATATGATAAAACTAAGAATACAGGGTTTACCCGATGAGGTCGAGAAGTTTTCCGAACAGCTGAAAAAGGACGGCTATCACTTTTTGATGGAGAGTGATGACTATCCGAACAGAAATTCGGAGTATGTAAGAAGATATGTGGAGATAAGGTTAAAAGAACAGGAGTGAGAAAATGCAAAAAGAAATTGAAATAATTAAAGACGGTTTGTCATACAATGAGGAGCTTGAGTGCATTGCAAAACGTTTTGGTATGACGCAGGAGCAAGCACTTAAAACGATAGTTGAAGAAGTATACAACAGTGAGGCAAGTTCTTTGGGCTTTAGCTTAAAAGACGCCTTAGATTTAATACATAATTGTGATTGCAGATTTAGCGAGTGCGATCCTAGTCAAGATGTGCCATTTTAGTTGACGTGGAGGTTTTAAAATGCAAAAAGAAATTGAAATTATAAATGACGGCTTATCATACAAAGAGAAGCTTGAGTGCATTGCAAAACGTTTTGGTATGACGCAGGAGCAAGCACTTAAAAATATAATTCATGATATATATATTAGTGAAGTAACGCTTTCCGAATTTAAAGACGCCATTGTTTTAATTTGGGACAACAATCATGACGAATGCGTTGAGTTTGACATTGACGGAAATGTTATCGTTGATGACAGCTCTGAGAATGATCTATATGAGGATGATACCGCTTTTTAAAGAGCTTGACAACAATGCAGTAAGTATTGTATAATTTAGTCAATATACTAAATATAAGGGGAATACTTACTATGAGCAGTTTATCACAAGGAATACATAACGCTGTATGTATAGGTATTATTTTTACTGGCAAACATCAATCTTTTAATAGACCACTACCAAAAGTAACTATATTGTGGGAGATAACTGAAAACGAAAAAATAAAAACTTTTTCAAGAGATTATACCTATTCTTATTACGAGAAGGCAGAACTACGTCTGCACCTAGAGTCTTGGCGAGGCAGACCTTTTACAGCGACTGAATTATCCAAATTCAAACTTCGCAATATATTAGGCGTGCCATGCAAATTGGAAATAGCCAAGAACAATAAAAATTACAAACAAGTAGAAAATGTTTACCGTTTTCCAGCAAAGGAACAAGCTCCTAAACGCAAATCAGAGCTTATTTACTTTGATATATCAGATAAAACGACTTATTCAGAAATACCTAATATACCATATTATATAGTAGAAAAGATCAAAAACTCACCTGAGTATAAACAATCGTCACTTAAATTATAACATAACAAAGCATATCGGACACTCATCAGTAATGTTGAGTGTCTTTTTTTATACCCGAAAGGAGAAACACCATGAATACTGAAAAGCCAAAGAAAACTAAGTTTGATATCTTGGAAGAAATCATGATAAGCTTTCAAGATGATTATGAAACAGATTATGCTCAAACCCATTGGGTGAAAACCTACAAAGAGCGGAAAGAGCGATTAATTCAGCTTCAAGAGGAAGAATATGAACTGCAAGCGAATGTAATTGATGACGCACACGATTTGGGCTTTGTTGAGGGCGTAAGATATGCACTCAACATCATGGATATGACAGACACAGGAAAAAACAAGGAGCTTTTGGAACGGCTCTTAAATATTCTTGAAAAATAAAAAAAGGAGGAAAATCATGAGAGTATCAGTTGAGATCAATGATGAAATGGCAAAGGCGATAAAACTGTATATGACGAAAGCCGAAACAGAAGAAAGCCTCGAACAGCTTATCCAGCAGGGGGCTGAAAAGGCAGCCGACAAAGCCTTTGTTAAGTATGTGCCAAAGCCTATAAGAGATTACTATAAGCTTTTGGATCAGCTCAGGGAGGAAAGATCATGAAAAGAACAGTGATACTTGCAGCGGTAACTGCCCTGCTATTGTCAAGCTGTGGCAGCTCAGACTCATCTTCTTCAGAAAGTCCGAAAGATAGTTATGTCGGCAAATTTGCAAACGATATTTCTTCTTCGGCTGCTTCTGATGATAGTGAATTGTCATCTGCGGATACAAACAGTATTGAAGATGTCACAACAACTAAGCCAACAACAACTACAGAACAGCCTCAGGTCACGGCACCGCAAACTGAAACAAATGAAACTACTAAAAAGCCAAAGGTATATCACATTCCGTCTGCCAATACTACCCTGCCGCCTATTCCTATTTATTTCAAACTAGAGAGCAATGACAGCAACGGCTTATCAATGTCATATACAGTGGAAAACTGTAATTGCAATGCCCAATACGATATATTATCCGTTACGATCGATGATATGGATGTTACTTCGGTATGCAATAAAGACAGTTTTGAAGCCACAAGCGGAACAGATGTAAGCGGTGCAGTGTCCATAGGATATGGTAACGCAACGCCGAACAGCACCGTGACTTTCACAGGCACTTGGACAAATACCGATACTGGAACAACAGATTATTTTGATTTTCATTATAGTTTTCATATCTCAGAAATAATAAAGGAGTGAGAGCATGGCTATTGATTTAAAGGATCAAACCTTTGGTGTAGAGATCGAGTTTACAGGTATAACACGAGAAAGAGCTGCACAGGTTGTCGCTGAACATTTTGACACCTACTCGTCCGACCCAGATTACTCTTGCTATTACACACGAAAGATATCTGATGACACAGGTCGTGAATGGAAAGTAATGCGTGACGCCTCAATAGACCCAGTTAGGAAGAACAGATCTGAAACATATAACATGGATGAATACCGTTGTGAGCTTGTTACACCTATACTGAAGTCTGATAAGGATATGGACGATCTTCAGCAGATAGTTCGTGACCTAAGAAAAGCGGGAATGAGAGTAAACGAAAGCTGTGGCTTGCACGTGCATATAGGAGCAGAAAGGCAGGACGCCAAGTCACTCACTCGTCTGTCTAACATCATGTATCAGAAAGAAGATATCCTTTACCACGCTCTAAAGGTCCCAGCAAGCCGTGCAATGCAATGGTGCCGCAAATCTGATGAGGACTATATACGTCGGCTTAATGCCGCCAAACCGAAAACAAAAGAAGCACTAGCAGATATCTGGTACCGAAACACCGACGGATATGAACGCCGTAATGCCCACTATAACCGCTCTCGTTACAGAGCGCTCAATCTTCACGCATATTTCACAAAAGGAACAGTTGAGTTTCGCTGTTTCAACTCAACTACCAATGCAGGCAAAGTCCGCACATATGTGAGGTTTGCGCAGGCTGTCACCGCCCAGGCTCTTAATCAACGCAGTGCCGCTGTACATAAAACACAATCAAGTAACGAATGCTACACTTTCCGCACATGGCTCATACGCATAGGGCTTAATGGGGACGAGTTTAAAGTGCCGAGAAAATATCTTCTTGAAAACCTTGAGGGCGCAAAAGATTGGAAAGATAAGGCGGCAGCTATGGAGCGACGGCGGATAAGAGAACAGCAGGCACAGCAAATCGCCCAACGTCTAAACGATATGAGAGCCGCCTCGCCTGAGCCTGAGACAATAACAATAAGCAGTATCATCCATTCTCCAGATCGTGAGGTCAGAAATGATAATTCTTTTACCCTAAGAGAAAGGATAGTTATGCTGCTTGAAAACGTCCGTGATGATGAAAGTGTTACTCCAGACGAGCGAAATAACATATTCTCTGTCCTTGGTATCAGTCACAATGGACAGGAAAACTCTATTGAAGATCTGCTTTCCACACGGCAGACACAACAAGCAAGAGAAGCAGAAAACACTGTTTCACAGCCTGCAAGACGAAGAAACACTCCAAACAGAAGCAGATAAAATGTCCTACCACACGTGGTAGGGTCAAGGAGGGATAATATGATTACTGATGAAGAATATGACGAGCTGATGAAGCTTTTCTTTTCCCCTGATAATACACCAAAAGAACAGCCGAAAAAGAACGAGGAGTATAAGATATATGTAGCATACGGAAGCAATATCAATACTGAACAGATGATGTTTCGCTGTCCCGACGCTGAGATATATGCAACAGGCATGGTGCAGGACTATGAGCTGTCATTCAATAAGGTGGCAACGCTCAAAAAAAAGAAAGGTGAAGAAGCCCCTGCCCTGCTCTGGAAGCTTTATTCTTCGGATGAAAGATCACTTGATAAGTTTGAGGGCTATCCTCACAAATACAAGAAAATAGCTGTTGATGTGAAATGCCAGGACAAAATCGTTTCTGGCATGGCATATGTCATGGTCAATTCAAAGGACTACAACACGCCAACAGAGGAATATTATCAGCGAATAGAAAACGGATATATAGAAAATGGCTTACCATTGGAATATCTCGAACAGGCATATGAAAAAGCAGAGGAAATGGTCTGTGAGCGTATAGAACGTGACAACAGCAGTATCTCACTGTTTAATCGTGAATACCTTGACAGCATAAGCAACAATGATGATATAGCAGTAAATGCTTTCAGAATGGGCGCTATGTATCAGCAATATTTCAACGATAATGACCTTGAAGCGTTTGAAATAATGGATATGGTCAAGGAATACAAAACGGCTGACCGCTTTGAGCAGGCACTGAAAGAAATTGAGTTAAGAGAACAGATCGGCAACCTTTATTGTGCCTATGGAAGTAACATGGATCTCGAACAGATGAGATACAGATGTCCTAATTCAAAGGTAATATCAACAAGCTACATTGAGGACTACAGGCTCCAATTTAATCAGCACGCAACTATAGTTAAGGACAAAGGCACAAAGGTCCCCGTTGTTTTGTGGGAGATCGCTCCTCAGGATTGGAGAAACCTCGACAGATATGAGGGATATCCGTCATACTACCGAAAAGAGCTTGTTAATGTAAAGGTCGGCGGTGTAGAGCGAGCCTCATTGGTCTACATAATGAATAAGCCTGATTTCGCTATATCTCCACCAACGCAAGCATATCTCGATGGGATAAAACGAGGCTGTAAACAGCATGGAATCGATACAGGTTATCTTGATAACGCATATGCAGACTCAATACAAAAAGCCAGGCAGTTTCAGACAAGATGTAAACGACCTTCTAAAAGCAGGTGATGATAATGAGAATTGAGAACGCTCCGTATGTAAAAGCCGTTATGGGTGGCAATGAATATGCTATACAAAACAGTCCGAAGAATGTTGCGGCTGCTATTTACAAAGCAAATGTCACACAACAGAATATAAGTATTCTGACTCCAGATAATGTTACGATAGTATCTACCTTCGGACCGTTTCTTGATCGCTGCACAGATCTTGACTACACAAATAAAAAGCTTATACCAGAATTGACGGCAATGCAGACGCTTCAGCAGCCAGTGCCGCAGGTGAAGCTCTACCTCAATAATGGCATAAACAAAGATAAAGGAATGAACAGATAGGAGGGATAAACCGTGTATAAAAATGAAAAGGCGTCATCACCGCCAGTAAACAACAAGGTCGTTGACTTTTGCTGCGGAAAGATAATAATGCTGTTGTCAGATCACCCAAGTAAGCTTTTTTACCAGGACTCAGACAGCAGCATTTATATTTTAGGCGAACATCTTCCTGACGCAGAGCCTAAACCTGTATCAGTTCTTTCCGAAGAAGAACAGGCGATGATATACAGACATTATGAGCAGCAAAGGAGGAACAGCCTATGAATGTATTCAAACCGGGCACACGATTATCTGATGAACAGATACAAGCCGCCAGAGATATGTCTACCTGTGAGGTCATTTCCGCCATAACCGGCTTTAGCTTTGAAAGAGCAGGCAGCGAGTGGAAGTGCAAGGAGCACAACTCACTAAGAGTTTTTAAGGACGGCAAAGGCTGGATATGGTACAGTCAGAATATAAGCGGGGCGACAAGCATTGATTTCTTGATGAAAAGCGAAGGCTATTCGTGGCAGCAGGCAGTAACAACACTTACCAACGGTCAGTACACGCCGAGCAGCTATTCCTATCACAAGGACGAACAGCCCGAAAAGCCCAAACAGCTAAATCTGCCTGAAAGAACGCCCGGCAAGTATTCAAGAGTGTATGCCTATCTTATGAAACAGCGCTGCATAGACGTTGAGGTCATCAACTACTGTGTAAAAAATGAGATACTGTATGAGGACAAGCGTGGCAACTGCGTCTTTGTCGGCAAAGATGATACAGGAAAGCCAAAATATGCAATGCTCAGAGGTACATATACGCCAGACAAGGGACAAGCTTTCAAAGGTGAGGCTAGCGGGTCAAATAAGATGTATGGCTTCAGAATGGACGGGACGTGCGAAACACATCTCTATGTCTTTGAAGCCCCTATCGACGCTCTCAGCCACGCAACACTCAACATACAGAGGTCTAAAGATATGGGAATAGCTGACTGGAAGAACAGCTGGAAGCGCCATACGCGCCTCGCACTTGGCGGAACAGCGGACGTTGCTCTCGGCACTTATCTTGCCACGCACCCAAAAGTCAATGAGATCTCGTTTTGCCTTGACCGTGACGAAGCAGGGCGAACAGCCTCAGCCAAGTATCTTGAGAAATATTTCGTACAAGGGTACAAGGTCAATATCTATGCAGTGCCTGAAAACTGCGGAAAGGACTACAACGAATATCTGTGCAAAGTCACAGAACACAGGAAGAATGTAAGCCGTCAGATGTCGGCTTCATATAATAAGCAGCATAAAACACGCTGAAAAGAAAAGGAGTTATCTTATGAAAGTAAAAAAGATCACTAAAAACATCTCGGCAGCTATAACAACTGCGATCCTTGCGGCATTTTGCTCTGTAAATGCCTTTGCAGCCGACAATGACGGCTGGACAAACTTTTTCACATTTGGTGATAAGTTTGCAACAAACCTGCAGAAAGGTTTGGTAACAGTTGCAACTATTGCGGTGGTCATACTCGCTATCATGGTCATCTCAGGCGGACGTAACTGGGTGGACAAGCTCAAGTCAATAGGCGGTGGAATACTTGTCGGTATCGCTATTGGCTGCTATGGCGTAGGTATAGTTGCAGGAATGTTTGCATAACACGAACAGGACACCAATTCGGTGTTCTGCAATGCTATACCACGAATATGTCATTGCAGAATACCGAAAAGAAAGGAGATAATCATGGAGATAAAAACCTCAAAAAAGCACAAGCTTTTGTTTTCAGCATTTACAGTATTTTTGTTTTCGGTTTTCATACCGATAGCCGTCTGTGCTGTAGATGTGGACTACGAAAACCTGCCCCTTGATGTTGTCAAGCATATAAGCAAGGCGACCTACTGGAAAGATATTTTTAGAAGTCTTGGGTTTGCCATACTTAGTTGTATAGCAAAGCTTATAGACTGGTGCGAACAGGCATTCAATCAGGTGCTTCACTTTAATGTGATGCACCTCTTTAATCAGATAACAGGAATGTCAGATACAAACAAGCTCGTATCCGTAATATTCACCATATTCCTGCTTATCGGAGCGGCTGGAGTAATGTTTATGCCCGAAAAAATAAGGGTAAACGATTTTCTTAAAAGCATAATTCTTTCAGCGGCACTTATAGTTGCACTTCCAGCCCTGCTTTCAGAGCTTACGAGCATGAAAAGAGCGGGACTTGCTGATATAAACAATATCGAATATAGCGAAGCACAAGGCGACTCAGATTTCACATACACTCTTGGTGATATACTTCTTCAGGAAAATATTATTGATATGACTAAAAGTGCGATCAATAATAAGCTGAGTTATTACAGTGAAACTGATCCATTGCCGAACAGCGTCTATGATCTGAATATTAATCAGCATGGCGGCTCTGGCTGGGACAAAGAGGTAGTTGATATATCCGCAGAGGAGTCATCACAAAGACGATATGAAGATTTGACCTATGATGATATGGCGGAACTCATGGACGTTGGTTATGAATACAGATTTTTTAATCAGGTCATGGATCGTATGTCCCTTAATGAGGAGCTTGACGGTGGAGTTGTGTTCACCTATCAGGCTGTCACTGGTGTAAGCTCAAGCGGACAGCCTATTTATGAGGAAAGGACAACTACCATTGCGTCATATAGAACGAGCATACTTTGGAACATGGCTTATCAGGCAGATGTCAGAGAGGCAGGACTTACCGAAAGCGTGCGGTCAGCACGTGACATTGAGTCAGCATTCAATCTTCTCAGAGATAACATTATTCGAGAACGAAACAGAGTATATAATCAAAGACTAAGCCGTTCAAATCAAAGCAATGTAGACGCATCTTATCAGTTTGAAGATATAATGACCCAGCGGGAATATGACGATCTTGACACAACAGACAAGATAATCCAGTCGCTGACAGTAGGAGAAGGTGCCGAGCATATCTACAGATATAACTACGATTTCTGGTTTTCACTGATATTTCTTTTAACAGTTGCAGTTGCCATTATCTTTGCAACTTTCAAGCTTGGAACAATGTTATTTGATATTATCATAACTCAGCTTCTTGCAGGTGCTATCGCCGCAACAGGCGTTACTAATTCAGGCAGAACAAAAATGGTGGTGCAAAATCTTGTATCGTCATATGTTATCTTCATCCTGGTCGCCTTTATGCTTAAGGTGTACATAAAATCCATACTTATTATTCATAACATGAGCAGTCTTAATTACATAACACAGCTTATCCTTATAGCTTGTTTTGCAAAAGGCGTTATAACTTGTCCTGATTTCATCACAAGAGTTCTGGGTATTGACGCAGGAAATAAAAACAGTATGGGAACATTGTACGCAATGTCATCGGTCGCAAGAGGAGCAATGATGGGCGGTTCCGCTGTAGGTGGAGTTGCAGGAGGTGCTGCCGGTGCGGCAGCAGGAGCAGCTTCGGGCTTTGCTACAGGTGCATATTCGTCTATAAAAGATGCTCAAAGCGGAGGTCATGGAAAAGCCTACACAGCTTTTGCTGCTGTTGGAGGAGCATTAAAAGGAGGCGTTACAGGAACAGCAAACGGATATAAGGCAGGCGGCGCATTAAATGGAGCAAAAGCGGCAGCTGTTTACCCTAAAGCAGCCGACAGGGCTGGAAGTCAGTCAAACAGCAATAATCAGAATAGCAGTGCAGGAAGCACAAGCCCGAACAGCAGTAATTCAAGCTCAGCAACTGCAAATATCAATACAGAAAGCCAAACAGCTTCCGCACCTGAGCAAAGCACTTCTGAAGAACAAAAAACTGCTTCTTCAAATTTGCCAAGCAGTAATGCAGAGTCAGATACACCAACAAGCAATGCCAATACGAACACGGCAGAAGCTCCAAAGGGTCATGCTTTTGATATGGCAAAACCTAACGATAGAAAGGAAAAATAAAATATGGGAACAGTACCTAAGTCAACCAAAGCCGATATAAAATTCTTTTTCGGGCTGTCACTACAGCGCATAGGAATAGCGATAATGGTCGGTTTTGTTTCATTCTCAATATGTCAGGAAACGATCAGCAACGCATGGTTACAGATCATAATGTCACTCATATTCGTTGCAATATCACTTGTTTTGTCTGGAAGATCTCCGTCAAACCCTAGGATCACCTTTGCAAAAGGTCTTATACTTTTTGTATTAAACTTCTTTGAGCCTAAAAAATTATACGGAACTGAAACAGAAGAATACCGCACATACAAGGAAAGAGAGGCTGAACGAAATGCCAAAAAGCAAAAATAAAATAAGCTATTCACAATGCCTTGACTATCTTGCTGATATAAAGGAATACTGTGGCAATGGCATTATAAAGCTTTCCTACCGAAACAAAAAGACAGAGCTTGCCTGCGTTATGCAGATATCAGGCATAGACATTTTTCATTATTCTACAGATGATATCTATGCCGTCTGCAACAACTTTGCAAAAGCTACAAATGCTCTGTCGTTGCCGCACAAATATATATTCTCAGATAAACACCCAGACCTTACGCCTCAGCTTGATTATCTTGAATATAAAAAGAACAGAACAACTGGTTTTCCAAAGGTCTTTATAGAAAAACAGATCCAGACTTTAAAGAACGCAGCCGAACAGCAGCGTGACAGATTAGCATATCTCATAGTATATGCCAAGGAAAATCAAGAAGAAATGCTTGCGAAAGCCTGCCAGAAGTACATATCACATATGACAGATACATCTGTTAAAATATGCTCAAAGCCTGAGATACTCTACCTTTTCCGCAAGCACCTTTGCTGCTCTGACACACCGTCTTGCAGTGTAAAGTCCATTCATCCACTTGAATATATCAGACACCAAGGATATGCTCAAATCGACAACAACTATGTCACAACGCTTATTGTAAATGACTACCCTGCTACTATAAAAAATCTTGAGATCGCAAGTCTTATACAGCGTCTTGAGGGCATAACAGTAATGCTTGACGTTGATTACAAGAACAAAACGCTGGTACTTAAAGAGCTTAACAACAGTATGAAAGAACTAAAAGGACGATTTACAATAAACAGAACAGATAGTGAAGATCTTGATACACAGACAGAGCTTAATAAGCTTACAGCGATCCGTGAGGCTATAGTAAATGATAACGAACAGATGATGTATATAACAATGCGTATCATTTTGTCTGAGCCTACCCTTGAAAAGCTCAACGACAAATGTACGAACATCTCAAAAATGCTTGAGGACGAGGGTATATCCTGCTTTATCCCATATAACGAAATGGCAGACGAATACATTGATCTTATAAGGCACGACAACATTGCGAACACGCCTTTTCCGCTTCATGATACATATAAAATGCAGTATCCTTTCTACTATCAGCAGCATCTTGATGACAGATCTTTTATTTTCGGAAAGACGGTAACAGGCGGTCTTGTAAGCATAGATTTCTTTGCACGTGACTCATACAGACAATCATACGATATGATGTTCATAGGAGTAAAAGGCTCTGGTAAATCAGCTACTCTAAAGTCATTAGCCCGTGATTATGTTTCCCTGGGCAACAAGATAATGATACTTGACATTGAGTCTGAGTATCGCACACTCGCAGAAATGTTCGGTGGACAGGTGATAAGGCTCAACAAAAATTCAACGCTGAATGTACTTCAACTGAGAAAAACAATAGACTCATCACGAGAAGATGACGCAAGCAACGAAACAAATTATGCTTCAGAGCTTTCACGAATAATCACATTTTTCTATCAGTATGCACCCTCTCTTGGCGAAATGGAAGCCGAGGAGCTTAAAGATGTTATACAAGAAACGTTCGCCAAAAAGGGCATAACACAAAGCACTGATGTATCTACTCTTTTGCCGGAGGACTTCCCTATTTTCTCTGATCTCCTTGCAACTATACGCAGCAAGCTATACAATAGTGATCGCTCATACAAGGCGCTCACGCCAAGAAAGATAGATATTTATGAAACACTTGAAGTCATAGTAAAGCAGCTTGCAGAGGGCATTTACTCATCAATGTTTAACGGATATTCTAACGTGAATATCGAAAACTCAAATGTTATAGTCTTTGACGTAAAGGCTCTTTCGGAAATGGACGAGCGTATCTATAATGCTCAGCTTTTCAATATTCTAACCCTTATGTGGTCTGAGACTTGTAAGAATGTTGAATACAATAACAATATAACCAATCCATATGACAGACGTTATGTTGTATCTCTTATAGACGAGGCTCACAGATTTATCAATGCCAAAAATCCGCAGGTCACAGACTTTATTGATAAGCTTGTCCGCCGAACAAGAAAATATGACGCTTCTCTATGGTTTGCTTCACAGTCTATAAGCGACTACAATCCCACAGGAAACTCTGAGGGAGCAGAGAAAATCAGAGTCATATTCCAGCTCGTACAATACAAATTCATATTTAAACAATCAGCAAATACTGCAGCTTCTCTGCACGAATTTTTCCCTCAGTTTACAGTATCAGAGCTTAATTCAACGGCTGAATTTGAGCCTGGTGAGCTGCTCTTGTCGCTTGGATCAGGACGAAACAAGCTTCACTGCAAACGTTATGTTGATGACGCAACCATGCTTTATATAGGAAACTCACGTGACAGCGAGGAGATAGTACACAGGATCTTTGAAGAACTTTATCACGAATATTCTGACGAAGAATACGGTGAGCTTATAATGCAGCAAAGAGAATACTTCCATAAAGCATTCACAAATGAAGTTTTCGATATGCTTGGGTATAAACCTACAGACAGCGACACGCTATATCAGATAGTATTTATGGCTGTTGACAGGCTCATTAAAGAATACATAGGCAAACGAAAAGGAGCGTGGTAAATTTGACAAATGCTAAGAGTTCAAATATCATATACGGTATCTTTATAGTATTTACCATGCTTGTTATTGGCATTATTCTTGCGTTCAAGGGCACAAAGGAACGTGAAAGCAGCTCTGTTGACTATGATAATTCTCTTTCGGTGGGTGGCTATGCGGTAAAGATAAACAACTGCATTTACTTTACAGACACCAATGAGATAGTATTCACATTCAAATATAAGGCTATGGTCGGCTCTCCCACAAACAGTATTCCTGAGATATACTCGATAACTTATTCGCTTAAAGACGAACTTAACAGCAAGCTTACATACAAGACACAGGACAATTCAGACGAAGAACAGCTTGTTACCTGCACCGATTTTGACAAGGATCTTTATTATATCAAGGTCAATTTTATATCAAAAGAGCCTGATTATTACGATCAAGATACCTATGATGACTTTGGTGATGTAGTCAAAGGTGCTTTTCATGAGGGAAAAAAGTATGACAGCTATGTGCAGATAGATGTACAAGATATGCTCAAAATGACTAAAAATGAGTATAAAACATATACAACTCAAGCACCTGTAACTGCCACTGAAGAAAGCTCTGCGGCTGATAAGGTCATAGATCCAAGTGGCACGTTTGTTATTACAACAACTACTACTCCAATGACAACAGAGAGTTCTGAGCCTGCAACCACGACAAGCACAGCGTCTAAAAATTCACATGAAAGCACTTCCCAAAAGAAAACCAATGTGGCTGTAAAGAGTAATCAAGATCATGATGAACAGCAGATCGACGAGCCATATGTATACACAACAGAGCCTAGGCGGTATGAAGATAATGACCACTATACCGAGCCACAGCAAACTCAAAGACAGACTGAGAGACAAACTCAAAGGCAAACAACAGCTACAACAACTACCGCTTATGTACCCCCTGAGATAAAGGGGCTAAGACTTGAAAGCAGCTATAGCAACAATGATGTTAGGCTTAATGCAAGCGAAAGCACAACGCTTACGGCGGTCATTTCGCCTTCAAATGCTGTGGGAAATATCATTTGGGAATCCAACCGAACAGATATTGCAGAGGTAGACAGCAGCGGCAGAGTTACCGCAAAAGCAAAAGGAAAAGCAATAATAACGGCAAGAGCTGAGGATAACAGAGCAGTATCCGCAAGCTGTATGATAACTGTAGAATAGAGGTAAATATTATGAATGAAGAATTACTTTTTGAATATCCATTGAAAGCAGACCGCAAAAGATTTGAGTCTGAAATACTGTCATCCGCTCCTGAAAACTTTAAGGCACAAAGAGCAAGAGCCTTTGTAATGCTCATAATCGGCTATGTTCTTATTCCTCTTTCGGATATTATACCTTGGGAAACGCCTGCAAAGGTAGTCCCTATAATAGGAATTGTGCTTGTTATAATTGCCATTTTAACTATGAAATCATTGATAGGTGCAAGAAGAACAGGCGTTGAAATAGACGCATATGAAACATATATGCAGATAACTTGTATTGATAATATTAATTCCTATCCACGCAGAACGGTGAAAGTATATTATGACAACATTGTGCTTTGCAATATTTCAAACGGCTGTGGAAGTGCTATGATGATCTATCAGCCACAGAACAGCGAAGAGATCTGCATTGACAGGAATGGCGAAAAAGCATTTGATAATGTTCTCAGCGGTCAGCTAACTTTTGATATAAACCCATATTCATATGAGCAATATTTCTTTTTATACGTCGCACCGAAACTTTTCAAAACAAGCACAAAGGGTTGGAAAACAGTAAAGAAATTCGGCACAGAATATGAATATGCCGCAAAATATTTACAATAAAAATGGAGGTAAAAAACAATGGCTTTCACCAACAAAAACAACAAGATCACAGTAAAAGGCTTTCTTTCAAGCAACATTACAGAAGTACCAAATTCAAGCTATGCGCTTACATTTATGATAAAAGTACCACGTCCTGCTCAGCAGGATAGGCGTATTATTTATGATGAATTTATGGTTTATGTATGTGACAATAAGAATGCAACTAACGCAAGAGCAAATCTTACAACAGGCGTATCAGTAAAAGTAACAGGCGAATTAAGAATATGGCATGACGGCTCTTACCGAATTTGCGCCAATGATATTCAGCCTATATGGTAGGTAAAAGTCAATGGAAATGAAGATAAGAATAACCGACGAACAGCTTGTCAAACAAATGGATGAGGTCATAAAAGAGGAGGGATTTACTTCACGTAATCAGTTTATAACCTATGTTATTTCAATGTATCTCACCTCAGAAAACAAGTTTTTCCTTCGAGCTTTTTCGCCTGTTATGCGTGAAATATGCAAAGAAAGCATTGACGAACAGAAGAAAAACACAGAGCATTTACTACAGAAAAATGAGATCATAATGCAGGATATGCTCAGAACAATGAATGATATACGTGCGGTATTCTACTCTGAAATCACCGAAAAAGAAACCAAAGAGAATGATAAAAAAAATAGAATTTAAGGTACTTTTCTTTTGTTTTTCGGAAAGAAAGTGAAAAAGCGCCGTATGGCATGATACAGAAACGTTATGGCATTGTACAGAAAATGTATGGTAATGTACGGAATTATTATGGCATAATACAGAAAACGTATGGCATTGTACAGAATTATTATGGCATAATACAGAAAACGTATGGCATTGTACAGAAATCACGTTGAAAACACCCCACTTTTAGGACGGATAAAGCTCGGTACTACCGAGCTTTCCAACGGTTGCTGGGGCATACCTTTATGCTCTTGTGTCTTTCACTGGGTCTTGGAGTGGTCTTAGCACCAAAATTGCACAAATATGGAAACAAGAAAGAGGGTAAAAAGAATGAAGAAAACAATAGCTATCACCGAGGAGTGCAACCAGCTTTTGAAAGAGCTAGCTGAGAAAAATGATACCACAGAGTCGAAGATAGTCAAGTGGGCGATCGAGGAGTACGCTGCACGGAACAAGCCCGAACATCCAGATGAGATCGTGGAGATCAGGCGTAGGATCGTCAAGATACAGGAACAGAATTTTCACCTGCTGAATATGCTCAACTCATTCATTGAGAAAATGCAGTTCACAGATGACGAGGGTTACTTCTCAGCAGAAGATCTCCCCTGCCGCTGGATGGAGGAGAGCAAGAACGAATATCATCAGAAGCAGTTGAAGAACAGACTTGAAGCGATCAATAAGAAATAGGGAGATGTCTTATGTCAACACCTGCAGTAGTATTCTCACTGGGTTTCACCTATGATTGGGCAATAGGCGGCTACGACTTTCTGGAATACATGGATCGTCCAGAAGCCTTTGATAAGACCCGTCACCTCAATGACGAATACAAGGACTTCATCGACTATATGTCAAACTCAGAAAAATCAGACGGACTATTCAATGCACAGTCTGACCTGCTAACTGAAAGTGACAAAGAAAAATACCGTCAGCTCGAAACAGTGAGCCGTGACGCAGGCTGCCCTAAGTATTACGGTGTTGTATCCTTTGATAACAACTTTCTCATAGAGAACGGGTTAATGACGAGCGACGGCAAGCTTGATGTCCATGGGATAAAGGAGTTAGGTCGTGAGGGTATCAACGCCATGATATCAACGTCCAATAAGCTCGACAATGACAACGTGTATTGGACAGGAGCGATACATACCAATACTGATAACATTCACATACATTTCTCCATATGCGAATATGAGCGGCGTGAGGACCGCTGTAAGGTATATCGTGACAAGGATTGTATCGAGGTCAAAGCATTCGATAAGCTCAAGTCAAAGATCGTGAACAGAGTCCTTGGCAGTGATTATTCCAGACAACTCACTGAGCTTGAAAGGGAGTCTATCAAACCAGCTCTATCATCAGGATACGGTGGTTGTGCTGAACAGCTTATCAGACTTGCCGACAAGCTGCCCTCCGAGGGTGGCTGGCAATACGGCAGACCAAAGATGAGAGCATATCGTGACGATATAGACAAAACAGTTGACGCAGTTATAGCGTCAGACCAAAAGCTTAGCGGTCTATGGAAGCAGTATAACGAAATGCTGGACAGCAGAACAGAATATCTCCGAAAAATCTATGGCGAAGGCGAGCGTCATTTGTACGCTACATTCAAGCCGAACAGACTTGAAGATTTTCATAAGGAGCTTGGCAACCAGCTTCTCGATGATCTTGCACCCCTTGCCGAACAGCTCCGTGCTTCTGCCCTGCCGCAGGCTCATCCTTCCGAAAATGAAAACGCCGAACAGTTTCTGCCACCACAGTACGATGAAGATACAGGCATCATAATGGATATGCCAGAATATTCGCAGCCAAACAGCTTTGACGAGGAATATTACAATTCGCTGTATGCCTCTATGGACGCTCATCCTTCCGAAAATGAAAACGCCGAACAGTTTCTGCCACCACAGTACGATGAAGATACAGGCATCATAATGGATATGCCAGAATATTCGCAGCCAAACAGCCTTGACGAGGAATATTACAATTCACTGTATGCCTCTATGGACGCTCATCCTTCCGAAAATGAAATGTGGTTTGACGAGCCTCCTATTCCTGAAGCTGACCTGTATCCATATCCGCAGGAATTTCATCTTTCCGAAAAAGAAACGAAATCACAGCTCAGAATTGAATGGTCAGACAGATACAAGCAGGCGCTTGATCTCATGTACGGCTCTCGAACAGCCGACGGCAAGGAGTTACCAAAAGACCTGCCTGCAGCGCTTGAATTACTTGCCCAGGAAAGCGATAGTGGAAACGTTCTTGCAACTTATGACCTCGGCAAACTCTATCACATAATGTCAGATGAAAATTACGATCTCTCCCCACTCAGCGAACAGAACTACATTGAGGCGCTTGATGGTTTTGAGAAGCTATCGAACAAACAGCTTCCAAGCTGGCAGCATTCCTACTTATGCTACAGGGTCGGTAAGATGTATGACAGAGGACTTGGTACGGTGCAGGACTATAAAGCCGCAAGAGAATACTATGAAAAAGCAGGTGAGAACAGATTTGCATACTTCTCCCTGGGCAATATGTATAAGTTTGGCTCTGGCGTGGAAGTCGATATGACCATGGCAGTCAGCTATTATGAGAAAGCTCTTGCTTGCAAAGGTGATATGCCTTTTGCAAGCTTCAATATCGGACAAGCATATGAGCTTGGACAGGGTGTTAAAGCTGATGAACAGAAGGCGGCAAAGTATTACGCTCAGGCACTCGCTGGATTTACTGCGATATACGAGAAAAGTCACGAGGACAGCATAAGCTATCGACTAGGCACTATGTATCTAAAGGGAAAAGGAACAGACGTTGACCTGAAAAAAGCGGAAAAATACCTACTGGAGTCTGCTGACAATGGAAACAATCAGGCTCAGTACCAGCTCGGTAAGCTGCGTCTTGCTCAGGATCGCATAGATGAAGCAGAACAGCTTTTTATCAAGTCTGCAGAGAAAGGTAACGTCTATTCAGCTTTTTCTCTCGGACGGATATACATGACCGAAGAAAAGCGGGATGACAGCAAAGCCGAACAGTTCCTGAAACAATACCTTGCTGGGTCTGATGATGAGCTTGGTATTGGCGAATATGCTCTCGGCAAGCTCTATATCTCTCAGGATCGAATTGACGAAGCAGAACAGCTTTTTATCAAGTCTGCAGAGAAAGGTAACGTCTATTCAGCTT
>ENA-UOJC01000066-UOJC01000066.1-human-gut-metagenome-genome-assembly--contig:-C104-NODE-66-length-172059-cov-20.845073_pt1 | contig 172059 bp, 158 predicted proteins | sample MGYA00242339_ERZ723886 | MGnify/ENA metagenome assembly ERZ723886 | reverse complement strand
TGGTCACAAGAAACAGTCTCTCATTGCGGGTCTGGAGATCCTGCAACAGACGCTTCGCCTCACCGCCGAAGGTGGCGAGATCGGACGGGATGATGTCCATATCATAGCCGGAGCGGACGGCTTTTTTCTGCTCCTCGATCTTCATCTTGTCGAGGTCGGTGATTTTCATTTTGATGCTCTTGATTGCCTTCGCCTGGTCAATCGTCCGGATATGAAAATTGACCGTAATGTTGCTGTCCATCTCAAGGAAGTCGGCAAGCATACGGTCATTGAGTTCCGGCGCGAGGATTTGCAGGAAGCTCACCGCGCCGATGGTTCTGCCCATCTTGAAGCACTTGCCTTCACGGAAGTCAAAGGAAGTGGGCGCGATGAAGTCCTTCGTGCTGAGTCCCGTCCGGGCTACCATGTCAAAGGAAAAGCGGAACGGCTCAAAGGAAGCCCATGTGATATGGTTATAATACCAAAAACCCTCACAGAGAAGATTACCTGCATGAAGAACACCACAGATGCACATTTTCGTAAACGGATGATTTTGTATGTAAAACAGCACGGTGTTCCGGCGTTTTCTCACAGCTTTTGTTCAACCATGCCATTCTTCGGCACCGCCCGCTTTAATCCGCCGCAGCTTTGTGTTCAACCGTCCTTTTACTTGAGTTTTAGATAAACCCAAATCGAAATTTTACACTTACGTCGGCGTAACCTTATTGTGATTACCGCAATTTCTTCCTCAGCGTGTGTTTCAATGCGGACCGCGTCGCTGCATTCGCAAGTGGTATGGATTGAAGCGTTTCCCCCTGTGTGATTTGCCCCCACTCTGTATCTTCCTTAATCAAAAACAGGGTTACTGCATTTTAGATGCAGCGACCCTGTTTTCGGAAAAAACTGTTATCGGTGAGCAGCGATACTCGACTGACAACGTATATAGACTATCACATATCGCGATGTTTGTCAAGAGTTTTCCGCTGAAAACTGCCGGGAGTGTTTTGCCGAACCGCTGCCCGGAGAATTGCAGACAATCCAAATATGACAGACTCGGCTCCCGGGCACAATTGCTTTCGCGCAAAAAGAGTGAATTCGACAATGGTTTTTGCGGAAGCTGCCTTAAGTTCGCATATAATAAAATAATGATGCTGTGCGCACAGTATTACAAATACTGACGGAACCGGAGCACTGCAGCGCAGATCAAGGCTGCCGCTGTGCCGGCGAACAAATATAATGCTTAACATAGGGAAAAACCAAGCAAAGATTCACCATCGCAAGCAGGCGAACAAGCATGGCGGAAACGGGCATATAACTGCATTTGCCTTTTTAAAGCCGCCTGACAGCAGCTTCCGTTTTATCATCCGCAGCTTAAGAATCTCTTCATGCTATTTTTTTCAGTAGATGTATATAAATATCGACAGAATTTTCGGCTCAGCACATAAGCCCGAGAACTCCGTCCGCGCGTCGGGCTTGAACCGATTCATTTTCCTGCACTTGTTTTGCCATTTATAAAGGGTGGATACAATGTTTTTTCGGTTGATTCCGGATCGGAGCATTAAATCGGCTCTGAATTTTTGTGAAAAAACTGTTGACAAAAGCCGTCTACAGTGGTAGACTAAAAAACAGTCTACAACAGTAGACAAAAATCGCGGAGGAGTCATTATGAAAGAAATTCCGAAAATACATGAAGGTGAATACCGTTTCTGCCTTATTCTATGGGAAAACGAACCGATATCCGCAGCGCAGCTTGCAAAGCTCTGCTTCGCGGAACTTGGATGGAAGCGAACAACGAGTTATACAGTGTTGAAGCGTCTTTGCGAGCGCGGTGTGCTGAAGAACGAGGACGGCGTTATAACTTCCATTATTTCGAAGGATGAAGCTCAGGCGTGTGAAATCGATGAGCTTGTTGAGAAGCGTTTTTCGGGTTCGCTGCCGGCATTTGTTGCAGCTTTCGCAAAGCGTCGAGATATGTCGGAAAGGGAGTTGGACGAGGTTCAACGTATGATTGACAGCATTCGGAACGGAGGCGGAAAATGAGCGTGGGTGAAGTCTGCATTTCGGTTATCGATATGAGCATATTGGCAAGCATGATAATTGTTATCGTGCTTGTGCTCAGGTTGTTGTTCAAAAGAGCACCGGGATGGATTCGGGTGCTGCTTTGGGGTATTGTTGCATTGCGGTTAATTATTCCGACGACGATAGAAAGTCCGCTGAGCCTTGTTCCGGACAACTATCCTATAGAAAATTTCAGAGAAAAACTCTATGCTGACACTATTGACAACACGGACGGGGGAGAGCCTCTCGTGATCCGCGGATCGGGTGGGTCGGAATCCGAACGGGAAGATGCTTCAAACGTGCCCTCCGATGCAGGAAAAACTGCCGAAAGCAGCGACACCGGTGAAGAAGCAAAAACGCCCGGTGCAGCGGGAACACAATCAAAGGAGAACGATTACGACACATCGCTGACAATTCCGCTCCTGCGAATTAATTTGCCCGATGATTACGAGATTGCATGTATTTGGCTTGCAGGTCTGATTGTCATGCTTGCATACATGGCAATAAGCCGCATCGGTTTGGGCAGGAAACTGCGTGAAGCCGTGCTGCTGCGTGATAATATTTATCAGAGCGACCGAGTTAATTCGGCGTTTGTGCTTGGATTTTTCAAGCCGCGTATATATGTTCCGTTCGGCATTGAAGAGCGTGAACTTGAAACCGTAATTGAACATGAGCGGGCGCATATACGCCGCCGTGATAATAAGTGGAAGCCGCTTGGCTTTGCTATCCTCGCGGTGCATTGGTTCAATCCTCTCGTTTGGCTGCCCTACGTGCTGTTTTGCCGCGATATTGAATTTGCCTGCGATGAAAAGGTTATAAAAAAGCTTGACAACGAACAGAGAGCGGACTATATGCAGGCATTGCTTTCGTGCAGCGTTAGTCGCAGTCGTTTCAATGCCTGTCCGCTTGCCTTTGGTGAAGTTGGTATTAAAGAACGCGTTAAGACCGTGATGAATTACCGAAAACCGTCGGTTTGGGTGATTCTTATTGCCGTGCTCGCCTGCGCAGCGCTTGCGGTGTGTTTTTTGACATGCAAAAAGACAGGTGCGGAATTTGAAATGAGGGGCGATAATATTGCGGATATTGATCCCGACTATATTGTTTCCGAAATTCGAAAAGCGGAAAAGCTGAATCCCGATGCGGAGATCTACACCCGACCCGGAGGATTTTCATTGGACATGGATTCCGATTTTGAACTTTGGGACAACCAAACAATCGTTTTTTACTTCAAACGGCAGGATGGAATGTATCGCGAACAATTGCGGTTTTTCGGCGATTCGGATATGTTCTTCCTTCCGGGAGAAAGCCGTGTTGCCGCGCCCGAAACGGTATATCTTCTTGAGGATTATCTCAACGCACTGAAATACATGCCGAAGGACGAGATTCGCCGCATGTGTCCGAATGCGGATTTATACCTGATTAATTTTGTGGGCTTCAGTGAGGCTGAAGAGCTGAATCGAGTTATAACCTACAGCAAGGACGGAGTCACCAATCTCGGCGAAAAGCTTATTCATATCGTTATAGGACCAATGCATGGTTCGGATGAGGACGGTTATTCCGGCACCGGGGACGAAATGATTCATCTTTTTTACGGCACGGAAAGCGCGGCGGATCAGCACGGAGCAGCGGCAGAGCTATGGTTTGATGCATCCGGCGGAAGTAACCGTGTTGAGAAAAGCTTTTCGCAATTCCCCAATGCCGTTTTCAGCTGCACGGATTCGGCAGTTGAAGTTAATAACGGCAAAACGACCGTGCTGTACGGCGGACTGCCGGTCAGGGATGCTTATATCTGCGATATAAACGGTGACGGAAGCCCGGATTTTTGCTCAACGATCAACATCGGCTCCGGAATTGTTGACAGCCGCGTTATTATCTGTGATTATGCAAACGGTAAGATTTATGTAATTGAGGATAGGGGTAATACCGATTACATGCTCCGAACGGATAATGCGGGTTTGCTGTGTTTGGACAGGTTCGATTATAACAGCGTAAACTTGATTTCATCTGAATACCTGACAATAAAGCCCGAATACCCCTGTCTGCCGCTCGGAGCGTTTAAAAACGGCTCATTCACTTGAGGCAACTGTTTAATCGTCCGAAGCTGCTTTTTCTGCCGCGTCGACGCATTTCGGTGCGGGGGGAGCATGACGGCGATGAACACGGCAACGAAAGAAAAATTATATATATCCACTTCTGCCGTTTCTGCTGTTGACAAGCGGCAGAAGTTCTGTTATAATCGTATCGTTGCGAACGAGGAGAGATGTCCGAGTGGTTTATGGAGCTGGTCTTGAAAACCAGTGATGCCGCAAGGCACCGGGGGTTCGAATCCCTCTCTCTCCGCCAGTTTTTTAACAGTATATTAAGTTGGAGAAGTACCCAAGTGGCTGTAAGGGGCTCCCCTGCTAAGGGAGTAGGCTCTGCGAAGGGGCGCGAGGGTTCAAATCCCTCCTTCTCCGCCAAAAGTCCACCGTAATTTTGATAGAATTACGGTAGATTTTTCTATGTTCGAAAACCGCTTGAAACGGTTTGAAACAAGTCCTTTAAGCTATTTCAGCACAGGCGTGATCCGCTGCGGAGAATTTCTGCACACTTCCCGTGACAACGGCGCAGTTCAGAAATTTGGATGGCAAGTGCAATCAATTATAGGGTATTAAAAGGGAACCCGTGCGATACAGCCATAATATCAAAACCGGAAATGTCAATATCCGTCCGGTCGGAAAACACCCAAAATGACAGACGAATGTTTTCAGATTTCCGGAGTCGGATGTTGGCGTAACAGGAGGCTTGCCTTGACGGCTTAAGGAAAAATGATACAACCGCCGGAACGACGGCAAGCGGAGCGCAGCGCATATTTTTGAGTTCTGCTCTTTCCATCGGCTGCAAAGCCGGATCATTTTTCCAAATGGCGGTCAAAGGTGCGGACGGTTTTTCTGCTCTTTTCTCTGATTCTATCTTTTTTGTGAGTTTGTCGAACGGACTTTAATGATAGAAGTTCAATATGACTTGTTTTTACAACAGTCGCTTGTTATTTTTTAGAAAGGTGCAGAGTGCAACCAATCAGTGGCGCCGAAATGAATATATTAAGTTATAAATGTGTACCTGTCTTGACAAACAGCAGCACAAGTAGTATAATCGTACTGCATATAGAGTATCGTATATGCACTCTTATAAAAACAACATTTCGTTGAGAAAGGAGAGCAATATGGGCATTGCTTCATTAGTACTTGGTATTGTAAGTTTGGTATGCGGCTGTTTTCTTCCGGGTTTACAATGGATTGGCTCGATCGCAGGTCTGATTGGCATCATTCTCGGTGCACTTGGCCGCAAGAACAGTGAGAAAAAAGGCATTGCAACCGCCGGATTGGTTTGTTCAATCATCGGTTTTGTGCTGTCTACAATTTTCTACGTAGCCTGCGTAGCCTGCGCATCGATCGGGTCAGGTCTTCTCAATGGTCTCAATTGATTCCGACAGCGAAATATTGGTGATATGTGCGGTCGGAGACTGTAATGTTGTCCGACCGCTTTGAATTTGAAATGTGTCCTTCAGTCAGCCTTTTCGGAAAAATAATCCCTATGTACGGTTTATGCATGGTGCTTGGAATTATTCTTTCCTGCTCTATTGCTTTTGCAAGAGCAAAAAAGTTTAAGCTTGATATCAACAATCTGATTGTGATCGCGGCAGCGGCTGTCGGGGGCGGATTGATCTGTGCGAAAATTCTATATATTGCAGTCACTTTTCGACTTTCTGACATACTGAGAATGATTGCGAACGGTTCTTTTGACTTTATTCTCCAAAGTGGATTGGTATACTACGGAGGTTTGATTGGCGGCATATTGACGGCTTTCCTCACCGTAAAACTGCTGAAGGAAGATGTTGACAAGGTCGTTCTGTCAATTGTTCCGTGCATACCGCTTGGCCACTCTTTCGGAAGATTGGGCTGTTTGTTTGCCGGTTGCTGCTACGGCAGCGAATACAATGGTTTTTTAGCTGTGTTATTGAATATTAACGGCACGGTTGTTTCGACTTTCCCGATCCAAGCCGTTGAAGCTGCATTGAATCTGTTCCTGTTTTTCGGATTAGTTTGTATTGCGTCAAGAATAAAAAAAGGTGTTTTGCTGTTGCCGATTTATCTTTATGCATATTCAGCAATCAGGTTCTGCTTGGAATTCTTCCGCGGCGATTCGGTGAGAGGGATGCTTTTCGGCTTATCAACATCTCAGTGGATATGTATTGTAATTGCGCTTGTCTGCACAATCTATCTTATAACCCAAAAAACAATAAAAAGGAAAAGAATTCAACATATCTGAACCTGCAATGTATTGTATATACTTGCGGCTGTTTGCCTTTTCCTGCCCTCTGTGTTTCTTGTTGCAGATTTAGCACTGAAAGCTTTTTCCGCTTGTCCGTTCCGTCGAACCCTTGATTTTCTTATTTAATCGTGATACAATTAGATATTAAAAGCATTAATTGGCACAATTCGTCACTGAAAGAGATACAACGTGCTTGATTTGACGAAGCGGATACTACGGAACGCATACACGCAAGCGCAGCGTCTGTGACGTTCAGGGTAAAACAGAGCAAAACAGATGCAGACATGTGCTTGCTCCGCAAAAAACTGTGAATAAGAGTTTCTTGCGCAACGCACGGTCATGCAGTGTATCCCTGAAAGAGTCGATTCAGTGAGTTTCACTGCGGGACAGGCTGTAAGGCGTGTCTTGAATAATATACCGATTTCAAACGACCGCCGGACATATTTTGGGCAAAGAAGCGGAGACATATCTCGACGCGCCATTGCACGCGGAAGGAAATATCAGCGGCAAAGAGAAAAAGGCAAAAATGCTGCCCATTTCCGTTTTGTTTAAGGCAAGAAAGTTGTAAAGGAAAAAGAATCACGGTCAATAAGTATCCGGCAAGCGGATTGCTTTACGCGGAATGTTTCTGCAGTCAGTGGTATAGTGATTTACAACAAAGACGAAACACCGCGAGTACGAAATGAATATGGGAGGAATTACAATGAGACTGGACGGATATGGCTTATTTGTTAAAGATATGGCGAAAATGATTCGTTTTTATCGGGATGTATTAGAATTTGAAATCAAAGAAGACGAAAACACCGACAATATCTATTTATTGAAAGACGGAACTCTCTTTTTGCTTTATGGGAGAAGCGATTTTGAAAGACTCACAAGCAAAAAATATGAGTATCTTAAGGGAGTAAATGCACACTCCGAAATGGCGCTGTATGTTGACACATATGAAGAGGTTGACTTGCAGTATAAAAAAGCTATTGCTCACGGTGCAGCTTCTTTGTTGGAGCCGACCACCGAGCCTTGGGGGCAAAGAACCTGTTTTATTGCCGATCCGGAAGGGAACATCATTGAGATTGGTTCTTGGAATAAGCCATATGAAGAAAAGGATCTATGAGAATAAATTTAAGGAGATACGATAGGAAGAAAGTAGTTTTTGGTTCAATGATGTTTCTGAGCGGAGCACTCGCCGTTGCAATTATTCTTGCAGGAACTATGGCTGACGGATGGAATGTCAATGGGCGGTTGTCAGCAATTTGAAATGTCGCTCGGTACGGGCTGCTGCCTGCAATTGTTGTTTTTCCGTTATTGCAGCTGTTGGATTGCTTTTTGCGTTGTGGGGAGTTTTTGAAGAGAAAATAACAAATTCAGGTTTGATGCGGAGTGAAATTGCCGGAAACAATGCACCGCCTTCAAATCGAGAGCTGTTTTTCCTCTCTGAAGCAAAAATTCATTCGCAAAAAGGCTTTGCCGGAATTATATTTTGATGTGAGTCCACCGTAGTTCAAATTGAATCACGGTGGACTTTTTCTGTATCCGAAATCGACTTGCAACAAGACATTTGAACGACTTGATGAATAAGCAAACGGCGCAGCTGCAAGGACAATCATACCCGCAACGGTGTCGTTCTTTCTTAAAAAGGCAGCATGGGCGCTTTGAACATCATTTTCACTGCTCAGTTGTTATACAACGGCACTTTCTTTTCCTGTTTCAGCACTTTTCATCTTGACAACCGCGTTAAAAACGGATAAAATAAATGAAGTTATTGATAAATAAGTTTTTTGTTGAGGTGAGACTATGCCTGCGAAAAAGCAAGTTACCGGGGAAATGATTTTATCTGCTGCGCTGAAGCTGCTGCGGGAGAAGGGTTATGAAGCTGTGAACATTAAACAGCTTTCCGATGCACTGGGGTGTTCAACTCAGCCCATTTACCTGTCCTTTTCAGGGATGGAGGAATTGCGAAAGAAACTGACACCGGCGGCGGCGGCAGAATTCGAGCGTTACATGAGGGCAGGCGGTGAGGACGGCTCTGTATGCCTGTATGATATGCGCTATATACGGTTTGCAAAGGAGGAACCCTGTCTGTTCCGCTTCCTGTTCATGCGGCCCAATGCTTTTGCGGAAATCAAGCAGGCTCTGCTTCCGCTGATCGAACATTCCGTTGAAAAGCTTATGAACACCTATCGCATCAGTCACGCAGAAGCGGATATTCTGCACGATCAGCTCTGGATGCATGCCCACGGCATCGCCGCCATGATCGTAACAAATTTCTGTAACTGGAATATGGAAAAAGTCGAGCGTATGCTTGCAGACTGCAAGTGCAGTTTCACACAAAATTATGAAACAGGATATGTTTTCAAATAAAGATCTCAGAAATCTGATCATTCCGCTTTTTATCGAGTAGTTCCTTTTGATGTTCGTTGGAATCGCGGACACCTTTGCCGTCAGCTTTTCCGGTGATGCCGACGTTTCCGGCGTGTCGTTGGTCACGTCCTTCAATACGGTACTGATTTTCTTTTTCACGGCATTGTCCTCCGGCGGGGCGGTTATCATAAGTCAGTACATCGGCGGCAAAAATAAAAAAGCAGCATCCCGTTCGGCGGGGCAGCTGCTGATGATCTCCACGGTCATTTCAATGATCATAGCGGCATTGATTCTTGTGTTCCGCACTCAGCTTTTGCGACTGTTGTTCGGCAAGATCGAAGCGGATGTTATGGCGGCATGTGAATCTTATCTGTGGATTACCACTCTGTCCCTGCCGTTCCTTGCCATTTATGATGCAGGGGCGGCTTTGTGCCGCAGCATAGGGAAAACCAATGTGACTATGAACGTCTCCGTCATCGCCAACGTAATCAATGTTATCCGGCAACTGCATCGGCGTTTTCGTGCTGAAAACGGGAGCAGCGGGCGTTGCATGGCCGTCACTGATATCACGTGTGTTTTCCGCTGCCGTAATCACATTCTTCTGCTTCCGAAAGAAAAACTCGGTGCGGTATCAAATGCGGGATGTTTTTGCATGGGACGGCAGTTTGCTGAGGAAGGTCATGGGCATTGCGCTGCCCAACGGCGTTGAAAACGGCGTGCATCAACTGGTCAAAGTGGCACTTTCAAGCATGGTTGCCCTGTTCGGAACCTATCAAATTGCCGCCAACGGGTTAGCGCAGAGCATCTGGTCGTTGGCCTCCGTTATGGGGCTTGCAATGGCGCCTGTCTACACCACCGTCATCGGGCAATGCATGGGTGCCGCGGACATTGACGCCGCAAATTTTTATTTCAAAAAGCTTAATAAAATCACGCTGCTTCTGTCCGTCCTTTGGAATGCCCTGGTTTTTGCCGTCACACCGCTGATCGTGCGCTGTTCGGCTATTTCACCGGAAGCAAAGGAGTTGGTAATATGGCTTGTGCTCATCAACAATATTTTTAACGGCCTTGCCTACCCCTTTGCGGGTTCTCTCGGGAACGGACTCCGGGCGGCCGGTGATGTGAAGTTCACAATGATCGTATCCATCACGCTGACCATCGCCGCGCGGCTTTTCTTCTCGACCCTGTTCGGACTTTGGTTGGGCTGGGGCGTTATCGGCGTTGCCGTCGGCATGAGCCTCGACCTGGTGCTCCGCGGAGCGATTTTTATCCGACGGCTGAAATCCCAAAAATGGACGCGGTTTCGGCTGATTTGAATCATAGCGCCGTAAATAATACGGCAGCCTCAGATCGTTAGTTTTATCCTGAATAAGCAGCGGAGGTGCTGCCCAAAGGCACTCTGCTGCTCTTTTGTCGTATTGCGGACAACAAGGAAAGAACGCATAAGAAGCCGTTGAGGGCAATCTCTATGCCCGTGATGCGCGGAGAAAGGCTTGATTATTCAGCTGCGGAAGCCACTGCAAATGTGGTGCTTGAAATCGCGGAAGGATTTGTTGAGAACTTCTCGGACGATTCAAAATTGCAGTATGATCTGAGCGTTTTGTATGAAATACTTGACGGTATTGCGAAAGCACAGAACGATTATAAAGCGACTGAAGGATAATATGCAAAGGCTCTTGAAATCAGCGAGAAGCTTGCAGACGATGCTAAAGGATGATCTTGTCGTTTCTCTGCCAAAGCGCGGGACATGCAGCGCGGACAAGGGGCTTTCATCTAAGCAAAAAGTGATTCTGCGTGACGCTGCTGTAATTTGGACAGAGATTTACGAACAAACGGTATATGAATTGTATACAAATGGAAAAATTCCTTCGAAATCTGATTAATCTATGCAGTGAATAAGGCGGACAAAACATGGAACAGGAAAAACTCGGATTCTTCTCTCGGCTGCGTGAGAAATTCAGAGCGTATTGCGAGATGAGAAGGCTTGTCTAAGCTCTCGAAAGCATGGAAAGAACCGAACGATCGATGATGAAAGCCGTCGAAGAGGCGGATAAGAAAGCGGATAAGCTGATCCAAAGTGGCGAAACGGGCAACAAAGAATAACCCGAATTTGATCTGAACCCCAAAAGTTAGACAAAAGAATTAAATCAAGCAGCTTCGAGGGCTTGCTTTATGTGAACAGAAGGAGGCAAGCCCTTAAGCTTGGCCCTGATGCGGCGGTTATTATAATAGTCAATGTACTCGATCAGCTCTCCATTGAACTGATCCAAAGAGTCAAAGTCTTTCAGATATAGCTATAGCAGCTCGATTTTCAAAAGACCGAAGAAGTTTTCCATCACGGCATTATCGAGGCAGTTACCCTTTCTGCTCATGCTTTGCCTGATTCCGTGATCTTTAAGCAGCTTCTGGTATTGCTTGTGCTGGCACTGCCAACCCTGATCGGAGTGCAGGATCGGCTCTGCCCCGCGGGACAGAACCGACAGTGCCTGCTGCGCCATGTTCATAACCATGGACAGCACCGGTCTGTCGCTGATCGTGTAACTGACTATATCGCTTGAACGAAGATCGGGTATCGGTGGAAGATAAAGTTTCTGTCCGAAGAGAGCGAACTCCGTGACGTCCGTAACCCACTTTTCGTTCGGCGCCTTAGTGCTGAAGCCCCTTTCAAGAAGGTTAGGCGCGACCTTGCCGGATTCACCCTTGTAAGAGTGATATTTCTTAATGCGTACCTCACATTTCAGCTTTCCTTCATTCATCAATCGCAATACTGTTTTATGATTGATAACATAGTCTTTGTTGTGCAGCTCCATGGTTACCCTTCGAGAGCCATACCGTCCCTTGTTCTCCTTGAATATGTCTGCGATCTGTTTCTTTATTTCGCTGTACTTGTCCCCATCCTTCATATGCTTGATGTAGTAATAGTACGTAGAGAGAGACAGCTTCGCTATATCCAACAACAGCGTGATCTTGCGTTCATGTCTCAGTTCCCAGATCACTTGCGCCTTTTGTCTTGGCGTTCCTCTTCGAGAGCCAAGGCCTTCAATTTTTTAGGTAAGCATTCTCCGCTCTCAACCTTTGTAATTCCGCTATCAGATCTTCTTCGACCTTCGGCTTGAACTGTTTCGGAGGCCTGCCGGTACTCTTGCAGTACAACCCTTCCGGACCTTCTTCGAGATGGATGCGCTCCCACGACATGATTCGATGATGGTCACATACATCGAACTCCAGTGCCGCTTCACTGTAACTCATTCCTTCTTTCGGCATGGTTTCAACAACCATCTGTTTGAATTTACCTGTGTATTTCTTGTTCGGTATCCCTTTCAGCATATAAAATCACCCCACTTGATAACATTATACCACATGTCTAACAAATGGGGTGCAGTTCAGTTTGCCATGACCCAAGTTGAAATAGTCAGGATTATTAATCAGAATTCTGCCTGCCGGAGTTAATTCTCTCAAGTTAAGCAGTATAACATAACACCAATGCTGTTCTCGACAACGTATGTCCTGTTTGCACAAATCCGCATATGATTTAGCACATAATACTGAGAGCTTTTTTCATCTCTTTAAAACTCGTTTATAACTAAGTATATATGACGGCATCATATTTTGTCGTCATAGTGCATTCTGGGAGCTCGTAACCTTTTTCTGCCGTTGGCATTCATCGCCTTATCGTCTTTTGAGTTCAATCCGCCTTTGCAGCAGGGAATTGATATTCATAACTGCCTTGTTCATTGCATTTATTCTTTCTTCACAATCATCATTTTCAAGCTTGCCTACAGCATCGGTTAGGAAGCCAAGCTGTCCGGCGATACTATTCTCACAGGCGATTACTGCATCGTTCCCATAACCGAAGTCGCTTTCAACATACAGTTTTTCTTTTAATCGGTTGACCGCATGCAAGAGGGAGTCCAGCTTTCGACTATTCGAGAGAGTCTTTATTTGCCTAAGTAACTCATATACATTCTGAGTCATCAGATACGGTTCTTTGTTTTTCAGAACAGCGTTAACGCTAACAGCATCCTTCTCTTTAACATTATGCAGCTGTTTTCCGACAGCAAACAGCGATGCTGCAAAGCTTGCAATCCATATCCACCAGAAAACCCTTATACCTACGATACTATATGCTTTAGATAATATGACATTCGAGTCACGTAAAGCATCAATGATATTCTGCGGATCCGAAAAAATCCAATCGAAAAATGAGACAACCTTACCGTATATGCTTGGAACCACAATAAAGAAAGCGACTACTCCGATTAAAAGAACAACAACCGGAAATACGAAAACAAATTTCTTAATTGTTTTTTTATCTATCGCAGGAGGATCTTCCGGTTTTATGTTGTCATATTGCACCAAACCTGTAACTTTTTCGTCTACCGTATGGTCAGGCACGGTTGTTGTGTTTTCACATTTTCCTCTTTCGTCGGTCATTACTGCGTTAACATCGGGAACAGGCTCGGAAACGGCCTGACCGATGGAATCAAACAGGTGCTTGTTTATCGAGCTGCTCTGTTCATCAGTGTCGTTTCCATCGGATTCAACTTTAGGAGGTTCTGCACCCAAGGTGGAAGCATATTGTTTTTGATTTGGTTCATTTGAAGAATGAGCAGACAGGTTCGTTTCAAGTCCTATACTTTCTTTAAGCACATCAACCTGCGTTTTTTCAATTGCAGATCTCAATGCTTCAATGAATTCATCCGCTGTTTGGTATCTATCACGACTTCCTGAAATGGATTTTACAACAACATGACCGATTTCATCGCCTCCCAACGATGGCAGATCCGGAATCTCGCCGCGCATCCTAGCTTCAAATGCATTGTCCTCATCCTGTGCATAGTATTGCTCCGGAAAACTGGGCAAAAAAGGATTCCTGCTGTAATTCAAGAGCCTGTAGAGCACAATCCCAAGAGAGTACAAATCAACGGATTTGGTATAGCCCGCTTTTCCGAGATAAACTTCCGGCGCAAGAAAATTTGGAGTGCCCTTCAGCGACTCTGCTTTCGAGCTGTCTTTAAGAACTTTTGAAACACCGAAATCGCCAATTTTATAGTCACCATTGTCGGACACAAATATGTTATCATCCTTGACGTCACGGTGAATAACACCACTGTCGTGGCATAATTTAAGACCGCTTAAAATATCCAGCCCAAGTTTGCAAACATCTTGCACAAGAAAACCCCTGCGCTTAATATATTCTTCGACTGGAGTCAGATATTCAATCAATATAAAAATGTCATATCGTTTCGGTTCACTTGTTGTAATTATATCATTTTCATAATATCTTACAACATGGCGTGAGTCTTTTTCTGAAAGAAAATTGAGTACTTTAATTTCAGAGACGATATTATCAAGCATTTGAGAAAAATAACTCTCAGCCTTTGATACATCACCGCCCATCGAATTCAATACCGAATTATATTGTTTTTCCGTCGGAATTGTGATGTGTTTTAACGCACGGATATATTGACCTGCGGCGTTGGACTTAACAACTTTGTAAACAGTGCCGAATGCACCGGAATCAATTTTCTCGCTGACAGTATACCCTAAAATATTTTTGCCAATTATGTTCATTTGCGCCACAAAATTACCTCCTGAGTTTTATTATCATTATCGTTGCATTGTCAGAATATTGAGATGCAACAGCTTCATCAATAAGTCGTTTTCCAGCAGCCTCCGCGGTCTTCTCCAAATTGAAAATTTCCAGTATTCGTTCATTCGAAACAGAGTCTGAAATGCCATCGCTGCACAAAATAACAAACCCTTCATCTGCAATGAGGTAGTATTCGTCAGCTCTTAAAGTATATCCGCTCTGATAAAGTCCAATATATCGATTTAGATTCTTGCGCGCAGGGAAACTCAAAAGCTCTTTTCTGGTCAAAAGACCCAAGTCAAGCATGCGTTGACCCTCCGTATTGTCTTTTGTGATTTGAGCTATTTGTTGATTATATAAATAATATGCGCGACTATCGCCAACGTTTAATACCGCATACTTGTCACCACAGGCAACAAACAACACGAGAGTCGCTCCCATTCCTCTCATTTCACTGTTCTCGTTGCTCATAGCACACACTTTTTTATTGATAGCTTCAATTACGGATTGAAGGCAAGCAACAACATCTTCGATTGAATTATATTGTTGTATTTTTTTTTGCGCTGCCGCAAGCATTTCGACGCAAACTTGGCTTGCAATCTCTCCGGCATTGTGTCCACCCATTCCGTCACTGACAGCATATAATGCTACTCTAGACGAGCTCTTACCGCAAAAAAAACAGCAATGCCTATCTGACATTCGTCTTTGCATATCGGACGTCAGATAATTATTTTTAATCAGAAAATTGTCTTCATGAGTTAATCGTTTTCCTATGTGAGAAAAACAAACCGCATAGAGTGCATGATCAGTCATACAAACATTATTGCTCTTAATGATGCCTTTTTTTTAGTCATTTTTAACTTCTTTTTTGCTGTACAAAATATTAAGCGCTTCGATAAAAATATCCCGTTCAGGGTTTGTATATCCGCGGAAGATGATATCATTAATGTCACCCTGATTAAACAGATAATTGTTATCTGACCCGAGATATCCTTCCGGGTACGGGACAGCCAAATAATCGTACATTTTGTTTTGCTCGGCATTAACTTGCAATACACCAATGATAACGAGTTTCTTTGTTGCGTCTTTCAACAGGACGACGCTTCCTATCGGTAATAAGTCCTTCATGTTTCCTCCTATACTTATGTGGTTAAGCTAATCCACCATTTACCAATCGCATGACCAACTTTTTCGCCCAGGATTTTGTATCCCTCTGCTGCCATTTCATAGTAACTCATTTCGGGATTCCCGTCTCCGCCTGCTGCTTTGTCTACCCAACCGAACACGACATCATCCAGTCCACCTGTTAATGCGTGTGGAATCGCATACAAACCAGCCATCGCAACATCGATTGCGGTTGCTCCGGTATCAGCCGAATCCCATTGTCCATCAGCGAAATAATTACCGGCGCTTTCAAAACCCTGAGAAACAGTTTGAATTCCTGCTTTGGCGATGGCGGTATAAACATCCATAGCACTCCATGGCCCCGCTTTAATTTTAGTTAAGCTGTTTACATCCCCTATATGCTTCAAAGAATAGCCCGAGGATATTATTGAAAACAAATCCTTTCCGCTTTCAACATAATCAGCCACAATGCTTTGCCAGCTTTTGCCGTCTGCTCCATTGTTTGCCGTCATCAGGGTTGACGCAAATCCCAATATATTGGATGCCAGACCTGCTATCATTACATTTCGTTGTGCTAATTTGCCAAAAAACCCTGTACTAACGCCTTCAAACATGCCCTGGAAATAATCGTACCCTTCTTTCCATAAACCAATGCTTGATGTTGTGAGATCGCACAAGTCAATTGCTCCCGTTAAACCCGCTTTATCTCCGTTGAAAAAAGAAGCAAAATCTTCAACATAGGAGATCACCTTTTCGAGAATACCAGCTTCATCGTTATTCTCAAGCGTTTTTCCTCCGCCTAACAGTGCTTGCAGCAAAGAAAGAGAACCACCATTTTCGTCAACTTTTTGGAAAAGCCAGTCAAACTTTTCAATGATGAAGGATTGACAGCTCTCTAACAAGCTAAGCTCCGCTTTGTTTGTATTCAGTTCAATGTATTTTTTGTGGGACTCTTCAATAAATCGTTGATACGCCTTTAACGCTCTTGCATACCGCTCAAGTTTTCGTTCAATGTACCTGGCTGTGTTGGATATATCAGATTTGCATCGAATATCCCAATCAAGTTGACGATGAATATTCTGAATGTTATAACGTAATTCATCCACTTTAGAGGCAGCCGTTCCGCACTCGATTCCGATTCGCTCCAATCCCGGAAAATTCACATAAATCCTTGGCATACGTAAAAATCCTTCCTGTTGATTCTCCTCGGAGAAACAGTTCACTGTTTCTCCGAGGAGAACCGATTATTAATGAGCTAAAGCGATTAGAAAACCTTGCCCTGTTCTGCTGCTTTTTGAGTTCCCTCGCGTTCCGCTGCTTCATACCCTTCTGCTGCTTGATTTAAAAAAGCACTGTATGCTTTAATGTCCTTTACAATAGTGTCAAACACATTCTGCATGCTTGCAAAACGCTCCTTTGCTGTTTCAATTGCCTCGCCCTTCATCCTGTTCGTGGTGGCAGTAACCTCTTGAAGCATCTCTGCATACAGAGTTTGAATGGTTACGGCAGCGTTTTCGATGGTCCTTGCCTTATCTCGCATTACTCTGGAATCTACAACAACTTGTGCCATGTTTTTTCTCCTTTCCGAATCAGTTGCCTACGCTGAGTGCGCCCGCCTTATTCTTTACCTCATTTTCAACGCTCTTCACTCTTGCGGCATATTCCCTAAGGAATTGCACATAGTTATTCAGTGCTTTTTCAGCCGCAGAGAAATCATTTCTGTAACCTTCAATTCTGTGATTGAAAGTGTCACTTGCTTCGCCCTTGTAATTAATACGCAAGTCAGAAACAGCAGCATAAATGCTGTCATAAGCCTTTACGAATTCCTTTGTTTTGTTCTCAACTTTTACCGCTGAGGATTCGATTTCTTCCGGTGTTACATCAAAAATCGTTGTCGTCATAAAAGTTCTCCTTTCGGTTTTAACATTTAATATGGTAAACGATGATCAAGCGAACCGTGCACAAGAGTGATCTTTGCGGATTGCTTGCGCAGAAAACCAAACCGTGCCTGAGTTCCGGATTGACCAGCGGTTGCCTCAACATTTATTGTCCTGACTTCAGCGCAGCAGCTCTCTCCTCTGCTTGCCGATCTGCCGATTGGACTCGATCGGCACAATACTTGATAGTTGATGCTAAATCAGTCATTTGTTTTTGAGTTCGGAGCATTTCCGAACTCAAAGTGTGCAGTTTTCTGATAAACACATCTGCCGCTTGGCCTTTCCATATTGCGTTGCAATCTTGTTCCAATTGCTCCAGCGCCCTAACTTGAGCAGCTAATTCCAACGCACCTTTTTCAATAGAGCCAGCCTGAGAAATTACTTTAGCGTAGTTAATTCTGTATGTCACCGCATAACACTCCTTTCATTACATCAGTAACAGTCGTGCTCCATCAAAAATGCCGAGCTGAGCGAAACTACATTCCGGCCGCAGCACCTTGCTGTCACTAGTATCGAACAGCATTGCGTTGTTGCAACTCTCCGAAATTCCGTATTCTGAATTCAATATTCGGATAATCAAATTTACGGCATTCTTGACTGACATGTTGCACGGAACCGTGAAATCACACGTGATATCCAACGCCGGTATCCTTACTGTTATCGATATTTTTCCCATAGAGCTCACCACCTTATCTCAACGTTTTTTTCTTTGCTGAAGAAGTAGCATCCTCGTGGCTTTACGTTAGCGATAAACGGCAGTGTTTCGATCTTTGCTGAAGCAAGTTCGTAAGTTTCCGAAAGCAACACATAGTTTTCAGCATTTACAACCAATGACATGAATAAACCGTCATTATTTTTGTCCCCTCTCACATTGAATCCGCAAATAAAGCAAATCTGGTATTTGGGAGAATCAATATAGTGAAATACCTTTCGCATAAATGCCGCCTGTTCATCGGTTATCATATTGAAAAATGAATTAAACTCAGCAACAATAATAAACATCCGTTCATGCCGCTCATCATTGCTTTCCAGTCTTGAATTAAGCTGAGGTTTAAGCTCATCAATGAACAAATCAAGCTCTGAAGCTTGGTTAATATACCGATATGATGAACATTCTTCAACAATATCCTTGAATGAAGCATTGCTGTCATCTATAAAGATGATTTTTCTATCATCGTACTTGGTTAGATTAGCCAGTATTTGCCTGTAGAATCCTTTTAATTTCTCCAACTCGTCTGCACACACGCACAGTTTGTAGTCTTTGGTCAACGTCAAGCCATAAGTCAGTGCACCTGACTTTGACAACCCAATGACAAGATTTTTGCCGTCGTCTGATATCGGTTCAAGTGGAATACACCGCGGAACCTGTAGTCTATCTCCTGCAACTTCGTCTGAATCATCGCCAGAGCAGCCTAAACACACAGGGGCATACCCGTGCCAATTATTAGCAAGTTTTCGGTATTCACGACATATTGCTTCGAGGCGTTCAGCTTCATTCTCCCTGTCAAGTGCAATTGCTGTTTGAAATTCAACAATTTCCTTATTTATTACAGTGACACCACGGCCGCTTATGTCTTCTGGAATAATTGGCGGACGAACGTTATGGATATCCATGTAATTGCTCGGATCATTCATTTTCAATGTAAAATAAGATGATATATATTCGGTTATTTTATAATGTATTGAATTCCTTGTGCTACCCGTTATAACGAAATAAACACCATACGTGCTGCTGTTGCTGATAATTTCAGCAAACTCATCAGCAATATTTATGTATTTATCCCTCAAAGACGCAAAATTATCAATCAAAACCAATATAGCCGGCAATGCTGACTTGCATATAGCACGATAATCGGCAAATGTACTACAGTTTTTCTCTGCGAAAATATGTTTGCGTTCTTCAATTAATTCACGCAGTACTGTTGCCATTTCTGATATTTTATTTTCGTCATCGGCAAACGCAACACCCCCTGTATGCGGAAGAGCAGCCAAATACCCGAGATTTCTTCCACCGAAATCGAGCGCATATAAATTAAGTTCGGCTGGCGTATAACGATACCCGCAGACTAACGAATAAACCAATGTCTGTAAAAATGTCGTTTTGCCCATGCCGGCCGCACCATACAAGCCAACATGACCCGTTTTAACGAAATCGATTGTGAGCGGCTGCTGTTCTTGAGTACGAACATAATCGATCAATCCGACAGTTGCTGTGCACATTCCTTTCCTTCCGAGTTGTAATGAGCTCAAATTCACTTTTGTGGGCAACATGTCAAGCCACAACGGTTTTGCAGCACAATGCTTCTCTTGTCCAAGGGTAATAATTCTCGAAACAATTGCTTCAAGCTGGGTTTTGTCCGAGTTCTCCCTTGACAAGTCAATTTTTGCGCTATTAATCGGGTTAGCTGTGTTATCCGTCATCTCCACGGTGATCTCTTCATCCGGCATATAGGTTTTTGTGGGAACATAGTCAGCCCCGCTGTAACCGGACTGAATGCATTCATAAATCTCATCATATCCTACTTGCAGGTATAACCGCCCGGGATTCTTAATTAACGCAGAATCCGGCTTGTTAATCATATCTATGCTGTCCTGCTTGTCCGCCACTTTTAAGCATACTTTGAATCGCGCATTGCTCATTATCTGCGGGTCTACTATGCCGCTTGGTTTTTGAGTTGCAAGTATTAAATGGATTCCAAGACTGCGCCCGACTTGCGCTACATTAACAAGTTGCGACAAAAATTCCGGCTGCTGGGTTTTCAGTTGGGCAAACTCATCAATAATGATCACCAAGTGGGGCAAAGGTGAAATAAGCCGTCCGCCCTTATAATACTTATGATAAGAATTGATATCCAATTTATCAACGCCGAGGGCGGCGGCCGACTCATTAAATATTCTTTGCCTGGATTTAATCTCTGCATCCAATGAAACCAATGCGCGATAAAGAATATTACCTGACAGATTGGAAATTGTAGCTGCCAAGTGAGGGAGCGCTGGTGAGGACGTTTTTGCTATAAACGGTCTGGCCATGTCACCGCCTTTAAAGTCTACCAGCACGAAAGCAATCTCATTCGGACTATAGTTGATTGCTAACGACAGGACAAATGCTTGCAGGAATTCACTTTTGCCGGAGCCGGTAGTTCCTGCAACAAGTCCATGACAGCCATGATATGCTTCATGTAAGTCCAAACTAAACACTTTGCCGCCCGCCATAACGCCGATAGGCGCAGCCAACGATTTGGCGGAATTGCTGTTATCCCAACGACCCTCGATATCAAGTTCATCAACGTTTCCCGCTTTATACATTTGCAAGAAGGAGATTCGATCAATCATTCCGAGCGAGCGGGAATCGCGCTTAATTGGAAGACGAGAAAGTTTTTTTGCAAACATAAGAAGGTCGCTTGATTCAACAGTATCGAGAGTAAACGGTATAAACCTGTTCCCGTTTTTGTTTTTAATATAGTACCCGGTCCTGTTGTCATCGCTCTGAATAATTGTTTTGCATACTTTCGGTAATTTTGTAATGTTTCCATATGCAAACAACGCCGTGATACCTACTTTATTGTCTGCATCATGCAAATACCTGCACAAAGCTTCTTTTTCGATCAGCTCCGGTTCAGTAACAATTACAACATAATGTTGAACAGCTATTGCCGATTTAGCCTGTAAATCCTCACGTTCTTGAACTATTTCGTTGATTTTGTTAAATATGAAGTGAACTTCTTCCTGTGTTGTGGCAAAAAAACGTACCTTCTTGTCATTGCTCCATATATGCGGTACGTTTTTAAAACCATCAAAAGAATGCGCTTGTTTAGGCGGAGCAACTATCACCAGCTTCACTTCATCATATGAATGGAGTGAGATTATGTTCAAAATTATCTCACTCAAAATTACACGGATGTTTTTCGGACTGCCGATAATCCCAATCGTATGATTGTTCTGTATATCGAGTGTTAACGGAACATTGCTTAACGTTCTATATTTTTTCGAAAGGTCAACCGGCAGCTTACGAAGTTCATCCTCGTACAGCTGAAAACCTTGTTTGGGAGTTTTCAGTTGCACATCAAACTCTCTGCTGCCCAATCCCATGCGCACAACAAGAAAGTCATCATCCTCGAAGGAACGTTCCCATAAACGAAGTTTATTGTTTTCGCTGTCCAATATGGCGCAGAGAGCCTTGGGGGATGGATATAACGAATCGTTTAAAATGCGAACAGTTCGTTCCTTCTTTGAAATCAACTCTTTCTCAATATCGGCAATATACGCCAAATATCTGTTTTTTCTGTAGCTTTCTTCCGATATTGCTCGTTTTTTTTGATAATTTCTAAGCAAGGAAGGCCACATAATTGAACCTAGCAACGACCCAACCGCCATGGCACCACTGGCAATAATTGTTGACCGCCCTCCGCCGCTGATTGCATTCGTAATTGAGGAGACAAGGCTCACCAACATAACCAAAGACATAGTAAAGCTTGGGCCTATCGCAAGAATTGCCGGTGTTTTATCTGTTGTAAACGGGCTCGGCGGAGCATCAACTTCTATCTCGTCTCTCTCTGCAGACTTGAGAATTCGTGGTGTGCTCACAAAATACTTTCTATCCTCTATGTTGTTGGTAGGCGTTTTGACTTCGAAAGATGTCATTAAAGGCAGTGTACTCTCTGCACACAAATCACGGACAGCAATAAACTCACCCATGTACACTATTGAAAGCCCCATTACGAAAATCTCATCAAAATGTTTCAACTGTCTGGAATGGACAAGGTGGTTGTTAACATAAATGCCAACGTTCCTCTTCAAGTCCTCAATAAATGCATTTCCGTTACCGTCTGTTCGTAATGCTGCATGTTTATCTCTTGAAACATAATCGCTCATATTGTAAGAAATATCATTAATCTGCATCCGTCCAATATAATAATTTGTTTCTTTTGCTAAACGATACTTTCTATAGCCAGTGCGAACAACCGAAGTGTCAACAAGCAGTATTCTCAGCGTGCAGTCGTTTGTTTTACATTTAAAAATAAAATAGCTACCGTTTTGCACGCTGCAATTATTGCATTGACAACCATTCAATGTTACATTATAGTTGTCGTTGAATCCTTGTTTGAACGTATAGGAAACGCCTGTCTCGCCACTGTCCTGTGAAAATGGTATGGTAAAATCCGCCGGAAGTCCTAAAGTCTCTCTATACAAAGTGTTGTTCTTGTTTTTTAAAACATCACTCATCGTCCTCGAAATCGCTTTATCGTCAACAAAAAAGGTCACAATAAAGTCTGTTTTTAGAAAGTTGCCTGATTTTTCCATATTAATATCATCCTGGTATAATCATGATTATAGCTTTTTTCCACAGTTTCCGCAGAACTTCATACCTGCATTGTTGTCAAATCCACAAGCCGGACACTTCGATCCGCAAAGCATCCCTCCGCATTCGCCACAGAATTTCATGCCCTTCTGAACTTCTTTTCCGCAATGCGGGCAAATAATTGTGTCAGCAAGCTTATTCCCACAATTTCCGCAAAACTTCATTGCTGAGTTATTCAGCGTTCCACACTTTGTACAAGTGATTTGTGCATTTGCAGGAGCTGTGTTCATGTTCTGTTCAATCTCTGCGAACATACTTCCAATATTGCCAGCCGATGCAAGCCCCATGCCTAAACCTATTCCTGCATTTGCCGCTCCGCCCGCAGATTGATTTTCTGCAAACTTTTCAAGAATATCAAGCGAGCGGCGTTGTTGATAGAATTCGTGTCCTAATGCCAGTTCTTCTTTGTATTTTCGAAGTTTTTCGTATTCATCAGGATTTGGAGCAATTGACTCACAATAGAAATTAACGAGTTCAATACCAAACCTGTCAAATTCATCATTCAGGGCATCCTGAAATGCACTTGATAGTTCTGATAAGAATTGTGAAATTTCCAAGAAAGAGATGCGCTTTTGAATCATATAAGCAGCAGTTACGGACTTAATTTTTGAGTTAACCACTCCGTTGAAGTATCTTAAAACGGACATTGGATTCGTTATTGTTCCGCCAGGAACTGCTCCGATAATCCTTGTTACAAAGAGTCTGGAATCATTTATTGTTATTCCATACTGTCCACGTGCACCGATGTTCAGAATCAAACCATACTTTGGGTCTTCAAGTGGGATCGGAGTTGAAGTTCCCCATTTCATTTCAAGGTTGGCCGTCTTGTTAATGAAATACACTTCAGCAGAAAATGGTGTTTTGCCTCCGAATGGCAGATTCACAAGTTTATTTAATATTGGCAAGTTTCCAGTAGAAAGAGTATGCGTGTTCGGGCCAAACAGATCAAGTGCTTTGCCCCCTTTAAAAAACAGTGCTTCCTGACCCTCATTTACAATAAGTTGCGAGCCAATGACAAATTGCTCCGATGGACATTTATAAACAAGCCACTGGGATCCATTCGAACTTCCATCGAATTTTATTCTGTCAATGATAGCCATTTCCACACCTCTCAACCCACTTGTTTAATGCGCTTATTTAATTCAGACATGAACACACTATAGGAATTATCTTTGGATAAAGTACGGATGTATGATAAAACCTTATTCTTGGCAGTTTCACTTTCATTCTTCGCAAGTCGGTATGCATTCATGAAAATATCCAATACCTCTTCAGCGTGTGCAGGAAGATGCTTACCGAAAATGAAATTACCTTCCAATTGGCACCACCGTACACGAATTTGCCTGAACTTTGCCATTGCAAAATAAGCACGCCAATCGTCAGGACACAAGTCTACTGCCAATGACGCAATCTCGGATTCATCACAACCGATTACTCCGGCAACAAGCTCAAAAATCTTATGCCGCTCCTTCCGAGAAGCCACATTGAATGCTCTGATAAAAGCTGCTCTCAGATTGCTGTCAGGGAGATATCGTACCATTTCGATATACGTTTCGGACTCTTGCTTTTCTTCGGTTGCGGCATTGTATGCTTTAAGGAAAGCAGGCACAACAGAAAGATAACCCGATCGATCGCCACCGGTTGATGCATAGCCAAGCCATGCGCTCCAGCAATTCGGTTCGACATCAATAGCTTTTCTAAATTTGGCATTTGCTTTTCCGTCATCCCCTAAATCCATCAGTTTATAGCCATCATTAAGCAATTCTTCAACGTCTTTGCCCTCATAACCATAAACGTGCTTTGTGATGTTTTGAGTTATATTTTGAATTATTTGATCTTCTTTTATAACAAATTGCGCAAGGCAATGCTCGCATGTCCCGATTTCATGCGAATTATCCAAAATGATATTTCCGCCGCATTGCGTACACGTAAGACTGATCTTTGCCATATTTAAAGCCTCCAATGCGAGAAATGTAAGATGGGATTACTCCCATCTTACACCCTGCTATATTATTGATTAAGCATTATTTGTCGTCATCAGTTACCGTCCTGGTGCTGGATTTATATCCGCTGTTGCTCTGCTTAAGCTGCAGTTGGTTGAACGCAGATTCAGCTGCAGCCTTAGCAGCTACAAAGTACGCATTGCGCTTCTGCTGTTTGAAGGCATTGTCCATCATTGTGGCCAAGCCAGCAAAAATGCTGAGTTTCTCCTGGACCATCAGATAAACTTCCACATACAGATAGGAGCCGACTGTAGTGTTTGAAATTGCAATCTGGGCTTCACTATCGATCTTAACGACAACACACTGCTCTCTAGTTGCGCCGAGTGCACCCAAAAGACCGCCGCCACTTGCCTTAATGGTGGTAATTGTGGCCTGCAGAGGATACTTCTTCGCTTGGAATTCCTGCAGAATAGCCTGCTCAAGCTGATCTCTCTTTCCGCCCGCTTCATCAAAGATGTAGCATTCACTTATGCCGGTGAACTTTGTTTTTGCCATGATTCGTTCTCCTTAAAATGTATTTATTTTCCCAAACAGTCTAATTCTACAGACTGATTAAGGCTCAATTGATTAAAACTCACATAACATCACTGTTGTGCCCTAAAGATTTTCTAACCGTAATTGTCTTTTGATAGGCACTGCTTGATTAGACTAACATAACGCTCTAGGAATATTGCATCCAGTTGAACTGTTTTATTCTCCCTTAGCACGCCAAACTATTCGTAATAAAATCGGCTTGAATTTGCAATCTCAATAACTAATCTCGTGATCTGAACTCGCACACGCGGCTTCTTCATACTTGGTGCTCAATTTAGACAGACAGTACGAAAAACAAAGATTGTAAAAACACACTCACGTCAAAGCATTTGTACTACATAAACGTCCGTCCCATGCGATTCAGACTTGCTCCACTTAGTGCTACTACATTTAACCACATTTAGCAACTGCTGTCAACACTGCACACGTAATACTTGCATAAAAAAGTTAAATATATTTGAACCGCTTGTACAACAGCATTTGCTAACATATCATTGTCTTGCTATTGCCTAAATGAATTTTAATTAATTTTTATACTCTTAAAATGGGCAGATGCCACGCGATAGACCTTGAAATCACGCCGATTGTTCCCGATGAAAACTCCGACGCAGGCGTATGTGTTCTTCTCGGAGAAATAGCGGGCAGTCCCGGTGAAGAAATCGAAACCGAAGTCGTTATCGAGGGCGACTATGAAGCAAACAGCTTCGACATGACACTTGAATACGATGCAAGCGACATAGAAGTTCTTGAGATAACGCCGGGTCAGGTGATTCAGGAAATTGTTGAGAACGGCGGAGAATTTGATCTTCAGCAGTCTTCGCCCGGCGGTATAGGCGGCGGAGGCGGCTCGGGCAGTCCGGATGTAAGCACGGGCACGATAGACGCAAAAGCGGAGTCCGGCGGGATGGCGTTCGGCGGAAACGGCCAAATCATGAAGATGAAGGTCAAGATTCCCGAAGACGCCGAAGCCGGTGAAAAGAATATGGATATGACGGTCAACGACCTGTCGAAGAACAACAGCGACGGCACGGCAGAACAGGTTCCGCATTATGACGTGACAGGAAATTCCGCCACGGGCAGCATAGGCGGAGGCGGTTCGGGCGGTTCCGGCGGCGGTTCCGGCGGAATCGGCGGAGGAGGAGGCGGCGGTGTCGTAACGGATCCCACGACTCCCATACCCACGGGAGAGCCTACGCCGACGGGAGAACCTACGCCCGCTCCGACCCCCAATCCGAATGCAAGCTTCTTTATAACCTTTGTCGATTGGGACGGACGGACAATTGCAATTAAAACCGCAAAGTACGGCGAGGCAGCGACTCCTCCGCCCGATCCGGAGAGGGAGAACTTTATCTTTGTCGGTTGGGAAGGTGACTTCTCATGCGTTACGGCAAATACGGCCGTTCTCGCAAAGTACGGCCCGATTCCCAATTCCGGTGATGCCAGCGGAGACGGCACGGTCAACGCTGTTGATGCCCTTGTTGCTATGCGGTATGTTCTCGGAGTTTCAACCGAGAACCTTACGCCCGAACAGATCGCCGCCGCAGACTTCAACGGGGACGGCGCAGTGAATGCCGTCGATACCCTGCTTATCATGAGATTCTCGCTGGGATTGATCGAAGCCGTCGTGAAGGAGCCCGTGCAAGACGCCTGAAAATTCAATCCGTACAAGCAGAAAACCGAACAACGTAATTAATTAACCTATACCGGGCGGTTTTGCGCCGCCCGATATAAATAAATAATAAGGAGACGAAAATGAAAAAACTCTTCGCAATGCTGCTCAGTGTCGCTGTCATTCTGAGCACAATCACGATCCCTGCATATGCGGAAACCGGATCGCCGACCACTGACGACGTTGTTTTCAGTGTTGAAAACGTCACGGCAGCTCCCGGCACAGATGTGTCGGTAGCGTTTAATATCGAAGGCGAGTATGAATCTCACGCTCTCACGGCATTCGTGAGGTACGACACAAATATGCTTTCCGTCGTCGGTAACGGTATTGTTCAGGGAAACATCTGGCAAAACATGATCGCTGGCGGCGGTACGATCGTCGCTGATGCCGTCACGCGTCCGGGACAGGTTCCCTTCATGGCAATCATGCCGACCAATCCGTTCAGCGGAAGCGGAACCATATTTACCATGAATTTTCATGTAAATGAATCCGTAGAGCTCGGCACTGTGATTCCTCTTGAGCTTGAAATAAGGGAATTCTACTATATGCCCGTGCAGCAAACTTCTCCTACCCTCATTCCGTTCACATCCGACAACGGTTCAATTACTGCTCAGGTTTACCACTCGGTCACCTTCGTTGACTACGACGGCACGGTTCTTTCCGCTCAGAGTGTTGCCCACGGTTCCGCCGCAATTGAGCCGACAGCCCCCGAACGCGAGGGTTATGCCTTCATCGGATGGGATAAGGACTTCTCAAACGTTACGGAAGACATGACCGTTACCGCTCAATACTCGGCCAACAGCTATTCGATTACCTACACCGTCAACGGTGAGGAATACACCGCTCAGACCTACGAATTCGGAGCAGCAGTTTCCGCACCCGAATACACCGTTCCAGAGGGACACACCTTCTCAGGTTGGGACATTCCGGAAACCATGCCTGCCGAGAACCTTGTTCTTGATGCGGCACTGACCGTAAACGAATACACCGTTACTTACAATATCAATGGTGAGATTTACGCAATACAGGTTTATGCTTACGGGGAAGAAGTCTTTGCCCCTGCATATGACGTTCCTGACCATTTCACTTTCTCGGGCTGGGATACTCCCGCCACCATGCCGGCGGAGAACATCGTGCTCGATGCGACACTCGTTGAAGATGGAAAGTATACGGTATCATTCATGGTCGATGGTGAGACGTATTTCACGTTTACGGGATATGAAGGTGATGTTATCACTGTTCCTGAAAATCCGGAAAAGCTCGGTTATACCTTTGACGCTTGGGACGGAATGCCCGAAGACGGTGTTCTTCCTGCTGCAAATATAACCGTCACTGCTGTTTGGAGCGTTAATACCTACACGATAACCTATACGGTCAACGGTGAGGAATACACCGCTCAGACCTACGAATTCGGAGCAGCAGTTTCCGCACCCGAATACACCGTTCCAGAGGGACACACCTTCTCAGGTTGGGACATTCCGGAAACCATGCCTGCCGAGAACCTTGTTCTTGATGCGGCACTGACCGTGAACAGTTACAGCATCACTTACACAATCAACGGTGAGGAATACACCGCTCAGACCTACGAATTCGGAGCAGCAGTTTCCGCACCCGAATACACCGTTCCAGAGGGACACACCTTCTCAGGTTGGGACATTCCGGAAACCATGCCTGCCGAGAACCTTGTTCTTGATGCGGCACTGACCGTGAACAGTTACAGCATCACTTACACAATCAACGGTGAGGAATACACCGCTCAGACCTACGAATTCGGAGCAGCAGTTTCCGCACCCGAATACACCGTTCCAGAGGGACACACCTTCTCAGGTTGGGACATTCCGGAAACCATGCCTGCCGAGAACCTTGTTCTTGATGCGGCACTGACCGTAAACGAATACACCGTTACTTACAATATCAATGGTGAGATTTACGCAATACAGGTTTATGCTTACGGGGAAGAAGTCTTTGCCCCTGCATATGACGTTCCTGACCATTTCACTTTCTCGGGCTGGGATACTCCCGCCACCATGCCGGCGGAGAACATCGTGCTCGATGCGACACTCGTTGAAGATGGAAAGTATACGGTATCATTCATGGTCGATGGTGAGACGTATTTCACGTTTACGGGATATGAAGGTGATGTTATCACTGTTCCTGAAAATCCGGAAAAGCTCGGTTATACCTTTGACGCTTGGGACGGAATGCCCGAAGACGGTGTTCTTCCTGCTGCAAATATAACCGTCACTGCTGTTTGGAGCGTTAATACCTACACGATAACCTATACGGTCAACGGCAAAGGGTACAGCATCCAAACATATGAATACGGTGCGGCGATTATAACTCCCGCGTATGATGTACCCGAAGGATACACATTCTCGGGATGGGATGTTCCCGAAACAATGCCCGCCGAAGATCTGGTTGTTGACGCAGCATGCACGATCAACGTGTATGAAGTTACCCTGATTGACGGCTGGAACGGAGATCCCATTGCTATTCTTTATGTCGCGCATGGCCAGGATGCGGTGCTTCCCGATGCGCCCGAACACGCCGGCTATATCTTTGACCGCTGGGACGGCGATTCCACCAATGTTACGGAGAACAGAACCATTACGGCGTGCTATTGGATGATCGGCGATGTGAACCACGATGGTGAAATCACAACATATGATGCTTTGCTGATTATGAGATACGCACTCGGGTTGGAAACCGAGGGCAACGAACTCATTATGGACTTTAACGGAAACGGATGCGTTGACTCACTTGATGCGCTTCTTGTGCTTCGCAGGAGCATTGGCGCAGCATAACCGTATCTGCAAGCACGGTCGTTCGGAGCCGAAAGACAGCGTGAAACTGCTGCTTCAGCCCCGAAAAAAAGTTTGCTGCAACAGTCCTGAAAATCAGGGGTTGCTGCATCAGACCCAAAAACAAAACCGGGCAGCTCACGACGGGTTGCCCGGTTTGTTGCTTTAATGTATAATTAATTTGAATGAAACAAACATGATATAGTTATAATGCCCAAGACATTCGCAGAAGACGTTTCCCACATGAAGAATACCACAGATACACATTTTCGCCAACAGATGATTTTGAACGCAAAGCAGCACGGTGTGTTTCGGTGTTAATGATTGGTTACACTCTTACAAACGCCCTTCAGTCAAAACTCTTGCAATTCTCCGTCAATCATGCTATAATGAATCATCAAAATAGTCGTATTTTGCGCATTTTGATGCCGAAAAGGCATACCGCACTTGAGTTCATTACAGCATACTTTGTTGAATGCGCATATGCATCACGCTGCATTGGGTCGGAGCGATCCGTGACGCTTGAAAAATTTCGGCTGTAAATATCTGCTGCCCATCCCGATGCGCCATTGCGTGCGGATCATAGGCACGCAGAGAAGAAATGAGAATGATTCATCCGCAGTTCATGTTGGCTGTGGGTGCCGGAGGCATGCCCGAAAACCGATATGGAGGCAGCACTTGAAAAACAGGGCATGAAACGGGGGAGCACTTAAATGAACACCAGTTTGGGATATTTCTGAGGGTGTTCAGCACTTGTCTTGAAAAGTGAGGATAATCCATTACGTTTCAGATGATTAAAAACGGACAGAAAATAAATGAATCATAAAGAGCAGAGAGCGACCGAACTGAAAGAAAAAAGACCGCAAGCGGGATATTGCGGGTTTTACAACAGAATCATTAAGCGCATCATTGATTTTATTCTTTCTCTTGTTGCTGCAGTTGCTGTTACACCGATCGTTTTTATTATAGGTATTTTCATTGCGATTGAGGACGGTTTTCCGGTTTTCTACACCCCGCTGCGCGGCGGGTACCGTGGCAAAGCATTTCGAATTTTTAAATTACGCACAATGTACAAGGGTGCGGACAAAATGGGCGGCACAACGGCGCTGAACGATCCGCGCATAACAAGAATGGGGAAAGCTCTCCGCAAGCTGAAGCTTGATGAGCTGCCGCAGGTGTATAATGTCCTTTTGGGGTCGATGAGTTTCATCGGTCCGCGGCCGGAACTTTTGCGCTATACGGAGGCCTATAAGGGCGAGGAAAAGATTATTCTTGAAGTGCGGCCGGGTATTACGGACTTCAGCTCCATTGAGTTCATCAGCCTTGATGAAATTGTCGGCGCGGAAAATGCAGATGAAATGTACGAAAAATATGTACTTGAGAAGAAAAACAAATTAAGAATACGATATGCAAAGGAAGTTTCGTTCGGCACGGATGTGAGTCTTTTCTTTAAGACTGTGACTGCTGTTTTTAAAAAAGCTATGCGTGTCGTCGGAAAGAGCAATAGAGAGAAATAGACATGGACTATTTAGTTCTTGAAAATACGACATTGAAAGTATCACGCTTATGCATGGGCGGTTGTCCGATGGGCGGATACGGCTGGGGTAGTGTGCGGGAGGATGAGCTCCTTGCTGCGATACATGCCGCGTTGGATGTCGGCGTGAATTTTTTTGATACCGCGGATACATATGGCTTGGGACAGTCAGAGCGTACTCTTGCCAAAGGGCTTGGCACGCACCGCAAGGCTGCTGTTATTGAAACGAAGTTTGGCGTTCGTGCAGGGAACGGACAAACTTTCTACGATAATTCGCCTGAATACATCCGCAAAGCATTGGAAGGCAGTCTTCGCCGACTGAATACGGACTATGTGGATGTTTACACAATTCATTATCGGGACGGGAAGACACCGATTGAAGATGTATTGGGCGAGTTGGATAAGCTGAAAGAAGCAGGAAAAATCCGCTTTTTTGGGTTGTCCAATATTCATGCAAACGGAATGAACGAGCTGCGGCCTTATGCAGGCAGATTTGCCTGCTGTCAGGACGAACTTTCTCTCGCCTGTCGAAAGAATGAACAGGATTTGCTGGCGGCGCAGGATATACTTAAAACAACGCCGATGACATGGGGCAGTCTCGGTCAGGGAATTCTTACGGGTAAATATACAAAAGAAAACATAGATTTCGGCGCGGATGACCGTCGGAGTCGTGACATTTATATAAATTTTCACGGCGAAAAATTGGATCGAAACATGCAAACAGTAGAGGTTTTGAGAAAGATTGCCACAGAACGCGGAAAATCGATTTCAGCCTGCGCCATTCGCTGGATTCTTGATTCAATGCCCGGATCTGTCGTGATTGCAGGCATAAAAAGACCGGCTCAGATTATTTCAAATGCGGAAGCTGTAGGCTGGACGCTGAATTCGGATGAGCTGCGGGAATTGAACGAGGTGTCAAAATGAGTAAAAAGAGCGAGTGTCTTGCCTGGCTGATTCGTCGCCACGGCATTGAAATGACTCATTTATCCGGAGGGAGTCACATTGGTTCGGTGCTGTCCGCAGCGGATATAATTGCAGTGTTGTATGCGGATATTATGCGGTACAAGCCCGAGGATCCCAAATGGGACGGACGCGACCGCTTTATTATGAGCAAAGGTCATGCAGGGGCAGCTGTATATGCAGCACTTGCGGAATGCGGTTTTTTTGACACGGCAGAACTAAAAACACATTATGCAGACGGAAGCAGGCTGTCCGGGCATGTGTCCCACCATTTGCCGGGAGTGGAGTTTTCAACCGGTTCACTTGGGCATGGGTTGTCCGTTGCGGCGGGTATGGCACTGGCTGCAAAACAGGATGGCAAGCTTCACCGAGTTTTTGCAGTATTGGGAGACGGGGAATGCGATGAAGGCTCCGTATGGGAGGCTGCATTGTTTGCCAACCATTACAGACTCGAGAACCTGACCGCAATCGTTGATCATAATCACATGCAGAGCCTTGATACTTGCGAAAAAACATTGGAACTTGAGGATCTCGGAGCAAAGTGGCGCGCATTTGGGTGGAATGTTATCGAACTCGACGGACATGATCATGATGCACTTCAAACTGCACTCAGAGATACGCATAATTCGGCGCACAAACCCACGGCGGTGATTGCAAATACCGTAAAAGGAAAGGGTGTTTCTTTCATGGAAAACGATGTTCTTTGGCACTACCGCTTTCCGCATGACGGTTGGGAGTATGATTGTGCCGTTTCCGAACTGTATGCGGTTAAGCCCGGCGGCGTGAAAGATCCGTACACGCCGAACGGCATTGCAAAACCCGCTCGTCCGGAACCGGGCGCGGATATAGGAATCGATCACACAACTTCTGCCGGATGGCATCCGACATACATTGCGAGGAAGGGTTGGATATGAGAGATACCTTTGTTCGCACATTAATTACACTTGCAAAAAATAATTCGAATATTGAGCTTTTCACCGGGGATTTGGGGTTCGGCGTGCTGAAGCCCTTCTGGGAGCAGCTGCCGGATCAATTCGTCAACGCCGGAATTGCGGAACAGAACATGACCGCTGCCGCGGCAGGAGCAGCCGGGGAGGGAAAAATTGTCTTCACATATTCAATAGGAAATTTTCCGACATTGCGCTGTCTTGAACAGATACGGAATGATTGCGCTTACCATGATGCAAATGTAAAAATCGTTTGTGTCGGCGGAGGATTTGTTTACGGCTCATTGGGCATGAGTCATCAGGCAACCGAGGACATTGCCGTGATGCGTGCGCTGCCGAATGTTGCGGTACTTTGTCCGGGAGATCCTGCGGAGGCGGAAGCGGCAACGAAGGCAATTGCGGAATACCCGGGAACATGTTACCTGCGGCTTGGGCGCGGCGGGGAAAAACGTATCCACAAGGATATTGAAAATTTCAAAATCGGACAGGCTATTCGAATACACAAAGGTGAACGCATCGCCGTCTTTTCAACAGGCGCAATTCTGGATGAGGTTGTCGGTGCGGCGGATATTCTTGCAAAGAAGGGAATCAACCCGGAGCTTTGTTCGTTCCCGACGGTTAAACCTATCGACCGTGAAACCATACTGCGCTGTGCAAAGGATTTTGAAATTATCGCAGTCGTTGAAGAACACAATATTTTAGGCGGATTCGGCAGTGCGGTTGCGGAAGTTCTTTCTGAGCTGCCTGCGCATGCAAGATTGCTGCGTATCGGCTTGGATGATACTTACTGTTCGGTTGTGGGAAGTCAAAAATATCTGCGGATGCAATTCGGATTGGATGCAAACGGTATTGCAAAGCGTATTTCGGAGGCAATCGGATGAAGCGGCTGCTGTTGACCTGCACGGATCTGATGGCGATTCAGTTTCTCGTGCCGCATGTGAAATACCTTTCCGAGCATGGATTTTCCGTTGAACTCGCATGTTCCGAAGTCGGCGGACGTTTACAGGAACTACGCACTGTGCTTTCGGGCATTGCTCCTGTCCATACTGTGCGCTTGGTTCGGAATCCGTTTTCGCTCCGCAATCGAAAAGGCTTAAGCGACCTGAAGAAGATCATTAACGGCCGCAGTTGGGACGTGATCTGGACAAACGAGCCCGTTATGGGCGTTATGACTCGCGTTGCAGCAAAAACTGTGCGCAAAAAAGGCACAAAAGTCGTTTATATGGTGCACGGATTCCATTTTTATAAAGGTGCGCCGCTCACAAATTGGCTGCTCTATTATCCTGTTGAAAAGTATTGCTCCCGCCTGTGCGACATGATCATTACTATCAATGAAGAGGATTATCAGCGCGCGAAAGGTTTTCATGCGAAAAGGACGGAGAAGATTGATGGAATCGGGCTCGACACAGTGAAATTTGCAACATGTTCAGTTGACAGAGCAGAAAAGCGAAGGGAATTGGGGGTTCCGAAAGATGCCTTTTTTGTTGTGTCGGTAGGCGAGTTGAAGAAACACAAAAATCACGAAATTATGATACGCGCATTAGCAAAAACAGCGAATCCACATATCTTTTACGGAATCTGCGGTAAGGGTGAACTTTTGAACAGGTTAATTCGACTTTCAAATGATTTGGATGTTTCGAAGCAAATTTGTTTTTTGGGTTATCGTAACGATATTCCGGAGATCCTTAATACAGCCGATTTGTTTGCTTTTCCCTCCATGCGTGACGGACTTGGACTTGCAGCGTTGGAGGCAATGGCATGCGGACTGCCTTTGTTGACATCGAACATTCGCGGAGTATCGGATTATGTTGTAGACGGTGTGACTGGGTTCAGCTGTGCCACCAATGATGTCAGCGGCTTCGCGGAACGAATGGATCAATATGCTGCTGATGATGTGCTGTGCCGTAAAATCGGTGCAAACAACATGAAAGCCGTATTAAAATATGATATAAGCATAATAACGGAAACCGTTTGCAGACTGCTTAATTTTGATGACTGATTTGATTTTTTCGATAATTATACCGGTTTATAACGCAGAAACGACCATACGCCGCTGCTTGGACAGCTTTACAAATCAGCGCTTCTCTGATTATGAGATCCTTCTCATCAATGACGGCTCAACGGACAACAGCGATGCAATTTGCCGCGAATATGCTGATGTGAATTCAAAAATTTACTATTTATCGAAAGAAAACGGCGGTGTATCTTCAGCGCGAAATTTGGGGCTCGAACAAGCGAAAGGTGAATATGTTTTGTTCGTGGACAGCGATGATTATGTGTCGGAAGATTACTTTGATGTGATTAATCAAGCACTGACTCGGCACAATCCCGATTTGCTGATGTTTGGATATCGCAACTTTGGCAGCATATCCGCAGAACGGGGTACGGGCGAGTTTTATGAAGATGACGAAGTTGGTGCTGCAAAACGAATTTCTTTTTCCATGCGGCAGTACCTATTCAGTTCTCTCTGGAGCAAGGTGTTCAAAAGGAAGATAATTGAAAACAGAGGGTTGCGTTTCAGCACGGATCTTTCCATAGGAGAGGATCAGCTGTTTATTTTTTCCTATGCCATGCACATACAGTCGATTTCATCGATAGATGCTTTACTGTATAATGTTGATGTAAGCAATGAGAATTCCCTTTCCCGCAAGGGTCGCCACTATCTGACGGGGCAACTGATGGAGGTCAACCGCCGGATGTATGCAGCTTATCACGCAACGGAGCATTCGCCGGAGTCGGCGCATTATTATGAGGCGGGACTTGCATGGATGACCTACCGAAGTGCCTATTCCTGCTGCAAGGAGTTACTGAAGTTTAACTGCTCGGCCAAACAGCGGCGGCGAGAGATACGGAAGATCTGCAAGTTGTACCGCGCGGAAAAAATCAAGCCTGTCGGTTGGAAGTGTTGGTGTATTGCCTTGCCGGTGAAATTAGGCTTAAGCATGGCTATAGATTGGTTAATAAGTTGCCGGGTAAGATGATGGATCAAAGCAATGAAGGTGACTAAAATACTTCTCATTTCAGCGTCTCTCAAAATCGGCGGAGCCGAGAAGGTTGCGGCGGATATCGGCTTCCATGCAGATCCGCAGAGATACGAGGTTCATTACGTTGTGTTCGGCGATGAAATCGGCGCGTATGAGCCGGAGCTGCAAGCGAAGGGGTGCAAAGTATTCCATTTGCCGCAGCCGTCGGACGGGTATCATGCTTATATGAAAAATCTGAAAGTGCTGATTAATACATACCGTTACGATGTGATTCACGCGCACACGATGTTCAATATCGGTTGGGCTATGTTGGCGGGCAAACTCTGCGGTGTACCTGTGCGGATTTCCCATGCACACTCGGCACTGACGGAAAAGCGCAGCTTAAAGGTGCGCATATATGAAGCAGCAATGCGGTTTTTGATTCGGACATGTGCCAACACTTTTGCAGCTTGCGGTATGAAAGCAGGTGCGAGGCTTTACGGCGAGCATTTTTTCAAAAGCAAAGGAACGCTTATTCTGAACGGCATTGACACACAGAGTTTTTCGTTCGATACGGAAAAACGACATGAATGCAGAACAAAGCTTGGCTTGCAGGATAAATTTATCATTGGACATGCCGGGCATCTTGCAACAGTCAAGAATCAGGTGTTCTTGCTGAATTTGATGCCTGAGATTCTGAAAAAGCGAGCAAATTCATACTTGCTGCTGCTTGGCGAGGGGGAGGATCGTCCAATGTTGGAACGAAAAATCCGAAAACTGCACTTGGAAAACTATGTCCGCATGACCGGAAATGTCCGCAACGTGCCGGACTACTTGAACGCGATGGACGTTTTCGCTTTCCCGTCGCTTTATGAAGGAATGCCGTTGTCCATCATCGAGGTGCAATCCAATGGGCTTCCTTGTGTGATTTCCGATCGGGTGCCGGAGGACGTTTTTCTGACAGACCTGCTCCAACCGCTGCCGCTGAACGAGCAATCGGCATGGGTGGATGCGATTTGCGGTGCGAAACGAGAATCGTCTGAAAAATATGCCGCACAAATGCGGCAGTCCGGATTTGATGCCGGCACTGTAATGAAAAAGATTTATGCGATTTACGAAAGCAGATAATATGATTAACATCCTCTTCTTCATCGAATCCCTTTCCGGCGGCGGGGCCGAAAAAGTTCTTTGCAACCTTGTAAACGCAATGGACAAGGAGCGGTTTTCGATAACCGTTCAGACGCTCTATCCCGAGGCCGTGAAGGAAAAACTGGCACCGGGCATTAAATATAAATATTGCTATCCGGCAAAGAATCGCATGACGGATTTGCTGATGCGGACAGAAGCGGCACTCGGTTTGACTTACCCGCTGCATATCAAGGGCGATTATGATATTGAGGCTGCTTATCTTGAATGCGGTTCAACAAAAATCATGGCGGGCTCAACAAATAAAAAAGCATTGAAATTGGCATGGGTTCATTGTGATTTGAAAAAGAAGGCGGGCAATGTTGACAAGTTCATAAAAAGTACGGCAGTTCATTATCGAAAATATGATTCTGTCGTATGTGTGTCAGAAGATGTTAAGAAGAGCTTTATAGAAATGTATGGCATGGCCGAAAAGGTTGGCACTGTTTATAATTGCTATAATGATACTGAAGTGCTGCTGAAAGCTGATATGCCTGCATTCGATCCGATATTTAGCGAAGAAACGACTAAAAAAGAGCCTGTGGTTGTTGCTGTGGGAAGACTGACAGCGCAGAAGGGTTTTGACAGGTTATTGCGCATACACAAGCGACTGGAAGATGAAGGCATACATCATCGCCTGAGAATACTCGGAGAGGGTGAAGAGCGAAAAAGCCTTGAGACTTTTATCAAGCAAAACGAGCTTGGCGATTCTGCTGCTCTATGCGGCTTCCAAAACAATCCGTATCCTATGTTGAAGTGTGCGGATCTGTATGTTTGTTCTTCTCTGTATGAAGGATTCAGCACGACTGTTGTCGAAAGCCTTATTCTCGGCACGCCGGTCGTAACCACGGATTGCACGGGCATGCGTGAGATCCTCGGCGACAGCGAATACGGCTTAATTACCGCAAACGATGACGAAGCATTTTATGAAGGCGTCAAACGAATGTTGACCGAACCGGGACTGCTGGAGTATTACGCGGGGCAGGCTAAGCTGCGCGGGAAGGACTTTAAGTGCGAAAAATCAGCATACGAAGCACAGAAGTTCCTTGAAACTGAAAGGAGAAAAAATGAAAGAAAACATCATAAGTAGAGTGCCGTTGAAGATTTACAGAAGGCTGCGGTGGGAAATAAATCAACGAAAAACGTACAAACAGATTAAATCTAACTATGGAAAAACATATGCAGATATATGCTATGAGTCCGAAAAGGCAATTTTTCTGAATCGATCAAAGACGGAAGTGTTAGCTGCTTTGAAGAAAAAAGATGAGTATATCATAGGTGACATCGAAAGAAAATGCTCAAGTGTAATCAGCAGTTCTGATGCGTATAGAGTAACTGTGAGTAAATCACGAAGAGTTGATGAACCGATCTGGGTGTTCTGGTGGACAGGTGAAGAAACCGCCCCTGAAATAGTTAAGGCTTGCATTAAAAGCATTAGGCACAACGCAAACGGACACAGAGTAATTTTCTTATCGAAGGACAACTTGCACGACTATGTGACTTTGCCGGATTTTATCGAAAAGAAACACAATGACGGAAATATAGGGCATGCACACTACTCAGATATAGTGCGTATATCTCTACTTGCTGAGTATGGTGGGGTATGGATCGATTCAACAGTTTTTATTTCGCAACCTATACCTGACTATTTGTTTAGTGAACGTTTTTACACGGCAAGATCAGTTGATAACGAAGCATTTTATTTTTCGCGTTCAAGATGGGTAGGATATTTCATAACCGGAGCAAAAGATTTCCCGCTGTTTGCATTTGTTCGTGATATGCTTTTTTCTTATTGGAAAGTTACAGATAGTATAATAGCGTATTTGCTTCTTGATTACCTTTTCGATATTGCGTGCAGGTATTTGCCCGAAGTTGCAGATACAATTAATGCGCTTCCAAACAACAATTTGCTACGTGGAGAACTAATGACCCGAATAAATGAGCCATTTTCAGCAGAACTCTTTGACAGACTTGAACATGGCGACACGTTTTTATCAAAACTATCTTGGAGATACGGCTCTCCTGTAGCGATAACGAAGGAAGGCAAAAAAACAAATTACGGGCATATTATTGAATTATAAGGACTAATTCGGTATAAACAATGCGACTATACTTGCATATCGGAATATTTTTGCTTGTGTCCCTTATTGCAGTCTCTTACTCATTTTCGCAAAAGAAAAAGAGTGACAAGAAGCACTGCATCCAATTGGTGACGGTTGTAATGACGCTATTTAGCGGATTGCGTTCTTGGCGAATGGGAGACGTATACCACTATTGTCATGCTTTCATCCAATGTAACAGTGAGTCATGGCGACTCGATTTTGAAAGTCGTGATTCAATCGGAACACAAATTATATATCGACTGTTTGGACAGATGGGCATGGGCTTTGAAATATGCTTATTTGTTATTGCAGCATTTTCAGCTATATCTCTGGGATATTTTGTGTTTAGATACTCATCATCACCATATTTAAGCTACTTATTATATATAGGACTTGGATACTATATATTCACAATGTCAGCATTAAAGCAAACTATCGCCATGGCTTTCATAATGTGGGCAATGAGTGCAATTATCGAATCACGAAAAGACAAATTCCTTCTATTTGTGATACTCGCGGCTTTGTTTCATCTGCCAGCCAGTATTTTTTTGGTAGCATACTTTGCGGCGCATAAAAAAACGGATAAGTATTATTTCATTGGTCTTTTAGTTCTTACAGTAAGTATCATGCTTTTAAGGGATCAAATCGTAAGTGTGGCCTCAAACTTGTATTACGAGGATGAAGTGAAGTATAATGCTGCAGGATATGTCGGAGGAAAGTTTATTGCAATGCTTGCAATGCTGATTATTTCGGCAGTGATTCATCCGCTTTGGGACAGCAATAGAATTTACCGTTACTTATTCAACATTATGGTAATTGCAACAATGTTGCAAGCGTTTTCTGTATATGATAATGTATTTACACGACTTGCTGACTATTATTTTCAGTTTTCCGTGGTGTTCGTTCCACTCGTGTTAGATAGCAAATTGCAATCAGATTACGGTGGCAGATTGGAATGTGACGGACAACGTTTACCGCGTAAAATGCGTGTAGTGGCCTACTTACTAATAAGCATTGCAATTACGATGTTCTATATTCAAACGTTGGAATCGAACGTCAGTCTATTGTCGGAGTTTCGCTTTTTCTGGGAAGTAAAAGGACCAAGCTCGTTAGAGCTGATGGGAAGGTAAAAGTAACATGGAAATAAGCGTTATTATCCCTTGCTATAACTGCGTTAAAACGCTGGAAGCCACGGTGAACAGCATTCGGGTCTGCGGATTATCGGATTATGAGATCCTGCTCATTGATGACGGCTCGAACGACGGCACGGCGGAACTGTGCGACAGGCTCTGCGGAAAAAATGAGGGAATCAGATGCGTTCATCAGTCGAACAAGGGTGTGTCTGCGGCACGAAACCGCGGGATTGATGAAGCACGCGGGGAGTATATTTGGTTTGTGGATTCTGATGACACGGTGGATGAAGATTCGCTTCGCGGTGTTTTGGAAACAGCTTTGCTTAAAAAGCCTGATATGTTATTGTTCGGCATGAGTTTTGATTACTACAACCACGGAAAGATGTATCTTCGGGAAAACCTTAATCCTCCGTCGGAAGGTTCTGTGACACTGGGAGAATTAAAACAAACATTCGCCGAATATTATAATAGTAACTCATTAACAACCGCTTGCAACAAATTGCTTCGCAGCGATTTACTGAAAAAGCACGGAACACGTTTTCGCGAGGACATGTTCCTTATGGAAGATTATCTGTTCGTGCTTGAGCTGCTGCCGTTCTGTAAAGAAATTTATTCCTTAAGAAAGCCGATCTACAGATACAGACAGGCGGAGGACGAGAGAAGTGCATACAGGAGACTGCAAAGGATTGAGAATCTTGCGGAGTACATGCAGCCGTTTGAGCAAGGCCTTAAGACTCTCGAAATTCCCTGTGAACACATGGAAAACTTGTACAGCATGCTTTTGAAACAGAGGATGTACTATGCTTCGTTTTCCGAAATCCGCAGTCTGGTTGCGCAGCATAACAGGGGAAAATACTGCCGCTTAAAACAGCCGCATCCGTTAAAAATTTATCTGTGCAACAGATTGGTTCAAATTCGGCACAAACTTGCGGTGGCGGTGAAAAGCAGCAGCTTTTATCGAATAAACAGGGCGGACAGAAAACATGACTAAAAGAATTTCCTATATTGACAACACTCGTGCGATTTTAATTGCTTTGGTTGTTTTGGGACATATTCTGAATTACGCAAACCCGAAATACGATATTGTACCGTATGTTTTGGTGCAGCAGTTTTTGGATTCGTTTCATATGCCGGCATTCTTCATTCTGTCGGGAATGCTTACGAACGGCGATAAATGGCGGGGGAGATCCGTCGGCAGTTATTTTTTGCATAAGGCGAAAACCTTGCTTGTTCCGTATCTGTTTTTTGAGTGCATTGCGATTCTGTATAAGCATTTTGTGCTTCGTTCCGTATCAATTGCGGAAGGGCTGAGGCTGATGCTGACTTTCCGCTGCAACATCGGCGCGGACTGGTTTTTGCCGGCAATGTTTGCGGCGTGTGCGCTGTATTGTTTATATATACGTTTTCCCAAAAAACTTGCGTGGGGAATCGGCGGCGGTTTGCTCTGCATCGCACTTCGGTTTATGCCGGCAGGACATGTTCCGACATTGATCTTCCGCGGTGCACTCGGCTTTGTGTTTATGCTGGCGGGCAATCTGCTGAATAAACCGCTGACCGAATTTAAAACATGGAAAATCGGCGTTGCTTTTGCACTCACTGCCGCAGCGGCGGCAATGTATTTAAAACTGTCAATAAACAACAGCTTTTTCAGCGGCAAACTGGATAATCCCGTGCTTTATCTTGTAAGCGGAATTTGCGGAACGTACTTTGTTATGGGGATTGCTCGGTTGATTCCGTGGAAATGGGTCGGCTGTATCGGGCAGAATGCTTTAACAATAATGGGCACGCACCAACTTGTACTTTATACCGTGAAAATCGGAAGCAGTCCGCTTTGGGTTGTCGGAAGTTTTCTTTTGATTGCCGCCGTTGAAGCTGTTCTGATTTTTGCGATTAACCGATTTTGCCCAATGCTTGTAGGGAAGAAAAGAAAGGAAAAATCAAATGCCTGAAAACAAACGTCAAACTGAATTGGATATTCTGCGGCTGCTGGCAACGTTGGCGGTGATAGTAATGCATGCGGGCGGAAATAAGTATTTAAGCAGCAGTCTGAATCCCCGCCGGCATTCAATGCTCGTTGCGGCGATTGTGTGGTGTGTTCCGGTGTTTTTCATGATTTCCGGGAGATTTTTTCTTGACCCGCAAAGAAACATTACAATTAAAAAGATATGGAAAAAATACATACCTCGAATTATAATTGCTTTTGCTGTGTGGTCAAGTGTATACACATTCTATTACGTTAAGAGTGGTGCATATGATGGACTCAATATTTGGGGCGTAATTACACAATGGATAGAAGGACCGTACCATTTCTGGTATTTATACGCGATTATTGGTTTGTATGCGCTTACGCCGCTGCTTAGAAAAATTACGGAAGACGAGAAGAAAATGTTGTATTTCCTTGTGTTGTTTGCTGCGGCAAACATCGTCAGTGAATACCTTGTTTATCTTCCGAAGTTGGGCGGTATTGTCAACGGAGTCTATAATAAGCTTTTGCTCAGCAATCTTGCGGGATACGTTGGATATTATGTTGTTGGTTACTGCGTTTTCCATTATAGAAATGCGATAAGCCGGAGGCTTGAAACGGCCATATACATTATGGGGGCGATTTCATTTGCGGCAACAATTCTGCTTGAAGGGCAAATTTCGGAGGAACTTCGGGAGGCAGATTTTGTCAAACAATATTTGAAACCAAATGTAATTCTGTTCTCAACGGCTATCTATGTTTTCTTTGTGAAACGAGTGTCTCAAATCAACTATTCAGCAAAAGCAGCAAAAACTTGGGGAAAGCTGACTGAGCTGAGCTTCGGTGTATACATACTGCATGCACTTGTAAATGAAGTGTTGGCTCTCATTCCTATTGCACAGCCTGTTGCACATCCATACATCATGCTGCTTGCGCTCACAGCGGTAATTTATTTGCTCAGCCTTGCATTGACTTGGCTTATCCGAAAGATCCCGTTTGTGGGAAAAAAGATCACATGAGGTGTGAACATGGACATTGATTTTGTTGTTCTCTGGGTGGACGGGAACGACCCGGAGTGGCGGGCGGAAAAGGCTAAATATCAGGGAGCGGTGACGGACGACAGCAACTCCGTCAATCGTTTTCGGGATTGGGGGCTTATGCCCTATTGGTTCCGCGCCGTTGAGAAATTTACGCCGTGGGTGCACAAAATTCATTTTGTTACCTGCGGGCATGTTCCCGAATTCCTGAATTTGGATCATCCGAAATTGAGTCATGTCTCGCATTCGGATTTCCTCCCGAAGGCTGCTTTGCCGACATTCAGCTCCCATGCAATTGAAATGAATATTCATCGGATTCCGGGGCTTGCGGAGCATTTTGTTTATTTTAATGATGATATGTTTCCTCTGCGTCCGATGCCCGAAACGGCTTTTTTCTGCGGCGGACAACCATGCACCTGCGGGGAAGAGCATCCGATAGGACTCATTGGTGAAATCGGAATCTGGCAGCATGCGGCGGTTAACGATCTCGGTGTTGTAAATGCGCATTTCAACAAGCGTAAGCAGGTGAAAAAATTCGGGAAAAAGTACGTGAACCGCGTTTATCGTTGGCAGGACAACATTCGTACCAAAGCTGTTGAAAAACTGTTCCCGGATTATTTCACAGGGTTTAAAAACCTTCACGCTCCCGCCGCATACACCAAAAGTACTTTTGAGGCCGTTTGGAATGCCGAACCGGAATTGCTGAAGCGCACGACTCTTCACCGTTTCCGCTGCGCCGATGATGTGAACCAATGGGTCTGTCTGTGGTGGCAGATAGCAAGCGGGAATTTCGCGCCGTTCAACACGGATAATTTTGTTTCCTGTGCCGATGAAAGCACCGTTGACAACCTGTGCAGAATAATTTGCGAACAAAGTCATGATATGCTTTGCGTAAACGATCCCGAAAAGGCCGTGGATTTCGACAGCTTGGCTTTGCGGCTGCGCAAGGCATTCGAGAGCATTTTGCCGAACAAGAGCGGGTTTGAAAAGTGAAAAAGAAGCTGATTTTTATAACCGAAGCCCTGTGGATCGGCGGGATTGAAACGGCATTGGTGAATTTGCTTAATCGCCTTGATTACAACAGATTTGACGTGACCTGTCTTGTTTTGAGGGACAGCTTGGACGTTGCGGACAGAATAACGCCGCAGTGCCGCCTGATAGTTTCCGACAGACAACACAAAGTGACGTTCCCAAAGGGGTACGGCTGCAAGCGTTTGTACAATATCATGGAGGAACCGCAGAATGCAGCGAAATTCCGCCGTTTCATATGGTCCGCGCTTCGCGTCGTTTTTCGCGCCGCAGAGGCAAAATGCTATGCCTCGTACGTGAAAAAGCAGCTCAAAGGCGAACATTTTGATACGGCGGTCATATACAGCGATCGCGCTGCCGAAACTGCTGTCCGTGCCGTCTCGGCGGATAGGTTTCTGATGTTTTATCATCACGGCGCAATGCGGCGGGAGTATCACGATGCATACGGATACAGAAAGGCAGACAAGGTAATTGTTGTTTCGCCTGCATTGGCGGAAAAACTGCGCGCATATCGTTCGAAATATGCTGATAAGATTATTTCGGTCAACAACATAATCGATATCGACGGCGTGCGGGAGAAGGGACTTGACATCCCGACAGTGAAATTTTCTGCGGATTGCTTCAATATCGTTTCCTGCGGGAGGCTGTCGCGTGCCAAAGGCATGGATATTGCTGTTGATGCCTGCGCAAAACTTGTTGCTGACGGGTTCACGGGATTTCACTGGTACATAGTCGGCGGAGGGCCGGAAGAGTCCGCCCTCAGGGAGCAGATAATGCGGCTCGGATTGGAAGACTGTGTTTCCCTGCTCGGAATGCAGTCGAATCCCTACCCGTATATCCGCTGCGCAGACATTTATGTGCAGCCCAGCCGGTTTGAAGGACATTGCGTCACGGTATTGGAAACGCGGCTTTTGGCTGTGCCGATAATTGCGACGCGAAACGCTGCGGCGGAGCAGATTGACAATGAAAAAACCGGTTTGCTTTGCGAATCAGATGCGGATTCAATTGCCGCAGCGATAATACGGCTTTACAACGCGCCGAAATTGAGAGAGAGCATACAAGCGGAATTACAGAGCCACGATTTCGAACGCGATAATTCCGCAATTTTGAAGCAGCTTTATTCATTGTTATAATTCAAAGGAGCACTAATGAACGAACAACATTTCAACACGGTCATAAAGCCCAAAAGCGGCTGGTTTGACCTGCATCTCAAGGAGGTTTTCGCATACCGCGACTTGATTTTCCTCTTTGTCAAGCGTAATTTTGTGTCCAAATACAAGCAGACCGTTCTCGGGCCTGCATGGGCGATAATTCAGCCGCTTTTGACAACGGTTGTTTTCACGCTTGTGTTCGGAAATATTGCGGGGTTGGCACCCGACGGTGTGCCGTCGTTCGTATTCTATCTGTCGGGAACGGTACTGTGGACGTATTTTTCAAACTGCCTCACACAAACGGCGAATACCTTTGTTGCCAACAGTGCAACAATGGGAAAGGTGTATTTTCCCCGGCTTGTAATGCCGATTTCAACGGTTTTTTCAGAGCTTATCAGCCTTGCGATTCAATATGTGTTTTTGATTATCTTTCTTGTTTATTATGCAGCAGCAAAACAAGGGGTGCAGCCTAACCTGTGGATGCTGATGACTCCGCTTATCGTGCTGCAATTGGCAATGCTCAGCCTCGGCTGCGGTATCATTATTTCCGCGCTCACAACGAAGTACCGCGACCTTGCGATGCTTGTCGGGTTCGGCACGCAGCTTTGGATGTATGCTTCCCCGATTGCATACGACATGTTCCGTTTTACCGCTTTTGCCCCCGGCGGGAAGTGGCATGCGCTGTATATGTGCAACCCGATCTCGCCGATTGTAAATCTGTTCCGCTATGCATATCTCGGAACGGGCGCAATCGAATGGAAGTACTATTTCATCGGCTGGGGGATAACTCTTGCCCTGCTCTTCATCGGCATTGTGCTGTTCAGCAGGGTGGAAAAGACTTTTATGGATACCGTCTGAGGAAAGAAAAAATGGACGAAATTGCAATCAGAATAGAACATGTTTCAAAGGAATACCGCCTCGGTGCAATCGGCGGCGGCACACTGCGCGGTGATCTGCAAAGCTTAATGGCGCGTATAAAAGGTCGGGAGGACCCGAACAGCAAGATCGGCTCCGACTCGTCAAAACGCATGGGAGAAAGATTCCTCGCGCTGGATGATGTGTCTTTTGAGGTGAAAAAGGGTGAAGCACTCGGCATAATCGGGCATAACGGCGCAGGCAAGTCTACGCTGCTGAAGCTGCTTTCGCGTGTAACCGCGCCGACAAAGGGTACAATAAGTTATAACGGCAGGATCGCTTCCATGCTTGAAGTCGGCACGGGTTTTCATCCCGAGCTGACAGGGCGGGAAAATGTCTATATGAACGGCGCAATTCTCGGCATGACGAAAGCGGAGATAGACAGGAAATTCGATCAGATAGTCGAATTTGCCGAGATGGAAAAGTTCATAGATACTCCCGTGAAACGTTATTCAAGCGGCATGTATGTTAAACTTGCGTTTGCCGTTGCCGCGCATCTGGACAGCGAAATCATGGTTATGGACGAGGTTCTCGCCGTCGGCGATATGAAGTTCCAGCAAAAATGCCTCGGCAAAATGGACGATGCAGCAAATTCGGAAGGCCGTACCGTGCTCTATGTCAGCCATAATATGAACACGATTCGCCAGCTTTGTACAAGATGCATCGTGCTTGATCACGGAAAGCTGATTTTTGACGGGGACGTGGAAAAGGCGATTGAAATATATGAAGAAGCAAAATCTGATAATACTCCATATGTTGATTATTCTGCTTATGAACGTCCACATTGGCTTTCGACTGACAGCGTTCGCATACAGGCAGCAGAATACTGCAATTACAAAGGAGAACGCCATGCTGATTGCAATTTTAAAAGCAACAACTTGATTATTAGAATAACTATAAAACGCAAGAGAAGCTTGCAAGATGTTGGATTTAGGATGGAAATCAAAACATTAACCGGAACAATCGTGGGAACAACAATTCTCAAGAACTTACCAATTGATAATGATTTGGAATTGCAATGTTTAATTCTTAAAATTGATATCGGCAGTTTGCTGCCGGGAGAATACTCTTCAAATTTTGTGTTGTTTTCCAAAAATGAATTCGGTACATGTCAAAATCTGGATTGGGTAGCAGGTCTTGGATTTAAAAAGATAGCTGCAGAAAAGCCTGATATCGATTGGGATTATGCACACTGGGGAAGTATTCAGCTGAACAGTCCGGAGATACTGCATCTGTAGGGAGCAATTATGTCTCACGGTTTTCTGACGATCGCCACTGGCGACGAAAAATACTATAGGATGGCATCAAGCCTTCTTCATTCCTACCGGCACTTTTCAAAGTCGCCGCTTCCGTTTGCGATACTCGCTGACAGAGAAAATGAATATACGGCGAAATTCGATGACGTGATGCTCTTGGAGAATGCACACTGCAATTATCTGGATAAACTGAGTATGCTTGAAAGTTTGCCGTATGATGTGAATATTTTCATTGATGCAGATTGTATTGCATACGGGGATTTAAATAGGCTTTTCGATATGTTTAAGGATGCGGATGATTTCTCGTGTTTCGGTCGCGTTTTGCCTCTTAACGATAAAACAGGCTGGTTCGAATACGAAAACCTTGGGGAATTGAAGCAGAAAGTATCTTATGTTGTCGGTTTGCACGGCGGGGTTTATTATATGCGCAAATCAAAACGGTGCGATGCGGTTGCTGAAACGGCAAAAGCGTTGGCGCCGCGTTACAAAGAGTATAGCTTCAAAGGCAATTTTGCAACTCCCGGAGACGAGCCGCTTATAGCTTTGAGCATGGCGCTGAATGATTGCAAGCCGATTCCGCATGATTTGCGCGGAATCCTCTGTTACTGGGAATATGTCGGACAAATGCGGTTGAGCATAACAGGTGGGGTTGCAGTGGTAAAAAACACTGAAATCAGAACAGATTTGCTCCATTGGGGAACGCGATTTACAATAACGCCGCTTTACCGTAAGCAAATTGCGGATCTGCGCACGCTTGAAAACGGCGGCAGCCGAACGGAACTTCTGCTGAATTCAATGCAGTACGGGGCTGCGGAAACATACGTGCAAATCGATCGCTTTATTAAACGCGCATTAAATAAACTCAAGCGCATTTTCCGCATCAAATGAAAGTAAAAAAGCAAGTTTTCAGGATAATAACCGCCGCGGCTGTACTTTTCATCCTCGCTCTAACCCTTTCCGTTTTGCTATCGGCCGTTTGTCTTCATGTGCAGCACTACGAAATTGAGCTGCGCGGACTTCAATCAAAGGTGCGGTTGGTTCTGCTTTCCGACCTGCATTGCAAGTCATTCGGGAAGGACAACGCGCGTCTGCTTGCAAAGGTTGAAGCGCAGTCGCCGGATGCAATTTGTCTTGCGGGTGATATGATCGACAGGAATGCGGATGCCGAAGACGTGCAAAAGTTTCTTGATTTTGTTAAAGCACTGTGTAAAATCGCGCCGGTATTCTTTTCACCGGGCAATCACGAACTCGGATATATGGCGTCAGATGAGCTGCTTCTTGATCGCATTGAGAAATCCGGTGCGGCGGTGTTCAATGACAGTTATGCGGATGTTATTCTTGCGGGTCAGCCGCTGCGCGTCGGCGGCACAATGGGGCATGGGTTTGCGTTCGGCCGCACGGAAGAGGAGTTTGCCGCATCGCCGGAATACAAATTCTTGAAAGAATTTGAAAATACCGACTTGCCGAAAGTCTGCCTTGCACATATGCCGGACACTTTTATTTTTAACGGTGCGTACAGCATGTGGAATATCGACCTTGTTCTGAGCGGACACACTCACGGCGGTCTTATTCGAATGCCGTTTGTCGGCGGGCTGTATGCGCCGATGCAGGGATGGTTCCCAAAATACGACAGCGGAAGCTTCCGATTGGGCGACAATATGCAGATGATCATCACCGCCGGAATGGCGGGACACGGCATAATACCGCGGGTGAACAACCTGCCGGAAATTGCAGTGATTGATCTTGTTACCGGGGAAGAAAACGCACAGTAAAAAACAAGACGATGACAGAACAAACGGGACTGCCGCAGACGGAATTTGATGTTTGCGGCAGTCCAGTTTTTTTGTCGATATGCCGAGACTATCAGTTGAAATTCAACACGACGGGCTTGATGTCGTCAATTGTGTTCCGGTCAGCTGTTTTGAAAATATGAAACGAGAACTCGACCGTTTCAAAGTTTTCAATGTTGTTTTCATCAAGTTCGGTCGGACTGAAAACTATGCGGTCAACGGCACTTTTCCCCGCACAAACTTCGCAGGAAAAATAAGTGCCGACCATAAATCCGTTTACCGATTCGTCCCGTGTTTGAACGGGCATGTCTTTTATGCACAACTTTGGTGGAACAATCAAAAACCCGCACGAATGAAATGCTTCAAATGCATTTCGGGGCTCGGTCGGAACACGCATACCCAAATCTGATATACTCTCCCTTAACTCTTGACTATTTTCGCCTGCAACTATATAATTATTGTTGGGTTGGTATGCGTGTGAGAAAGCGAGAGCTTTTGAACGACTTTCTGCCGCCCGCAAAATGCTTTGCAATAATTTGCCGCGCTGCGGCTTCTAAAAGGAGATTTATCAAATGATAATTATCAACGGCACGAGTTTGACGGTTGAACAGGTTGCTGCTGTTGCCAGAACGGGCGAACAGGTTGCGATTTCGGACGAGGCGAAGGCTGCGGTTAACAAAGCGCGCGCCTATGTTGAAAAAAAGCTTGATGAAAAGGCTGTTGTATATGGCTTAACAACCGGTTTCGGCAAGTTTTCGGACAAATACATTCCCCTTGAGGACACTGCCGCCTTGCAGCGCAACCTCATCATTTCCCATTCCTGCGGCATGGGCAACCCCCTGCCGACGGAAGTTGTTCGCGCCGCAATGCTGCTGCGCTGCAACGCACTTTGCCGCGGCAATTCGGGAATTCGTCTTTCCACAATCGAAACCCTGCTTTCAATGCTGAACGCTGGTGTTCACCCCATAGTTCCCGAAAAGGGCTCTCTCGGCGCAAGCGGAGACCTTGCACCCCTTTCCCACATGGTTCTTGTTATGCTCGGTGAAGGCCGCGCGGAATACAAGGGCGAAATCATGAGCGGCAGGGAAGCAATGGCGGCTGCCGGTATTCCCACTGTCGAACTTGCGGCCAAGGAAGGCCTTGCACTCATTAACGGAACTCAGATAATGACTGCCGTCGGCTGTCTTGCGGTATATGACGCCGTTCAGCTCACAAAGACTGCGGATATCGCCTGCGCAATGACTGCGGAAGCACTTTTCGGCATCAAGAAGGCCTATGATCCCAAGGTTCATGCTGTTCGCGGCCACAAGGGACAGATCAACAGCGCAAAGAACCTGCTCACTCTGCTTGAAGGCAGCAAGCTTGCGTTTGATACCATTCCCGGAAAGGTTCAGGATGCATATGCACTGCGCTGCACTCCGCAGGTTCACGGAGCAAGCCGCGATGCGATCGAATACGTTTACAATGCCGTCAGCCGCGAGATTAACGCCGTGACGGATAATCCCATTATTTTCCCCGATGAAGACGAAGCAATTTCCGGCGGCAATTTCCACGGTCAGCCGATGGCTCTTGCATTCGACTTCCTCGGCATTGCGCTTGCGGAATATGCAAACATTTCCGAGCGCCGCATTGAACGCCTTGTCAATCCGCAGCTCAGCGCCGGTCTGCCCGCATTCCTCAGTGAGAACGGCGGCCTTAACTCCGGCTTTATGATTACCCAGTATTCGGCCGCAAGCATGGTTTCCGAAAACAAAGTTTGGGCGCACCCTGCAAGCGTTGACTCCATTCCTTCCTCTGCAAATCAGGAGGATCATGTAAGCATGGGCACCATTGCAGCACGCAAGGCGCGCATGATCCTTGACAATGCACAGAAGGTTATCGGCATTGAGCTGTTTGCCGCAAGCCAGGCTCTTTACCTGCGCGGCGATGATAAGCTCGCTCCCGCAACAAAGGCTGTTTACAACAAGATCCGCGAAAGCGTTGCACCCATTCACGATGATATCGTGATGTACGAACAGATGAACAAGTTCGATGCAATGGTAAAGGCGGAAGAGATCGTCCGCGCGGCCGAGAGCGTTTGCGGAACCCTTGAATGATTTGCGCCGGTTATCAAAAACCGACAACCGACATCACTGACGACAGCTAAATTAAAAACACCGAAAAACCGGTAAAAAATTCAATCCTAACGAAGGAGGGAATATCAGTATGAAAAACGAACTTGTTGCAAAAGCAATGACAATCAAACTTGACAACACTCTTCCGGAGTATCCGAAAATGGAAGAGGGCTATCGCCGCGCACCGGACAGAGGTTTCCGCCTCACTCCCGCACAGGCTGAGCTTGCGCTGCGCAACGCACTGCGCTATGTTCCCGAGGAACTCCATGAAACGCTTGCTCCCGAATTCATGGAAGAACTCAAAACCCGCGGCAGAATCTATGCCTATCGCTATCGTCCCGAGGGAAGGATTTACGGCAAACCCATCGATGAATACAAGGGCAAATGCATTGAAGGCAAGGCTTTTCAGGTCATGATTGACAACAACCTTGATTTCGAGATTGCGCTTTACCCCTATGAACTTGTTACCTACGGCGAAACAGGTCAGCCCTGCCAAAACTGGCTGCAATACCGCCTTATCAAAAAATATCTTGAAGAGCTTACCGAAAACCAGACTCTCGTTGTTGAGTCCGGTCATCCTCTCGGTCTGTTTCCTTCAAAGCCCACCGCGCCCCGCGTTATCATCACAAACGCACTGATGGTCGGCATGTTCGACAACCTTAAGGATTGGGAAATTGCGGAAGAACTCGGCGTTGCCAACTACGGACAGATGACGGCGGGCGGTTGGATGTATATCGGACCGCAGGGCATCGTTCACGGAACGTTCAACACAATTCTCGGCGCAGGCAGAAAATATCTCGGCGTTGCGGAACACGGCGATCTTGCGGGCAAGCTGTTTGTATCCTCCGGTCTCGGCGGCATGAGCGGTGCACAGCCCAAGGCGGCGAACATCGCAAACGCAGTCGGTGTTTTTGCGGAAGTTGACCTTTCAAGAATCAAAACACGTTATGACCAAGGCTGGGTAAACACGATTTCCGATAACCTTGACGAGGTGTTTGCGGAAGCAAAACAGTACCTTGCGGAGAAAAAATCGATTTCGATCGCATATCACGGAAATATTGTCGATTTGCTTGAATATGCCGTTGCGCATAACATCCATATCGATCTGCTTTCCGACCAGACTTCCTGCCACAATGTCTATAACGGCGGTTATTGCCCCGTCGGTCTGACCTTTGATGAGCGCACGCATATGCTGCATTCCGATCGTGACGAGTTCGAACGCCGAGTCAATGCTTCGCTGCGCCGTCATTTCGATGCAATCGTTGCCCTCACAAAGCGCGGCACGTATTTCTTCGACTACGGCAACTCCTTCATGAAAGCGGTTTACGACAGCGGCGTTCAGGAAATCTCCAAGAACGGCGTTGATGAAAAGGATGGCTTCATCTTCCCGAGTTATGTTGAGGATATTATGGGTCCGGTTCTGTTTGACTACGGCTACGGTCCGTTCCGCTGGGTCTGCCTGTCCGGCAAGCCCGAGGATCTCGACAAGACCGATGCAGCGGCAATGAGCTGCATCGATCCGACCCGCTGCTCTCAGGATCGCGATAACTATATTTGGATTCGTGATGCAAAGGCAAACAAGCTTGTTGTCGGCACACAGGCGCGCATACTCTATCAGGATGCCGAAGGCAGAACGAATATCGCGCTTAAATTCAACGAAATGGTTCGCAGCGGCGAAATCGGTCCGGTTATGATCGGACGCGACCACCACGACGTCAGCGGTACGGATTCCCCCTTCCGCGAGACTGCAAACATCAAGGACGGCAGCAATGTAATGGCGGATATGGCGGTTCAGTGCTTCGCGGGCAATGCCGCAAGGGGCATGAGTCTTTGTGCACTGCACAACGGCGGCGGTGTCGGAATCGGCAAATCCATCAACGGCGGTTTCGGCCTTGTTCTGGACGGCAGCGAACGCGTGGATAATATCATTCGCTCCGCAATGATGTGGGACGTTATGGGCGGCGTTGCAAGGCGCAATTGGGCGCGCAACGAACACTCCGTTGAAACCTCCGTTAAATACAATGAAAAATGGGCGGGCAAGGCTCATATCACCATTCCCTATTTTGCGGATGACGAACTTGTGAAAAAAACTGTTGCCGATGCTCTGAAATAAGCTTCGGAAACGTGCGGGACAAATGTTAAACCGGCATTTGCCGGAACGGTATGATACGTTCTGCATACATTCTTCAAATCAACATTGCCTGCGCCCGCAGACGGCGGAAGCTCACGGCTTTTGCCCTGCGGACGCGGCAAAAATAAAGAAACAACAAACAACAAACGCAAAAAACAACCGCTCTGCATACTTCTGCGGGGCAAAAACACGAAAGGAAGTTTTCTTAAAATGGCAAAGATCATTGAATGCGTCCCGAATATCAGCGAGGGCAGGAACCATGAGGTCATCGAGGCATGTGTTGACACCGTTCGCAACACTGCGGGCGTAACACTGCTTGATTACAGCAGCGACGCAAGCCACAACCGCAGCGTTATCACCTTCATGGGCAGCCCCGAAGGCGTTATGAATGCCGCAACCGCTCTTGCCAAGAAAGCGGCAGAGCTTATTGACCTGAATCATCATCAGGGCGAACATCCCCGCATGGGTGCGGTCGATGTTATCCCCCTTATTCCCATGAAGGACGTTACAAAGGAAGAAACCGTTGAGTATTCCAAACAGCTTGCAGAGCGCATTTGGAATGAAGCGGGCATACCCATTTTCCTTTATGAAGATTCCGCTTCCGCACCGCATCGCGTAAACCTTGCGGCAATTCGCAAGGGTCAGTTTGAAGGCATGGCGGAAAAGGTCAAGGATCCGCAGTGGACCCCCGATTTCGGCGGCGCAGCGATTCACCCCACCGCAGGCGTAACAGCCGTCGGCTGCCGTATGCCCTTGGTTGCATTCAATATCAACCTCTCAACTTCCGATGTTTCCATTGCAAGCAAAATTGCAAAGATTATCCGTCGTTCAAGCGGCGGTTTCGATTGCGTAAAGGCTCTCGGCGTTATGCTTGAGGACAGGAACATTGCGCAGGTTTCAATCAACATGACCGACTTCAACCGCACTCCGCTTTACAGGGTTGTTGAAGTCACAAAGGCTGAAGCCGCACGCTGGGGCGTTCACGTTATCGGCACGGAGATCATCGGCCTGACTCCGATGCGTGCGCTCATCGATTCCGCAGAATATTACCTGCAAATCGAGGACTTCAATGCGGACAAGCAGATTATTGAAAACTATTTGCTGTAATTCAGAACACAATTAAAGACTGAACGGAATGCAGAGCATTTGCCGCTCTGCATTCCGTGAAAAGGTCAAATGCCTATGCTTCTTATTAAAAACATCGGAACACTTGCAACCCCGCTCGGCACAAGCAGCCGCTGCGGTTCGGATCAGGGCAAAATCGAAGTGCTGCACAATGCGGCAGTTCTCATTGATGGTGAAAAAATCGTTGCGGTGACTGCAAACGGAGAGCTTCCGGAATATTCGGCATATGCCGATATCATCGATGCTAACGGTGCGCTTGCAACACCCGGACTTGTTGACGCGCACACCCATCTTGTTTTCGGGGGCTGGCGCGCACATGAAGTGCCGCTGAAAATTGCAGGCGCAAGCTACCTTGATATTCTCAATGCAGGCGGCGGCATTTTGAACACGCTGACCAACACGCGCAAAGCAACCGAGGATGAGCTTTTTGAACGCGGACGAGGCTTTCTTGCGGAAATGCTCGATTTCGGCGTTACAACGGCTGAAATTAAAAGCGGTTACGGACTGGATTCGGAAAATGAGCTGAAGCAGCTCCGCGTCATTCGCCGTCTCGGCGAAGCCTGCGCACAGGATATTGCTGCCACATTCCTCGGTGCACATGCAATTCCGGACGAATATGCAGGCAATGCCGACGGGTACATTGATTTTATAATTGAACGTGTGCTGCCGGTCGTTACGGAACAGGGGCTTGCGGATTTTTGCGATGTCTTCCTCGAAAGTTCCGTATTCAACGTTCCGCAGTCGCGGAAACTTCTGCTTGCGGCACAAAAACTCGGGCTTCCGTCAAAAGTGCATGCGGATGAGATAGATCCGCTTGGCGGTTCGGAGCTTGCGGGAGAGATCGGCGCAATTTCCGCAGAACACCTTATTGCAACACGGGACAGCGGCATTGAAGCAATGGCAAAGGCGAAAACGACTGCCTGCCTGCTGCCGCAAACCTCACTTTATCTCAACAAACCCTTTGCGCGTGCGCGTGACATGATTTCGGCGGGCGTCCCTGTTGCAATTGCAACGGATTTCAACCCCGGTTCATGTCCGTCGCTGAATTTGCAGCTTTCAATGAATCTCGGCTATCTGCGTTACCGCCTCTTCCCCGAGGAGGTTTTGACGGCAGTCACGCTGAATGCCGCATGTGCAATCGGCAAGGGCGACAGCATCGGTTCGATTGAACCGGGCAAACTTGCGGATATCGTGCTTTGGAATGCGGATGAGCTGTCCATGCTCTGTTACAGAATGGGCTCAAATCAGGTTAAAAAGGTTATCAAGCGCGGCCGTGTCGCTGTGAAGTAATCTCAGGTTCGATTCGGAATAAATTGCCGACAGCACGGCAGAATAGTCCGAATCGGCATAATCATAACAACGAAAGGTAATTTTAAACACATGAAACTTATCGACATGGTCGTTACTGACTATCTCAACATTGTTGCTTCCGATGCTCCCGCTCCCGGCGGCGGCAGTGCGGCTGCATTCTGCGGCGCACAGGGCACAGGCCTTGTCACGATGGTCGCGGGTCAGACTGCGGTCAAAAAGAGCTATGAAGCCGATTGGCCCCTCTGTCACGAAATCATTGAGCAGGGAAAGAAAATTTACGACGAGTTGACCGCTCAGGTTGACAGGGATACGGACGCATACAACCTTGTTGCAGCTGCGTTCAAAATGCCGAAAGCAACCGACGAGGAGAAGGCCGTTCGCAGGAAAGCGATTGCCGATGCAACTCTTGTTGCAACGGAAGTTCCCTTTGAAACACTGCGCCTCTCCGTTGCTGCGCTTGAACTTGCGGACAAAATGCTCGGTCATTACAACACCAACTGCGCAAGCGATCTCGGCGTCGGCGGGCTGAACCTTCATACCTGCGTTCACGGTGCATGGCTGAACGTTCTTATCAACCTCGGCGGCGTAAAGGATGAAGCAAAGGCTGCATTCTTCAGCGAAGAGGGCAAGAAGTTTGTTGCCCGTGCGGATGAAATTGCACAACGCATTCAGGATACGGTAAACCACGATATCATGGGCTGAATTTAATTTGAACTCAAACGGTCGGCAGCATTCCGCAAAAGGGATGCTGTCGATTTTGCAGCAGAGAACAACACAAACATCAGCGGAGGTTTATGCATAAAGCGATGCGGAATGCTGTTATTTTTAATAAAAAAATAATTATCAGCTGCATAACGATGATTGCATCGATGCTTTTGGTTGCATTCAGCGCATGCATAGGCGGACGCGGAACCGGACAGGAGTCAACTGCAGCACCGGTACTGCTCACGCCTTCCGTCGAACCGACTGCGGAGATAACAGCAAAACCTTCGGCAGCCGCAACAAACGATCCGGAGGAGGATATCGTGGCTGAAATGATGACTGAAATGACACTTGAAGAAAAAGTCGGGCAGCTTTTCATTGTTCGTCCGGAATCGTTGGATGAAAGCTTCACACCGAATCAGGCGCACGGCTCGGCACAGTACAGTGACACGGACTGTTCGGCGGGCATGGCGGATTTTCTCGCAGCGCATCCTGCCGGGGGGATAGCTTTTTTCGGAAAAAATATCGAAAACCCGGAGCAAACAGTTGCATTCATCCAAAATCTACAGAAAGCAAGCAGAATTCCTCTTTTCATTGCAGTAGATGAGGAGGGAGGCACGGTTGCAAGAATTGCAAACTCGCCCGCCTTCACAGTGCCGAAATATGACGGTGCTCAGGCTGTCGGAAGCACGGGCGACCCGGAGCAGGTGCGTGCAATGTATTCAGCAATCGGCGGGTACCTTGCAGAGCTTGGGTTTAATCTTGACTTTGCGCCCGTTGCGGATGTGAATTCAAATCCGAATAATACTGTTATCGGAAACAGAGCGTTCGGAAGCGACCCAAAACTTGTTGCAAAAATGGTGAATGCAGCAATATCCGGTCTGCATAAAGAAAACATTATTGCCTGCATAAAACATTTTCCGGGGCATGGGGACACGGCGGGAGATACGCATGACGGCTATGTTGCACTCGAAAAGGATTGGCAGCAGCTTTCGGAATGCGAATTGATTCCGTTTTATAATGCAATTAATGAAACGGATATGATAATGGCGGCACATATAACGTTGACACGCGGAAACACCGACAAGCTGCCTTGTTCATTATCATATGATGCGCTGACGATGCATCTTCGCGGCGAAATGGGCTATAACGGCGTTATCATTACCGATGCGCTTGCAATGGGTGCGATTGCCGAGAACTATTCATCGAAAGAGAGCGCGGTGCTTGCGTTCAATGCAGGCGCGGATATACTCCTGATGCCTTACGACTACGCAGCCGCATTCAACGGGATTCTTTCGGCCGTGCAAACAGGCGAGATTTCGTTGGACAGATTAAATGAAAGTGTTGAAAGAATTCTGCGCCTGAAGGCAGAGTTCGGCATAATATGATTCGCAATCGAGCCTGAGGATAAACAGAAAAATAAAAAGAAAAAATAAAAAGAAAAAATAAAAAGAAAAAACAAAGAGCTTTGCAGTCGAACGGCGGCAAAGCTCTTAACATCAAAAGGGGTTCAATCAGGTGCGCAGGCCTCAGCTCTGTGCGGGCTTATAGCTGTCCTTCAGGCCGACAGTGCGATTGAAAACGCGCTTTTCGGCAGTTGAATCGGGGTCAACACAGAAATAACCGATGCGCATGAGCTGACAGCGATAGCCGGCGGGTTTGTCGGCAAGGAAGGGTTCGATAAATCCGTTCTGAATGCGAACGGAATCGGGATTCAGCTTATCGATAAAATCATCGGCCGAAACGTTTTCATCCTTCATGAGCTGTTCGTAAAGGCGGAATTCAGCGGGAATCGCATCCTGAACGGGAACCCAGTGAATTGTGCCCTTGACTTTGCGGGTGCATTCGCCGCTGAAGCTTTCGGGGTCGTATGTGCAGTGGATTTCAGTAACTTTTCCGCTTTCGTCCTGTTTAAAACCGACACATTTTACAATGTATGCACCTTTAAGGCGAACCTCTCCGTCGGGTTTGAGACGGAAAAACTTTTTCGGAGGTTCAACCATGAAATCATCGCGCTCGATATAGACTTCCCGACTGAAACGAACGGTGTGCTTTTCGCCGAACTTGGCATCGCCTTCTTCGGCAATGGGCAGGTTTTCAATTTCAACGTCGATGAATTCGCCCTCGGGCATGTTGTCAATGACAACTTTAACGGGGTCAATAACGGCCATTGCACGGTCGCAATGTGCGTTCAGATCCTCGCGGACGCAGTGTTCAAGCATTGCGGAATCAACCACCGAGTCAGCTTTTGCAACGCCGGCACGGGTCAGAAAGTCCTTGATGGCTTCCGGAGTGTATCCGCGGCGGCGCATTGCGCAAAGCGTCGGCATACGCGGGTCATCCCAGCCGGAGACATAGCCGCCCTCAACAAGCGCACGAAGGAAGCGTTTGCTCATAATAGTGTTGGTGATGTTCAGCCTTGCAAACTCAATCTGGCGGGGCTTATGCTCGAATCCGCAAGCCTCGATTACCCAATTGTAGAGCGGGCGGTGCGCTTCGTATTCAAGGGAACAGAGGGAATGGGTAATGCCCTCGATAGCATCCTGAATCGGGTGCGCAAAGTCATACATGGGATAGATGCACCATTTGTCGCCCTGGTGGTGATGGGTGCGGTGCAGAATCCTGTAAAGTGCGGGGTCGCGCATATTGATGTTCGGAGAAGCCATATCGATTTTCGCACGGAGGGTGCGGCTTCCGTCGGGGAACTCGCCTTCTTTCATGCGGCGGAACAGGTCAAGGTTCTCCTCAACGCTGCGGCTGCGGTAGGGACTGTTAACGCCGGGTTCGGTCAGCGTGCCGCGGTATTCGCGGATTTCATCCTTGTCAAGATCACAGACATATGCCTTGCCGTCTTTGATGAGTTTTACCGCAAGTTCATAACATTTGTCAAAATAATCGCTGCCGTAGCAGAGCTTATCCCAATTGAAGCCCAGCCAACGGATATCCTGTTCGATTGCATCAACAAATTCGACATCCTCCTTGGCAGGATTGGTATCGTCATAGCGAAGATTGCATTTGCCGCCGAAGCGTTCGGCTGTTGTAAAATTTATCCAAAGAGCCTTTGCGTGGCCGATATGAAGATAACCGTTCGGCTCGGGCGGGAAGCGCGTTTTAACAACGGGGCTGCGCTGCATATCCTCAAGAATGAGCTCCTCGATGAAATTGCGAGGTTCAAAGTTTTCTTTTGCCGTTTCCATTTTGCGATTCCTTTCCTTTTGCAGCCTTTTCTTCGGGCGGAGAAAAACGTTTGTTCGCCCTGAGCTGCCGCAAACTTTTTAAGTGCATATTATGCGCCCAAAAACCGACTTTGTCAAGAAAAAATATCGAAAAGCTGACTCCATGCCGCTTATCCTGTGCTTGAGACGGTCGGCGCAGTGCCCGCAAACAGTATCTGCGGGCTGTTTATAAGAGCTGACTCTGCGGGCCGATTTCGAGGCTGTGTTCGCTCGCGAACACCCGCTTTTCAGTCCGATATACTCGGAATTATTTAAAATAAAGCGATGCAGCCTCATAAAATTCCCTGTCAACTTCCTTTCGGACGGTGACGGCAGTTTCAAGATCCGCTCCGACGATCGAATTGCCGTTCAATGCAACCATTTTTCCGTAATCACGCCTGACAACAAGCTCTCCGGCTTTTATGCCGAGTCTTGTTCCGAGAACACGGTCAAATGCACACGGCGCACCGCCGCGCTGAACATGACCCAAAACGACCGGGCGGCATTCAAAATACTGTGCGTCGGAGCCGAGAAGCGGATCGTTGCGCATCGTATCTTCAATCATGTCGGAAAGGTTCTTTGCAAGGTTTTTGTGAATAAGCAGCTTGTTGCCGAATGCGTCGGTTCCGAGGTCTATTTCATCGCCGCCGAGCAGTTCAAAACCTTCCGCAACAACAATGATAGTATATCTGTCTCCGCGAAGATATCTGCGGCGAACAACGGAAATTATCTCATCATAGGATTTCGGAAATTCGGGGATAAGTACAAGATGGGCATTTGCGGCAAGTCCTGCCTGCAATGCGATCCAGCCCGTGTGCCGCCCCATGCATTCGACAACGATGCAGCGGGAATGAGCCTTTGCGGTTGTTTGCAGGCGATCAATGGCCTCCATTGCAATGTTGGAGGCGGTTTCAAAGCCGAAAGTGTAATCGGTACAGCTCAAATCATTGTCTATGGTTTTCGGAACGCCGATAACGTTCACGCCGAGTTTGCGCAGCGCATTCGCAACGCCGAGAGTGTCGTCCCCGCCGATGGCGACAAGACCTTCAAGCCCGAGTGCATCAAGCACGTTGATGATTGTTGAAGTGCCGTCAGGCTGAGCAAGAACATTTGTTCGGGAGCTGCCGATAATGGTTCCGCCGAGGGTCTGTATGCCTTCCACTTCGGAAAGCGTGAGCCAATGCCCCTTTGCGTTCAGCGCACCGCGCCAGCCGTCGCGAAAGCCGAAAACTTCCATTCCTGCTTCGGCGCATTTTTCAACAACGCCGCGAATAACTGCGTTAAGTCCCGGACAGTCGCCGCCGCCGGTCAAAATGCCTATCTTTCTCATGTTGTTTTCTCCTTTTTTGTGTTTATACAATGTTTTGCCCGATGGGGAATCAAAAAAGCATGGGTGTGTCAGATGAGCCCGCGTTTGCGCAGCAGCTCGAAAACCGCATTTGATATCGTTTCCGGAGGAAGCATCGCACCGTTTTCGGTGCACGGAATGATGACCGTGTCGGAAAAGCGTTCGGACATTTCGCGGTATTTGGCTCTTGCGCGGGCTTGAATGCCCGCACTCTTCTCATAAACATCGCGGCCGCTGCCGATATAGTCACGGAAACCCTTTTTATCAACGTTTTTGCCTGCGCATTCGGTGTCAACGTCGAAAAACAGGTTTAATGTCGGGCGCGGAAGCCCCAGAACATCGTATTCAAGACGGAAAACCCAATCGGCAAAAGCGGAATTATCCGAACCGGGTTCGCTGATATCACGTTCGCGTATGCTCTGATAGACTGCGTTGCTGAGAACATAGCGGTTGATAAGCAGAAAATCCGCTTCCCCGTCGCGATAATTCCGAAAATCCATGAATCTGTCCATTGCGAACCAAAGCGCCATGCTCTTTTGGTCAACGGTGCTTGCGCTTACGCCCTCCGAACAGGAAAGGAACCTTCCGACCTGTTCGCCGAAAAAAGCGTCATAAACAGGGTAAGCACGTTTTTGAACCGTGAACCCCCTGTCCTGAAGCCCCTTCGTGAGCAGTTCAAACTGAACTGTTTTGCCGCTGCCGTCAATGCCTTCGATTGTTATTATCTTTGTTTTACTCATATCCGATTCAATGCCCGCAGTCGTTAAAAATCGAGAATTTTGCGCAGCTGACCGATGCTTTCCGCGTCAAGCAGGGCGCGAATGTGCGTGCCTGTTTCGGTATGCTCCTCGCTCAGCAGCATTCCGCGATCGCGAATCATTGAGACAGCTTCGTATTTGCTGTACGGAACAAGAATATCCACCTCTGTGCGGGCGGAATTGAGTTTCAGCTCAACTGCACTGAGAAGCTTTTCAATGCCCGTGCCGCACAGCGCACTGACGTTAAGCCTGTTTTCACTTTCGGCCGGAAGATCGCAGGAGGCGATTGCATCGGCTTTGTTGAAAACGATTATGCGCGGAATATCCGCTGCATGGAGGGATTCGAGAACGCCGTCAACAACGCGCATCTGCTTTTCGTGATAAGGACAGGAAATATCAACAACCTGAAGGATCAGATCGGAGTTTGAAACTTCTTCCAATGTTGATTTAAACGCCTCAACAAGGTCGTGCGGAAGTTTGTTGATGAACCCGACCGTGTCGGAAAGCAAAGCTTCCGTGCCGCCGGAAAGTGTGATTTGGCGCACAACGGGATCCAGGGTTGCAAAGAGTTTATCTTCCGCAAGCACGTTTGAGTCGGTGAGAGCGTTGAGCATTGTGGATTTGCCGGCATTTGTGTACCCGACAAGCGGAACAAGCGGAATGCGGTTCGCCTTTCGGCTTTCGCGCCGCAGTCCGCGCTGTTTTTCAATTTCGGACAGTTCGGTTTCAAGCTCGAAAACACGCCGCCTTATTCTCCGCCTGTCGATTTCAAGTTTCTTTTCGCCGGGGCCGCGCGTTCCGATGCCGCCGCCCAAACGCGAGAGAACCTGCCCCTGCCCGATAAGGCGGGGAAGACGGTAGCGCATTTGCGCAAGCTCCACCTGTAATTTGCCCTCACGGCTTGTTGCACGGGCAGCAAAAATATCGAGTATAAGCGTTGTTCTGTCAATAACGCGCGCTCCGAGGGTCTCCTCAAGCGTGCGGAGCTGAATTGCGGAAAGTTCATCATCAAAAATGAACAGATCCGCTTCAAGCTCGCTGCCCATAAGGCTGAGTTCGTTGGCTTTGCCGCTTCCGACATAGGTTGCATTGTCGATTGTGCGCCGACGGACACGAACTTTGCCGACCACAAGTGCGCCGGCGGTTTTTGCAAGCTCATTGAGCTCCTCAAGAGTGTCGTACCCTTCGTCATTATCCATGCCCACAAGGACGGCGCGTTCCTGCTCAACGGCTTCAACTTCTTTTGTCGTGCTGCGGAAACGGTCATCAGAATTGAAAATTTCCGCAATCAGTGCTTTTTGCGGGAGCTTGTAGGGCCGCATGGGTCCGTACACAAGCGCGGCGCGGCTGCCTGTGTCTTCGTCGAAATCGCCGAGATAGGCCGCGTAAAGCTGAGTGGGTTTGCCGTCCGAAACTCCGACAGCCGCCATGCAGTCAAGCTTCATTGAGCGCAGCGTTCCGAGATCAACTCCGGAAAGCCTGCCGTCCCCGCTTGGGTGCGTGTGGATGCAGCGAACGCCGCAGAGTCTGTCTTCATTGCGCACGAGGCGCATTGAAGGCATGCTGACCTTTGCGCTGTCGCCTACAGAAACATCAACAATGCCGCCGTCACGGGAAATATAGACGGAAATCTCGCGGTTGATTTCGCCGGAGCAGGCGCAAAGCTCGCTTAAAAGTTCAAATGATGCAAATTCATCAAGCCCCTGCTTAAAGTCATAAAGGCTCTTCAGTCTGTCCAACATTGCGGACTTGATGCCGGTCAGGTTGCCGTTTGGTTTGTTTGCCATTTATTCTCCGATGAAACCGCAGCGCACGCATTGCGGTACGCAGCGGTTTTTTTGCTTTATCATGCTTATTATACCCGATTGCCGCGGTTGTTTCAAGATTATTGTGTGCAGAGAGACGGGGGAATAAAAAGAAAACAAAAACAAAAACCTTTGCCGGAAAATCCGAACAAAGGTTTTTGTGGCTGCCGAACTTGGATTCGAACCAAGGATGAACGAGTCAGAGTCGTTAGTGTTACCGTTACACCATTCGGCAATAGAATCCATCCCATTGTGCCGTCCGCCCCTCTTATAATACCCGTCTAAGAAGACAGGCGCGGGTGCGACGCTAATGCTTTCGGTACCCCAAGGCAATGCAAAGCATAATGCGGGGGTGCCTTTCGCGGTTCGACTATCGCCCCTAAAGTTGGAACGAGGGTTTATAATCAGGACGTAACGAACACCGCAGGATAGACATTGGTGGGATTAGTTGGGATCGAACCAACGACCTCTACGATGTCAACGTAGCGCTCTGACCAGCTGAGCTATAACCCCTTGCCTTTCAGCACACTCTATTATACACATAATTTTGAATTTTGCAACCCCTTTTTTGAAATTTATTTTTCGGGGAAATTGTGGTATAATGAGTATAATGTTTAAAAACGGAGCAGAAATGCTTTTAAAACAAGGATTTTTTGAATTTGAACGGAGGAAAAAATTTATGGCTTTTTTTTCGAACGGCGAGGACAAGCTCAAGTTGATGATACTTTTTACCCTTGAGTGCGCCGAAATGCCTCTTTCCCGTGAACAGATTGCAACTGTAATGAGCGAAAACGGGGTTGAAAACTATTTTGACGTGTGCGAGCACATAATCGATTTGGAAGCAAACGGCTGCATTGCATCCGTGCCGACATTCAAAATGCAGATGATAGTTATGACTCCGCGCGGAGAGGAGATTATGAATCTTTTCGGCAAAAACCTTCCGAAATCCCTGCGTGAGTCGATTGAGGGATTTGTCGGCAGCAACAAAGATGAGTTCCGTCGGGAGAATACCTCGCGCATTATCACAACCCCGCTGCCGGACGGCGGTTTCGATGCAACTTTTGCACTCGTTGAAAACGGGGATGCGATATTTGAAATCCGCATCAAGCTCCCGAATGCAGAGTATACGCGTCTTGCGGAGAAAAATTGGGAGGCTCAGAATCAAAAAATATATATAGATACGCTGCTTGCGCTTGTGAAGATGTATCAGAATGCGCAAAACTCGGATGCAGCAGAAACTTGCGCACAGAACAATATATAGTGCTTGGCGGCAGTTTCGTTTTTTCGCGGAATGGTTTATAATAAGCATACTCCGATCACGGTTCGCATTCGTTTTGCTGTGCAGAGGGAATGCTGCCGGATTAAATCTGAAAGGTGGAAAACTCAATGTCAAAAACAAGAAAATATATCAGAATCCTGTGTGTTATTCTGTCCGTCGCCGCACTGCTGACCTCCGCTGCGGGCTGTTCACGCAAATCAAACAAAAATGAAAAGGTATTGAAACAGATAATCAATAATCCGGATAGTTATCCGCAGCTCTCTTTTGCGGAATTCAACACGCTGATAAACGGCAAAACGGGACTTTCGGCTGCTGAACTCCCGCGGGACAAGGCTTGCGACACGGGCGATAACGGCTATGATTTCACAAGGTACATAGTCGGCGGGGAATTCATCTTCTCGTGCTATATCAATTCGAAAAAGCCGGATCAGAGCATGTACTCCCTCAGCTATTTTGAAAACGGCAGCATCGTTGATGAAGTTTACGGACTTCAAAAATTTCCGGATTTCCTGAAAAAATACGGGAAATAAAGCGGAGACGGCATTTGCCGGATTTTACTTTCGGCAACATGTATTTGATGATGGACAGCCAAAGATTAATATGAGGAATTAACATTTTATGCGTAGCTCCGTAATTACAGACGCCGAGAACCCTATGCGGCCGGTGTTGAAATGGGCCGGCGGAAAAACTCAGCTTCTGGATGCAATTTCTGCACGCATGCCGACCGTTTACAATGATTATTATGAACCTTTCATAGGCGGAGGTTCTGTTTTGCTTTTTCTCAGACCCGAAAAAGCGTATATAAATGACACTAACGAACAGCTGATAAACCTTTATATTCAGATTAGGGACAATGCTGAAAGTGTGATCGAGGTTGTGACAGAATTGGACAGCAGCCCGTGCGATAAAGAAATGTACTATAAGATCAGAGAGCGGTACAATACAAAGATAACTTCGAATGAACTTGACTTTGAATGTGCCGCGTTAATGATATGGATAAACAAGCATTGCTTTAACGGATTGTACAGGGTAAACGGAAAAGGGACATTTAACGTTCCGTACAACAACAGGATTTCAGGGAATTCAATTGATGATGTGAATTTGATGCTGATATCCGAATATCTCAGGGGAGCGGAAGTGCAAATATCCTGTTCTGATTTTGAGGATGCCTGTAAAAAAGTAAAAGAAAATGATTTTGTGTATTTCGACAGTCCATATGTTCCGCAGAGCGAAACAGCGGACTTTACTGATTATACGAAAGATGGTTTTTCACTTAGAGATCATGAACGTCTTGCCGATTTATTCAGGCGGTTAGACAGAATCGGAGCAAAGGTTATGCTTTCAAACAATGATGTGCAGCTTGTACATGAGCTCTACAGCGGATATGAAATTCAACATCTTGATGTCAGGAGAATGATTAACAGCAATGCCTCCCGCAGAAAAGGGAGGGAAGTTTTGATTACCAATTATTGATATGACAATATCGGTGTACGGCATAAAACCATACTATGTAGACAATGTATCAGCTCTTTATCGGAATGATACTTTTGAAGTTTTGAGCAAAATGACTCCGGAGAGTATAGATTTGATTTTTGCAGATCCCCCGTATTTCCTGTCCAATGGGGGAATTTCCTGCAGCGGAGGAAAAGCGGTTAGAGTTGATAAAGGGGAGTGGGACAAGGTCAGCACTCTGCAGGAGAAACATCAGTTTAATCGAAAATGGATTTCATTATGCAAGCGTGTTTTAAAACCGGACGGAACGATTTGGATAAGCGGAACCATGCATAATATATATTCGGTCGGAATGGCACTGGAAGAAGAAGGGTTTAAAATAATCAATAATATTGTTTGGCAGAAAACAAATCCACCGCCCAATTTGGCGTGCAGATGCTTTACCCACAGTACAGAGACGTTGCTATGGGCAAAGAAAAATAAAACTGCACATCATTTGTTTAACTATGAATTGATGAAAAATATTAATGAAGGAAAGCAAATGAAGGATGTGTGGACAGGCCCGTTGACGAGTTCCGCAGAAAAAAAGTTTGGAAAGCATCCGACCCAAAAACCATTGTATTTACTCGAACGCATTATTCTTGCTTCTACGAAAGAAGGAGACATTGTTCTTGACCCGTTTTGCGGTTCTTCAACGACAGGCGTTGCTTGCCGAAAATTAGGACGGTTTTATATTGGAATTGACAATTGCATTGAATACATTGAAATATCTAAAGAAAGGATTACGCATGTATGAAAAAAAGGGATTTTTCCGAGTGGCTTAGCACATTTCGCAGGTCAATCAACGGATATGAATATTACACAGACTTTAAAAAAGTGTATGAAAATGCGGAGAGGCTGAAAGTTGAGATTTGCATACTGAATTCTCTTGTAGGCTCTTCCGATATAGAAGCGGAATTCGAGTCACTGCTTAACAGATATCCGGAGTGCTTAAAAGCGGTCCCTATTTTGCTTGCAGTTCGTGAGAATGAAATATTCTGTCAGGATTCAAACGGCGCTGTCAATTACAGGTTCAACAAAATGCTGCAGACCGTTGAACAATACAAGTATTTTATGCGGAAAACTGGACTTTTCGATATGCTAAGCAATCACATTGTCAGCAGTTTGTACGATTATGTAACGGGTGTCGAAGTGGGGATAGGTTCAAACGGCAGAAAAAACCGAGGCGGCCATCAAATGGAGGCCTTGGTCGAGGAGCATTTGAAAAATGCGTGCGTAGAGTATTATGAAGAAATGTATTTGACGGAGATTGAAAACAAATGGAACATAGATCTTTCTGCTGTTTCTGCAAAAGGCACTTCCACCAAACGTTGGGACTTTGTTGTGAAGACCAAGAGTAAGATTTTTGTTATCGAAACGAATTTCTACGCATCATCCGGTTATAAGCTGAACGAAACTGCACGAAGCTATAAAATGATTGCCGAAGAGGCAAAAGAAATCCCGAATTTTGAGTTTGTTTGGATAACGGACGGTGCAGGATGGAAGGATGCAAAACGGAATTTGGAGGAGACTTTCATTGTTCTTGAAAATCTTTATAATATAACCGATATGGAGAACGGGATCCTTAACAGGATTTTTGAATAAAAAAGCAGTAGATTTGGGAGAAATACACAATGCCTAACGGCGAAGCGGATTGCAGTTCTCGATTTGATTGCCCATGCAAAGACGATTAACATAACGACAGATTAACGGATACGATGACTTTATGTGTAAGAGAAGCTTGCATTTGAATTTGAAAAAATGCAGGCTTTTTAGTCATAATGAATGCAAAACAAACGATAACCGAACGATAAATTCACGAAATCGTCAATAATCGGATTGAACCGGGGTGCAAAATGTGGTACAATATTATAAGTATATTTTGCGGAGGTTTTATGCACAACCCGGGTGAAATGAACAGTGAGCGGCATTATTTTGCGCTGATCGGAGATATTATCGACTCGCGGCACGAACAAGATCGTTACGATGTTCAGAAAAAGCTGCAATCGATTCTTTCTTCCGTCAATGCCGAACATGCGGCGCATATTGCGGCAGATTTTTTGATAACACTCGGTGATGAGTTCCAAGGGCTTCTGTTTGCGGAAAAAGGTGCGGATCCGATTTTTGTTGCCGACAGGATAATCGACGAAATGTTTCCGGTTCGCATAAGAATTGCAATCGGTTTCGGCGGAATGGCAACACAAATCCGAAGGGAAGCGGCGATTGGGGCGGACGGAGAAGCGTTTTACCGTGCGCGGCACGGAATGAATTTGCTCAGGAAAGCCGAAAACCGCGGCAGAGCGTGTTCAAGAATTCTGCTTGACGCCGGAGGTTCGGAATGCGAGCGGAATGCGCGGCGGAAGGAGCTTGAAACCGGCGTGAATACCGTTTTGCTGCTCCTGTCCGCATTGCGGCGGGAGAGAACAAAACGGCAGAACGAGGCGGCAGCGATGTATGTTCGAAATGCGGTCACAAACGCTGCACAAACCCAAACAGAGCTTGCAAAGCGGCTCGGAATAACACAGAGCACATTTAATATAAGCCTTTCCGTTTCAAACGCAAGGGAGTATGCCGAAGGTCTGATCGCTGCGGAAGCTTTGCTTTCGGCACTGAAAACCGACGGTGAGCATGCGGAGAACGGTGATAAGGAATGTGCCGATAAAACCGTTTTAACCTGAAATTTTAACACGACAGCAGAGGATGAATCGATGAAGGAATACACACTTTTGATGCTTGCGCATATGCTCGGAGATTATTATTTTCAACCGCAGTGCCTTGCAAAACTGAAGAGCAGGAACACACTGTATGTTTTGATTCATGCAGGGATTTATGCGGCAGTGATGTTTTCAACGCTGCTGCTGTGTTATTCGAATGCATACTTATATGCGGTTGCTGCCTGTGCCGTGACACATGCGGTGATTGACATTGTGAAGCAGCTGATTTTAAACGGTGCCGCAAAGCGCGGCAGTTTGACCGTGAAACAGGACAGAGCCGCATATCTTATCGATCAGGCACTGCACCTTTCGATAATCCTTGCGGTATCTTTCACGTCGGCATTTTACGGTGAGGGGCGCGGAATAGAATTTTTGCAAAACGATATAAAAAGCCTCGTTGGCATTGACGGCTTTGCAATGCTCAGCATACTGACGATGCTGCTTGCCGTGCTGAAGCCCGCAAATGTTTTTGTTCAAAAGGTGCTTGTAACCGAAAAACCTGATGAAAAGGTGAAAACACGCCTGAAGCACGGCGGATGCATCGGTTCGTTGGAACGATTTATAATAATTTGCATGCTCCTGCTCGGGCAGTATTCCGCTGTTGCGCTTGTTTTCACCGCGAAATCGATAGTCAGATTCAAAGACTTTGAAGATCGCTCCTTTGCGGAATACTATCTTTACGGAACGCTTCTGAGCGTCGCTGTCAGCATCGCACTCTTTGCATTGCTGAAAATTTTCGGCGCATAAACCTGTGCCGGAAGGAACGACCGAACAATGGATAACAACGGAGATAATACAAAATGAAACTTATTGCAATTGACGGCAACTCACTGATGCACAGAGCGTATTACGCGCTTCCTAACATGACCAACAAAGCGGGTACGCCGACGGGCGCACTGCACGGCTTCCTTTCGATGCTGCTGAAGCTTGTTGATATGCGGCCGGATTACCTGCTTGTTGCGTTTGACATGCCGATAAAAACCTTTCGACATGAAAAATATGCCGATTATAAAGCCGGCAGAAGGGAAACTCCGGACGATCTCCGCACGCAGTTTCCGCTCTTGCAGGAATTGCTGAAAAAAATGGGCATTGCCGTTATTGAATGCGAACGCTTTGAGGCGGATGATATTCTCGGCACATTTTCCCGTCGGGCGCAGAAGGAGGGCGTTGATTCTCTGCTTGTGACCGGGGATAGGGATGCTTTGCAGCTTATCACCGATAATGTGCACGTTCTGATGACGAAAAAGGGCATCACCGAAACCGTTGAATACGATAAAGAAACCCTTTTTGCCGAATACGGACTTGAACCTGCGCGCATGGTTGATCTCAAAGGCTTAATGGGCGACAATTCGGACAATCTGCCCGGCATTAAGGGCGTCGGCGAAAAGACCGCGCTGAAGCTGCTTTCAAAATACGGAACGATGGAATCCGTGCTTGAAAATGCGGAAAATGAAAAAGGCGCATTGCGGCAGAAGCTGCTTGACGGTGCGGAGTCCGCAAGGATGAGCTATGAACTCGGAACAATAAACACCGATGCTCCCGTGAGCGAGAGTGTGGAGGATTGCAGGTTCAACCCCGCTCTGCTTGCAAACGGTGCGGCGGAGCTGACAAAGCTTGAACTTCGCGCCGTCCTTAAACGCGTGCGTGAACTTGCAGGCACGCAGAATCAAAATGCGGCAAACATGCCTGAAACAAACGGGAAAAATGCTGCCGAGGTTCGAACTGCCGAATTTGATCTCCGCGATGTCAAAAGTGATGAAGAGCTGCAGGCCTGCGTTGATACGCTTCTGCAATGCACTGAAACAGCATTCGATATTTGTGAACAGAGTGTCACGGTCGCTGCAATAACGGGAGAAGGCACAGTGCTTTTCAATGCCTCGGTCGGAGGTGATCTGTTCAGTGCGGCATTGCTGCCCGAACAGGTTCTCTGCGCACTTAAGCCCGTCTTTGAGTCGGAAAAAATCAAAAAAACCGTATTTGATGCCAAATCAAAACGGCATATCCTTGCGCCGTTCGGTGTTGCGCTCAACGGTGAAATTTTCGATGCCATGCTTGCAGATTACCTGCTTAACGCACTGCATCCCGCAAAAACACTTGATGTGCTTGCCGAGGAGAACGGTATCGGTGAGCGCGGAGCGGCTGCGCTTATCGTTTTGAAACCGAAACTGGAACAAATGCTTGAACGCAGCGGCATGACGGAGCTGTATCGGAATGTTGAACTGCCGCTTGAACATGTGCTGTTTGATATGGAGAGCGCGGGGTTCATGCTCGACAGGGAGGTTTTATGTTCTCTCGGCGAAACCATGGCGGCGCGTTCCGAAGAGCTTGCGAAAGAAATTCACGCGCTTGCGGGGGAGAGTTTCAACATCCTTTCGCCGAAGCAGCTTTCCGTGGTATTGTTTGAAAAACTCAGCCTTCCGCCGCGAAAGAAAACAAAAACGGGATATTCGACCGACAGTGAGGTGCTTGAAGGGCTGAAGACCATGCATCCTATCGTGGGCAAGGTGCTTGAGTACAGATTCCTGACAAAACTCAAATCAACGTTCATAGATGCAATGCTCCAAAAAATCGGTTCGGACGGACGAATCCGCACAACCCTGAACCAGAATGTTACCGCAACGGGCCGTATTTCAAGTCAGGAGCCGAATTTGCAGAACATTCCGGTCCGCACGGAGCTTGGACGCGAAATCCGCCGCGCTTTTGTTGCAAGCCCGGGCTGTGTTCTTGTCGGGGCGGACTATTCGCAGATAGAATTGCGCGTGCTTGCGCACATAAGCGGGGATGAGGCTTTGATTGCCGCATTCAACGACGGGGATGATATCCACACACGCACCGCGGCGGAGGTTTTCGGCGTCCCTAAGGACGAGGTGACGCGTGAAATGCGTTCTGCGGCAAAGGCTGTCAATTTCGGCATTGTGTACGGTATAAGCGCATACGGCCTCTCCGAACAATTGGATATTTCGCCGAAGAAAGCTTCGGAATACATTGAAAAGTACCTTGACCGCTGCACGGGAGTGCGGAACTATATGAAAGCTGCGGTTGAAAACGGCAGGGAAAAAGGCTATGCCGTGACCATTATGGGCAGAAGGCGCGAGCTTCCCGAAATCGTATCTTCAAACTACAATACGCGAAGTTTCGGTGAGCGCGTAGCGATGAATATGCCGATTCAGGGTTCGGCGGCAGATATAATTAAAGCCGCAATGGTGAAGGTTGCAAACAGTCTTAAGGAACAGGGACTCCGCGCACGGCTGATACTTCAGATTCACGATGAGCTGATTATAGACACACCGGAGGAGGAGACGGAGCGCGTGAAGGCTTTGCTTTCGGATTGCATGAGCAATGTTGTAAAGCTTCGCGTGCCGCTCAAAGCGGATGTTGAATGCGGACACAGCTGGTTTGATACAAAGTAAAGCATTATCATAAAGAAACGGAGGAAAGAACCGACTCTATGTACAGCGAAAGAACAAATGGTTTTGACGCAAAAATCATTGCCGAAAACAAGCGCATTCCGCTGCTTGGGCTTACGGGAAGCATGGCGGCGGGCAAATCCACCGTTTCGGCAATGCTGGCTGAGCGCGGTTTTTTTATCGTTGATGCGGATAAAACGGCGCATGATGTGATTCAAACGGAAAAAGTCTTAAGGAAGCTTACTGATGCGTTCGGCGAGGGCATACTGGATGAATCGGGCAATATAGACCGAAAAAAGCTTTCTGTATGTGTGTTCGGCGAAAAGAACAACGAAGTGCAGGATAAAACCTGCCCGGGCAATGCGGCAAATGCTTCGGCGGAACGAAATGCAGCCGAGAAAAAGAGTCGTGTGGAGCTTCTGAATGATATTGTTCATCCTGCCGTGATTGAAAGCCTGCTCGAACAGGCGGAGACGGCGAAACAGCTTCCGGATTGCCGTGGGGTGGTGCTTGATGTGCCGCTGCTTATCGAAAGCGGGCTGCATAAAAGATGCGACAGCGTGATTCTTGTGACGGCGAATATTGAAACACGTTATGCCCGTATAATGAAGCGTGACGGGCTGTCGAGGCGCGAGGCGCGTGCAAGAATTGCGGCGCAGATGCCGCAATGGAAGAAAAAACGCTATGCGGATTACATAATCGAAAACGATACGACCGAGGCCGAGCTGCATTTGCGGGTTGATGAGCTTATCGGAACATTGCAAAAAAATGCGGCGGAAAATAATGCACAGCCGTCCTGCGAGGCATAAAACGCTCCCGCAGAAATAAAGATGCATATAGGGGCGGAGAATATGGCAAAAAAAGCTGCAAAAAGAAAAAATACACGCAAAAATACAGGCAGTCGGAAGAACGGCGGCAGAAACAGGCTTTGGGTCATTTTTGCGGGTTGCTGTATTGCGCTTGCGGTCGCAGCTGTGTTCCAAAAACCTGTGCGGAGACATTTTTCTTATCCGATGGAATATGAAGCAGAGGTTCGACGCGCGTGCGAAAAATATGATCTCGATCCCTGCCTTGTATTTGCGGTCATAAGAACGGAAAGTTTTTTTACTCCGGATGCCGTATCGGGTGCGGGCGCACAGGGATTGATGCAGATCATGCCCGAAACGGGCGAATGGATCGCATGGCGGCAGGGGAAAGAGTATGACGAAAGCAGAATATTCGAACCGGATTACAATATTGATTTGGGCTGCTGGCTGCTCTCGTTTCTTTTGGAAAAATACAACGGGGATGTTGAGCTTGCCGCCGCTGCATACAATGCAGGTCACAGCGCCGTGAACCGTTGGCTGGACGACCCGAAATACTATGACGGGAAAAATCTCACCATTCCGTACGAGGAAACAGAAAATTATGTTAAAAAGGTTAAAGATGCATATGAAAAATACCAATTTCTGCGCGAAAGCGAACATGAAGCGGGACGTGAATAGGGTCGAACCTGCAAGGCGGGTTTTGTTAAAAGCAGGAGCCGTTCTGCTTGCCGTTTCGGTGCTTTTCTGCACTGCATGCGGAAAGCGCGGCAGCGGCGATGCGATTCAGACGAATCTGCCGCAATCTGCGGCGCCGCAAACATCGGAACCCGTTCCGCAGCAGGGCGGAACGTTGAAACTACCCATGCCGCGCAACCTGAATAAAGATAATCTGAATTATAATCCGCTGATAGCAACAACGGAGGAAGCACTCGGGCTCTATTCACTTGTTTTCGAGAGCCTTATCGGCATTGACGAAAGCAACAGACTCATTCCGTCGCTTGCCATTAACTGGAGCGCGGATGAAGAAAATGCAAATTCGTGGATTATTAACCTGCGCGAAAACGTTAAATGGCATTCGGGGGACATATTGACTGCGGGTGATGTTGTGTATACATTTAATCAGCTTTACACTCTCGGTTCCGAATCATACTATGCTTCTGCGCTTTCAAGCATCAATCGAATTGAAATGATAGACGCGACAACACTGCGCGTAACGATGAATTCTGCGGGCATCGGTGAGCTTTATTCGCTCAGCTTCCCGATAATACATGAGAATGCCGAACCGTTCACCGGGACGGGCGCATATCGTGCAAGCTATGTTTCAAACACAAAGATAACGTTAAAATCCAACGAGGAATGGTGGGACAGGCCGCCGTATATTGATACGGTCGAATTCCACGCAAGAGAATCAAATGCAACCGCGCTCGCCTCCTACGGTGCGGGGCAGCTTAATTTTGTGCCCACTGCGCTTCTGACCGTCGGACAATACAGCGAGGCGGGAAAAACCGTTGTTACGGATATGATGACTCAAAACATGGAAGTCATGCTTGTGAATCATAATCGCGCATTCGTGTCACGCGTTGAGTTCCGCCGTGCAATTGCACATGCACTGAACAGAACCAAGCTGATAACAAACGCTTACATGAACAGGGCTCGTGCTGCCGATGTTCCTGTGCCGCCGGATTCATGGCTGTATAACAGCAACGCCGTTCAATATGACTTTAACCTGAACAGCGCAAATGCAATTCTCGATGAACTCGGCAGCCGTGTCGGTGCGGACGGGCGGAGAACGCTGAACGGAAGCCCGATTGAGCTTACGCTTTTAACAAGCGGCACAACCGAAAACACCGTTCGAAGCGAGGCGGCGGGCATGATTGCCGAACAGCTTGCGGCCGTCGGCATAACGGTGAAGGTTGTGACCGCTGCACATTCATACGGCAGCGCGGACAGCGAATACATGACCGCGCTTGCGGCGGGCGATTGGGATCTTGCATTGTGCGGCTTTAATCTTGCGCAAAGCAATGACCTTGAACCCTATCTCGGTGTAAACGGGAAGAACAATTTCGGGCATTACAATGCAGGCTTATATTCCGGGGTTTCGGCCGCACTTAATAAAATGAACGCTGCTGCGGATGAGGAATCCCTTCGCGATGCCGCATATGAGCTGCAAACCGCTTTTGCCGATGAGCTTCCGTTCATTGTGCTTTATTTTCGCCTGAACAGCGTTGTGTACTCCGCAAAGCTTCAGGAAATCGGAACGATGCGCGAACCGGCTTTGCTGCGGAACATAAAAAACTGGTATTTTATAAAATAAAATCATGTCAGTCACGGAGCCGCTTCAGCAGTTCGCCGCCGTGTTCTTTGAGCCATTTTTCCTGCGTGCGATAGGTTGGAAAAACACGAAGGACTTCGGCATAGAATTTTTGCGAGTGGTTCATTTCCCTGCGGTGACAAAGTTCATGAACAACAACGCTGTCCAAAACCTCCGGCGGGGCAAGCATTAAAAGGCAGTTGAAATTCAGATTGCCTTTGCTGCTGCAGCTTCCCCAGCGGGAGGTTTGGTTTCGAATCGTTATTCGCCCGTATGTAACGCCGATGAGCGGAGCATAGTACGCAGCGCGCGCGGGAATCACTTTCAGAGCTTGTTGAGCAAGGTTATGAAGCTCTTCGGGCGTCAGTTTCGGGATGCTTTCCGCAGCTGCTTCACGGGAACGTGATTTTGCAAGATGGGTCTCAATCCATTGCCTGTTTTTTTGGATGAATCGCCTGATATCATCATCTGCTGCCTGATGCGGGGCGCGAATGATAAGCCGACCCTGCTTGATTTCGGCAGCAAGTGTTTTTCGGCTGCTTTTAATCAGTTCATATTCCGGTTCGTTTTGCATTGATTTCTCCGAGTTGATATGATGTTTCAATTTTAGCACAAGTGTGCACCGTAAGCAAGTTTCGCTTAATTATTGCCGTTCGTAACAAACTAAGTTTTTTCTTTAAATGCCTTGACTTTTCTTAAAAAATGTATTAAACTTGAAAGGTATATACCAAGGCGGAAAGCGCAGCCATATTTATTTTTCATCCGGGTGCGCGGACTGCCGCATTTATTGGAGATTTATATGGATTTATTTGACAAATGCAGGGTTGAGATAGTCGAGAAGGCAACAGCCGAAAACGTTTATCCCTATTTCCACCAAATCGAATCGAAACAGGCTCCGGAAGTCATCATGGAGGGTTCGCGGCGCATAATGCTCGGTTCAAACAACTACCTTGGGCTGACTTCCAATCCCGACGTTATTGCGGCGGGCGTGCGTGCACTCGAAAAATACGGATCGGGCTGTTCAGGTTCGCGTTTTTTGAACGGCACGCTTGATTTGCATGTTCAGCTTGAGTCGGAGCTTGCTGATTTTTTGAACAAAGAAGATGTTATGACATTCTCAACGGGTTTCCAAAGCAATTTGGGCATCATCAGCGCGATTGCGGGTCGAGGCGATTACATTTTCTGCGATAAGGAGAATCATGCAAGCATTTATGACGGCTGCAAACTGAGCTACGCAAAGACGATTCGCTTCAACCACAGCGATATGGCACACCTTGAGACTGCGCTTCAGAGTGTTCCGCTTGAATCGGGCAAGCTTATTGTGACAGACGGCGTGTTCAGCATGGGCGGCGATATATGCAAGCTGCCCGAAATTGTTGAGCTTGCGCAAAAATACAAAGCGCGCGTTATGGTTGACGATGCTCACGGTCTCGGCGTTATCGGAAACGGCGGCAGAGGTACGGCAGATTATTTCGGGTTGACCGATAAGGTTGATATCATAATGGGCACCTTCAGCAAGTCACTCGCTTCTCTCGGCGGCTATATGGCGGGCGATAAGCGCGTTGTGAACTATGTTCGTCATGCCTCGCGTCCGTTCATCTTCTGCGCAAGCATTCCGCCCGCAAACTGTGCAACGGCGATTGAGGCACTGCATATTCTCCGCAGTCATCCCGAAATGCCCAAGAGGCTTGTTGAACTTGCGGCTTATATGCGCAAAGGGCTGCTGGAACGCGGCATTGCCATACGCGACAGCATAACGCCGATTATCCCCATCTATACCTATGATGAAATGCGCACCCTTCGCAAGGCGAAGGAATTGTTTGATGCGGGTGTTTATGTGAACCCGGTTCTGCCGCCCGCAACGCCTCCGGGAGAGAGTCTGCTCCGCACGAGCTATATGGCAAACCATACCGAAACTATACTTGACGAGGCTCTCGATATTATTGAGAGAATTGTAAAAAATGACTGATAAACCGAAAAGGATCGTACTTATCACCGGTGCTTCGGGCGGAATAGGGCTTGCTGCCGCAAAACTGTTCTTCGCCAATGGAGACAGAGTGTACGGATTGAGCCGCCGTCCATGCCCGGAAGCGGGAATTGAGAGCATTTGCGCCGATGTTACGGATGAGGCTGCCGTCCGCAATGCGATTAAAACCGTTGTCAGCCGTGAGGGTAGGCTTGACGTTCTTATCTGCAATGCCGGGTTCGGAATTTCCGGTGCGGTTGAGTTCACAGCCTATGCGGATGCAAAACGCCAATTTGACGTTAACTTTTTCGGCACTTCCAACTGCATACGTGCGGCCTTGCCCGAAATGCGCAGGCAGGGAAGCGGTATGATAATCGTAACAAGCTCGGTTGCGGGAATGCTGTCCATACCTTTTCAGGCATATTACTCGGCATCAAAAGCTGCACTGAATTCGCTTGTGCTTGCAACGGCCAACGAAGTGCGTCCGTACGGGGTTCGCGTTGCGGCAATCATGCCCGGCGATATAAAAACAGGTTTTACTGCTGCAAGAACAAAATCGAATGCGGGCAGCTCCGATTATGCTGCACTTTCGAAATCCGTTGCAACGATGGAACGCGATGAGCAGAACGGCATGTCCCCCGATGTTATCGCGCGGTGCATGTATTCGGTGTCCCGCAAACGCAACCCGAAGCCGCTTCGCTCCGTCGGGCTGCAATACAAAGCTTGCTGCCTGCTCGGAAAGTTTCTGCCCTGTCGGCTGTCAAATTGGATAGTCGGCAAAATGTATGCATCAAAATAACAAACGGACATTAACGGTATTCAGCGTTGTTTGATACCTCAGCTGCGGCTGAAAAAAACAAAACCCGCCGACGGATGCTTGACGTCAGCGGGTTTTTTATAAACATAATTGCCGGTGCGGTGCAAGGGCATTTTCGCTCCCGACAGCGGCTTCCGTCAGAATCGGAAATAGATGAACGGATTATATCCGCTTGAAACGAGCGATGCAGTGCAGATAACCAGCGCAATCAGCACAAGTGCCGCATCGGCATAGCCGCACCACGCTCTGTTTTCGATTTTTTTATGAAGGTTGCTGACCAACGGGGTGGAGGCAATGATTGAAATGATCAGCACGGGAAGATAAGCAAGCACATAAACCAGTGCATCATGCGAAATCAAGCCGACACTGCCGCCGTTGAAAAGCGAAACAATGAAATCACGCATCTGCCCCATGTCCGTGAAGTCGAACAGAACCCATCCGAAGGTGAAAAGGAATATCGCATACAGGTGGGAAAGGAATGCGGGGGCCTTTTCAAGATATTTCCCGAGGAACAGTTTTTCGATAATGATGATAATCCCGAAATACACTCCCCACAGCACGAAATTCCAGCTTGCACCGTGCCAAAGTCCGGTGAGCATCCAAACGATTGCGGTGTTAAGCAGGGTGCGCGCAAGTCCGCGGCGGTTGCCGCCGAGGGGGATGTAGACGTATTCCCTGAACCATGTGGAAAGGGAGATATGCCATCTGCGCCAGAATTCGCTGATGCTGCGGGAAATATAGGGGTAATCAAAGTTTTTGAGAAACTCAAACCCGAACATTCGGCCGAGACCTATTGCCATATCTGAATAGCCGCCGAAATCGAAATAGATATGCAGTGTATATGCAATGATTCCGACCCATGAACCGAGAACACCGTTTGTTGCGGAGCTTGCGCGGAGAACGTTCCAAAGAGCGATAAGCTGATTTGCAAGCAAAACTTTTTTTGCAAGTCCGACAGTGAAAAGCTTTATTCCGGAAGCAAACTGAGCAACGTTTTCGTGCCTGTTTTCAAGCTGATCCGCAATGTCGCGATAGCGCACGATCGGGCCCGCGATAAGCTGCGGGAAGAGTGCGACATATGTACCGAAATACACGGGGTTCTTTTGAACGGAGGTGTCGTTGCGGTAAACATCGATAACATAGCTCATTGCCTGGAAGGTATAGAACGAAATGCCTATGGGCAGAGGTATTATCGGCGTTGCATAGCTGCGCATGAACGGAAAAACGGCTTTCAGCGTGTCAACAACAAACCCCGTGTATTTGAATACGCCCAGCAGCGCAAGGTTCAGCACAACGGAAGCAACGAGTACAGCCTTGCAGCGTTTTTTGTTGTTTCGATATTTTCCGACAAGCAAACCGGCAAGCCAGTTGAACGCTATGGAGAATATCATCAAAAGCACAAAACTCGGTTCGCCCCAGCCGTAGAAAATAAGGCTGAGAACACAGAGGATTACGTTTCGATAAACGCGATTAGGCACTGCATAATACAGTGCCAAAGTTACAACAAGATAGATGAAGATGAACAGCAGACTTGAAAAAACCATCAGCCGATGTTCTCCTGCATGATTTTCATGAGAGCATTGTAGTCGCTGCCCGCAACCATGTAAACATAATTGCCGACGCGATGCACTTCCACAGGATCGAGTTTTGCGGTCTCGGCGGGTGCATATTCTTTTGCAACCTTGCGGAGCCTGTCAAGTCGATTCTGAAGAATACTTTGCAGTTCCTCGGCATATGCCGCATCGGAAACCTCAAAAATCGAAACTTCGCCGACTGTGACCGCATAGTTTTCTGACAGGTACATTGTCCACTGCGCAAGCTTTGTTTTATCGATTCCGTAAACCTCTTCAAGATCCCTCTCGGGCACTTTTGTCATTGACGGAAGCTGACCGGATTCAACAAGCTTTGTGTAAACCGCTTCAACGTCCGCCTGCTTAGGCTGAGTTTCATTGCCTTTGCAGCCGATGAAAAGGAGCATAGCAAGAGCAAGAACGGCAGAGAGTGCAAAGGATACAGTGCGTTTCATTGTTTTTCCTCCATGATATCTTTTCGGATAATAAAACCCGAGGAGCATCTTTCTGTGTGTCGACCGAAATTATATTGCATAAAGTCGGTCTGAATAATTCATAAACGGCAGTTCAAACGCTTGGATTATTCGAAAACAAGCTTTCCCTGACCGGTTATATGCCTTGCGGCAAGACTGCGAAGGACATCCGCCCAAACCGCATATGCGGAGTAGGTTTGATGAACGTAGTTGTCGGAGCAGTACTCCTTGGGGAGGAAGCCGCCCTCGTCAATAAGATTGCTTGCAATATTAACAAATTCATAGCCGTTTTCGCGGCACATTTCGGCAAGCAGTTTGTTAAGTGCATAGATATTCTTGTTGTTCAGCTTTTCGCGCTCGCTGCCTTTGAACATATACATTGCACTGATAACGTAAATCTCCGTTTCGGGGCTTTCGCGGCGAATATTAGAAATGACTTCGGCATAGTTGTCCGCAGTGCCCTGAACACCCCAAATGGAAATGTCGTTCAATCCGAACAGAATGAAGACCTTTTTTGCGCCCATTTTCTTAACGGCATCCCAAATGTAGCATTGTTCTCCGCCGTAAACGGGATGCAGGCTGGAATCCGAAATCGGCTCAAGTGCATGTCCGACACCGTAGCTGCCTTCACAGAGGAAGCGCGTATTTCCGAAAAATTCGGGATTTTTTTCGAGCATGCGATTGTTATAGTTTTTCCAACCGATGGTGATTGAATCCCCGATAAACACGGCATCGGAAAACCAGCTTTCACACTCAGCATTACTTAAACCGTAAGTTTCCGTGGGCATTGTGTTGCGTGCGGGTGCGGTTTCACTGCCGAGGGACACGATACATTCGTTATCCGGAACTTCAGTCGGCGTGGGATTAATATCCGATGTTCCTTCCGAAGTGGGTACACTTGTGGATAAACCGCTGTTTGGGGTTGCACTGTCTGCGACCGAACCCTGTTGGGTTGCGGAAGCATCGGTTTGGTTGGGGGATGCGCTGCCGCCGATGTCGATAACGGGATCGTCCGTTTTTTTGCATGCTAATAACCCCAATGCAAAAATACAGGCAAGCAGAACAGCAACAATTTTACCTAATTTCATAAAACTAAGCCTCATAATATTATATTTCGCGGCACTCTGAAAGTGCGGTATGCATACCCGCAGCTGCCGCTTCTGTTGAAGAATTCTACCATATTGGTGCGGGCTTGTCAATTGCAAGTGCGTTTCGGCCGAAAAAAACCGAATCCGGTTGCTTTTTTGCCGCAAAATCAAATATCCCGAAACACCGAAATCCGATAAAAAAGATATCAGCCCTGCGCAATGATGCCTGCAATACCGGCGTCAAGCATTTCGGTCAGCTCTGCTCCCGATTCGCTCACAACATAATAAACATAGCAGCCGTTACGTTTAATCTGAGTGCTTTTAATCTTGTCATACTGCTCAATGCTGTAGCTTTGAGCGAGCTGAGCCTGTGCCTGAATTCGTGCCTTGAAGATTCGTTCAAGCGTTTTGGCATAGGTTTCATCAACGGCTTTGAATATTGCGGCTTCATCCGCCGATGACGAGGGGTTTTCTGCGATATAAAACACGGAGTCCTCAACCTTTTCCGCTTCGATTCCGAAAACGGGAAAGTAATCTTCGGTTGGAACGGCAGTCAGAGCCGCCATTTTGCCTGTGCTGTTGATTTCGTCAAAAAGCTGCTGCAAGGTCTTCGCACTGCTGTTTCCGGTGCATCCGAAGCAGATGCAGAATGCGAGCAGAAGTGATGCTGCGCCGATAAAAAGCATAATACGTTCGGCTGTTTCGGAATGTTTTTTTGTTGTTTGATTCATTGTATTGCTGCCTATGTCCTTTCCTTGCTCAATCCAAAGTATTGAGCGATGATAATAGCGGTTAAGCCGACATTATTTAATGACGCAGCGTCACGCACCGCTGTTTGATACAGTGATGCGCGCAGGCTTATCTTCCGTGCAGGTTTTCTGTGCGGTATCGGAAGTGCTGCCGCAATGCTCCGTGCTTCTTGAGTATCCGCGAACTATCGCATAACATGCACTGCTGCAAACTATGATATGTTCCTGCATGTCGATTCCGACTTCGTTGAGCAGAAGCCTGAGGCGCCGCGTATTTTCAATATCAAGTGCGGAGGGCTTCGGATCGCCGGACGGATGATTGTGCGCAATGATTATTGCGTTCGATTTTTGTGCGAGTGCGATCTCAACAATTCGCCTTAACGAAAACGGCGTTTCGGAGCTGTTTCCCCGTCCCACAATTTCGCTGTAGGTTACGGCGGATTTTGCGTTGAGACAAACCGCAAGGCAAACCTCCTCGCGTTCTTCCGCAATCAATGCACTGCAAAAATCCATTGCATCATCGGTATTTTTCAATTGTTTCCCGGCTGCGTCGGCAATTTTTGCGCGAAAATTGATATCACCGACCAATTTAATCAAAATGGCCGTGCTTTGCGAAACCCCTTCTTCCGCAAGTTCGGAAAAGCTTGCTTCAAGCACTCCGCGGAGTGAACCGAAGCGGTTGACCAGACGATGTGCAAGCGGATTTACATCCCGCCGGGGAATGGCATAAAACAGCAGAAGCTCAAGCAGCTGATGATCCCTGAGAGCATCGCTTCCGTTGCTTTTGATATAGCTTTCACGCAGTCGCTTTCGGTGTCCCTCGTGAATATTGCTGCATGTTTTATCGCTCAAAACTGTTTCTCCGTATGCACTGTCGAATTGTTTACTTTATGCTGCCGAAAGCACGGCGGTTAATCCTGCTGCGCAGCAAGTCGAACGTATTCGCGCGCCAGAAGGCGCACACGTTCGTAATCTTCACTTTTTATTGCAGTTGCACTGAAAATCCCAGTGCTGATGCCGTATGCGCACGCACCCGCTTTTTTAAAGAGCAAAAGGTTTTCGGGTGTAACTCCGCCGACAGCCGCAACAGGAATATGCCTGAGAGGTGCTTTGATCGCTTTGAAGTATTCCACTCCGAGTGCACCGGCGGGGAACAGCTTCACAATATCCGCGCCTGCCGCATGAGCTGCCGTGATTTCCGTCGGCGTCATTGCGCCCGGAATCGAAATCAGCCCGCGCCGCTTTGTTTCCTTGATTATATAGCAGTCACTGTTCGGCGAAACAATATATTTCGCTCCCGCCTGTGCTGCAATGCTGAGCTGTTCAAGCGTCAGAACCGTGCCCGCGCCGACAGCCAGTACAGTGCCGAATCTGCGAACAAGTTTATCCAATGCTTCGCCCGCAATTTCGGGTGCAAGATTTTGCTCAAACGTAATTTCAACGGCTTTGATTCCGCCGCGTGCAGCCGCATCAACGGCGCGAAGCAGAGTGTCGCCGTAATTGCCGCGGGATATTGCAATGATGCCGTTTTCAAGTATTTTTTCAAGCGTGTTGTGTGATTCGATTTTTGCCATTGCTGCAACCTCTTTTATCATATGGGCAGATACGCCCGAATTTAACAAAAAGTTATTTATAACGGAACGGGATTGAAACGGCGTCACACAAGCCCGGCATATCCGTTTTGGCGCAAGCCTTCGTAAACGACGATTGCCACGGAGTTTGAAAGGTTGAGTGACCGCAGACCTTTTCGCATGGGAATGCGAATTGCATCCGAGCTGCGCCTTGAGAGCAGTTCCTGCCCGAGTCCCGCCGTTTCCTTTCCGAAAACAAGAAAATCGCCGGGCAGGAATTGCGCTTCGGCAAAGCTTGCTTCCGCATGGGTGGAAAGCAGATGAAACCGTGCATCGGGATGAGCCGCTTCAAGTTCTTCAAAGCTGTCGTAATAGTAAATCTCAAGCTCGTTCCAGTAGTCCAAACCGGCGCGCTTCAAATACCTGTCATCAACGGAAAAACCGAGGGGACGAACAAGGTGCAGCCTGCAGCCGGTAACGGCACAGGTTCGGGATATATTGCCGGTGTTTTGCGGTATTTCCGGCTGAACCAAAACAATGTTAAACATACTCGTTAATCAGGCGATTTGTGTAAATCCCTGCAAAACATAGCGAAACTTTTTGAAAAGGAGCCGAGAAAAAAACGAGCAAGCATTTTTGGCGGAAACCTCCTTTAGGCGGTGTTTCGTTGATTTAATTAAAACTTTCTCGGTCGGTGCGGTCGCTCCCGCGCGGCACCGAAGATGCGGAACGGGAGCGGCGACCGATGCGGGAAACGGTCCGAATAAGCAAATACGGAACGCTTCCCGAAAACAGTCCGAAATAAGCGGAATCGGCTTAAAAACCGCAGAAACGGAAAACAGTTATGACCTCAGAACCGCATCAAGACGGAATTTGAGAGCCTTCAAAATGGTATTCACTGCACGGTTGATGTCTTCATCAGTAAGCGTGCGTTCATCGGAACGGAGTTCGAAGCTGAATGCCATGCTCTTCTTGCCTTCGGGGATGCCCTTGTCGCCCGCTTCTTTGGGATAGTAGACATCGAATACCTTTGCGTTTTCAACAATAACCTGTGTCTTGGCTGTGTTGATGATGTCAATGACAGTCTGTGCTTCAATGTTCCTGTCAACAACAACCGCAATATCACGCGGCACGATCGGGAATTTGGGCAAAGGTCTGTATTTGCGTGAATTGTTTGTGTGCGCCGCAAGCTTGTTGAAATCGATTTCGGCAAGGTATGCGTTGCAGCTCAGGCCGAAATTCTTTTCAACGCGGGGGTGAGTGCAGCCCATTTCGCCGATGACTTCGCCGTCAATTGAAACAACGGCTTTCTGGCCGGGGTGCAGATACGCTCCGCCTCCGCGCTCAAACCTTGCGTTCTCAATGCCGAGTATTTCGAACAGCTTTTCAATTATACCTTTAAGCGTGAAAAAGTTTTCGGCATTGCGGACATTTCCTGCACCGCCGTATGCGATAATGCCGAGCATCTTGCGTTCCTCGGGCAGATCGGGGTTGTTGAAGTGAACATTGCCGATTTCGAAGAACCTGCCGTGACCGCTCTTTTTGTTGCAGTTTGTGCGCATCGTGCGGAGCAGGCCGCCGATGAGCGTTGTGCGCATAAGGCTTTGATCCTCTCCGAAGGGGTTTTGCAGGCGAACGGTGTTGCGCTTTTCGTCATTCTCCGGAATAAGCAGCAGATCATATTCCTGCGGAGATGTGAAGTTGTAATTATAAAGCTCCATGAAGCCCATTGCAGCCATTGTATCCTTCACCCTGTCTTCAATTATGACGGAGCGGGAAAGCCTGCCTTGGAAGGAATCGCCGTGCATAAGCGTAGGCTCAATGTTATCGTAGCCGTAAAGCCGCCCGATTTCTTCAGCAATATCCCAGTCGGTTTCGATTCCGTCTTCAATATCCGTGCGGAAGTGAGGGACCTTGATACGCAGCTTGTTTTCGCAAACCTCAGCGGGAATGCTGATGCTCGAAAGCAGCTCCGCCATGGATTCTCCGCTGAGTTTCGTGTTAAGAATACGGTTGATATGACAAACATCCGCATTCACGACTTTTTCGGAAATATCCGCATTGCAAACGTCGATCATGCTGCCGATGACCCTGCCGGCTCCGAGAATGTCAACAAGCTCAATCGCGCGGTTGACCGCAAGTTCCGCATTCACGGCTTCAACGCCCTTTGTGAACCTTGCGGAGGAGTCGGTTGAATGATGCAGCTTCTGCGTTGTGCGGCGGATGTTTGCAGCGTTGAACACCGCACTTTCGAACAGCGTGACCTTTGTATTTTCGGTGATTTCGGAATTCAGTCCGCCCATGACGCCTGCGATGCCGACGCCCTTATGCGGGTCGGCAATGAGCAGCATATCCGGTGTTACGGCGCGTTGTTTGCCGTCAAGCGTTGTTACAACCTCGCCCTCAACGGCATTGCGAACAACAATATGCGCATCTTCAATGCAGGCAAGGTCGAATGCATGCATCGGATGACCGTATTCGAGCAGAACATAATTTGTGATATCAACAATATTGTTGATCGGACGGATTCCCGAAAGCTTCAGACGCAGCTGCATCCATTTCGGTGAGGGCTCGATTTTCAAATCGGTCACAACCCTTGCGCAATAGCGCGGGCAAAGGTTGGGATTGAGCACGGTGACCTTTGCATAATCCGCCGCACTGCCGCTGCCGGCAACGGGTTTGATGGCAGGTTCGTGGAATTTCTGACCGAGAGCACTCGCAGCCTCGCGGCAGAGGCCGATAATGCTTTGACAATCGGGGCGGTTGGGCGTGAGTTCAATATCGAAAATGACATCGTCAAGCCCGAGTGCTTCCTGAATGCGCATACCGTTTGTGTATTTTGTGCCGTCGTTCAGAATCAGAACGCTGTCCGCACCCGCGCCCTCGTATTCAACATCGTTGATGCCGAGTTCCGCACCGCCGCAGAACATTCCGCTGCTCAGCACACCGCGCATCTTTGTGGGCTTTATTTCCATGCCGTCCGCAAGGATCGCGCCGTCCAGCGCAACGGGAACCTGACAGCCTTCATACACATTAGCCGCATTGGTAACGATAACAAGTTCGTTTTCCGCGCCGATATCGATATTGCAAACGCGCAGCCTTTCCGCATTCGGGTGCTGCTCAATATGCGTTATTGTGCAGACAACAACGTTGCTGACCTTCATTTCGGGAATGATATCCGCAACCTCGAATCCGCGCAGGAGCATTTTTGAAGCAAACTCTTTGTGTGTTACGTTATAGTCAACATAATCTTTCAGCCATTTAAGCGGTAGTTTCATTATTTTGCCCTCCTTAATTACAGCTGCCTGAGGAAACGCGCATCGCCTTCGTAAAGCAGGCGAATGTCGCTGATGCCGTATTTCAGGCACGCAACACGGTCAACTCCGACGCCGAATGCAAGCGCGGACCATTCGTTGGGATCGAGTCCGCAGTTTTGAAGTTCATGCGGGTTTGTGATGCCGCAGCCCATAATCTCCATCCAGCCCGTGCCCTTGCAGGAGCTGCATCCCTTTCCGCCGCAGATCGTGCAGGAAATATCAACCTCGGCAGAAGGCTCCGTGAACGGGAAATAACTCGGACGGAGGCGTGAGCGGACGTTCTCGCCGAAAACGGCCTTAACAAAAGTGTCGATAGTGCCTTTCAAATCGGCAAATGTCAGGTTTTTGTCAACAACAAGCCCTTCAATCTGCATGAAAACAGGGCTGTGGCTTGCATCGGGCTCGTCAACGCGGAAAACTCTTCCCGGAATAACAAGGCGGAACGGGGGCTTAAGCGCCATAAGCGCGCGCGCTTCGCAGGGGGATGTGTGCGTGCGCAGCAGAACCCTGTCGTTGATGTAGAAGGTATCCTGCATATCCCTTGCGGGGTGATCCGGCGGAAGGTTCAGCTTTGTGAAGTTAAAATCGTCATATTCGATTTCGGGCCCTTCAAAGGTTGTGAAGCCCAATCCAACAAGCGCATCGCGGATTTCGCGATATACCTTGGTAAGCGGGTTGAGCTTGCCGGACGGCAGCTCGATAACGCCCGGAAGGGTAACGTCAACGGTTTCGTCTTCAATGCGCTTTTGCTCTGCAAATGCATCAAGCATTGCTTTTCGTGCTTCAAGTGCTTCGGCAATGGACTGCTTAACCTCATTGGCCGCTTTGCCGAGCTGCGCGCGCCTTTCGGCAGAGAGTTTGCCCATTGTGCGCAGAATAGCCGTCAATGCGCCGTTTCTGCCCAAAACGGAGGTGTTCAGTTCGGACAGCTCTTCTTCGCTTTTGATGTTCTCAAGCCGCTTAAGCGCGTCCTCACGGATTTTTGCAAGTTCGTCAAGCATTTTGTTTTTCTCCTTTATTTTTTCAAATCAAAGAAATTTGTTCCGCAAAATAAATCAAGCGCATCCGTCCCTGAGGGACGAGTGCGCTTTTCTCGTGGTACCACCCTGTTTCACAGCCCGAAACGTGCCGAATGCATCCGCGAAATTGCGTTCACAAACAGCAACAGTCCAAGGTTGCCTCAAAAAGACTTTATCGGGTCTGACGCGGCAGCGACTACACATTTGCCCCGGTCCAAACCCGCTTTTGTCCGTGAATGAGCCCGAAGAGTACCGACGGACACGGCACGGCGCAAATTCGAGATTCGGAAGGCAAAACTTCACCGCTGCGGCTCCGGAGCGAACTTTATGAGCTTTAATTGCGGCTCGCTCCCAGCAAATGCGAACCTCTCTTGGGCAACCGCCGCTCTTTTCTCCATCAAAGCCAAATTTAATTTGATGAAAATTCTAACACTTATTTTTGGCAATGTCAACCCAGATTAACAATATAAAACGCAAGCACAAACAGGCAAAGAAAATATATATAACTTTTTTAAAAATAATGCTTGACAACCGCTTCCGTGCGTGGTATCATAGCTCCTGCATTGTGGAGCGAGAGTTCCAAAGGCAATGACCATCGCGGGGTGGAGCAGTCGGTAGCTCGTCGGGCTCATAATCCGAAGGTCGGGGGTTCAAGTCCCTCCCCCGCAACCATTTCAATTGCGGTCGTGCATCAGCCCCTCCGCACGAATACGGCGGCATAGCTCAGCTGGCTAGAGCATTCGGTTCATACCCGGAGTGTCATCTGTTCGAATCAGATTGCCGCTACCAAACAAAGGAAGCATTCACTCGATTGCTTCCTTTTGTTTTGCAAAATGAATTCCGTTGCTCTTTCAGCAAAAAAATGCAAAGGGTGAAAAAATGAACGAAAGAAAAAGCAGCAGCGCAAAGAGAATGAATAAGGTATGCATTCTGTCAGCAATTGAACAGTTTGTAAAGAAAAATACCGTAATGGTCATTGCGCTTTCGGCTGCGGTCATAACCATGTTTTTTGTGCCTCCGGATAAGCTTTATTCGGGGTATTTCGATTTCAAAACTCTGACATGCCTGTTCTGCGTGCTTGCGGTTGTGTGTGCGCTGAAGAACATTAACTTTTTTTACATGCTGGCACGCAAAATAGTTCGGCTTTTTAAAAACGCCCGCATGAGCGTGCTTGCCCTTGTGTACATAACTTTTATCGGTTCCATGCTGATAGCAAACGACATGGCTCTGCTGACATTTTTGCCGCTGGGATTTTTTGTGCTCACAACAACGCACAAAGAAAAATACATGGCATTCACTTTCATAATGCAGAATATAGCCGCAAATCTCGGCGGAATGCTGACTCCGTTCGGAAATCCGCAGAACCTGTATCTTTACACAAAGTTTGAAATCCCGAACCTTGAGTTTATGCGTATCATGGCACCGCCTTTCGTTTTTTCGGTCGCTCTTATCACGTTTTGCTGTCTGGTATTTGTAAAGCCGGAACCGCTGGAGCTGAGCGATGAAAAGTTTCGGCTTCCGCCGGTGCGTCTTGCGGTTTACCTTGCGCTTTTTGCGTTGGCAATTGCGATAGTTTTCAGAGGAATTCCGTATTGGATAGGCTTGGTTATAATACCGGCTGTTTTGCTTGCGGCGGACAGAAAGGCACTGCTCGCAGTTGATTGGCCGCTGCTGCTGACATTTGTATTCTTCTTTATTTTTGCGGGAAATATGAGCAGAATAGGCATCGTTCGGCAGTTTCTGTCGGGGCTTTTGGAGCGGAACACGCTTGTGTTCAGTGTTCTTTCGTGCCAGTTCATAAGCAATGTTCCGTCCGCAATTCTGCTTTCACAGTTCACGGAAAACTATGCGGATCTGCTTGTCGGAGTAAATATCGGCGGCGTCGGCACACTTATCGCATCGCTTGCAAGCCTCATCACTTTCCGTGAATATGTAAAGCATAATCCCGGAAAATCAGGAGCATATGTAAAAGAGTTTTCCCTGTTTAATTTTTCCTTTCTCATATTGCTGACGGGGTTCATGCTTCTGCTTAAAACCGCCGCGCAGTACGGCTCTTAAAAAAGTCGCTTAAATGTCACAAAAACAAACAGCCCTTTCCGATGTCGATGCATTCGGAAGGGCTGTTTATGTATACTTTGCGTACTGTACAGTTGATTGGAACAATACGGTGAATGTCTGGATACTCACCCCGCACCGTTTCGCTGCAAACTCACGGCCGCGGGCGGATTCCGTCGCCTATTTGCGATGAAAAGATCGCATGAAGGTCTATGATGAACCAATCTCCGATAATTATTTTGCTCTTTTCAACAAAGCCGGAACGGTGTCCGATTCGAACATAGTACCAGTCCCCGATTTCAAACCAAACGCGAATCTGTGCACCTTCACTGAGTGACACGATTTCGGCTGCATATTGAGAAGGGGAGGTACGAAGGGCGGCCGCTTCGGTTGTTTTTGCCTCGCAGACTCTTTGCTGCGCAGCAATGGGCGACGGGAAAAGCTTAACATCGATATAATCGCCGCGAACATAGCCGAGTTTGCCGTCCGCAATGCAGCAAATCCAACCGTTAACGGCATTGATAACGTCAACATGCGTGCCCGTGTTGAACTTGCCCAAACTTGTGAATGATGCGGAGGGACCGGAACGAAGGTTGACATTGGTCGTGTTGAACTCGCCGTATGCTTTGATATTAAGGCTGTATGCAAAAGGACGCTCGGGATTCAGCTCGCAAACATCGGTAAGCTTCATTTTCCCATAGTAAAATTTAAGCACCTGCTGATACGTCTGCCCCTCACGCGCCCGCGCCTGAGCACCGTATTGCGACATTCCGAGGCCATGCCCGTAGCGGCAGAAATAGATGTTGTAACCGGTGCTCGTCGGTTCTCCCCAGTACATCTTATAATTTTTTGTAAAAACACCTTCAGCTTTCAACCTGTCGGCTGAAAACCCGAAGGAAACTTCCTGCTCGCCGCTGCCGGTGCCAACAAGAATACGCACATCAACATTCGCCATGTTGCGTTCGCAGTTTTCGAATTTCGGTGTGTTCACATCCGTTTCAAGAATTGAAATGAGCCGAACGGAAGAACCGACAATTTTTTTCGCCTCTTTGCGAAGGAGAGCGTTAAATGCTTCGTTGTCGGATATTTCTCCGTATGTAATTTCAAGATTCTGCCTGCAGGCAGGGTTGGCTTCATAAAAGTCAATGTCATCAAGACGGATTTCATACAGCGGGTCAAGCGAATCATATCCGAAAAGGTGCGACGGCAAAGCGGTCTCTCCGCCGTTTGTTGCGCCGTAAAACGCAAGCGGGATTTCGTTATCGACAGACAGAATGACGCCCGTTGTTTCAACGCAGGCACGCATACATTTTTCGTAGCCGGGTTTATAGCCGCGATAACCCTGATAGTTAAACGAATCGGTTATATCATAATCATCACCGGGCATGGTAAAGCCGAATGCATAGGTTCTTGAGGCGACCGCCTGGCATTTGAGTGATTCGATGGGGCAGGACTCGCTCATTTCGTAAGGCACGATGCCATAGAGATAATGCGCCGTCGGAATATTGTTGATGACTCGGAGCGTTCCGTCATCATTGATTCGGAAAACAAGGTTGCCTAAGTATTTCCTTTCGTTTGCGTTTCCGCTGCAAAAGAGCTGGAGCCAACCGGCGGATTCGTTGTAATTCACGCGCATAAGCGTTATTTCGGAACCCCGATAAACGGTCGAACCGCCCGAGCTGAGCGTAATTTTACCGTCTTCAACGGTGACGGCAGCTGTGCGGGGGGAGCTTTCGCTGCCGACAACAGCACGCATATTTTCCGCAACATAATATGCGCCGCAAAGCTCAAGGCGAACACTTGCCGTTTCTCCGACGGACAGCTTGACATTTATAAACGAAAAATCAGAATTTACACTTCTTCGCACATCGCGCTTCAGTTTCGGAATGCCGTCGGCAGTCATAGGAATGCCGTTGGCATCCATAGGAATGCCGCTTGAAGATTCCCGTTCATCGTTCGAACGGAGATTATCGGCTGCTCTGCCGGTTTGGGTTTCGGCAAAGTCCGCCGCAAAGTTCTCGGCTGTCGATGCTGCCGCAGGCAGTGCCGCGCCGAGTGCGATCGCGGCAAAAAGAAGCACGGCGATCGACGATGAAATAAACCTTTGCAGTCGTGTTTTTTTGTTATTCATTAAAACTTATCCTCCTTTTTCGTTCAAGAATTGTGCGAACGGCCTCCGAAGCAAGAGCAAGCCCGAACGCTCCGGGAACAAAGGGTACGCTTGCGGGTGCGTTCAGCTTCATATCCGGATCCGGAACGGGAATGACGGGTGTTTTCGGCTCTTCAACGGAATAAACAACTTTGAGTTTTTTTATACCGCGCTTGCGTAATTCTCTGCGCATAACGCGGGAAAGCGGGTCGATGCTTGTTTCAAAGATATCCGCAATGCGAATTTTGTCCGGCTCAAGTCTGTTGCCCGCGCCCATGCTGGAAAGAATCGGAATGCCGCATCGTGACGCTGCCTCAATGAGTGCGATCTTTGCCGTGACATTATCCACGGCGTCGATGATTATATCGGCATCTGCGGGAATCAGCTCTTCCGCATTTTCACGCGTCACAAAACAGTCAAATGCTTCGGTGATGCAGTCCGAAACATCCGCAATATGAAGACTCATCGCTTCAACTTTTTTCATGCCTACGGTGGATTTTTTTGCACAAATCTGCCTGTTCAGATTGCTCGGCTTGACCTTGGCCGAGTCAAAAATTGCAATTCGGCCGAGGCCGCAGCGAACCAATGCATCAACGCAGTGCCCGCCGACTCCGCCGACTCCGAAAACCGCCGCCTTGGATTCGAGCAGGATGTTTTCTGCATCCTCACCAAGCAGCATTGCCGTTCTGTAAAAAGTTTCTCTCATTCCGAACCCGTATCTCCGAATACCTTGCATCTCGACTGTTCAGCCGTTTTGGGTTTTTCGGGCGAATGCACGAGCATTGCCCGCCTGTTAAGCAACATTATATCAAATCGGCACGGATACTGCAAGCTTTTGGCAATGCAGGCGTGTTTTGAAAAAAAGGAGCTTTACCTGTCGCCTCGTTTTATGGTATCATTCTTTCAAAGGATTAAAATTTTGAACAGAAGGAAGGGAAAACATGGCGGCAAGAATAGTGCATCACGCGGCAGCGGAACGGTTATTGAAATGCGTTGAATTTAAAAACCCCGACAGATTTCGCTTTGGCATAATAATGCCCGACTCGGCGGGATGGTCTTCGGAAGAGAGCAAAAAGGCGCATTTTTTGAAGTTAATTTGCAGCGGAACAAAAAAGACCTACGATTTAACAGCATTCCGCAGCAGATTCGGACGGAAGGTGATAACAGATGACCTTTATTTGGGCTATTATCTGCATCTTGTTCAGGACCTGCTTTTTCGCGGCTTTATTTACGGGAAATATAATTGGGATCCGCACACCGACGGAAACATAGACAGGCTTCACGATGATTATCGAAAAGCAAATACGTACCTGTCAAAAAGACATGGTTTGACTTTCAATATTGTTTTGCCGGAGAATTTGAACGCAGAAGAGCTGAGTCATATTGCGGAATTTAAACCGCGGGAGTTCCTTGCGGAAATGTATTCGGATTATAAACAAAACTCCGGAGATTTAACGAAGGCGTCCCCCGCATTCTTTTTTACGGGCGAAATGGCGGATGAATTCATTGAAATTGCAGTTGACGGCTGCTTAAATGAGCTGAATGCTCTTCAAAAAGGCGTTTCCGCGATTAATGAAACTTTGCTTGCATTTGCATGGTAACATATCGAAAAATGATTGTTTTAAAAATGTTGAATACATGCAGCGGCAAAGGCAGATGCTGAACAAAAAGAACGGAGAAAAAACTGTGGAAGATACGGTGTTTGAAAAAATTTATAAAGTAGTTCGCAAAATTCCGCGAGGCAAAGTTGCAACCTACGGGCAGATCGCTGCTCTTGCGGGCAATCCGCGCTGGGCACGTGTTGTAGGCTATGCCCTGCATGTAAATCCGGATCCCTCCGAAATTCCATGCTATCGCGTTGTGAACAGGCAGGGCAAAGCTTCTGCCGCATTTGCTTTCGGCGGTGAAAACATGCAGATTCAGCTGCTTTCCGCAGATGGGGTTGAGTTTGTTGACGGGCATGTGAACATGGAAAAATATCTCTGGCGGCCTGACGGGGACGAAAAATAAACCGAAACCGAAGTCTGCGTGCCCGTGAACCGAACGCAGCAGGTGTTCACGGCACACCTTATATTCATACCGTGCCTCCCTTCTGCATAAACCGTTAACGGGAAATCCAAAAACGGGCGCAAAACGCGAAAGGAAGGCAAACATGGAATACAGACGCAGACGAAAGAACACAAGGCGCAGGCGCGGGGGATATCAGGCATATTCCGCAGCCGGCGGACGCGGAGAGAGCGGGGGAGGATTCGGGTTGCTGATACTCCTGCTGCTGATGGGCGGTATTATTTATGTTTTATTTGCAACTTCGGTCGGCTCATGGCTTACAGAAAGCGTTTTCGGCAGAAAACACGGCGGGAATACGCTCGCAACCACCGAACCCGCGGGGGCAACACCGAGCCTGAGCTTTTCAAACCCGCAAACGCAAAAAATGCATTTTTCGGGGCTGGACATGTATGCACTGCGGCTCGGCAGTTTTGAATCCGATGCCGAAGCAAGTGCACTCAGTGCCTCCGTGCGTGCACTCGGAGCGGCAGGCTGCATTATCGATAACGGGGACGGAAGCGTTTCGGTTTTTGCCTCGGCATACACAACGGAAGCGGGTGCCGAAAGCGTTCGAAAACGCCTTGTTGAACAGGGGTACAAGGCGGAAATCGTGCCCTTTGCATGCGAACCCGTCGAAATTGAGGTCACGGCAGAAGCGGAGCGCTTGGACGGAATTGCGGAAGCGGTCGGGTTTTCGTTCGGAATAATTAATGATTTAAACAACGAAGTGATAAATTACGACACAGCCGAACGCGGCATTGAATACGGAAAGGCCATCGGGAGCGAATTGCTTGAAAACATCCGAAGCCTGCGTTCCGCATTGAACGGCGTGCACGACGGCAGAGGCGTCATTGATGCGCTGGATGAGTACTATATGCAGATCACCGCACTTGTAACAGCCTTCAATTCGGCAGAAACGCAAAATCGCGTTGAACTGAGCGGATTGCTGAAAAATTTGCAGATAGGCGCAATTGAAGCCTATATGAATATGCTTAATGCAGTTGCAGACATGTAAAAAAAGAAAAAAACACTCCCCCCGCAGTACGCTGCGGGGGGAGATTTAAATCGTTGATGTATACCTGCAATCGTGTATAATATAACTGAAGTTTTCCCTTGCGAAACCTGTGGATTTATAGTAAAATTCAAATATTTATTAGGGAAATGCGGTGCGGATCTGCTGCAAGCCCAAAAAGGCTTTGATTTGCAAGCTTTTTTTGAAAAACCGGCACTTTTGCTGCGCACAACCCGAAAACACGGAGGGCGTTCGGCATGAAACTTTTGGAGGAGCGCATTGCGCGCGAGGGAAAGGTTCTTCCCGGCAATGTTGTAAAGGTTGACGGATTTTTGAACCACCGCGTTGACGCTGCTTTTTTGGGCAAGCTGGCGGATGAATTCATTGCTCATTTTGACATAAACGGACTGACGGCGGTTATGACTGTCGAAGCGTCCGGCATTCCGCTTGCAACGGTTTGCGCCGAAAAGATGGGTGTGCCGATGATATTTGCAAAAAAAGCAAAGAGCGACAATATTGAAGGCGGACTTTTTAAAAGCGAAATCATGAGTTATACTTACAAAAAGAAAGTTACACTCATTGTTTCCGCAGAGTGGCTGCATCCGGGAGACAGAATCCTGATCATCGATGATTTTATGGCGCGCGGCGAAGCAATGCGCGGGCTTGTTGCGATAATTGAACAGGCCGGTGCGGAACTTGTCGGCATCGGTATTGCGGTTGAAAAAGGCTTCCAGGGCGGCGGCGATGCGCTGCGCGCAAGAGGTATTGATTTATATTCGCTTGCAATAATCGAAGAGGCAACGCCCAACGGAATCCGTTTCCGTGAACAGTAAATTTGCGGAAACAACATCTTGTTTACAACAAAATGGTTTATATAAGGAATACTATATGGAGAGAATTGTAATCATCAATTTCGGAGCGCAGTATAACCAGCTCATTGCACGCAGAGTGCGTGAAGCAGGGGTTTACAGCGAGCTCCTGCCGCCGGATTCCCCGATCGAAAAGATCAAGGGCGACGGTCTGTGCGGTATTATTCTGTCCGGCGGGCCGGACAGTGCATATCTTGAAGGCGCACGAACCTGCTCCGACGAGCTGTTCAATCTCGGCGTGCCCGTGCTTGGCATCTGCTACGGAATGCAGCTTATGTGCCAAAAACTCGGCGGCAAAGTCGGACCCGCTCCGACGCGTGAATACGGCAAAACACCCATGCATTTCAAACGCAGCCCACTGTTTAAGGACATGCCCGATTCAATAACATGGATGAGCCATAACGACTCCTGCCTTGTTTGCCCTCCCGGTTTTGAAATTATTGCAAGCAGCGATAATTGTGAAATCTGCGCATTCGCAAACGAAGAGCGCAGGCTGTACGGCGTTCAGTTCCACCCCGAGGTTAACCACACCGAATACTGCAAGCAGTTTTTCCATAATTTCGTCTATGAGATCTGCGGCTGCAAGGGCGGCTGGTCAATGGCAAACCTTGCAAATCAGCTCATTGAAGAAGTGCGCGCAAAGGTCGGAAACGGCAGAGTTGTTGCGGGCCTTTCGGGCGGCGTTGATTCTTCCGTTGCCGCAACCCTTGTGCATAAGGCGATCGGCGACAGGCTGACCTGCATATTCGTTGATCACGGCCTTCTTCGCTTGAATGAGGCGGAGGAAGTAATGGGCTTCTATCGCAACGAAATCGGCCTGAATGTTATCGAAGTCAATGCAAAAGATCGCTTCCTTTCAAAACTTGCAGGCGTTACGGAACCCGAGCGCAAGCGCAAGATAATCGGCGAAGAATTCATTCGCGTTTTTGAAGATGAAGCAAAGAAAATCGGCGCGGACTACCTGCTTCAGGGCACGATTTATCCCGATGTTATCGAAAGCGGCGCAGGCGGAGCATCCGTGATTAAAAGCCATCATAATGTCGGCGGCCTGCCCGAAGATATCGCATTCAAAGGCCTTATAGAACCGCTCCGCATCCTCTTCAAGGATGAGGTTCGCCTCCTCGGCGAAAGTTTGAACATGCCCGCTCCCCTTGTATGGAGGCAGCCCTTCCCGGGTCCCGGGCTTGCGATCCGCATCCTCGGCGACATTACCGACGAAAAGCTCGACATCCTGAGAAGGTCCGACTTTATCCTCCGCGATGAAATTGCGAAAGCAGGTCTTGACCGTTCGATTTGGCAATATTTCACGGTATTTACGGGAATACGCTCAGTCGGTGTTATGGGCGATCAGCGCACCTATGACTACGCAATCGGCGTTCGCGCGGTAACTTCGACCGATGCAATGACGGTCGAGTTTGCAGAGCTCCCCTATGACCTGCTCCGCACAATCAGCAACAGAATTATTGCCGAAACGCCCCACGTTAACCGCGTAATGTTCGATATTACGGATAAACCCCCGGGAACGATTGAGTGGGAATGAGGAAAAAGTGAACATGAAAGGCTGAAAAGCCTTGAAAATGTTGGACTTTTGTGTTACAGAATTGCCCAGCGACAACATTTTAAGATTATCTAAGAATAAGGGGGCTTAATGCGACAGCCTCCTTTTCTTTGTAGATAACATCTCACGTTCTTATGAGATTATCTTGCGAACATTGTCGCTTTGTGCTATAATACAATCAGTCTAAATTTGGAACGGAGAATTGCAATGCCTATTTCCTACGATAAGCTCTGGAAGCTGTTGATCGATAAGAAAATGAACCGGACGGATTTGAAAGACGCCTCCGGTATCAGCTTCAATGTGCTTGCTAAGATGGGAAAAAACGAAGCTATATCAATGGAGAGTTTGTATAAGATTTGCGCTGCATTAGATTGCGGCATTGGCGACATAGTGGAGTTTATAAGTGATGAAAATGATTGACCATGTTTGTGCAGCCACAGTCGAGTACATCGACCGCATGCCAAAGGACAAAAGAAAGAAATATGGGCAGTTTTTCACAAGCAAAGAAACTGCCGTATTTATGGCAGGGCTTTTTTCGATTCCCGAAGGTCGCACTTCTCTCAGCATCCTCGATCCAGGTGCTGGTTCAGGAATTCTTTCGGTTGCACTCCTTGAACGATTGGAGTCAAACGCCGAGATTGATTCCATTGAGCTGGTTTGCTATGAAAATGACGCCAACATTGTAGACTTGTTGTATTCAAATTTGGAGTGGGCATGCAGCCATACAACGAAAGATGTTTCTTTCAGAATTGTAACTGATAATTACATTCTCAGTCAAATGCTTGAGTACAATGGTATGCTGGGTGCAAGTCCGGATGCAGATAAGTTCGATATGGTTATTGGCAATCCGCCTTATATGAAAATTGCCAAAAATGCGCCAGAAGCAACCGCAATGCCAGATGTATGTTACGGTGCACCTAACCTATACTTTTTGTTTGCGGCTATGAGCATGTTCGATCTCAAAGCGGGCGGAGAAATGGTGTATATCATCCCTCGCTCATGGACATCCGGTGCGTACTTTAAGCAATTCCGCAAACGTTTCTTTGAGGAAAGTGCACTAGAGCATATCCATCTATTTGTCAGCAGGGATAAAGTATTTGAGAAAGAAAGTGTTTTACAAGAAACTATCATCATTAAAGCAAAAAAGACGCAGAGCAAGCCAAATACGATTACTATTACGACTACACAGAGTAATGCTGACTTCTCTAATCGGACTGTATTTGATGCCCCTTATTCGACAGTAGTAAATGGTGATGAGTCCTATGTCTATCTGGTGACGAACACGGCGGAAGTTCAAACTCTGAATGAACTGAACCGATGGACAGATACCCTTCCTGACATTGGGTTAAAAATGAAAACAGGGTTAACGGTTGATTTCCGGAATCGTGAAGCATTGCGAGATTCTGCTGAAGATGACGCAGTCCCACTGTTTTATTCACAGCATATTCAGAATGGAAAGGTAGTATTTCCGGTCGGAAAAGAGCATGAGTACATCGTTACTGAACAGCGCGGACTTCTACAGGAGAACACCAACTACTTGTTCGTGAAGCGTTTTACAGCAAAAGAGGAACACCGCCGCCTGCAGTGTGGTGTGTACTTAGCTAGAAAGTATCCTGAATATACGGAAATCAGTACGCAGAATAAAATCAATTTTATCAGTGGACTCCGTGAGCTGTCAGAGTGTGTTGTCTATGGACTCTATGTGCTATTCAATTCTACGCTGTATGACAGCTACTATCGCATCTTGAACGGATCTACACAGGTGAACTCCACCGAGATCAATTCCATGCCAGTTCCACCTATGAATACGATTGAAGCGATGGGAAAAGAATTGATCCGTGTTAGAGATATGTCGGAAGCAACTTGTGACAGTATTTTGAGGAGCTATATATGAGTAAATTAGAAGAAGCAAAAGAAATCCTGAGTTCGTTGAAAGTTCCAGCAAAACAGCAAAACGGTATGTGCTGCTGTGTATTGCTTGCAATGGCTAACCTAACAGAAAAACAGGCATGGGGTTCTGCCGCAAATAATTGGATTCGTATTCACGATGTCATTGCGTTCGCAAACAGCAATTACGGAACAACCTATGCAGAGAATAGCCGTGAAACCTTCCGCAAACAAACCATGCACCACTTTAGAAATGCAGCGTTCATTGAGGATAACGGAAAGGCAACCAACAGTCCAAACTATCGGTATCGCTTAACGGATGAGATGCTGCGTTTGATTCAGAGCTTTGACACGGTAGACTGGGAGAGAAGCTTGGCGCGTTTTATGGAAAATCATGACTCACTTGTTGACCTCTATGCCTCTAAACGGACAATGAGAAAAATGCCTGTAAAAATCAATGGCGAAGACTTCACATTCTCGCCGGGCAAGCACAATCAACTGCAAAAAGCAATTATCGAGGAATTTGCGCCCCGTTTCGCGCCCAACTCCGAGTGCCTGTACGTTGGGGATACCACAGAGAAAGACTTGGTTAAGAACGTGGACAAGCTCCGCGCTTTGGGCTTTGAAATAACCTTGCACGACAAGATGCCTGACGTTGTCCTCTACTCTGAAGACAAGGATTGGCTGTACTTTATCGAGTCGGTTACGTCCGTTGGACCGATGGAGCCTAAGCGTATCAAAGAAATCGAGGAAATGACCGCTGGTGTTACTGCAGGAAAGATTTATGTGACTGCTTTCCTTGATTTCAAGACATTCAAGAAGTTCTCCGAAAGCCTTGCATGGGAAACTGAGGTTTGGATTGCAGATATGCCGGATCACATGATTCACTTGAATGGAGATAAGTTTTTAGGGCCAAGAAATAATGTTTGATTAACAGTTGTAATACAATGGACAAGGAGGTGTTGTAATTGGCTGAGGCATTGCTTGGGGTCAATGGTGAAATCATCCGTTGGGCCAGAGAATACTATAATATGCAGCCCGACGAAGCAGCCACAGCTATCGGCGTTGATTTGCAGCGTTATACAAATTGGGAGTCCGGTCAAGAGTTTCCTACTTATGCAAAGCTAAAAAAGATCAGCGAGGTTTTTAGGAAGCCAAGCGCCATCTTTTTCTTCCCGGAGCCGCCAGTACTTCCGCCGATTAAAGGCGATTTGCGAACCTTGCCTGACGATGTAATCAACCGTTTCAGTAAGAATATTATTGTACAGTTTGAACACGCCAAGGTATATCAAATGAGCGTGAAGGAACTGTATCCGGAAAGAGATAGCATTCTCACACAGCGGGATACCTTCCCTTCAGATATGACTGCATTATGTAATCACATCCGACGATTGCTGAGTTTCCCATTAAGCGCACAAAAGGCGAGAAAAAGCACAAAGGTAGTCTTTGAGATCTACCGCGAACGCTTTTATGACCTTGGTATTTATGTCTTTAAGGAGTCCTTTAGAGACAATAGCGTCTCAGGGCTTTGCATCAACGATGCGACACATCCGGTTATTATGATTAACAACGCCATGTCTTTTGCGAGACAGATATTTACACTGTTTCATGAATTGTACCACCTGATTTCTAATACAAGCGGTGCGGAAATTATCCGTGACGATTTTTATGTAGCCCTTGAACCGGCACAGGAGCAATCAGAGCGAGCCTGCGATGTATTTGCAAATACATTCTTGATTCCGCATGATGACTTTTTGGAAGAACTTGCCAAACAACCTCTCACGAAGGAATATATTGAACATCTGGCCAAGTTGTATTCCGTAAGCCGGGAGGCAATCATGTATACACTTCTCAAAATGCGAAAAATCACCTCTGCCGATTATGATGCGCTGCGTGAAATTTTCTATGGAGAAGCCATCCGCAATCGGAAGCAACCTGGTGGCAATAACAAGAGCGGGGGAAATTATTACTCGACCAAGCTCTCGTATTTAGGCCAACGATATACAGGTGATGTATTTAAGCAATATTTCTCTGGGCGAATCGATAATGTTCGTGCGAGCGAAATGCTCCACAGTAAAGTTGATCATCTACCTCGGTTAGAGGCCGCTTTCTTTAGGGGGGTAGGCTAATGATCTACATACTGGATACAAATATCATTCGGAAGTTGTTATTCCATTTCCCGAAAAAAGGAAAGCTTTTCGAGAAAATTTGGGAAAGTCTGGACGCAGGTATAGAGTCAGGAACATATATTTCGGTCGATGAATGTTTTAATGAACTTTCTGGACAGTTCTCAAAAGATAATGATGCATTCAAATGGATTAACGAACGCAAGCGAATGTTCAAAAATCCGGATGGTGCTGAGACTTTGATAATTAGGGAACTATTCAAAGATCCGAAAATGCGTGAAAGTATTCACACCAAAAGCATTCTCTCTAACAGACCGTCCGCCGACATTTACATTGCCGCAAAAGCAAAGCAGCTTGTTGCAACAGTAGTAACTGCCGAGGAGTACAAGCCTCATTCTGCACAGCTCCCTAATATCTGCGAAAAACTTGAAGTAGATTATGTCTCATTTGACGATTTTATGGAAATTGTTTCGCAATAAGCCATCAGTAACAACTACTTTGTATACGCACGGTAGTTTATCAGCACTGATAAGATTTTGATAAGCATCCATCGTACAGCTATAATAATATGGGCAATCAAAATAATCAGAACAGCAGGTGCAATATTTTATAAGCAAATTTGTTTAAGATGCAAGTACCTGCAACGAGTGGGAATAACCCCATGATTCCTGCGGGCTCTGTTGACACGGGTTCACTTATTAGAAGAATACACCGCCGCATCGGACAGTTTTGATGCGGCGGTTTTTGCTGTACAAGTGTTGAAACGTTTCAAAAGCTGTGCTATCATATAGAAAGTCACAACAAGTATTACTGATGGAGAAACTAAAAATGAAGAACGTAATTCATATTTTCGGAGCTTCCGGTTCGGGCACAACAACGCTTGGCAAAAAAATATGTTCGGAATTGGGTTATACATTAATGGATACCGACGCTTATTATTGGATTCCGACGGAACCTCCGTTCAAGCTTAAACGTTCGGCGAACGAGCGGATAGAACTGATGAAAAATGATATCAATAAATCAGCAAATGTCGTTATATCCGGTTCACTTGCAGATTGGGGAGATGAGTTGATTCCGTGTTTCACTTTGGCTGTAAGAATCGAAATGAAACAGTGTGTGCGCATGGAAAGATTGCTGAAGAGAGAGCAGGCGATTTACGGTTCGCGCATTGAACCGGGAGGGGATATGTACCGACAGCATGTTGAGTTCTTTGAATGGGCAAAATCCTACGACAGCGGCGGTGCGGAAATCAGAAGCAAGGCAAGACATGATCAGTGGCAGAAAAAGCTTTCGTGCAGGGTTCTGCATTTGGACGGTGAAGCCGAAATGGATGAAAAATTCAAAAAGGTGTCGGAAGCGCTCGGCCTTTTTGAAAAAAGAACTTGACAATTGCAGACTATTGCGATAGTATAGACTACAGAGATAGTCCGGAGGCGAAAGAATGAGAGAAAAATTGTTTGACAGTGAAGCGAAGGTTATGGAAATAATTTGGGCAAGGGGTGCGATTTCCGCAAAGGAGATCAGTTTGATTGCTGCCGACACCATCGGGTGGAACAAGAACACAACCTATACTGTCATAAAAAAACTTGAAACGAAAGGTTTTATTCGCCGTGACGAACCCGGATTCATCTGCACTCCGACGGTTACTCGGGCGGAAATGCAAAAAAGGGAGGCCGTATCACTGCTCAACAAGGTTTTCGGCGGTTCGCGCAAAGCACTGTTTTCAGCTTTGTTGGAGGATGAAAAGCTTACGGAGAGCGAAACAGACGAACTTCGACGATTGATTGAAAAAAGGTGACGACCATGCTCGGAGAGTTTTGCTATTGGATAGTTAATATGAGCATAACGGCTTCCGTTACGGGGCTTATCGTTATGGCTGCAAGAAAGATTAAAGCCGTTCCGCGCAGATTTTCCGTATTTCTGTGGATAATTCCGTTTGTGCGCATGTGGGTGCCTTTCGGCCTGAACAGCCGATACAGCCTGATGACGCTGATTTCGCAACTGACAACAAAAACCGTAACGATTTATCAGCCCGCGGACGATATCGCCTTTTCCGTAACAAACACACTAATGCTTGCAGACAGCTATTTCCCCATTGCGTATAAGGTCAATATTCTGAGCAAGGTGTTTGAAATTTCATCATTGGTTTGGATAATTTCGGCATTGGCTTTGATTCTTGCGTTGACAATACTTTATTCAACAACAAAACATGAAATTCGGGATGCCGTTCACCTCAAGGGGAATGTTTTTCTGTCTCCGAAAGTGGAAAGCCCCGCAGTATACGGCATTATCAGGCCGCGCATCGTTTTGCCGACGTCGTTTGCGGCAGCGGAACTCAAACATATTCTGCAACATGAAAAAACACATATTCGCAGACTGGATAATCTCTGGCGATTGGCAGGCTTTCTGACGGCGGCAGTTCACTGGTTCAACCCTCTTTCATGGATTTTTTTAAAAGCGTTCCTCTCGGATCTTGAACTTGCGTGCGATGAGGCCGCAACAGCAAAGTACAGTGAAGATGAGCGCAGGGAGTACGCACTTGACCTTTTGAACTGCGTTCAAAGCAAAAGCCTGTTTGTTTCGGCATTTGGAGGAGCAAAAGTGCGAACGAGAATTGAAAGCATTCTTTCGTATAAGAAAATGACAGCGTTTTCCGCAGTCGGGTTCGGGCTGCTGATAATTATCATCATCTATACCCTGCTCACAAATGCAGGTTAATGAAAGGAGAATAAAATGAAAAAAATCGTGTGTTTGTTGCTGATCGTTTTGTCGGTTGTAATGTTTGCGGCGTGCACCGGCAAGCCGGAACAGACGGAAAAGCAAGCGGAAAGCCATACGGAAGCTCCCGCCGTTGACAGCGGCGAAAAGCAGCGGCTCCAACAGGTTTTGGAAACGGTCTGCTCCGCGGATGAAGCTCTGGAACTTGCGAAAAAATCGAATGCCGTTGTTTTCGAAACCAAGGGTTGTGTCTTCGGAAAAGAAACATGGGATGCGTTTTATGAAAAGGTCAGCAAGGGCGTTCCCGCAATCGTTCTGTGTGCAAATTACTACACACTGAGCAGAGAAGGCATAAGCGACGAACTGTACGAGCAGCAAAAGGATAAGTACCCGCAGCTGGTTTTCAATTTGCTGGAATACGACGGCGAGACTTTTGTGCTGAGGTGGCATGAAAGCACGGCGGAACACATAGGCAACAGGGATACCTATAAATATCTGCTGCATTTCACGGGTGATGCGCCGTCGGAAGCAGCAAGGTATACACAATATGACAACTATGTTCTTGTCAACGATCCGACGGTAACTTGGGACGAAATTTTTCTCAGCATATGCAGCTCGCAGCTTGGCGACTTCATTCCGCATCATGTTATTTATAAAAACTATCTCGGTTGGAAGGACTGAACCGGAGAAGTAAAAATGCAGAACCTTCCGTTTCGTTTCCGCAGCTTATACAGCAGTTTGTATAAACGTGAAATGAAGCGGAAGGCTGAAATTTAATGCGGCGAAGCATGCTGCCGCATTGCAGCGGCGGCAAAAAGCCGAGTGTCGAAATATCAAGCTCACCGGCTGAGTTTAAGCTCGGGCATACGGCTGTTTCACTAAGAGGCGGATGATGCCGGCATTGCTTCGGTACTTTTCGGATCTAATTCACTTCAAAACATCAAACCCGAATCCAATACCTTTGCACGGGAACCCCGTCCTCGACAACTTCGTTTTCAAGCACGCCGCCGTTGCGGATGATGGATTTTGCCGAGCCGATATTGTTCCTGTCGCAGCACATCAAAACCCTGTTTATGCCGAGTTTTCTGCATTCTTGCAGCGCAAGCGAGATCATTGCCGTTGCATAACCTTTGCGGCGCTCACTCGGGCGGATACCGTCGCCGATATGGCCGCCTGTTTTCAGCAGATTTTCATTCAGATAATGTCGAATATTGACAGCGCCGACAAAGATATTTCGGTCTTTGTCAAGGCAAAACAGCGTTGTGTCCGGAACGTATCCGTCCGCATTCCCTTCCTTTACTTCAAGGTTTTGAAGATAATAATCAAAATCGTGAAAATCATTGCGGAATATTGTATAGGGGGAAGGATTTGTGCGGTTGTTTTCAATATCCGCTTTCCATTCGGCCAGCATTTCAATCAATTGTTCGCGGTATTGCGGCGTGAGCCGAACAAGTTCAATATTCACAATTAAAATTCCTCCTCATTCGGTGATAGACAGTTCAAGGGTGAAAGTCGATGTTTGCTTTTCGTGTTAACAGCAAAATCAAAACCTCCGCCGAATATTATGATGTTCGACGGAGGCCTTTTGTTTGCGTTTGTTGATTTGCGCTGCGGGGATTTTATTCCTCGGTTTTGCAGCAGGTGCCGCATTTTGCGGAAGCGTTGTCGCCTGCGCAGCTGTCATCGCAGGTGCAGTCGTCGGTGCACTCGTCACAGCAGCAGTCGTCATCACAGCAGCAGTCGCCTTCTTCAAGCCTTGACTGAACGATCTGGATCAGTGCGTCCATATCCTCTTCGGCGGGGGAGACGAATTCTTCGGTGTCCTCTGCTTCATTCACAACAACCTGCATGATGTAGACGTTGGTTTCGCAGTCGCACTCCTCGTCTTCGCAGTCACATTCCTCGTTGGTGTCGACGAGGACAGCGTACTCTTTGTCGTTATAATCGAAATAGTCGATAACGTCAAGCTCGAAATCGTTGCCGTCGTCATCGGTGAATACTACAAAATCTCTCTCTTCGTTCATGGTAATATCTCCTTTGGGCTTAATTTAATTGTACCCCATGCATTGTACCCCATTTCGGCGTTTATTGCAACCGGTTAAACGCATTTTTTTTCGAAAAAAAGGTCGAATCCGCGCACGCCGGATAAAAAAGCGTATTCGAAGCAGAAAACAGCCTGTCTTTTGCCGCCGCAATGACGGGATATTGCTATTGAGTTGATTTGAAACATGTGCTATACTGTTTGCATACGGTTGGAATGCCAAACCTGCATCGTTCGGTTCGGGTTCAATCAGGCCGACAGCCGAAGCGGCGGTTCTTTAATTCAGCCTGCCGACAGAACAGGCGGCTCAGTCAGCGGCAGGGCGGCAGAAAGGTGATACGAATATGAAATTTAAAAAACAGATTCCGAACATGCTCTCGGTTTTTCGGTTGATTTTAATCGGGGTTTTTGTCGCGCTGTTTAAAAACGAACGTTATCTTTTGAGCTTTTTTGTTTATATTTTCGCGTTCGGAACGGATATTCTGGACGGTTGGCTTGCGCGGCGCAACAATTGGATCACAAACGTCGGCAAAGTTCTCGATCCACTGGCGGACAAGCTGATGCTGATCGCCGTTCTCGCATGTTTCTGGTTCAAAGGGGTCATTCCGCTTTATATAATGCTGATAATCCTTGCTAAAGATGCGATAATGATAATTGTCGGCGGAATCCTTTATTCAAAACATGTTGTTGTTTATGCCGATTGGTTCGGAAAGATTGCAACGGGGCTGTTTGTCGGCGCAATAACGCTCACATTTATGCAGCTTGAATTCGGCATATGTCCGTTTTATCTTTATGCATATTTTGCAGCCATAGCGGCAGCGTTGATCTCTTTCTTCCATTACGGGATAAATACCTTTATAAGAAACAGAAAGAAAAAATAATCGCCGAAAGGCACCGCATACCCGTTTGCGGCATATCAATGGAGCAAGGCTTTTCTTTGGAGGTATTGAAATGAAGAAATTTCTTGCTCTTTTTCTTGTTCTTTTGCTGCTTGTTCCGATTGCGGCGGCATGCGGCGGTTCGGGCGAACTGCGGCATATCACGCTGAACGAGGTCACTCGCTCCGTGTTCTATGCGCCGCTTTATATCGCGGTCAGCCGCGGTTATTTTGCGGAGGAGGGCATTGATCTTGAAATTGTGACCGGCGGGGGAAGCGACAAAAGCATGACCGCGCTTATATCGGGCGATGCGGATTTTGCATTGATGGGGCCGGAAACGGGTGTTTATGTTGTGAACGAGGGCAGCGCAAACCACCCGATGATTATCGGGCAGCTCACAAAGCGCGACGGTTCGTTCCTTCTTTCAAGGGAAAAAACGGATAATTTCTCGTGGGAGGATTTGCGCGGAAAATCCGTCATTGCGGGGCGTGCGGGCGGAATGCCGTATATGACTTTTATCTATGTTCTGCTGAAAAACGGATTGAAGCCCGGGGAGGATGTTGAGGTTATCAACAACATTCAGTTCAACCTGATGGGCGGAGCATTCGAAGGCGGCACGGGCGACTATGTTACGCTTTTTGAACCGACAGCAACGCTTTTTGAACGCAGCGGAAGCGGGCACATCGTTGCAAATGTCGGACTTGAATCGGGCGAGGTGCCGTACACAACTTTCATGACCATGCCGGATACAATTAAAAAGGAACCGAAACTCGTTGAATCCTTCATTCGTGCGGTTTATAAGGCTCAGCTTTGGCTTAAGGACGCGACTGATGCCGAAGCGGCGGAAGCGATGTTGGAATTTTTCCCCGATGCGGATGTTGAAACGCTGAAAATCGTTGCAAACAGTTATCGAAAGACGGATTCATGGATGGCTGACCCGATCATGACGGAGGAGGCATTCACCCGTTTGCAGGATATTATTGACATCAACGGTGAATTGAAGGCGAGAGTTGAGTTCGGCGAACTCGTTGACAACTCGTTTGCCGAGGCCGTTGTGAAAGGAAAATAAGGGCAAACAAAGGCAAATGAAGGAAGCTGAGGCGAACGACACGGCAGTCAACTGATTAATAATTATGCGTAAACCCTGCCTGTATGCGTTAACGGCGGGGTTTGCGCATTGAACGCAGCACGGTGCCGAGACCGAATGCGCAAAAACATACAGCTTTGAGCAATAACGAAACCGGGAGATAAACGAATGAGAGTGCTTGACATTGATCTTGATTTTTTCCTTGCGGACTGCTGCGAACCGGCACCGGTCGGCATGCGGCCCGATGCTGCCGGGCATGAACCGTGGCAGGCGGAGAAAGTAAGGGAGTTTTTGGAAAAAAACTGCGGACTGAATACGGAAAGAAAGATTCCGGGAAGGGTTTTTGAAACGCATGACGGCGCGCTGCAATTCTGGCAGGAATTGATTGCGGCCGGGCAGCTTTCCGTGCCGTTTGAGGTTACGCATATCGATGCACACAGCGATCTCGGCATAGGCAGACCCGGACCCGGCTTTGTGCTGAATTCCGTGCTGCCCCTCAGTCCTGCGGAAAGAGCGGACATCAAACGCTACTATGAAATGAAACAGCTCGACGAAGCAAATTATCTTTTGTTTGCACTTGCATTTCGGTGGATTTCACGCCTTGAAAATGTTCGAAACCCGAAGTCTCGTCCGGACATTCCGCAATTTGCATTCCGATGTGAACAGGAAAATCAGCGCGGCTGCGGAGAATATGAATTCATTCGGCTTTCAAGCTTTGTTTCGAAACTTTTTGAAGCAAAAAACGGCATTGAACCGAGAGTGGACTTCAAAGTTTTTGATGACTACACCGAGTTTTCGGCATCGGCGGAATATGATTTTGCTTCGCTTGCCGTTTCGCCGCGCTATTCCCCTGCGGAAGCCGATGTGCTTGTGAACGTTATCAAAGAATATTTTGATTTGATTTAACGGATATAATATGTTTCAAACGGAGCGGACGGCATTCGGATATGCACGGATTTCCGCAATTTCGTTCCGAAAAAAACATGAGCAAACGGCGTGAACATGTGGTATAATATGATTGGCTGAATATACCGCTGTCAGTGAATTGAACACGACTTTGCGGCGGCGGAATTCGGCCGAACAAATCCCTCTGCGGGACAGAAAGGAACGGAAAAATAAATGAGCGTGTTTTCAAAAGAATACTGTGAAAAAATGCGTGTTCGCATCGATTGCGGCAATATGCTCGCCGAGGCTGTCGGCAAACACGGCATCACGGCGGAGGAAATATCGGAAATGCTGCCGCGTGCAGAGGGTGCATTTGCGGGTGTTGAAAAAAAGCGCGGTGAAATGCGCTGGCGGCTTCTGCCCGAAACTCAGCTTGAAATCCTTCCCGCCGTTGAAGAGGCAGCGGAATTCGTCAGGTCAAAAGCGGATAATTTCGTGATTCTGGGCATCGGCGGAAGCGCACTGGGTCCGATTGCGGTGCATCGTGCGCTGAATCATCTCTATCATAACGATCTTCCTTCCGAAAAACGAAAATCTCCGCGCCTTTTTGTGGAAGACAATGTTGATCCCGAGCGCATGGCTGCATTGCTCGATGTGATTGATACTGACCGAACCGTGTTCAACGTTATCACAAAATCGGGCAGCACAAGCGAAACCATGGCGCAGCTGCTTATTATAACGCGAATGCTTATTGACCGTTACGGCGAAGAAGGGCTGCGCGATCACTTGATTGCAACAACCGACAAACAAAAGGGCAACCTGATAGGCATTGCAAAAAAATACAACCTGCGCACTTTTATTATTCCGGACGGCGTAGGGGGAAGATTTTCCGAACTCTGTCCTGTCGGGCTTGTTGCGGCTGCCGTCGGCGGAGCGGATGTTCGCGCACTGCTTGCGGGCGCGGGATACATGGATGAGCTTTGCTCAAACGCCGATGTGAAAAGGAACCCCGGATTGATGCTTGCCCTGCTTGAAATCATTGCGGCGGAAAAGCACGGCGCAAACATCGGCGTGCTGATGCCCTATGCGGATTCGCTGAAATTCATGGCGGATTGGTATGCGCAGCTTTGGGCGGAATCGCTGGGCAAAAAGCTCGTGAAGGACGGAAAGGTTATGCGATTCGGACAGACTCCGGTAAAATCTCTCGGCGTTACGGATCAGCATTCGCAGGTTCAGCTTTACACCGACGGACCTTTTGACAAAACAATAACTTTCATCTCTGTTGAAAAATACCGCAGTGATGTTGCTGTTCCGCATGTTTTTGACGACATTCCGGGGATTGCTTTTCTATCCGGACACAGCTTGGGTGAGCTGATTTCTGCCGAATTCCGTGCAACCGAACACGCCGTAACCGTCAGCGGACATATGAACAAAAACATCATCATGCCCGAAGTCAACGAATTCACTCTCGGGCAGCTTATAATGCTGTTTGAAATGCAGACGGCATTCGCAGGAGAACTGCTGGGCATCGATGCATTCGATCAGCCCGGAGTCGAGGAGGGAAAGAATGCAACTTATGCCCTGCTCGGAAAACCCGGATACGAAGCCAAACTCGACGAATTAAAAAAAGCCGAAGAGGCAAAGAAAAAACTCATCGTTTGATGCGGCGGACAAAAAGTGCGGTGCGGGGAAACGGCTTTTCGTATCGCACCGCAGATCTTGTAAACACATAAACACGAAAGGAATGCCGAAGCCATTTGTGGGCGCGGCGCGGCTTTTGAATGAGCCTTTTTGATAAGAAATACCTGAAAAGAATAGACTGGGTAACGGTCGGAATCGTGCTTGCGCTCGTTGTGTTCGGCACGATCGCGCTTGCCTCCGTTCAGGCAAAGCCTTTTGACGGCACGGAACACGGCATTGCGGATTATATGGACAAGCTCAACATGGAATACCTGCAGAAGCATATAACAAACTTCCTTGTCGGACTTGCTGCAATGATAATATTTCTTGTTTTTGATTACAGCATATTCAAAACTTTTGCAATGTGGGCATACATCGGCATAATAGGCTTGCTGATGCTGCTTTTCATTTTCGGCAAGGTGCGCGGCGGTGCACAGGGCTGGTTTGTTTTCGACACGCTTGAAAGGGCAATACAGCCGGGCGAGCTGAGCAAGATTGCATTGATCGTGATGCTTTCAAAATACGTCTCTGCCGCAATGGACAGGGACGGGCGATTGCTGAAATTCAAGGACGTTATGATTGCTCTCGGCATAACATTCGTTCCGTTCATACTGATAGTTCTCCAACCTGATTACGGAACGGCGATTGTATTGCTTGTTATCATGGTTGTGACATTCTTCGTTGCGCAGATAAAGTGGATTTATATAATCCTTGCCGCTGTCGGAGCCGGGGTGGGGCTTCCGCTGATGTACTTTTTTGTTTTGACCCCGAAGCAGCGCGACAGAATCGATGTTTTTCTGAATCCGTCCGCCGCAAGCGACGATGCAAAGTACCATGTCGGACAGTCGCAGATGGCAATAGGTTCCGGACGGCTCACGGGCAAGGGCTTTTTCGGTGAGCAGACGCTGGCACAGCTTCGCTATGTTCCGGCAAGGCACACGGATTTCATATTCAGCGGCATAACGGAGGCGGTCGGATTCATCGGCAGTGCGATACTGATTATTGTTTTCTTTGCACTGCTTTTCCGCTGGATGTATATTGCAATAAAAGCGCGGGATAATTTCGGCACCTGCCTTGTTACGGGTGTCAGCGCAATGCTTGCGGCACATATTTTCGAAAATATCGGCATGACGATGGGAATAATGCCCGTTACGGGAATTCCGCTGCCGTTTATAAGCTACGGCGGGTCGAATATGCTCACAAACATGATAGGTGTGGGTATTGTTCTGAACGTCTATATGCGTCGTCCGATGAAACGAAAACGGAAGCATGACAAAATACGCGAAAACGGCAAGACGGTCGTTGTTTAAAAAACAGAAAAGCATGTTTTGCAGGGCGGTATTCGAAGTGTCCGCTCAATCGCTCGATTTGATTGAGAGATTAATCGGATTTGAATCCATATGAATTAACGGCCATACGAATTAACGGTGAAAAAATGAATTGGGAAGGTTACAGCGAAAATGCATCCGCAGCTCTTGATGCGGCACAGGCTGCGGCGGAGGAGCTGCATCACGGCTTCATCGGCACGGAGCACATTTTGATAGGTCTGCTCCGTGCGCCGGGCACGGCGGGGGAGTGCCTTCGCAAATGCGGTGCGGATGAAAGCATGGTGTTTCCGTATGCGGACACTCTTGTCGGCGGCGGAAGACATATTTTCACGGACAGCAGGGGGTTCGCACCGCCTGCAAAACGCGTATTGGAGCTTGCGCTGTATGAAGCAAAAGCATATGCAAGCCGCACAATCTGCACGAAACATATCCTTCTTGCCGTTTTGCGCGAGACGGACTGTTTTGCATCACGCATTCTCGATTCCATCGGGCTGGACAGGCAGATGCTGAAAAAGCTTTTGAACGATGAATCGCGGGAACTCGGTTCGAACGGGCGCGAAAGCCGAAAGTCGGAGCTGCTCCATGATGAAAGCGCAGCCGAAAAAACAAAAGGCAATGCGAATGATTCTTTAAAAAGTGATTCGGCCGAAAGGCAGCCGCATGATGAAAACGTATCCCGCGGGAAAAATAAGCCTCGGGGCGGACAGAGTTCGCCGATGTTGGAAAGCTATACCGATGACCTTACGGCAAGGGCGGCGCGGGGGGAGCTTGATCCGTTGACAGGCTGTGAAGCGCAGCTGAACAGGTTGATTCAGACGCTGCTTAGGCGGAGCAAGAATAACCCTGTGCTTACGGGAAGTCCCGGCGTCGGAAAATCGGCTGTCGTTGAGGGATTTGCTCAAAGGATAGTTTCGGGTGATGTTCCTGTCGAGCTGCGTTCGTCGCGGGTGCTGCGGCTTGACTTGGGCGCACTCGTTGCGGGAACGAAATACAGGGGCGAATTTGAGGAGAGACTGAAAGCACTTCTTGACGAAACAACTCCCGAAACAATTCTTTTTATTGACGAAATACATACGATAATCGGCGCAGGTGCGGGCGAGGGCAGTCTCGATGCTGCCAATATCCTGAAACCCGCGCTTGCTCGCGGCGGGTTGAAGCTGATCGGCGCAACAACGTTTGATGAATACAGGCTCTATATCGAAAAAGATGCCGCGCTGGAACGGCGTTTTTCACCGATAGTCGTAAAAGAACCCACGCGGGAGGAAGCGATCGCAATCCTTCGCGGTTTGCGTCCGAAATACGAGGCGCATCACGGCGTTTCGATTACGGACGAGGCAGCGGAAGCCTGTGTTGATATGTCTGTTCGCTGCATTCCGGAGCGATTTCTTCCGGATAAGGCGATAGATATAATGGATGAAACAGCTTCCCGCCGGCGGCTTGCTCCGCAGAATACAGCGGAACTGCGGCAGGAAAGGGCCAGCCTCCGAATGCGTATTGAGGATGCATTGAATGAGCGGGATTTTACACTTGCGGCTGAATTAAGAAAACAGGAAAAGCAGCTCGGCGGGCCGAGAACAGCGGATGCACTTCATACGGGAGCGGAGAATTCGGCATTCACTGCGGCTTCTTTAAAAAAGAGCTGCCGTCCGATCGTCACTGCCGGCGATGTTGCACAGACTGTTCACGAATTGACGGGGATTCCCGTAAGCAGTCTTGACGGCACCGTCCGTTCGCGGCTCTCGAAACTGGATTCGTTGATCAATGCGCACATAATCGGGCAGGAGACCGCGGTTGCTTCCGTGTGCAAAGCCCTTCGTTCCGCTTTCACATGGCGGAACGATCCCGACCGTCCGCGTGCCGCAATTGCCGTAACCGGAGCGGCAGGTTCGGGAAAAACCAAGCTTGCAGCAGTGCTTGCAGAGACATTGTATCCGGGCGAAAATGCACTTTTGCGGTTTGACATGCGCGAGTATTCCGACTATTCGGCGGTTAACACGTTGACGGGATCGCCTGCGGGTTCTGCCTCCGGCGGAAGACTGACAGAAGCCGTGCGGCGAAAGCCTTTTGCAGTGGTGCTGTTTGACGACATTCAATACGCAAACGCTGCCGTGCGTTCGCTTGTTCAAAGCATCATGCGGTGCGGCGTTTTGACCGATGCAAAAGGTAAAAATGTAAGCTTCCGCAATGCGATTGTATTCGTAACCTGCGGTGAAGGCGACAGCTTTAAACAGCGCAGGGCGGGCTTTTCGGATGAGGCAAATGCGTTGAACGGCAGCCGCGATGAACGGGACGCAAGGCAGATACTTCCGCCGGAAATCGCTTCCGATGCGGATTGCGTTGCTGCACTTTTGCCTGCGGCTCAAGCCGCTGTTCCCGAGATTGCAAAACTGATGCTGGATGATCTGTCCGATAAACTCAAAAAAACGGGTCGAACGGTTCGTTTCGGCGCTTCCGCCGCAAATTACATTGCAAGCAAAATCGATGAAGTCGAACTTGAAAAAAACGGTGCATGGGCTGTTGCACGCTGCGTTTCGAACGAATGCGAGGATTTTATCAGCGAAAAGCTGCTTGAGGATGCCTACTGCTGCAACGACTGCACGGTAGAGGTTGAATACGGCGGGACGGGGCTTTGCATTGTTCCGCACAATACAAAAGAAAGTTGAGGTCACAGAACTATGAATATTTCACGCTTCGGCATCGGATTCAGATTCGATTCTGTTGAAAACGGAGATGAACGCGAACATGCGTTCAACCTTGTTTTTTCGGCAATTGAAAGGGCGGACGTTAGGGGACTTCAATTGTTTGCGGGTCATTTCTCCGTTGATGAAAGCGACGATAAAAACATATTCACGGTTGCATTTGCAGGCGGCGGCATAAAACAAACACGCAGTCTGTTTGAAAAGCTGAACGACAATCCGCTCGTTTCGGGTGCGCTTGCGGAATACAGGCCCGTCGTTCAGACGAATGCGCTCAGACGGGCGGAGAAGCTGGCTTTTTACGGCAGATTTGACGAAAACGGAACCCTTGTCTTTAATGAAAAAGATTTGGCGGAGTGCGGCTGCAAAAAAACAGAAAAGCCTGCCGTGAACCCTTTTGAAGAATACGGCGGAAGGCGTATCGAACCTGTCGGCGCAGGTATTCGGATGCTTATTGCTCCGGACAAGTTCAAGGGCAGCATGGATGCACAGAGAGTTTGCACGATTATCAAAAATGCAGCGCGGCAATACCTTCCCGGATGCAGTGTGAGAACGCTTCCGATTGCGGACGGAGGGGACGGCACGGCCGAAACGCTTACTCGTGCCTTTAACGGAAATATGCGTTCGGTGAATGTGACTGCGCCGGACGGCAGGAAAATTGCTGCCGAATACGGTGTTCTGACCTCGTTTGGTGAAAAAACGGCGGGCACCGCAGCGGTTATTGAAATGGCAAAGGCATCGGGGCTTGCATTGATGGATGAAAATGCATTGGATCCGCTTTCTGCAACGAGCAGGGGAACGGGCGAACTTATCGCTTCAGCATTGAACGAGGGGATAAGGAATATTTTGATCGGTATAGGCGGTTCCGCAACCAACGACGGCGGAATGGGCGCGGCAGCGGCTCTCGGCGTTAAGTTTCTGGATGCGGACGGCAATGAGCTTTCGGGCTGCGGCCGAGAGCTTGCCTTGGTGCGTAAAATTGATTTGTCGGGTTTGCGCAGAGATGTTTTCGAGGCAAAGATAACCGTTATGTGTGATGTTGATAATCCTCTTACAGGCAAAAACGGTGCGACGTACACCTACGGACCGCAAAAAGGCGCGGACGCCGAAGCATTAAACACTCTTGAAGACGGGATGAAAAACATTGCGGCCTTGTATGACGCTGCGGCAGGGAGAAAAGTGTCCGCCGAATGCGGTGCAGGCGCGGCGGGAGGCATGGGTGCAATGCTGTCGGCTCTTTTGGGCGCGGAATTGACTCACGGCTCGGCGGCGGTGCTCAATGCGGTCGGCTTTGATGCATTGCTTGGGGACACCGATCTTGTCATAACCGGAGAAGGGCAGCTTGATGCATCAAGTGCGGACAACGGGAAGGCCGTCGGCGAGGTTGTGAAACGCTGTGCCGCAAATTCCGGCGGCGCCGTGCCCGTCTTTATTGTTGCGGGAAGGCTCGGAAGGGGCTATGAACATATTTACAAGCTTGCGAATGCGGGAGTTTTTTCAACAATTGTTACGGATGAACAGCCGAATGCGGACGGAGACTGTGATGCTGAGACGCGTCTGCGCCTTGCTTCGGAACGAATGTTCCGCTGCATCGCAAGTTCTTTTTCCGTGAATTCGCAGCGCAGCGGGCGCGGAATGCGGCGATAAAACAGCTTCTTGCGCAAACACCAAAGAGAGTTTCGCAATGATATGCGATTCAACCTTTGGTTGATTTGCTGATAAACGCAGATATATCTGTGAAAAAATAGATTTCAATCAGAAATAATTTTAAAGAAACACGCAAAACAAACCGAAAGGAATAAATAATTTGCGGCGGCACGGGATTCAACCAACGGTTGAGCAGCTTTTTTGGGGTTTTCAACCACCGCTTTATTGTCATGAAAAGCTTGCGTTGCTAAAATGAGCGCGAAATTAAGAGTTGGCGCAACACAAAAACGTTTTCCAAACGTAACAGATATGCGGTGCGGCGACTCACGAAAATCAGAAAGAGGGAAAATACCATGAAAGAAAACTTTGCAATCAAACTGCGCGAGCTGCGTAAGGCAAGCGGAATGACACAGGAACAGCTTGCTGCCGAATTCGGAGTGTCCGTTCAGGCCGTCAGCAAATGGGAAACGGCGGCTTCCTATCCCGATATTGAGTTGATGCCGCGAATTGCGGATCTTTTCGGCGTTTCGCTGGATGAGCTGCTGCGCGATGTTAAGAACGAGAAAAACATTGATGCTGGTGAAGAAATTCATACCGATGCCGAACAGCAATGCGATGCTGCCTGCAACCCGGAATCGGTTGAAGTCGAATACGAGGACGAAAACGACGATGAAAATGACGGGGACGATGAAGAAGACGATGACGATGAAAATGATGATGACGATGATGATGAAGAAGATGATGACGGCAGCTGCATCTTTGTGAAAAAGGGCAGAAACGGCATTGTAAGCGTCAGCACGGATGCCATAGAGGAATTCGGCAGAAAAATCGAGAGAATGGCAAAGAAAAAAGCTGAAAAAGCGGGCTGCGCATTTGAAAAAAACGCAAAAAAACATTCGTGTTCTTCGACCCGTAATTACGGAAATCGTTTCGAATGGAGCAATATCATGATTGACGAAATGCCGGATGACAACACCCTGCGCGTTGTGCTGATGCGCGGAAAACAGATCGTGTCAAGTCAGGAATACGATCCTGCGGTTTGCATTCCCGTTGAACTGAAATATGAAAAAGAGAACGGAATTGCGGGTATGTTCGGCAGAAAAGGCGGACGTACCGATTGCTCGATAAATGTTGAAATTTGGGGCAATGCCGACATCAACGGCAGTGTTAACGGTGATGTATATGCGGGCGGAAATGTGAACTGCGGTGAAATCGGCGGTGATGTCGGCGCGGGCGGCAATGTCAACTGCGGTGATATCGGCGGAGACATTTCAGCGGGCGGAAGCATTGAATGCGGCAGTATCGGCGGCGATGTCAATGCGGGCGGCAATGTCGGCTGTGCGGATGTCGGCGGCGATGTTGGAACCGGCGGAAGTGTTGAATGCGGCAATGTCAGCGGTGATGTCAATGCGGGCAAAGATGTGAACTGCGGTGATATACTCGGACATGCGAAGACAAGCGGGAGCATGAATTGCGGAAATGTTGACGGAAACGTTGACTGCGGAGGCAATATAAGCTGTGGCGATATCGCAGGACATGCGGAGGCTCGCGGCAGTATTGAATGCAAAACAATTAAGGGCAGTGCCGAAGCAGGCAGCCGAATAATTTACAAAGGCTGAGGATTGGTTCCGGTCTTTGAAAACAAGCGGCAAAGCAGCACTCGGAACGGCATAAAAAGCAATTAAACAACACTCAGTTTCGTATATTCGGCAAAAGGCAGACGGGAAAAATCCTGTCTGCCGCTTCCGTTTTAAAACCAAAACATTGAAACTTTAACAAATCGAATGCGGCAAACTTAATCGGCGATTTCAACGGAAAGATTCGGGTTTTCGACTGCCGCGTCCGAAAACACGCGCAGCATCATGCTCCCGTAGCTGCCGAGGGCGGCAGTCAGCGCGCTCGTTCCGAAGAGAGTCACTGCAACGGGTTTGCATATTTCCGCAAGGCAGTCAAAGAGTGCATCAAGGTTTTTTCCGTAATGATCCGGAAACTGCAATGCCTCGGCAATACGCAGATGCGCATCGGTAATTCCCGCAATCGCCGTAAAGTCAATGCTGATATTCTTAATGCCGCCGCTTTGTTCGGAACCGGAGTTGTGTGTGAAATTGTTATCCGATATGGTCATGGTCAATTATCCTCAATCATCCCTAAAATTTCTCAAAAACCCGCGGTTTAATTGTCCGCGTCGTAAAGCTTAATAAAGCTTTGATAATGGTCATCGGTATAAAAAATCAATCCGTCATTCGAAAAAACTATGCGTTTTGCCCCGCGTGAGGGTGCTCCGCAGGTGTCGATATCGCATTCGGTATAAAACCTTCCTTCCGCTTGCGGCAAAAGCCCCTCGTAGTTGCCGAACCTGTCCCCTCCGATGGAGCAGCCGGGCGCAAAATCCTGAAGCCCGCCGCCCTGCCGGCCGAGTTCCCGCGCCTGTTTCTTTGTTATGAAATTTGCGGGGAGATGTCCGAAAAGGTGGATGTACAGAGCAACTTCATCACGGGAACTGTATTCGCCGCTTTCTTTCACCGGCGATGAAGTCGGTTCCTGCGGAGGTGCAGTCGGCTTTGCGGAGAGCTCAATTTCGGCGGCTGTTCCGATTTCAGTGGGTTCGGTTGTGTGCAATACATCCGATATTGCAGCTGTCGGGGCATCGGGCGGGAAAACCTCTTCGGGTACGGTGCAGGCTGCAATGCCCGCAATGCTCAAAACAACAAGCAAAAACGCCGCAATGCGCCTTAAGATTCTTAAATCAGCATGTTTCAATATGATTTGCCTCCTTGTTCGGAAAAAGGTCAAGCCAAAAGGCATTTACGCAAAAAACTTCGCCCGCAGGCAGCCTTCATCCGGTGCGGTATCGGACCCACTCCGAATATGCTTTGAACGGAGCGAATACGGATATATGATAATGCCGAACGGAAAATTTTTCAACACCGTACGCGTAATAATCGGATGAAACCGTTCGAATTTGCATGTATATGCTGAAAAAACAGAGTGTTATATATAGTTAAAAATAATTTGAAAAAGGGGTTGACAAATGAGACCCAATTGAGTATAATATGGAAGTCGCTTGAAGAGCGGCACAATGGATGGGAGCATAGCTCAGCTGGGAGAGCATCTGCCTTACAAGCAGAGGGTCACAGGTTCGAGCCCTGTTGTTCCCACCACGCGGTCCGGTAGTTCAGTTGGTTAGAATGCCAGCCTGTCACGCTGGAGGTCAGGGGTTCGAGCCCCCTTCGGATCGCCATTTTGCCTCGGTAGCTCAGCTGGTAGAGCAAGGGACTGAAAATCCCTGTGTCGGTGGTTCGACTCCACTCTGAGGCACCATGCTGCGGGAATAGCTCATTTGGTAGAGCGCCGCCTTGCCAAGGCGGAGGTGGCGGGTTCGAGCCCCGTTTCCCGCTCCATTTTTTTAACGGCTGCGTTTCCTCCTTTTACGCGGCCAAACGGCACCATAGCCAAGCGGTAAGGCAGCGGTCTGCAAAATCGCCATCTCCGGTTCGATTCCGGATGGTGCCTCCAAATCAGCTCCATCGAATTTACGATGGAGCTTTCTTTTTGTAATTTGATATATATACTGTGCGGCTTCATTGCCAATGCCTAACTTATTCGGCACAAATTGCGGCTTCGGTTTTTGCCGCAGGTTTATTCGGGAGGATATGATGAGAACATTGTTCGAAATGGATAAAAAGAACTACGACTCGAGCGGAAAAGTTTTTTACCGTCCGTCCGTTCGGAGCATTATCATTCGCGGCGGCAGGGTTGCAATGGTTCACAGCCTGATGTATGATTACTATAAGTTCCCCGGGGGCGGCATCGAGAGCGGTGAAACTCGGCATCAGGCACTGATCCGCGAAACTGCCGAAGAATCCGGTTTGTGCGTTGTCCCTGATTCGATTCAGGCGTACGGCTGCGTTCGCAGAATCGAAAAGAGCGACAAACCGGGGATTTCGGTTTTTGTTCAGAATAATTTCTACTATTTTTGCGAAGCGGAACCGGAGCCGGGAGCGCAGAAACTCGATGACTATGAGGCGCGGGAACGATTTACTTTGGAATTTGTTGAGGCAGAACATGCAATTGATGTTAACAGAAACAGAGCTCACGGGTCAAAAAATCAAACAATGCTTGAACGCGAAGCGCGCGTTCTTGAAATGCTGAGGGAAGAGGGGTATTTGGATTAATTGTGTCTGAATATATACTTGATTTGAGAAAAACCGTAGGGCATCGTCCGCTGCTTCAGGTTGGTGCGAGCGTTATTGTTGTCGATTCCGAGGGCCGCATGCTCTTGCAGAAGCGGCGCGATAACGGACTTTGGGGCTATGCGGGCGGTTCCGTGGAGCTTGATGAGGAAGTTGAAAAAGCGGCAATGCGCGAACTTTTTGAAGAGACGGGACTTTTTGCGAACGAGCTTGAACTTTTCGGTGTTTTTTCGGGAAAAATCCTGCATTATACCTATCCGAACGGCGACGAGGTTTCAAATATTGATATTGTTTACCTTTGCCGCAGTTATTCCGGAGAGCTTACGCCGCAGGCAAGTGAAGTGTCGGAGCTGCGTTTCTTTTCCGCCTCCGAAATGCCGCCCGAAAACGAGCTGACGCCGCCCAATCGCCCCGTGCTGAAAAGATACATTGAAAGCCTGGCTGAGTGTTGAGTTTTGCTGCTGCGGACAATTATTGAACGAAGTATATTTAGAAAGACACTGTAAAGGGGATTGACTTTCCACCTTGGCGGCGTTATAATCATGCTTGTAAAGCTTTGCGCCTTTACAACAGTGCCGCATAGAACATTAAGGAGGCATATATGCAGAACAAACTCGAATTAAGCCTTCTCATTGATTACTACGGCGCGTTTTTAACCGATAACCAGTGCGAGATGCTGAAGCTCAACTGCGAGGAGGATTTTTCCCTTGCGGAAATTGCAGAGCAGAAGGGCATTTCGCGGCAGGGTGTGCGCGATGCATTGCAGCGCGGTGAAAAAATCCTTCTCGAAATGGAAGAAAAACTCGGTCTTGCCGCAAGGGACAGGCGGCTGAAAGTTTTAATTGCGGAGCTTTCGGCAGAGGTTCGCAGGTGCACCTTCAATGAAACCGCTCGGGAAAGAATCAACACTCTGTTATCACAACTGACTGAAATCACGGAGGGCAAAGATGGCATTTGAAGGACTTTCTTCAAAACTTCAGAACATATTCAGAAAACTGGGCGGAAAGGGCAAGTTGACCGAAAAAGAAGTCAAAGAGGCAATGCGCGAGATAAAGCTTGCGCTGCTCGAGGCGGATGTTAACTTTTCGGTTGTGAAATCCTTTATAAACACTGTTTCGGCGCGGGCAGTGGGTTCGGATGTTCTCCAAAGCCTCACTCCGTCCCAGCAAATAATCAAAATTGTCAATGAGGAGCTGACTCAGCTCATCGGCGGCAGCGTTGTGAAGGTTGAGTTCGGGCCGCGCAAGCCCTCTGTTTTCCTGCTTGCGGGTCTTCAGGGTGCGGGCAAAACCACAATGGCGGGCAAACTTGCTGCCTACCTTGCAAAGACTCAGAGCAAAAAACCGCTGCTTGTTGCATGCGACATATATCGCCCTGCCGCGATCACCCAGCTTCAGGTCGTGGGTGAAAAAGTCAATGTTCCCGTTTTCGAACGCGGGACGCAGGATCCCGTTAAAACCGCAAAGGAAGCGATTGAATATGCTTCCCGCAACTTCTACGATCTTGTTATAATCGACACGGCAGGCCGCCTGCACATTGACGAGAACATGATGGACGAGATCGCCGCCGTCAAACAAGCCGTTAACCCGGCGGAAACGCTGCTTGTTGTTGATGCAATGACAGGTCAGGACGCTGTCAACGTTGCAAGCTCCTTTAACGAAAAACTCGGCATAACCGGCGTTATACTCACAAAGCTTGACGGTGACACAAGAGGCGGTGCGGCGCTGAGCGTTCGCAGTGTTACGGGCAAACCAATCAAATTCTCCGGCATAGGCGAAAAGCTTACCGATATCGAACCGTTCTATCCCGACAGAATGGCTTCAAGAATTCTGGGCATGGGCGATGTTCTCACTTTGATTGAAAAGGCGGAACAGGCTTTCGACGAAAAACAGGCGGAAGAGCTCACCAAAAAGATTAAAAATGACAAGTTTACTCTTGAGGACTTCCTCGAGCAGTTCCAACAGGTCAAAAAACTCGGCTCAATGGAAGAGATTCTCGGCATGATGCCCGGGGTCGATGCAAGCAAGCTCAAGGATGCAAAAATTGACCAAAAGGCAACCGCAAGAGTCGAGGCGATCATTCGTTCGATGACCCCGCGTGAACGACGCAATCCGGAACTTTTGAATGCAAGCCGCAAAAAACGCATTGCGGCGGGCAGCGGAACGACCGTTCAGGAAGTTAACCGACTGCTCAAACAATTTGAACAGTCACGCCAGCTGATGAAGAGATTTGCGGGAATGGGCCGCAAAAAATCAGGCAGGCGCAAAGGCTTCTTCGGCTTCTGATGCAGGAAAATGTTTTCCAATCTGCATCAAACAACAAAATCACCAACAGCGGGCTTATGCCCGATTGGATATTCAACAAAGACTTTCTATTTAATTTGGAGGAACTATCATGCTTAAAATCAGGCTTCGCAGAATGGGCGCAAAGAAGGCTCCTTTCTATCGTATCGTTGTTGCGGATTCCCGCGCACCCCGTGACGGTGCTTTCGTAGAGGAAATCGGCTATTACAACCCCCTCACCGATCCCGAACAGGTCGTTGTTGACGGCGACAAGGCAAAGCAGTGGATCAAGAACGGTGCGCAGCCCACGGAAACCGTTCGCGGTCTGTTCAAAAAGCACGGCGTTATCGACTGATGAGCGAAGAAATCATTACCGAAACTCAGGTTCCCGATATTGCGGCTCTTGTTGAATTCATTGCAAAGAGTCTTGTTGACGAACCGAGCGAGGTAAAGGTTGCCGTCAAGGCTGACGAAGCAGGCGAGGAAACCACAATTGAGCTTTCCGTTGCCAAGGACGATATGGGCAAAGTTATTGGCAAACAGGGGCGTATCGCAAAAGCAATCCGCACCGTTGTTCGCGCCGCTTCGGTAAAAAGCGAAAAGAAATACAGAGTTGATATTCTGTAACCGTACCGGAACTCACAAGTTTTGTCTATGGATTATTTTCGTATCGGGCTGTTTCTGCGCCCGCACGGCATCAAGGGTGAGCTGAAATTGCTCCCCTTGACCGATAATTTAAAACGATTTGCACGCCTTTCGGATGCCTTTATCGAGGCGCCCGAGGGCGTTTATCAAACAGTCACTGCGGAAAGCGCAAGGGTTGCCGCCGAGAATTCCGTGATAATTAAACTCAAGGGAATTGACACCGTTGAAGCCGCCGAAAAACTTCGCGACAAATACCTTTGCGTGGACAGAGAACACGCCGTAAAGCTTCCCGCAGGTGCATATTTCGTGAAGGACATCATAGGCTGTGAGGTTTTTTCGACATTGGGTGATGCGCTCGGCAGAGTGGTCGATGTGTACGAAACACCGTCAACGGACGTTTATGTTATTAAAGGCGCAAAAAGGCTTTCCGTTCCTGCACTGAAAAAACTGCTTTCAAGCGTTGATATCGAAAACAAGCGAATTGTTTTTGATTCCGAAATTCTTGCGGAGGTTGGACTGTTTGAGGATTGATATTCTTACAATTTTTCCCGAAATGTTCAGCAATATCCTGTCATCAAGCATTCTCGGCAGGGCGGCATCAAAAGGCATTTTGGAATTCAAAACGCATAATATACGTGATTTTTCGCAGAACAAGCACCGTAATACCGATGATTATCCGTTCGGAGGCGGGGCGGGCATGGTCATGCTTGCGCAGCCGATTTTTGACTGCATCGAAAGCGTCGCAGCCGAAGCTCCGGAAAAGCCGCGCTGCATTGTGATGAGTCCGCGCGGCAGAGTGCTGACACCGGCACTTGCAAAAGAACTCGCTTCTGAAAAACGTCTTCTTTTCCTTGCGGGGCATTATGAAGGCATTGACGAACGCGTATCGGAACTTATCGATGATGAAATTTCAATCGGCGACTACGTTCTGACGGGCGGCGAATTGCCCGCAATGGTCGTTATCGACTGCGTTTCAAGGTTCATTCCCGGTGTGCTCGGAAGCTCCGAATCAACCGAGGAGGAAAGCTTTTCCGACTGGGGACTGCTGGAATACCCTCAGTACACGCGTCCCGCAAATTTCAGGGGCAGAGAGGTTCCGCCCGTGCTGCTGAACGGCAACCATGCCGAAATTCTGCGTTGGCGGAGGCAGGAAGCTCTCAAAAAAACAAAACAGATGCGTCCGGACCTTCTTGAAAGGGCGAATCTGACTGCGGCGGATAAAAAATACCTGCAATCGTTGGAAAATGAGTAATATATATTGCGTTTCTGCTCATTTTTTGAAAAATTGCTCTTGCATTCTGTGCAGAAAAATGCTATAATTCTATGGTTAATTGGATGGTCCGCTGGTCGCAGGTCGGCTAAGAACATCTGTAAATAAGGAGATTACTATGTCAGACATCATCAGAGAACTCGAAAAAGAGCAGCTTCGTTCCGATCTTCCCAAGCTCGAAATCGGTGACACCGTTCGCGTATACGTTAAGGTCGTTGAAGGAAACCGCGAAAGGCTCCAGAATTTTGAAGGCATCGTCATCAAAATGCAGGGCGGCGGCATCCGCAAGACTTTCACCGTTCGCCGTATCAGCTACGGTGTAGGTGTTGAGAGGACTTTCCCCTATCACAGCCCGCGCATCGGCAGGATCGAAGTTGTTCGCCACGGCGTTGTCCGCAGGGCGAAGCTCTATTACCTCCGCGAGAGGACCGGTAAGGCTGCAAAGATCAAAGAACGCATCGTTACCAAGTAATCAAGATTTTCCTTTTTCTGAAAAGGCCTCCCGACCCAAACGGGGAAGGAGGCTGATTTTATATCGATTTTGCGCAGGCATTGCGGGGCTTTGCCGCCGCTGCAAAAAGCTGCCGAATTCCGTTTCGCGCCGATGTCTGCCGCAAAAAAAGAATTATCAACCCGTTTCGGAGGTAAAACCCATGCACACGATAAATTGGTATCCCGGGCACATGGCAAAAGCCAGACGTATGCTGGAGGACAACTTAAAGCTTGTTGACATGATAATCGAAATTGTCGATGCACGCGCACCGATGGCTTGCCGCAATCCCGATTTCGAAGCTCTTTTCAAAAACAAGCTGCGTGTTGTTGTTCTTAATAAAAGTGACCTTTCATCAAAAACTCAGAATCGCGCATGGATAAGTTATTTTGCAAAGCAGGGAATCACAGCTGCGGAGTTTATCTCAACTCAGCCCTCAACACGCAAACGTGCAATTGAGCTTATTGAAAAAACGGGGGAGGAGACCGTTCGGCGGTATCGCGAAAAAGGCATTAAAAAAACTTTGCGCGCAATGGTCGTCGGCGTTCCGAATGTCGGAAAATCCACTTTCATCAATCGTATTGCGGGCGCGGCAAGAGCGCAGGTCGGCGATCGTCCGGGTGTTACGCGGTCAAAGCAATGGGTCAAAGTTTCGGACTATCTCGAGCTTCTTGACACTCCGGGTTTGCTTTGGGGCAAGTTGGATAACGAGATACTTGCAAAGCATCTTGCATATATTGGTTCGATTCGGGATGATGTGCTTGATATCGAGGAAATTTCGGCCCTGCTGCTTTTTGACCTTATGCGCATATGCCCGGAGGCTTTGACGGCAAGATACAAAAAGCTTGATCCGGAACAGGATATTCCCGAGCTTCTGCTGGAAGGCGTGTGCCGCAGCCGTGGGTTTATTCTTTCGGGCGGAGTTTTTGATACGGAACGCGGCGCAAGAATAGTTCTTGATGAGTATCGTGCGGGCAAAATTGCCGCCGTTGCTCTTGAAAACCCCACGGATAATTTCGAACCACAGCAAGCGGAGCAAACCGATATAAACAATGAAAAAGATTAACGAGGCCGAACGGCTTGAGCAAATGACTCAATACGAACGCCCGTTCTGGGAACGCGGTATCGCCGTTGCTGGAATGGATGAAGTCGGGCGCGGACCGCTCGCGGGCCCCGTTGTTGCCGCATGCGTGATTCTTCCTCCGGGATTTGTGACAGAGGGCGTAAACGATTCCAAAAAGCTTACAAAGAAGCGCATGGAAAAGCTTTACCCGCTTATTACGGGCGGAGCGACAGCCTTCGGCACAGGATGGGTGTTTCAAAAGGAAATTGATGAGATAAATATTCTTCAGGCAACAAAAAAGGCGTTTGCCGAAGCTTACAGGAATGCTTTGGCGCATTGCCCGGGCGATTACGTGTGCAGCGACGTTTTTGTTGATGCCGTTAAAGAACTTGATATTCCCGCCGTGCAGCACAGCCTGATTCACGGCGATGCATTGTGTTATTCCATTGCGGCGGCAAGCATAGTTGCAAAAGTGGAAAGAGACAGATACATGATCGCCGCAGCAGAGAAATTTCCGCAGTACGGTTTCGAAAAAAACGTCGGTTACGGAACAAAGCAGCATATGGACGCGCTTCGTGAATTCGGTCCGTGCGAACTTCACAGGCGCAGCTTCATCAAAAAAATTCTTGCGGAACGCGGTGAATGCTGACCGCGTTGCTGTATACACCCGATCGGAGGTGCAATTGGAACGGCTGAATATTGAAAACGGAAGCAAACAGCAGCGCATCGGTGCAAGAGGGGAGCGTTTGGCAAGGCTTTACCTTCGTTTGCACGGGTACCGAATCCTTCAGCGCAATTACCGTGTTGCACACAAGGAGATTGATATAATCGTAAAAAAAGGAAGCACCGTTGCCTTTGTCGAGGTCAAGACCGCTCTCGATTCAAAGGAGCTGCCGCCGATACTGCGTGTCGGTTCCGCAAAAAGAGCAAACATGGCTTACGCTGCAAAGTGTTTTGCGTCAAATTACAGGCAAAAGGCGGTTTACTATCGCTTCGATATAATTGAAGTGATACTTTCGGAACACAAAATCAGACATATAGAAAATGCATTTACGATTTAAACAAAATAAAAAATCCGTTATCGACTTTTCCCGCAGCTTTCAATTTTGTTGTTTGCTGCTTTTTTTTGCGTTCGGCACTTCAAATTTTGAACATAATATGGTAAAATAAATAAAATCGGTGTATGATGCGCGAACGTGAGCGGTGTGACAGAGGTCAGCTGGACGCATTCGGCATCTTACAGCAGGCTTTCATAAGGAGGATGGCATTCAATATGACGCCGACCAAATTTCCGACCGAGCAAATACTGATCGCTTCCATTTTGGCAACGATTGCCTTTTTGCTGATCTACATGGTCTATGTAAGCATCAAAAAAAGCAGAGCCGTTCTTGTGAACGGTGTACGCGACAAATCAGACAATTTTCTTGTTGTATGGACGCTGCTTGCTTCGCTGCTGCTGCATATTCTTTTTTCCTACTATATTGTCGGACACAAAACCGATATAGGCTGTTTCACATCGTGGGGAAACAAAATATTCAGAAACGGCTTTCAAAACTTCTATAATCCTCAAACCAATTTTCCGGATTATCCGCCGGGATACATGTATGTTTTGGGGTTGATGGCGCGCATAGCGGATCTTTTCGGTCACGGCGTTTATGCGGCGGACGGCTCGTACGACATATTCTATGTCACAATGATAAAACTCCCGTCGATAATTGCCGATATAGGCTCGGCGTATCTTGTTTACAGGCTTGCGCGCAAAAAACTTCGCTTTGAGGCCGCGTACCTTCTTATGTGCCTTGCAGCATTCTGCCCCGTTTTCATCTATGTTTCCGGAGGATGGGGACAGATCGATCAGATTCTTTCGATCCTGCTTGTAATAAGCATTATTCTGCTCAATTCGAACAAACCGATTCTTGCGGGATTTGTTTACGGATTATCAATCCTGCTCAAGCCGCAGGCTTTGATGGCGGGTCCGCTTCTTGCGATTGCATACTTCTGCTATATTTTCGATCCGGATTTCTTCAGTCCGACAGGCAGAAAATGTACGGACGGAGTCGGAACGCGAATCATGAAAACCGTTGCTGCGGTCGCCTGCGCCTGCGCGCTTATCATTGTGTCCGTAATTCCGTTTGCCGATGATACCATGCCGTGGTATTCCATTATCCTTCAAAAATATATGGGAACCGCTACTTCTTATAAATACGCAAGCGTAAATGCATACAATATTTACACATTGTTCGGAAAGAATTGGACCCCGATAACCGAGAAGGCAATTCTCGGGCTGACTTACGGCCAGCTCGGCACCGTTCTGATGGTTCTTTCAGTCGGTTTCGGCGGTGTTCTGTATTTCTTCGGCAGGAAAAAGCATTCCGGCGCGTTGAGTCTTGCAACCGCATTCACATTCGCCTCGCTTTTCACTCTCGGCCACTACATGCACGAACGCTACCTGTTCCCCGTGCTGCTTCTGCTGCTTGTTGCTTACATCAGCTACGGCGACAGGCGACTTATCAGCATGTTCATGTGTTGGAGCGCAACAACGCTTGTGAACTGCATTGCAGCGTTTTATTACAGCAAACTGCATGAGTACCACCTCTATTGGGATGAACGCCTTGTGTTCTGGTGCTCACTTGCAAACGTCATATTGTTTATAATATTCTGCGGCATTTGCACGGATATTATGCTCCGCGGAAGAGTAAAAGCCGATGTCTTCGCGGACGATGATGTTTCGGCGAAAGCACAAAAAACTGTTCCTGCACGAAAAGCAGAGAAATGAGAGGAAACAAAATGAAAAAGATAAACAAAAAGACACTCACTGTCAGCCTTGCAATTATTGCGGCAGTATGTGTTATTTTCGGCATCGTTCTGCTGCTTGCTTCCCCGAAAAGCGGAGGAAGCGCAAACATTGCAAACGGCAGCTTCGAAAGCCTCGATTCAAGCGGTCTTATGCCGAAGGGGTGGGAATACACATCCTATTTAAACGATACTTCCGTGTCAAACGCGGTTGTCGTGAAGGATGCTGCGCGCGGCAATGTCGTGAAGCTCACGAATGCGGAGCTTGATGATGCACACTTCACGCAGACAGTTTCCGTTCAGGCAAACACGATTTACAAACTCAGCTGCTACATCAAAACCGAAAATGTCAGCGGCGGAGCGGGTGCAAATATTGCTCTTGAGGACCGAACCTGTTATTCAACGCCTGTTCTCGGCACAACTGATTGGACAATGGTTGAGCTTGTCGGCAAAACCGGAAGCGGACAGTCCAAGCTCAAAGTCGGATGCAGACTCGGCAATTTCAGCAGCACGAGCATGGGCATTGCCTACTTTGACGATTTTAAAATCGAAAAGCTCACAAGCTACAACGGCGAAATTCAAAGCTTTGAAACAAAGGCTCCATCATCACAATCCTCGGATAACACAACGGGTATGAGTGATGCGGAATACACAGCAAGAACAAAAATGATCGTTATCATGCTCTGCATCTACATCCTTTTGCCCATTGCGATCTATTTCCTGCTCAAGCTTGAAAAATCAATGGACAAGGCGCGCAAAGGAGATCCCATCAAAACCCCTGCGCAGCTTGCTCCGAGCATTTTTGACACGAAGCCTGTTATTCCCCAAAAAACGGATACAAAGCTTCACTATACAAAAAAAGACTGGATATTCGTTATTGCATTGACTCTTGTTTACGGCATTCTTGCCGTCACGAATCTCGGCTCCACAAAAGCACCGGACAGCGAATGGAAGGGAACGCCGGGCACAACCGTAACGCTGACATTTGATGATACGGTTACCATCGGCAGTGTTTGGCATGACGGCGGAATTACGGGCGGCAGCGGTTCAAAAGGAACGACTGTATTCAAGCTCACCGGAGACGACGGCAAATCAGTCGAAATCGACCAGCGTTTCGGAACAATGTACAGGTGGGTTCGCAACAGCAGCCTGCACAGCACAACAAAAAACATCACGCTGACAGTTGTGAGCGGCGAAGCATGGATAAACGAGCTTGCGTTCTTTGACACGGCAGGCAACCTGCTTCATGTAACGGTGAACGATGCATCCGCAGCGGCTCTTGTCGATGAACAGGACTGCGTGCCGGAATACCCGAGTTACATGACCGGCATGTATTTCGATGAGCTCTACCACGCACGAACCGCATATGAACATCTGCATAATCTTAGTGTCTACGAGGTTTCGCATCCTCCGCTCGGAAAAATAATCATTTCCGTCGGCGTTGCGATATTCGGCATGAATCCCTTCGGCTGGCGAATCATGGGCGCGCTGTTCGGCGTTGCAATGATTCCCCTGATGTATGCGTTCGGCAAGCGCATGTTCAAGCGTCCCGAGCTTGCGCTGCTTGCGGCAGGGTTGTTTGCATTCGATTTCATGCATTTTTCGCAGACTCGAATTTCGACCATTGACGTATACGGCGTGTTCTTCAATATGTGCATGACGTACTACATGTACAAATTCATAAAGATGGATCTCGGCGACAGCCTTAAGGACACCCTGATACCGCTCGGGCTTTCGGGTTTGTTCTTCGGTTTGGGCTGCGCAAGCAAATGGATCTGCATATATACCGGTGCTGCGCTTGCGGTTATGTTCTTTGTTAAGATGATAACCCTTTGGGTAAAGGCAAACAAGATTAAAAATGCCAAGCTCACAAAAGCGGAAGAGGCCGATCCTGCGGTTGCGAACGCGAGAAAGTTCCCGGCACGGTTCATAAAAACCTGCCTGTTCTGTCTCCTGTTCTTCATCATCATTCCCGCTGCGATTTACTCGGCAGCATACAGACCGTATTACACAGCGCAATGGAAGCCTAATGCGGAGCAAACAAAGATTGCACGCCTTCGTGCCGCCGGACAGCTCGAGTACGATGAGGAGCCCGAGGGCGAAGTTTTGACCTTCTCCGAAAAGGTCAAGACTTATGTGGACGGCGTTATTGACAATCAAAAATATATGTTCAGTTACCACAGCGGGCTCAATTCAACGCATCCGTATCAGTCCGCATGGTATGAATGGCCTCTCGGAAACCGCCCGGTGTGGTTCTATTCCGGAGGACAGAATCCGGACACAACAAAGTTCGGAACCATTTCAACTTTCGGCAACCCCGCAGTATGGTGGATCTGCTTTGCAGGCACGTTGACGCTGTTCATCATGTTCCTGCGCAACAGGTTCAGGCTCAATGCGGAGATATTCTTCATCTTTGCCTGCATGGCATCGTCCATGCTGCCCTGGATGCTGATTTCCCGCTGCGTGTTCGTATATCATTACTTTGCGACCGTGCCGATGATAATACTTGCCTCTGTATATGTGCTCAAGCACTATGAGGATAAGTTCTACTACATACCGCTCGAACGCGGCGACATGATTTCCGGCGGAGCAAAATTCGTTCCGAAGATCAAGTTCATTTGGCTTGCTGCCGCGATCGTGCTGTTTGCGGTGTTCTATCCCGTAATCAGCGGCATTCAGGTCAGCAGGGAATATATACGTGCACTTGAATGGCTGCCCACATGGACATTCTTCGGCACTTGGTAATAAAAATGCCGAACACAAGCCCGATGCCCGTGCTTTCGGTGCGGACGGGGTGAAGAAGATAATGCGTGCGGCGGACAATTCGACAGAAAACCTGTCGCAGCCGGCTTTCGGGCGGGCATATTGTTCGCCGCCGCGTAAAGGAGTAAGTTTCAATAATGAGTTCAAACGAAAAAAACGGCGGCGCAGCCGCAAAAAAAAGCTTTTTCCAGCTGATTAAATTCGGCTTGGTGGGAATCGGCAACACACTTATAGACATGGTCATCAGCACGGTGCTGAGCATCGTGCTTGCAATACCGTTTACGGGCGGTTGGACGGTTTATGTTTCAAAAGTTGTCGGCTATTGTGCCGGCATTCTGAACAGCTATATTCTGAACAGCCGTTGGACCTTTAAAGAAGAGCGCAGACAGGATGCGCGCGAAATCATAAGCTTTATTGCAGTCAATCTGGGTGTATTGCTTGTTTCGCTCGGCCTTATCTGGCTGTTTACCAATGCTTTGCATATTGATGATTGGTGGATGAGTCTTGGGCTTCCGCAGTGGCTCACAAAGATAATTAACGGCGAAAGAGCGTGCATGCTGCTTTCGACCTGCATCTGCATAATCGTAAACTTCATCGGCAACAAGCTTTTTGTGTTCAAACCTGCTGAGGCTCCTTCCGTGAAAAACGACGGAAAAGGGAAAAAAGTCAATCTGAACACCAAAGATTAAATGTTAATACTCGTTTAACGGCTTACCGAGTGAAAAAATCACTCGGTATGGCTTTATTCGGACAAAGGGGGAAATATGCTGGCAAGAATCACAAGTTATGGGTTGACGGGGTTGCTCGGCTATCCCGTGACGGTTGAAACGGATATAAGCTTCGGCTTTGCGGGTTACGAAACCGTCGGCCTTCCGGATAATGCCGTTAAGGAATCCAAGGAGCGCGTCCGCTCTGCAATATGCAACTCGGGCTTTCCTTTCCCAAATGTGCGGCTTGTTGTAAATCTTGCGCCGGCGGATGTCCGCAAGGAGGGTACGGTTTATGATTTGCCGATAGCGATAGGCATACTTGCGGCAAGCGGGGATATCGATCGCACTGCGGCGGAAAAATGGCTTATAATCGGTGAGCTTGCTTTGGACGGCAGCGTTCGCGGTGTTAACGGCGTGCTGCCGATGGTAATCGATGCATGCTCACGCGGATACAACCATATCATTCTCCCAAAGGAAAACGCGGAGGAAGCTGCTTTCATACACGATGCAGTCGTGATTCCTGTAACGAGTCTTACAGAGGCTGTGCTTTTCCTGCGCGGAATGAAGATCATCAATCCGCAGCCGTGCAGTCAAACAAATATAGACGACCATCCGAGTTTTGACAGTGATTTTTCGTTAATAAAGGGTCAGCAGGCGGCGAAACGTGCAGCCGAAGTTGCAGCAGCGGGAAACCACAATATTTTGCTTATCGGAACGCCGGGTTCGGGTAAAACGATGCTTGCAAGAAGCCTTCCTTCAATATTGCCGACTTTGTCAAACGAAGAGGCACTTGAAATAACAAAGATTCATTCCGTTGCGGGCATATTGCGCGGACGCGGCGGAATTGTACGGGAGCGCCCGTTTCGTGCGCCGCATCATTCTGCCTCCATTCCCGCGCTTGTCGGCGGCGGAACAAAAGCACTTCCGGGTGAAATCAGCCTTGCACATTACGGTGTGCTGTTTTTGGATGAATTCCCGGAGTTTCAAAAGTCAGTGTTGGAAGCATTGCGGCAGCCGCTTGAAGACGGCTTTGTGTCCATCACCCGTGCAGCGGCAAAAGCGGAATATCCGGCGGACTTTATGCTCGTTGCAGCGATGAACCCCTGCCCGTGCGGAAATTTCGGTTCAAGAATCAACCCATGCAGATGCAATCCGTCCCAAATTGAGCGTTATCGCAACCGAATCAGCGGCCCCATGCTGGACAGAATAGACATTCATGTTGAGATGACGGAGGTTGCGTATGAGGATCTTGCGTCCAAACAGGCGGGTGAAAGCTCGGCGGCAATTCGTGAAAGGGTTTCGAAAGCGCGATGCATTCAGCGTGAACGCTTTAAAAACGACGGCATAATGTTCAACGCGCAGATGAGTTCGAAACATATCAAAAAGTACTGCGCACTGGAGCCCGATGCGGAAAAGCTTATAAGGCTTTCGTTCGACAGGCTGCGGCTGTCGGCAAGGGCATACGATAGATTGATTAAGGTTAGCAAAACCATTGCTGACCTTGCGGGCGAGGAAAAAATTACAGGGGCATGCGTTGCGGAAGCCCTTCAATATCGCTCTTTGGACAGCAAGTATTGGAGCAAACTGTGACGTAATCGGCACTGCGGCAGCCGAACGGAGGGCAAATGGAGTATCAACAGGCGGACAGGGATTATATCCGATTGAGCATTGCTTTTGAAGGCAGGGCGAAGCAGGCAAACGAACTGCTGCGAAATTTTGATTCGATTTCGGAGTTGTTTGAAGCGGTAAAAAACTTTGATTCCGATATTTTAACCATGATAAAACGGGAGCAGGCCGAAAAACTGCGGCTCACGGCATCGGATGTCTATATTGATGATTTCATTTCGGACCTTGAAAAAAACGGTGTTTCAGCATTGACTCCGAACAGTGAAGCTTATCCGACCGAATTGAAATATATTGCGGATCCGCCGTTTGTGCTTTATGCAAGAGGCAAATGCGCACGATTGCAGGCCGAAACGCCGTTTGCAATAATCGGCGCAAGAAGGTGTTCGGATTACGGAAAAAAAGTGTCCGCTCATATGGGCTGTGAGTTGGCAAAAAACGGCGTTACCATAGTTTCCGGGCTTGCCTACGGCTGCGACAGCCTTGCGGCGCAGGGAGCGTTGAGTGCCGCCGAACAAAAATATCCAACGGCGGCGATACTCGGACAAGGCGTCTGCACGGCAAAAACCGACGGCACCGCGGAGATTATGGAAGCAATAATCGAGAACGGCTGCGTGATGAGCGAATTCCTGCCTTTCACGCGTGCTGCAACGTATTTTTTCCCAATGAGAAACAGAATAATCAGCGGAATGAGCTGCGGCGTGCTTGTTGTTGAAGCGGGTGAAAAGAGCGGAACGATGATAACTGCAAATTGCGCGTTGGAACAGGGCAGAACCGTGTATGCCGTGCCCGGAAGAATCACGGACAGGATGAGCTTCGGAACGAACGAACTGATACGAAAAGGCATGGCGGAACCTGTATTCAGTGCAGATGATTTGCTTTTTCATCTCGGAATCAATCCTGAGTGCAGCAAAAAATCAGAGCTGCGCGGCAGGGGCAGCAGTGAGTTGAAATTGACGGGTAATCAAAAGATATTATTTGATTTGATTGAATTGGGCGAAAAAAACTTTGACGAAATCTGCGAGCTTACGCAGCTCCCGGTCGAAGTTTTAAACTTGCACTTGACAGAATTGGAATTTTCGGGTTTAATAAAACAATTGCCGGGCAGAATCTATACATTGAGCTGATCCGTAAGTCGTATCACCGGCAGAATCGCAAACCCGATCAGGCAGAGTTTGAACAATTCGCTTCTTGTGAAAAAAGCTGTTGCTGAACTGCCGCCGCGGTGCGGCAGAATCGGATTTTACTGTAAATTAACTGTAAACGACCAAACGGTCGAAGGAGGATTATGGCAGAGACATTGGTTATCGTGGAATCGCCGTCCAAAGCGAAGACGATTGAAAAGTATCTCGGCTCAAAATACAGGGTCATTGCATCGAACGGGCATGTTCGCGATTTGCCGAAAAGCCAGCTCGGTGTTGATGTTGAACACGACTTTGAACCCAAATATATTACCCTTCGCGGAAGAGGCGAAGTTATCGAAAAAATACGCAAAGAAGCAAAGCACGCAAAGCATATCGTGCTTGCAACCGACCCTGATCGCGAGGGAGAAGCGATTTCGTGGCATCTTGCAAAAATGCTGAAGCTGGATGAAAACGAGCCCTGTCGTGTTGTGTTTAACGAAATCACAAAGACAGTCATTCAAAAGGCGGTCAAAAATCCGCGCTGCATTGACAGAAACCTTGTTGATGCGCAGCAGGCGCGGCGCGTGCTTGACCGTTTGCTCGGCTACAAAATCAGCCCGCTGCTTTGGGCAAAGGTTCGAAGAGGACTTTCGGCGGGCCGTGTGCAGTCGGTTACGACAAAACTCATCTGCGACAGAGAGCGCGAGATACTTGATTTCGTGCCGAAAGAGTATTGGACGGTCACAGTAAAACTTCATCTTGCCAAGCGTACATTCGAAGCCAAATTCTATGGTTTTGACGGCAAAAAGACGGAGCTTCAGACGGAAGCCGATGCAATGCGCGTTGCGGATTTGTCCACAGGAGCGGTTTATTGCGTTGCGGACATCAAAACAGCAAAAAAAACACGTCATGCGCCTGCACCGTACACAACGAGCAGCATGCTTCAGGATGCATCGAACCGCGCTTCAATGCCGCCGAAGCGAACCATGCTTTGCGCTCAGCAGCTCTATGAGGGCGTTGATATCGGCACCAAGGGCAGCGTTGGTTTGATTACGTATATGCGTACGGATTCGGTTCGAATTTCCGCCGAAGCGCAGCAGAGTGCGAGAGAATACATTGCGACAGCGTTCGGCGCAGCTTACGTACCCGAAAAGCCCAATGTTTTTAAGGGCAGAGCGGGTTCCCAGGATGCGCATGAGGCAATTCGTCCGACCGATGTAAAAAACACGCCCGCATCGGTGAAACAGTATCTCGAACCGGGGCAGTATAAACTTTACAAACTGATTTACGAACGCTTCCTTGCAAGCCAGATGAGTGATGCGCTTTACGAAACTTCAACTGTTACGCTTGAAACGCAGACTCAGCCGAAATGCACATATCGAACCAACAGTTCAAAAAAACTCTTTGACGGATTCACGGCGGTTTATTCCGTTTCGAACCCGTCGCAGGATGACGGCATAGGCGAAAAGGACACGACCCTTCCCGCTATGGAAGTCGGCAGTGAACCTAAGTTTGTTTCTCTGAACCCGAAGCAGAACTTTACCGAACCGCCTTCAAGATACACCGAAGCATCCCTTGTGAAAACTCTTGAAGAGCTGGGAATCGGCAGGCCGAGCACGTATTCCCCGACAATTTCGACAATTATCGACAGAGGGTACGTAGAAAAAGAAAAGAAACAGCTTGTGCCCACCGATCTCGGGTTCGTTGTGAACAAAGTTATGGAGGATAATTTCCGCAATATTGTTGACGTCAAGTTCACGGCGGATATGGAGTCACGATTGGACTCAGTGGAAGAAGGCAAGGAACGCTGGCAAAATCTGATTGAAGATTTCTATCCTCCGTTTGAAGAATCTCTTGAAGAGGCATTCAAGACCGTTGAGCGTATTGAAATTCCCGATGAGGTTTCGGATATCCCCTGCGATAAATGCGGCGCAATGATGGTATATAAAACAGGCAGATTCGGAAGGTTCCTTGCCTGCCCGAATTATCCGGAGTGCAAAAACACAAAGCCCATTGTTGAAAAAGTCGGCGTGAAATGCCCCAAATGCGGCGGGGAAATAATCAAGCGCAAGGGCAAAAAAGGCAGAGCGTTTTACGGCTGCGAGAATTATCCGGAGTGTGATTACGTATCGTGGTATCTGCCGACAGGCAAACCGTGCCCGCGCTGCGGAAGGATGACCGTGTGGAAAATGGGCCCGAACGGACGCTATATTGTCTGTTCCGAAAAGGAATGCGGCTTTGTTGTTCCGAGCGGAGAGATTAAAAACACTTATCCCGACCTTGCGGATAAAGCGGAGGCACGGGACTGAAAAGGGAGTTATTTCATTTCCCGGTGATTTCGCAAGAGCAAGAAGGGGAGATGAATTATTCTTAATGCAGCATGATGCCGACAGGCATAAAAACATCAAACGCGAACAAGGAGGAGGAAAGCAATGAAATCGGTTTCTGTTATCGGCGGAGGATTGGCCGGCTGTGAGGCGGCGTATGTGATTGCCGAAAGCGGCATACACGTCAACCTTTTTGAAATGAAGCCGGGCAAGCATTCGCCTGCACACAAAACTGATGACCTATGCGAATTGGTTTGCTCGAACTCGCTTCGCTCAGATAAGCTGGATAATGCCGTCGGCCTCTTGAAAGAAGAACTTCGCCGAATGAATTCTCTTGTAATGAGAATTGCGGACGAAACGCGCGTTCCGGCGGGCGGTGCGCTCGCGGTGGATCGCACTGATTTTTCAAAACGAATCACGGAAGAGCTAAAAAAACATCCGAATATTGAGCTCATTTCCCGGGAAATAACGGAAATACCGACTGAACCTGCGGTAATTGCCACAGGGCCGCTTACAGACGGTGCTTTGATGAGAAACATTGAAAACCTGCTTGGAGACAGCCTGCATTTCTTTGATGCGGCTGCTCCGATCGTAACGCTCGAATCGCTTGATATGAATCGGATAAGCAGGGCCTCGCGTTACGGACGCGGCAGTGATTATCTGAATTGCCCTATGACAATGCGTGAGTATTATGATTTTGTGCGCGCGCTGGTTTCGGCGGAAACCGCTCCGCTGCACGAGTTTGAAACCGTCAACGTTTTTGAAGGGTGTATGCCGGTTGAAGTCATGGCAAAACGTGGCGACCTGACCCTTGCATACGGACCGCTGAAGCCCGTCGGTCTTACAGAATGCACCGCAAGCGACGGCAAAAAACCGTTTGCCGTTGTGCAGCTCAGGCAGGATAACTCCGAGGGCACGCTTTTTAACATCGTGGGATTCCAAACCAATCTCAGGTTCGGCGAGCAGAAGCGCGTTTTCGGAATGATTCCCGGGCTTGCGAATGCGGAATATGTGCGTTACGGCGTTATGCACAGAAATTCCTTCCTTCAATCCCCGAAACATCTGACTCCTTTTTACTCCCTGCGTGAGCGTGAGGATTTGTTCTTTGCGGGGCAGCTCACCGGTGTAGAGGGCTATGTTGAAAGTGCTTCATCCGGGCTTGCTGCGGGAATCAATCTTGCACGGCTTGTAAACAATCGACCGCAAATCGATTTTACAAGACGAACGGCAATCGGAGCACTTGCACATTACGTAAGCGAATATAACGGCAGCAGCTTCCAGCCGATGAATGCGAATTTCGGCATTATGGAAACCTTGCCGAATGCGCCGCGCGACAAACGCCGCCGTTTCGAGGCACTTTCGCAGCGTGCGCTGCAAACGGTTGACAGCATTGCGGCCGAACTGAAACAACAGGAAAAATGATAAAGGCTTGAGTTGATGCGCCAAAAGGCCGGCATCGAACATGAAAAGCTGCAATAATATGTTTTGAATCGGAAAATTAAAGAGGAAACAAAATGGACATAAAAGGAACAACCATTGTTGCCGTGCAAAAAGACGGCAAATGCGCTCTTGCGGGTGACGGACAGGTCACTCTCGGCGAAGCAACAATAATGAAACACACGGCGCGAAAGGTTCGCCGCATATATAACGACAGCGTTGTTGTCGGTTTTGCGGGCGGCGTTGCGGATGCATTCACGCTTTGCGAAAGATTTGAAGCCAAACTGACCATGTACGGCGGAAGTTTGCGCCGTGCGGCCGTTGCGCTTGCTCAGGATTGGCGCAGCGATAAGGTCATGCGCAAGCTTGAAGCGCTGCTTATCTGTGCAAATGCTTCCGACCTGCTCATTGTGTCCGGCACGGGCGAGGTTATTGAACCCGATGACGGCATTGCCGCAATCGGCAGCGGCGGCATGTATGCGCTTGCAGCGGCGCGCGCACTGAAGGAAAATACCGAGCTTCCCGCGGTTGAAATTGCGGAAAAGGCTCTCAGAATTGCCTCCGGCATCTGCGTGTACACAAATTCCAACATTGTCACGGAAGAGGTGTAAAGATGAACGTATTGACTCCGAAACAAACAGTTGAACAGCTTGATAAGTACATTATCGGACAGGACGAAGCAAAGCGCACCGTTGCGATCGCGTTGCGCAACAGGTATCGCCGCAGCCGCCTTCCCGAGGAAATGCGCGAGGAAATCATCCCGAAAAATATCATTATGGTCGGCCCGACGGGCGTTGGAAAAACAGAAATTGCCCGCAGGCTTGCAAAGCTTGTGGATGCCCCGTTTGTGAAGGTTGAAGCAACAAAGTTCACCGAAGTCGGCTATGTCGGGCGCGATGTTGATTCCATGATTCGCGACCTTGTGGAGGCTTCCATTCGACTTGTGAAGGCAAAACGCACAGAGGAAGTCAGGCTTGCAGCCGATGCTGCTGCCGAGAAACGCATTGTGGATATCCTTTGCGGAAAGCCCGCAAAGCAGACTCCGAACCCTGCGGACAGCTTTTCCGACGGGCTTGCAAAGCTGTTCGGTTCGCTGACTCCCGGCGGCGAGACAGGAGTTGCGGTTAAAAAGAATGAGCCGACAGAGGAACAGACGGCGGAGCATATCTCCAAGCGAAACAAAATAATCAGCGATTTGCAGGCCGGTCGGCTTGAGGATGAAATGATCGAAATCGAGGTTGCGGAAACCGCAACAGGCAACGATACCATGCTTGCAATGGGAATAGACCTGAATCTGAATGAAATGTTCGGCGGGGTTCTTCCCAAAAAGACAAAAGCACGCAAAGTAACGGTTCGCGATGCAAGGCGCATTCTTTCAAATGAAGAATCGGAAAAACTTGTTGACATGGATGCGGTCGTGCGCGATGCAATAGACAAAGCGGAACAGGACGGCATTGTTTTCATCGATGAAATAGACAAGATTGCCGCAAAGGGCGCGGGCAGCGGCCCCGATGTTTCCCGAGAGGGCGTACAAAGGGACATCCTGCCGATAGTCGAGGGCTCTGTCGTTTCAACCAAATACGGCCCCGTGCGCACGAACTATATGCTGTTTATCGCAGCGGGTGCGTTCCATGTTTCGAAGATAAACGACCTGATTCCGGAGCTTCAGGGGCGTTTTCCGATCGTTGTGAAGCTCAATGCGCTCACAACGGATGATTACGAGCGGATACTGACCGCTCCGCAGAACGCAATAACAAAACAGTATGCCGCATTGCTTGAAACGGATAATATCCGAATCGAGTTCAAACAGGAGGCTCTTCGCGCCGTTGCGGAAGCGGCTTTCCACGCAAACGAAACCGGTGAGAATATCGGTGCGCGGCGTTTGCACACAATAATTGAGAATCTTCTTGAGGATATTTCCTTTAATGCAACGGGAGATCACCCGATGATCGATGTTGTGATCGATGAAAAATACGTTTCCGAACGTATTTCCCGAAATAATGCCGATGATATGAATAGGTATATCATCTGAAAGGAACACTATCCCAAAAGGTATAAATTCTACCCGAAGGAGGAAGCAAGTTGTGAAGTTTTTGAAAAAAAACAAACACCTGCTGATTGTCTTGGCTTTGTTCATTGCGCTTGCCGCAATTGCGGCAGGATGCGCGGGAAAGGCATCCGGTGCGGAGAACAAGGGTAACGACGATTATGTTGTAAACATAAGCGGAGCGGATGAAATGCCGCATGGAACGGATTTCGGCAGCACGGATTCGCCGAGCAGCACGCCGATTCCGACAGACACGCCGGAACCAACCGCAACGCCTGCACCGACGGCAGCGCCGACGCCGACGCCTGCACCGACTCCGGAACCCACACCGACCCCGGAACCTATGCAGGAAGTTAACTATGTTCCGGGTTACGCGAACGAAACATTTGTGAATATGCGGCAGGAGCCGTCAACATCCGCTGCAATTCTCAGAATCTGCACGCTTGGAACGGAGTTCTACATAACAGGAAAAACGAGCGAGTGGTTCCAAGTGGATCTTGACGGGCAGACGGGTTACATTTTCCGTCAGTTTGTCACCGTCGGCACATATGCAACACCGAAACCTGTTGTGACTCAGCCGCCGATGTATGACCCGAATCCGAGTGAGTTTTCGGACAGCGATATTCGCCTTGTTGCCGCACTTATTCACGCAGAAGGCCCGGGCAGTTCCTACATCGGATACAGGGCACTTGCAAGCATAGTTTATAACCGTGTGAAGAATAAATCCGGAAAATTTCCGAACAGTGTTCCCGGGGTAATTTTCCAGACCGGGCAGTTCGGGTATTCGCGTGCGTATCTGAATTCAATAACGCCGAATTCAAAGGCGATGGCTGCCGCAAAATACGTATTTTTGCAGCACGGCAGCACTCTGCCGAAAAAAGTTCTGTTTTATCGCGCCGCATATCTCGGCACGGAATGGACGGATTACACAAAATATTACGCAACGATTGAAGGTAACTGCTATTTCTACGGCATTAAGTATTTTTAATACTTAAGCGGGTTCGGCTGCGCCTGTTTCATGCAAATTTGCAAATCGAGCGAAGTCGCTGCGCCGCAAGGACAGGAAATAATTACCGCTGATTCAATTTATTAAAGATTCATACAATAATACCGCAATTTCAATCGAAAGGCGGTATTATTTTTATGAAAGCTGTTATAATGGCGGGCGGGGACGGCAGGCGTCTGCGGCCGTTGACCTGCACGAAACCGAAACCCCTCATTCCTTTGCTCAACAGACCCATTCTTGATTACACAATGGATCTTCTTGCAAAGCACAATATCAACGAGGCGGTATTTACGCTGCATTACCTTGGTGATATGATTAAAAAACATATCGGAAGCGGCGGAGCATGGGGAATTTCCGCAAGCTATTCGGAGCCTGGCAGAAAACTCGGCACCGCAGGGAGCGTCCGTGCGGCTTTGGGAGGGATTTCTCATGGGAGTACCTCCGACGGAGAATCTTCCGCCGGTCAAATTGCTCAAAAAGGGGCGGGGGAGAGCGTCCTTGTTCTGAGCGGTGACGGAATTACGGATATTGACCTTTCAGCCGTGATTCGCGCGCATGAGCAAAGCGATGCTGCTGCAACGATAGTTCTGAAACGTGTTGCGGAACCCACGGAATACGGCGTTGCATTGCTGGACGAAAACGGCACGATAAAAGGTTTTTTGGAGAAGCCGGAGCGGAGCGAAGTGTTCAGCGATTATGCGAACACAGGAATATATATCCTGAACAGCGATGCACTGGAACTTATCCCGAAGGATACGGATTTTGATTTTTCAAAGGATTTGTTTCCTGAAATGCTGCGTCGCGGAATGAAAATCCGCGGTCATGTAACTGGCGCATACTGGTGCGACATCGGCGATATTACCCAATACAGACAGGCACAGCAGGATATGCTGAACGGAAAATGTGCGTTTTCAACCATAGCAAAGGATTGCGGCGGCGTGCTGATTGAACCGAATGCAAACATTTCCGGGCGTGCAAAGCTGATTCCGCCCTGTTATATCGGCAGCGGCGCAAGAATTGCGGACGGGGTTTGCATTGAACCGTATTCGGTTGTCGGGAGCGCATCGTCAATTGAAGAGGGTGCAAGCGTAAAACGGTCGGTTTTGTTTGAGCGTTCACACATAAGATTTGATTCCGAGCTGCGCGGAGCGGTTGTGTGTGAGGATGCAAAAATCGATGAACGTGTTTCGCTTTTTGAGGGGAGCGCGATCGGAGCGGGAACTCATGTCGGTGCGGGCGTGACTGTTCTTCCGAATGTTTGCATTTGGCCGCATAAACAGATTGAAAACGGAAGCAGCTGCAAGGACAATATCGTTTGGGGCAGCACCGCGCGCCGTGTTGAATTTGACGGCTGCATTGTTCACGGGTATGCGGATGAACAGATGACTCCGGAGGCGGCACTGCGTGTCGGAGCGGCTTTTGCTTCAAGATTTGCTCTGCCCGCAAAGGCGGCTGTCTGTGCATCGGGTGAGCCGATTTCGGTCGTACTGAAGTATGCGGCGCTTGCGGGCATTGCGTCGCAGGGCGTTGATGCCGAGGCCGTGAATGCCGCAAGCATATCCGCATTCTCGTATACCGTGCGCAAAACGGGCTGTGCGGGAGGAATCTATGTCAATAACAACGGAAGAAATGCCGAACTTGTGTTGTTTGATGAAAACGGCATTGAGCTTTCGCCCGATGCAATGCGCTCTGTGCGCGCCGGTTTTCTTTTCGGCGAACAGAAGCCCACTCTTGATGCCGAACTCGGCATAATAGGAAATCTGAACGGGCTTGAAGAAGCCTATGAGCAGCGTCTTCTCTGCGGCATTCGGCGTGAAATGATGCTGAATAACAAGCGCACGCTGCGTATCGGTGCGCCCGAACAGTCCGGCAGGGTGATAAGCAGGGTTTTGCTGCGGCTCGGCTGGAATGTTGAAAGAAGCTGCGCGGAAAACGGACTTTCCCCCGTGTTTGACGAAAACACGATTGCGGTTCAAATTGATAATGACGGCAAAATCAGCTTGTCAATAAGCGGGGATATCATATTGGGCAACAGTGAGGTGCAGACGGTTATCGCGAGGTCGCTTGCCGTAAACTGCGGCGGCGGAGCATTCGGACTGCCGGAAAAGGAAGGGGGTGCCGAACTGTTGGTCGTGCCCGTTTCATTGCCGGAGCCCTATCGTGATGATATAAAGAAGCAGGGTGTTCAGCTTATATACTCAAAGGAAAGCTTGGCCGAGCAGCGACGGCTGTCCTTTGCAAAAAACGCATATTACCCCGCACTGTATGAGCCGGAAGCAGCGGTCGTGAAGCTTTGTGAGATGTTTGTTTCGGGAGAGTTGAAAGATTATGCGGAAGCTCTGCCAAAAGTCTATACTTCGGAAAAGAGCATACGCACCGCATGGAAAGATATCGGCAGAATGCTTCGGATGCTTGCAGAGGGCGAAAAGAATGGAGAACTTGTTGACGGTTTGCGCCTAAAGCGTGACACGGGCTGGGTGTGTGTTCGTCCCGCCGGAACCGCGGATGCTTCCTTCCGCATCGTTGCCGGCAGCAGGGACAGTGAGTACGCAAAAGAACTTTGTGATATATATGTTGAAAAACTGACGAGGCTTCGCGACAGCGAAAAAGATAAGAACTCATAAAGCATATAAAACCCTGAAAGCCGGTTTGTGCTTCGGATTAAAAACGAAAACAACGGAAAAGCACGGAAGTTCCCGTGCTTTTTCGTTTATCGTGATTTATGTGAGGTTTCGATGTTGATATACCTGCTCAGTTTTTACCGGCGGATTTGTTTGACTTAACTTTGCCGACAATGAGCTTGGTTAAAACACCGATAATGAGTGCGGTTGCAATGTTCGGAATTTCAACCACGCCTCCGAAGTTGAGGGAGAGCCCGCCGATACCCGTGACGAGAATCGCACTTACAACGAACAGGTTCTCGGATTCGCCGAGATCAACTTCATGAAGCATCTTAAGGCCGCTGACAGCAATGAAGCCGTAGAGTGCAATGCAGATACCGCCGACGACGCAGCTGGGAATCGTGTTGACGAACGTAACAAACGGCGTAAAGAACGAAAGCAGAATCGCCATGATTGCAGTAAGACCGATGGTGGAAACGGAAGCATTGCCGGTGATGGCAACGCAGCCGACGCTTTCGCCGTAGGTTGTGTTGGGGCAGCCGCCGAAAATCGCACCGACAATGGAGCCGACGCCGTCGCCGAGAAGAGTGCGGGGCAGACCGGGGTCCTTAATAAGATCGCGGTCAATGATTGAACCGAGGTTCTTGTGATCTGCAATATGCTCGGCAAAAACAACGAACGCAACGGGCGCAAACAGCGCGAAGAGCTTGACAACGGCGGCAACATCGATTTTGCCCGCACCTTCGTTGAGCGCGCCGAGGAAGGTGAACTTGGGCAGGGAAATGAAGCTGCCGAAAGTTACGGTTTCAAAATTGTTTGCCAAGGGGGAATAATCAACGATTTTAAGGTAATCAATGCCGCATTTGCTGCCGATAACGGTGAATACGGATGCAGCGGCATACCCTGCGGCAATGCCGATGATAAAGGGAATCAGCTTCATCGTTTTTGTGCCCTTAACGGATGCAAGCACCGTTGCAAAGAATGTGATGATGCCGATAAGAATGCACACAAGGTTATAACCGTCGGGAGAGGCGGCGGTGTTGTTGACATTGTTGATTGCGGAACCGCAAAGGCTGAGACCGATAAGCGCAACTACCGGGCCGATGACAACGGGGGGAAGGAGCTTGTCAACCCAGTTTGTGCCGGCAAAATGAACGATAAGAGCAATGATGACGTAAACAAGACCTGCAATGAATGCGCCGATAAGAATGCCGAAATAGCCGAATGAACATGCGCCGATCAACGGGCTGATGAATGCAAAGGAGCTGCCCAGGAAAACAGGGCTCTTTTTCTTTGTGAAAAGAATGTAGACAAGGGTGCCTGCGCCTGCGCCGAACAATGCTGCGCCCTGGTCAAGGATTGCTTCACCGAATGCGCTGTTTACAAGGGTCGGAACAAGCAGTGTTGCCGCTATGATAGCAAGCAGCTGCTGGAATGCGAAAACAAGATTCGCACGGAACTTGGGTTTGTCGTTGACGTCATAGATAAGTTTCATCGTCGTTTTCTCCCTGAAAGTATTTCGGACGGAAGGGTAAATTCGAAACGGAAGAGTGCAGAAGGGCAAAATAAAAGCTTTGCCGCACAGCAAAGCATACAGAAAAACAAAAAGCAACAGCCGATTCGGGCATAATGCCCGGGACACGGCTCCAATTTATTCATAAGTCCGTAAATCTTGCCGGCATCTCCGTACCGCTCTTAAAGATCCATCTTAGATAAGATAACACTTTTGGCGATGTATGTCAACAATTTGTGACAATATATTGCTGAAAACTATTAAAATCATGTCAAAAAAACATGAAATACAGCATCTGTCAAAATCTGTAAAAAAGGCTTGTTTTGTGGTATAATTCAATAATGCTCGGCAAACTTCGGGCGATTCAAAGCCGATCTGATATATACATAAGGAGGTGCGGCAATGAGCAAATACGAACCGCTGTGGAATTATGTCATGCAGCATGAACCGGGACAATTCAGCCTAACCTTCGATGAAATCGAGGATGTGCTCGGCTTTCAAATCGATCACTCTTTTCTGAAATACAAGAAAGAGCTTGCAGAGCGCGGAGCAGAGGTTCTCCGCATTTCGCTGAAAAACAAAACGGTTCATTTCATGCTGCCGAAATAAAAACTGCGCATACAGACGTTGCGGACACCGGCAGCGGAATTCAATCGTTGATAATCTTTTAAAATAACTTTAAACAGACTGTCACAAAAACGCTTGTGCGTTAGATGGGTGTTCATAAAACAGTCAATGGAGCGTATCGATGCAGATACGCTCCATTTGCCAACATACTATGTAATGGGGTGCAGCCCCTTGGCTCTCCCTTTGGGAGAGCTGTCACCGCAGGTGACTGAGAGGGTCTTGCAGCCTTTTTCGAATGATAAGATCAATTTGTGTGCACACACCACGAAAATTCCTGTCGATATCCCGGTTGGAGAATCGCAGAATCTCCAACCCAAGAGACATCAGGAATTGAGAACGTTCCGCATCATAAGCAAGCCCCTGAGGTTCATAATGCTGAGAGCCATCCAATTCAATGACCAGTCCGGCCGAAGCACAGTAAAAGTCCACGATGAATCTGCCGATAATCCGCTGTTTATAAATTTTTACTGGATATTTGCGGAGAAAAAGGTACCAGAGCTTACGCTCATGGGGTGTCATCTCCCTGCGAAGTCGCCGGGCATTTTCTAATTGGGTGTTGTCTTTTGGTATAGTCATTGGTTGCCCTCTCCGTCCTCGCTGCGCTCGGCCACCTCTCCCAAGGGGAGAGGCAAGATGTATTCCCGGGTACTTCTCCCCTTCGGGCACTCGCTGCGCTCGGCCACCTCTCCCAAGGGGAGAGGCAAGATGTATTCCCGGGTACTTCTCCCCTTCGGGCACTCGCTGCGCTCGGCCATCTCTCCCAAAGGGAGAGGCAAGGGATGCTCGCACGGTACACCGAAAGGTGTATAGAAGTGCGCTTTTATCAGTTCGGCAAATTGGAGTTTACCGCTCGATACGGTAATATTTGAATGTTTCATCTTCTTTGACAAAACGAAATCCTACTTTCCCCAGTACATGCTGACTCCGGGTGTTTTTCCTGATGGTATCTGCGTTTACCGCAGCCATTCCCAACTCGTCAAAGGCGGTTTTTACCGCCAAACGTTCTGCCTGCGTTCCGTATCCCCTTCCCTTCACTGCGTCGTTTTGCATATGGATACTCAGGGAACATTCTTTTTTATCATGGTCGATCTGCTTCAATTGCAATTCCCCGATCACCTTATCTCCAAGCATGATCGCAAACAGTCTGCGTGAAGCATCCTGCCCCTTCATATCAAAATATCGATTTACCGCAGCTTCGTCATAAACATAGGGCTGAAACAGGTGCATATCCATATAGATAGACGCATCATTCGTCCAATGCTTGTACAGTTCGTGACATAGTTCTCGCGTCATCGCCTTTAACTGAATTGTTGGCATGTTTGACCTTACCTACCTTATTATTCCGACTTATTGTTTTGTTTAATTCTATCATATGGCTTTAATATATGCAATAACATTCCCGGCAGACATTACTGCCGGGAATGAAACTGTCTTATGACCACCCGGCTTTTGCGGCAGTCTGTTTTGTTCCGAACATTCAAGTATTTGTCAGAATTCTGCGATTTGTTTCGGTGCGAAATTTAAAAAGTCGGCCGAACAAAGTGAGTAGCGTATGCCGTCCAGCGTTCCGTTAAAGCCGAGCCTGCATGACTGCGCATGAAGATGCCCATACACAACCTGCTGCACGGGATACTGCGAAATAAGCTCCGTAAAAGCCGTCCGCATGCCGTTTTCGGCAACAGGTGGATAATGCAGCATCGTTATGACAGGCGCACGCCGAGCCGCCTTAAGCGACATTTCAAGCCGTATCAATTCGCGGTTGAAAATCTTTTCGTCGGCTTTTCCGAAGTTGGCAGCCGAAGGAAGCATCCAACCGCGTGAACCGCATACCGAAAACGCACCCATATCAACCGAATCATTCTGAACAATATACATACCGGCGGGCAAAACGGCGCGTATCCTCGTCGGCGATGCCCACCAGTAGTCGTGGTTGCCGCGGATAAGAATCTTTGTGCCGTTAAGCTCCGCAATTGAGTTCAGATCGTCAACGGCATCTTCAAGATACATTGCCCAGCAGATATCGCCCGGAACAAGCACACAGTCGCTTGGGGAGACGAGACTCTGCCATGCATCAAATATCTTTTCTCTGTGCCTATCCCAATTGGAACCGAAAACATCCATTGGTTTATCGGCTTTGCCGTTAAGATGCAGATCTCCGATTGCGAATAGTTTCATCAGAATATTACCGTTCAGTCAGTCTGCTGCCGATAAAGCAGCGGGGCTATGCGGGGATGCAATGCAATGCTGTCAATCGTCGCCGTTTTCGCGGTCTTCGTCAATATAGCCTTCATCGTCATCATCGAAGCTGCTGTCAAGCTCCGGAATTTCCGTTTCGGGAATTTCCGCTTCGTCAAGGGGCACGCCGACGTCCTCCATATCTGAATTATCCATTTCGTCGAGTGCGGCAATGGTCTTATGCTGCTTGCCGAGCCTTTCCTGACGCAGACTCTCTTTATAACATGCGGCACAAAGCTCCTTGCCCTTCATGGCGGGATTCTCACCGCATTCAATGCACATCAAAACCTCGTTGTCATCATCGGAGGCTTTGCGCTTTCTTGAACAAACATCGCAAAGCTGTTGGTCATCACGAATATAATTCAACTCACATCTTGGACATTTCTTGTAGCCCATGGTTTAACCCTCGAAAAAATAATTTATTTATTGCCGATTTGATTTTATGAACACGGGTGCGGCAATCGACCCGCATTGCTTTGATAAGCGGTGATTGAGACGGATACGCTCTGCGCTTTTTGCCCGCATCAATCAACGCCTACCATATTATGCTGACATTGCCCCGTCATGTCAATAGGCAATTGCATAAAAATTAAAAATTTGTCCCCAAAAAGTTTTCCGAAAACAAATCAGTGCCGCCGTTTAAGCTGCCGCTTGATATGCCGGGTTTCGTTTCGCAAACGCTCGGAATAATCGGGCAGCAGACAAAAAACATGATTCTGCGCCCTTTTTGCCGAAACAAACTTAAACCGGAGTTTTTTCGGACGCCGAAATTGTTTCCGCTGCGGGGGCGGAAGGATTTGAATCAGCTTCCGTTTCGGAATCATTGCCGATTATGTCACCGTAAGCAACCGCTTCGAGCCTTTCCAGCAGCTCCGACCTGCCGTCACCGGTTTCACTCGAATATGCAATTGCATACGGTGGTGCGCCGAGTTCGCGGGCACGGGCAACCGCAGCCTGTTTGCGCCGCGTTTTTGCCAGTTTATCGGCTTTGGTTGCAATGAGCGTGTACGGAATCGCATAATAGAGTATGTACTTAAACATTTGTTTATCATCGCGAGTCGGCTCGTGGCGAATATCCACAAGCATGAAAATATGCTTCACCCTTCCGGAGGCAAGGTAGCTTTCGATAAGTTCGCCCCATTGTGCCTGCTCCTGCTTTGACGCCTGTGCAAAGCCGTATCCGGGAAGATCTACAATGTAGAAATCCCCGTTGATGCGAAAATAGTTTATAAGCCGCGTCTTTCCCGGTTTTTGTGATGTTTTTGCAAGTTTATTCATGTTGCAGAGCGAGTTTATAATTGACGATTTGCCGACATTTGATTTGCCGACGATTGCAATTTCGGCACCGCCCTCGGAGGGATAGCCCCCGTTTTTACCGACGCTCGTTACAAATTCAGATTTTTTAATCCTGAGCATATTCAAAAATCTCCTGAACCGTTGTGCAAGGCATTTTAGCAGGATTTCATGAAAATGTAAACAAGAAAATTTTTATATACAGCACACCGCCGGTGACTTCTGCGTTTCCGCCGGGTTTTTTGCGGCGGTTTATCGGCATTGAACCCGATGTGCGGTCGGATGCGCACGAACTTCAAAGAATGCTTTTGCACAAAACAAAAAATACGCTTTCCGGATGAGTTTTGTCGAATCAGAAACTATTTCAATTGCTTTTCCGATTTTCGCCGTAAAAGGGCAAAAAAACTTGAATAAATTATTCCGAAAATGTCCATTATTTGAATATAAGAAAAACGTTGAATAACAATTGCTTATCAAAGATTTGTTGTTTGACGTGTTAACCGAAAAACAAACTTGAATCGGAGGTCGGCAATGGCAATCAACAAAGTGGAAATCTGCGGCGTGGACACCGGGAAACTTCCGCGTATCAGCTATAAAAAGAGCACTGAGCTGCTCGAACGGATAAAATCAGGTGATGAATCGGCGCGTGATGAATTTATTCAGGCGAATCTGCGGCTTGTGCTGAGCGTTATTCAAAGGTTCTCAAACCGCGGCGAACAGCCGGATGATTTGTTCCAGGTCGGCTGCATCGGGCTGATTAAAGCGATCGATAATTTCGATTTGAGCCATAATGTCCGCTTCTCCACATATGCCGTGCCGATGATTATCGGTGAAATCAGACGATTCCTTCGCGACAACAGCAGCATAAGAGTCAGCCGCTCTCTGCGCGACACGGCCTATCACGCGATGCAGGTCAGAAGCAGGTTGGTTGATGAAAAGGGTGTTGAACCAAGTTTAAACGAAATAGCTGCAGAATTGGGCGTTCCCGAGAGCGACGTTGTTTTCGCCTTGGATGCAATTTCCGATCCGATTTCGCTCAATGAACCTATTTTTCGGGATGACGGTGATGCGGTCTATATTGTGGACCAGGTCAAGGATGACACGGCGGATGATAATCGCTGGCTGGACGGCATTGCAATTTCAACAGGCATGAGCAAACTCTCGGAACGGGAAAGAAAAATTTTACAACTTCGCTTCTTTAACGGGAAGACACAAACGGAGGTTGCAAAATCGGTCGGCATAAGTCAGGCGCAGGTGAGCCGCCTTGAAAAAGCAGCTCTTGCAAGGATGCGGAAGTTTGTATAATGCGTTCCGCTCAGCGCAGTAAGCTCGCTTTGCGCACCATACATACGGCGAAAAAATTTATTTCACGCCTTTTTAACATACTGTTAACTTTGATTGCAAACTAATCAGGCTGACAAGAAAATGTGGCAATTATATGTACTAAACAAGTCAAAATTAGTACAAATGCTGTTTTGTGGCTTTTTTTGGTGCCAACAGGGCAATTTTTGTTAAAAATTCTTGAATGCGGTATTGCAATTTTTAGCCGGACAGAGTAGAATATAACCAGTGAATACAATATATGTGAGGTAAAGACTATGATTATCAAAGACGTATCCGCTGCAGAACTCGAAGTAATGGAGATTATCTGGGCAGCAGGCAAACCCGTTATCATCACCGACATTTGGCAGGCAATCGAGGGCCATGACTGGACTTATCAGACCGTTCAGACTTTCGTTAACCGCCTCAACATGAAGGGCTTCATCAAAATCGTCGGCAAGAAGGTTCGCAGCTTCGAATATCTGCCCCTTCTTACCCGTGCAGAATATGTTGCACAGACCCGCGGTCATCTGCTCAACGGCAACGAGGGCGCAAGTCTCTCCGATTTCGTCGTTGCAATGCAGAAGCTCGGTCGCTGCAATGCTGCCGATCTTGAAAAGCTTGCCGAAACCGTAAAGCTTCTCAGGGGCTGATTCGATGACACGGCAGGCTCTGCCCGAGCAGTTTCTGCCGGATGAAAACTCCTAAAGTATTTTCAACACTTATCTCCCAAAAACCGCAGGGCTTTCCGCTCTGCGGTTTTTTCGGGTGCGGACTCCGTGAATCGGCTCTTGACTCCGTGAATCGGCTCTTGACTCCGTGAATCGGCTCTTGACTCCGTGAATCGGCTCTTGACTCCGTGCCGAGTGCTGACAATGAGTTGTTTCCGGTTTGATGCAGACAGCCGTATGCATCAGGAAACATAAAACCCGCACGGGGGATATACCGTGCGGGTTGATTATGCATGGGCGGCGGCTGTAAGCCGCTCAAACTCAGAACTCGATTTTTTTCTCGATATAGGGAACAAGTTGGTCAATGGGCAAACGAATCTGCTGCATTGTGTCCCTGTCGCGAACGGTGACGGTGTCCTTCTGCATATCGTTGGCGGGATCGCCTTCAACAGTTTCGAAATCAACTGTTATGCAGAGCGGGGTACCGATTTCGTCCTGGCGGCGATAACGTTTGCCGATTGCACCGGTCTCATCGTAATCGACCATGAAATGCTTGGACAGCATTGCATAAAGCTCTTTGGCTTTGTCGCCGAGCTTCTTCTGAAGCGGAAGAACGGCGGCCTTGTAGGGAGCGAGCGCGGGATGCAGATGCAGAACGTTGCGAACATCGCCGTTTTCGAGAGTCTCCTCATCGTAGCAATCGCAGAGGAATGCGAGAGCCATGCGGCCTGCGCCGACGGAGGGTTCGATACAATAGGGAATGTATCGGGCATTCGTGAACGGATCCATGTATTCCATGCTCTTGCCGCTGTGTTCCGCATGAGCTTTAAGGTCATAATCGGTGCGGCTTGCAACGCCCCAGAGTTCACCCCAACCGAACGGGAAACGATATTCGATATCGGTTGTGCCGTTGGAATAGTGGCAAAGCTCTTCGGGTGAATGTTCACGCCTGCGCAGCCGTTCCTCACTCATGCCGAGGCTGCGGAGGAAATTGTAGCAATAGCTGCGCCAGTAGTCGTACCATTCAAGTTCCGTGCCGGGTTCGCAGAAGAATTCAAGCTCCATCTGCTCAAATTCCCTTGTGCGGAAAATGAAGTTGCCCGGAGTGATTTCGTTGCGGAAGGATTTGCCGATCTGTGCAATCCCGAACGGGATTTTTTTGCGCATCGTGCGCTGAACATTTTGAAAGTTGACAAAAATGCCCTGCGCGGTTTCGGGACGAAGATAAATCTCGTTTGCCGTGTTTTCGTTGACACCCTGGAAGGTTTTGAACATCATGTTGAATTTGCGGATGCCGGTGAAATCATGCTTTCCGCATTCGGGGCAGACAATGCCCTTTTCGTTGATGTATGCTTCCATCTGTTCGTTTGTCCAGCCGTCGGGGTGAACATCGGCAAGTCCGTTTGCTTCGGCATAATCTTCGATAAGCTTATCGGCGCGGAACCTTGCTTTGCAGGCTTTGCAATCCATGAGCGGATCATTAAAATTGACAACGTGCCCGCTTGCAACCCATACTTCGGGGTTCATCAGAATCGCGCAGTCAACGCCGACATTATAGGGGCTTTCCTGAACGAATTTGCGCCACCATGCGCCTTTAATGTTGTTAAGGAAAAGAACGCCGAGCGGACCGTAGTCCCAGCAATTCGCCAACCCGCCGTAAATTTCCGATCCTGAGAAAATGTAGCCCCGGTTTTTACACAGAGCTACAATCTTATCCATAGAAAATTCTGTTCTCATAGCGATACCGTTGAAAGCAGCAATCAGACGTTACGCTGAACCTTGCCGGAACGCAGGCAACGGGTGCATACATTCATCTTCTTAGGAGTACCATTGACGATGACGTTAACACGTTGTACGTTGGGAGCCCAGATACGCCTGGTCTTCCTGTTGGAATGGCTGACGAGATTACCGCTCATTGCGCCCTTACCGCATACTTCACAAAACTTACCCATTTCGTTACACCTCCTTGCCGAATCTGCCGTGTATGAGGTTGAATGCGATTGAAGGAAAAACCGCAGAATGCGGAACATACCCTGCAAAACCGCATACGAATACACGGGACGAAAATCAAACATCGGTATTTTATCACCTTTTTAAGCAATATGCAAGCACTTTTGCGGCATTCGGGCATATATATTAACAAAATTTCAAATAATGCTGATGGAAGCTGCACCTGAATGAGCAAAAGCGGCGGCAAATCCGAGCCGTTCGGAGTTTTCGGAATGCAGCTGAGAGTGCAAATAAAAAAGGTTGAAAGGAATCTTTTATGAAATCGAAAAAAATCAGCAAAACATTGGTGTACATCGTTTCTATTGCGGCTGCGCTTGCGGCGGGAGGGATATCTTCCGTCTTTGCAATGTCCGCCATGAAGGAGTACGGCGCACTCAGACAGCCGCCGCTTGCACCGCCGCCGTGGCTTTTCCCGGTCGTGTGGACAATTTTGTTCGTTTTGATGGGGATATCGGCAGCAAGAATATATATTATCAGCAAGCAGGATCGCAGCGGAGGAACAGTTCGGTGTGGAGACAATTCGGATATCGGCGGGCAGGCGGCGTGTGCGCTCCGCGTTTACCTCGTTCAGCTCATTTTGAATATGCTCTGGACGCCGCTGTTTTTCACGCTTAATCTTCGCCTTGCGGCGTTCGTTCTGCTTGTGATGCTGCTCATCACCGTGATTGTAATGACATGCAGTTTTTTCAAACTTGATAAAGTTTCGGGTATTTTGATGCTGCCGTATATCGCGTGGCTGCTTTTTGCAGGTTACCTGAACCTCGGAACATATATTCTGAACGGCTGAATTCTGCCGAAACAACAGGACGAAGGCGGCAGAAATATTAGAAAATATTAGAAAAAATATATAGGCAAAAAACTCGGTTTCGCGGTTGAATAAGGCATGAATTAGCGTTATAATCAATCTAACGGGATTTTCTCGGGAAAAGGTTGAACAGCATTGAATCAACCGCTGCCCGGCTTCCCAAAAACAAGCGAACTATTTTTTCTAAAGGAGTTTTTGCTATGAAATACGATCGTGTTTATAACTTCTCCGCAGGCCCCTCCATCCTCCCCGTTGAGGTTCTTGAGAGCGTGCGCGACAACCTTCTCAACTATGAAGGCAGCGGCATGTGCGTCATGGAGATGAGCCACAGGTCCAAGGTTTTCCAGCAGATCATCGACGAAGCCGAACAGGATCTGCGCGACCTTATGAACATTCCCGATAACTACAAGGTCATGTTCATTCAGGGCGGTGCAACGCTTCAGTTTGCAATGCTGCCCATGAACCTTATGAAAAACGGCGTTGCTGACTATATCGTAACCGGCAACTGGTCCAAAAAGGCATATAACGAAGCAAAGAAATACGGCAAGATCAACCTTGTTGCAACCAGCGAGGATCGCAATTACAGCTACATCCCCGATTGTTCCGATCTTCCCATCAGCGAGGATGCGGATTATGTTTACATCTGCGAAAACGAGACGATTCACGGAACCACATACCAGACTCTTCCCAACACCAAGGGCAAGATTCTTGTTTCCGACCAGAGCTCAATGTTCCTTTCAAAGCCCTGCAATGTTTCCGATTACGGCGTTATCTACGGCGGCGTACAGAAGAACATCGGCCCGGCAGGCATGGTAATCGTAATCATGCGTGAAGACCTCATCCGTGAGGATCTGCCCCAGTTCGTTCCCACCTACATGAGCTATGCCACCCATGCGAACAACGGCTCAATGTACAACACCCCCAACTGCTGGAGCATTTACGTCTGCGGTCAGGTATTCAAGTACCTCAAGAGGATCGGCGGCCTTGAAGTCATGGCAAAGATGAACGAAGAAAAGGCAAAGATTCTTTACGACTTCCTCGATGAGTCCAAGATGTTCCGCGGCACGGTTGAAAAGGAATTCCGTTCCCTCATGAACGTTCCCTTTGTAACTGCTTCTAAAGAAACAGATGCGGAAGTTGTTGCCGCAACCAAGGCAGCGGGCTTTGACAACCTCAAGGGCCACAAGAGCGTCGGCGGTCTGCGTGCCTCCATTTATAACGCAATGCCCAAGGAAGGCGTTGTTGCTCTTGTTGATTTCCTCCGCAAATACGAGCAGGAGAATTACAAGGGCTGAGCCTGAGTCCGTTTGCTGTCACTAAAAATGCAGCCGACTGCTGCGGGCAGCGTTTCGCACCCTGCCCGCGACAGTTTTCACCCAATTGATAAATTATACATTATTAAGGAGATTATACTATGCGTATTCTTGCATCAGACGGTATGGAAAAGAATGCTGTTGCCGCACTGCGCGCACAGGGTCATGAAGTCGTTGAACAGTTCTATGAGCCGGCAGAGCTTGCAGAACAGGTAAAGAACTTTGATGTTCTCGTTGTTCGTTCCGCAACCAAAGTTCGCGTTCCCATCATTGATGCGGCATGCGAAACCGGCAAACTGAAGCTCATCATCCGCGGCGGCGTCGGCATCGACAATATCGACCACAAATATGCCGAAGAAAAGGGTATCAAGGTCATGAACACTCCCCGCGCTTCCAGCGATGCTGTTGCAGAGCTTGCAATGGCTCATATGCTCTCCTGCGCTCGCTTCATCAGCGTTGCGGGTCACACCATGCGCGAAGGTAAATGGGAAAAGAAGGCATACAAGGGCATTGAGATTCACGGCAAAACCCTCGGCATCGTCGGTTTCGGCAGAATCGGACAGGCTCTCGGCAGGATGGCTAAGGGCATGGGCATGAATGTTATCGCATTCGATATTTTCCATATTCCCGGTATTGAAGAGCAGACCGGCATCAACTATGTTGAAATGGACGAGCTGCTTGCAAAATCCGATTTCATCAGCGTTCATGCTCCCGCAGTTGACGGCGGCGCAATCATCAATGCTGCAAATATCGCAAAGATGAAGGACGGCGTTGTTATCATTAATACCAGCCGCGGCACCAATGTTGACGAAGCAGCTCTGCTTGATGCACTCAACAGTGGTAAGGTTTATGCAGCAGGTCTTGATGTTTGGGCAGAAGAACCCAGCAAGAACGAGGCTCTTTACAGCCATCCCCATGTCAGCTGCACTCCCCATATCGGTGCTTCCACCACCGAAGCCCAGAAGCGTATCGGTGCTGAAATCGTTGATATCATCGGCAAGTTCTTTGCATAACACAGAATTGCCGAATCGGCAAGTTCTTTGCGTAACTGCGTAACACAGAATTGCCGAATCGGCAAGTTCTTTGCGTAACTGCGTAACACGGAATTGCCGAATCGGCAGGTTCTTTGCTCAGCACAGGGCTGACGAATAATGATTTTTTCTTCGCAGTCGAGGGAGAGCTTCGAATTGCGACAGAACCTGAAATTGCCGCAGCAGCTTTGCGATTCCCGTTTCGGAATCGGCACGGCTGCTGCGGTTTTGCTGTACCGTGAACAAACAATAATTGAAGGGGGCTAACCCGAATATGAATGAAAACGATGAACTTAATCTGTTTGTTATCTACACAGCAAAACCCGGAATGCGGGAAGCGTTTCTGAACGATGTGAAATCGAGCGGGATCCTTCAGCGGACACTTGATGAAAAGGGCTGTCGGCGGTACGAGTATTTTGCCTCTGTTCAAAACCCCGACACATTGCTGCTTGCTGAAACATGGGAAAATGCGGAACTGCAAAAAATCCATATGACGCAGCCGCATATGACGGAATTGAAGGCGATTAAAGAAAGGTATATAGAGTCCACCGAAATCGGCAGGATGATTAAAAACTGACGGCCGAATCCGTGTTAGTGAACCCATGTTAACATGAAAGAACGGCGGGCGGCCGAAAAAACAGACAAAAACGAAAGAAGTGCAGACGGGCGAAATCGCTCTTCTGCACTTCGATTAAACATATTCGCTTTTTAAAATGAACGACAGCAAAGCCGATTCATTTTGAAAAAACGGTAAAGCAGGATGCAATTAATACTTGCGTTTCCTTGCAGCTTCAGCCTTCTTTTTGCGTTTTACGCTGGGCTTTTCGTAATGCTCACGCTTTCTTGCGTCAGCAAGGATACCTGAACGAGCACATTTACGCTTCCAACGTTTAATTGCGCTTTCCAAGGATTCATTTTCACCAACACGGATTTCCATTATCAGTTTCCCCCCTCTCTCTTGCGGGAAATGAATGATTCAACCCGACCGCGGCCGACTCGAATTACTGATACATTATACTCAATGTTCATCGTTTAGTCAACCTGAATAATGCAAATATATTGAAAAAACAGGAATATACTTATTTCGCCTTATGAGAAGCCGCTTTATCGCGCATTTGCAACGTGTCGGACGGCGGTTCGGTGCGGCAATTTTTTGCAGCGAAGTTGTGATATAATAAGTGAATACCGATTAAATTCGGATATGCGGCACGAAACTTACAAAACTGTAAGCACGGCTGAAAGCCTGTTGTAAGCATGCCATGCTATACTTTTGTTTGTTGAAAGGCGGATAACATCGGATGTTGTGCCTGCCTGCTTAAAAAGCATGAGTTAAATCGCAATGCATTACAGAGCCGGCAAAGATTGGTTTAAGCAGACACTGCTGCCGAGCGGAGTCGGCCGTTACACGGTCGGAAACTCAAGCAAAATCGAAAAAACGGAGAGGAATGAGCAAAATGAAAAAAGAGCTTTTCAAACTTGCGCTGCATGGGCTGAAGGGGAAAAAGCGCAGCAGCCTGCTTACGGTTATCATTCTGACAATTTCATTTGCCGCTGTGCTTGTTACGCTTTGCATAACGGGCAGCATTATAAAAACGAATGCGGAATACAGGCTGAACACCTACGGCGCATGGTACGGCGCAATACCGTACGGAATTGAGGGCGATGCGGAGTTTTTGAGCACGGTGAACGGCATCGGAGCGATCGGAGCGGCGACGGTGTACGGTCAGGCAGCATCAAAAAGCGGCGTCGCGGTCACATCCGTAGGTTCGGCGGACGGGAATTTGCTCAAAATCGGACGAATCGAATTGCAGGACGGAGAGTTCCCGCAGCATGACAGTGAAATAGCGTTGGAAGCTTCCGCTCTTTCGAAACTCGGAAAGAATTATACGATCGGACAGGAGATTGACTTCACAGTTCTTTTTGATGCCGAATCCGAAGAATCCGTTGAAGGGATAAAAATCCCGGTTGAATGCACCTTCACACTGTGCGGCGTTTTGCGCGAATACTCGAGCCTTTGGCAATTGAGCGAGAACAAGCTTTCAAAGCCTGTTTGCGGTGCGCTTATCACAAATACGGCGGGAGAAAATTTGCGTACCAAAGCAATTGAAACAGCTGCGCAGATGAATGAGCAGTCCACAGCGGTGGCGGCGCATGTTTCGGTCGCGGCAGCAAACCGTCAATTCTTTTTTGAAGTTGATGAAGCGGAACGCGGACAGGCAGCGGAGAGTATCAATGCATACATGCAAAAAACACGTCGCGGAACAAATGCGGACAAAGCTGTTTGCATAAACACCGCCGCATTTTCGGATAAAGGTGAAGCGAATTATCATTCGTTTTATATTTGCCTGATTCTTGCCGTGACCGTTATTGCAGTGGTCTGCATATACGCTGTTCAGCTCCGCAAGCAGGTCAGAGGGATCGCTCTTTTTCGAAGTATAGGCATAACAAAACGGCAGCTGAGACTGCTGCTGACGTTTGAAACGCTTATTCTGTGCCTGCCTGCGCTTGGAGCGGGAACACTGCTCGGAACCATTATAACAAAGCTGATTTTGAAGCTGTTTGTGTATGCAAAATCCGCACCGGTGCAGGTGGACGTTCCGCTGTCGCAGCTTGCAGTCACGGCACTGTGCTGGATTGCAGGGATATTTGCGGCGCGAATGACTGTTTTCCGCATCGCACTTTCAGAGCCGCTGACGGGCAGGATGCATACAGCCCGCCGACGTGCGCATGCGTTTGAAGTTTTCCGCCGCACTGCGGTCGTGCTGCTTGCCGCTGTATTCTGCGGTGCGGTTACATTCGGCATTCTGGAATCACTTTATCCGAGAGCCGATATGCATAAATGGCAAAATCAACCTGCATATGTTCTGAATGCGGAATCTTCCGAGGTTGCATTTATCAGGGATGGTCGAAATGCACAGCTTATTACTGCGGATATGCTGAAAACCTATCAGAGCATACCCGGCGTCACAAAGGCAGCTGCATTTAATTCGATGACGGTGGAGCTGACGTTCGACGGCGACAAAAACAGCAGCCTTTTCACCGCTTTGCGTGAATATGACCCTCAGTTTGAGGACGGTGCAGCCGTGTGCCTGTATGCCTTATCGGAGGAAAGCCTCGGCACATTGATTGACCCTTCCGCTGTTGATGCGGCGGCATGGCAGGCGTTTTCAAACGGAGAAGGCGTCATAATGTCCTTTCCTGTCGGAACGGACGGCGGAGTGTTTTTCAATCGTGAACACTTCGGCGCAGCCGATTTATCGGCGGGTGATGAAATTTCAGTCGGCTGCTACGGTTCAAAACTCATTCGGGAGGAAGATGCATACAGGTTAGGCGCTTACAGCAAGCTGCTCACAAAAAACGTAAGCATCGCTGCCGTGGCAGAATTCGATCACGAAAAAACCAATCTGATTCTCACAGGTGCTTATCAGCCGTACACAGTATTCTGTTCGGACGAATTCCTGAAAAACATCCTGACGGAATGCGAGCCGGGCAGCCTTTGCGGGAGCTTTGTTACCGGTGACAAAAACGCTGTTGAAGCCGAATACGGCTGTAACACTGCGAATGTATATACCGACCTTAATGCCGGCTATGTTTCAACGGACAGTGTGCTTGCTGAAATAACTGCCAAACAAAGCATTTCAATGAACAACAACCGTGAACAGTATGCAGCGTATATACAGGAGGATCTGCAAAAGCTCATATTGATTTACTCGGGATGCGGCTGCATCGCACTTGTCATGCTGCTGCTTATCGGAAACATTCTGACGCTTGAAGCGGAGGGGGAAGAGCGCGAATTCGGCATTCTGCGTGCGCTCGGAATGTCCAAACGTCAGCTTCGGCGGCAGCTGAATTGCCGTGCCGCGCTGCGCGGTGCAGCAGCAGTATTGTGCGGCTGGCTCGTGTATGCGGCATATATGTTTGCTTCTGCAATTTCGCGTTATAACCATCGGCAGGAAGTGAATGCAGATATGAATGTGCTTGATTTCGTGCAATCCGGTCTTTCGGGACTTGCACAGGGGGGAGCGAACGCGCTGACGGTTGTGCTCATTACGGTTAGCTGCGCAGCGGTACTCATCCTGCTCTCCCGTGCAGCAAAGCATCGACTGACGCGAAACGATCTTGCGGCAATGCTTCGCGGGCGCTGAACGGCCGTTTTGAACGAAAGATGAATCTTGGACGAAAATTTATTGTGAAATATAAGGAGAAAAATTATGTCAATTATTTTGCAGGCAGAAAAACTGTACAAAGAGTACAAAACATCATCCGGAGCGGTGAACGCATTGAACGGAGTCGATCTTTCGATTGAAAAGGGACTTTTCTATGCGATAATCGGAAGAAGCGGATCGGGAAAATCCACCCTGCTTCATGTTCTGAGCGGACTGGACAGGCCGACATCCGGAAAAGTGCTTATCGACGGCGTGGATATGTTCTCGTTCTCTGACGAAAAAATGGCAATCTTTCGCAGACGCAGCATGGGCTTTGTGTTTCAGCAGTTCAATCTGCTGGATGAGTACTCCGTGTTGAGCAACATTTGTATGCCGCTGAGGCTGGACGGCAGGAAGCCGGACGAAACATTTCTTGCAGAGGTTACAAAGATGCTCGGAATCGAAGAAAAGCTGAAAAAGTACCCTTATGAGCTTTCCGGCGGTGAGCAGCAGCGTGTTGCAATAGCGCGCTCGATTCTTGCAAAGCCGCATATCATTTTTGCGGATGAGCCGACGGGCAATTTGGACAAAAAAGCGGGGGAGGACACGCTTAACCTGCTGAGCAGCTGTGCGGCGCGTTTCGGACAGACTCTGATAATCGTTACCCATGATCTTGAGATCGCAAAAAAAGCGGACAGAATAATTAAAATTGAGGATGGAAAGATTGTCTCAAATCAGCTATAATAAACAATGAACCCCGAACGGGAATGCGGATGTTGAGATGTTGGTTAAATGACTGAAAACAGGCAGGAGGTGCAGTGCCGTGAACAAACATATACTTGTCACTGAAGACGATAAAAACGTTGCCGATGGGCTGCGGGAAATTCTTGAAAGCGACGGCTATACCGTTTCATGCGCGGACTGCGCCTCTGCCGCAATGCAGACAATGCGTGACGGCGGTGCGGATCTTGTTATTCTGGACGTACGCTTAGGGCAGGATGACGGTTACGAGCTTTGCCGCAGGATAAGAGAGTTTTCAAATGTGCCGATACTTTTTTTAACTGCATGCAGCAGCGAAATCGAGCTTGTGCGCGGGTTCCGCGCCGGCGGGGACGATTATGTTGCAAAGCCGTTCAGGATGCATGAACTTCTTGTCCGCATTGAAGCTCTGCTGCGCCGCACATCAAAAAAGAGCAGCGGAGTCCTGAGAACGGGAGAACTCAGCTACGACAGCGCAAGCTGCCGCATCAGGCGAAAAGGGAACGTGCTTGAGCTGACCGCAACCGAAACAAAGCTTGCTGCGGCATTGATAACGCATTCGAAACAGACCGTGTCCCGTGAGGAGCTTCTGTATCTGGTTTGGGATAAGGATTCGGCATTTGTGGATGCAAACACCTTAAGCGTGAATATCAGTCGGCTGCGCGACAAACTCGGAAAGGTTAACGGTAAGCCCTACATTGAAACCGTGCGCGGCATAGGTTACCGCTGGACATTGCCCGTTACGGAGCAATAAGAGTTTTTACGGAAGAAAACGAACGGAGAAAACGCAATGCAATGGCTGATTTGGCTTGTCGTCCTGCTTGCAGCGGCGCTCGGCGGTGAATTATTTCATATTTGCAGGCAAAGACGTGAGCTCGACAGGCTTTCAAAGTCGGTTGAGCATTTTTTGCTGTATCCGGAGGACGATATTGAAGAAACATTGAACGAAGGCACCGTTGCAAATCTTCAAAACGCATTTTCCGAGCTTACGGCGCAGTTTTCGCTCATGCGTGCCGCTTCCGCGCATCGTGAAGAAGAAATGACGCATTTTGTTGAAAACATTGCGCATCAAATCAAAAACGCTGCGACCGCATTGCAGATTCGACTGGATATTCTGCAAATGAAATTGAAGCTTCCGGATGAGGTGGAAGCTTTGAAGAAAAGTCAGCTTTGCATGAACCGCCTCACGGACGAGGTGGACAGGGTATTGAAATCAAGCCAGCTTGCATCCGGCAAAATAACGATGGTTCCGGAAAAAATCGATCTTTCAGAAGCAATCAAGGAATGCTGCGATGAACTGAGCCCTCTTGCCGAAGCCCGCAGCGTTGAACTGCTTTTTGAACCAAAGAATTCAATTTGCATTTCCGCGGATGCTTTTTGGCTGCCGCAGGCGATAAGCAACATAATTAAAAACGCCGTTGAGCATACCGCCCGCGGAACTGCCGTTAACGTCATAATCAAAGACTGCATACAGAACATTGAAGTTCGCATTGAGGATCACGGTGCGGGCATTCCGGAGGATGAACTTCCGCTCATGTTTGAACGATTTCATCGCGGAGCCGCCGCAAAAGCAGGCTACGGAATCGGCTTGTCAATGGCAAATGATATTGTCAGAGCGCACCACGGCAGCATCAGAGTCGTGAATATGCAGACAGGCGCGGCATTCACAATCACTTTGCCGGTGCTCGACGGCATAAAGCCGTATCTGGATGCGGAAGAGGAATAAATCCTGCGTTTTACCGCAATTTTTTGCAAAAAACATCCGCAGATACAAATTCGCATTTAAAGCCAACACACAGGACGTCAAGCTCACGGAGGCAGACAGGCATAACCGTTAATTCTTTGTCAAAATCAACAAATATATTGCAATTTCTGCTCAAATTACTGTATAATTGATAGCATGGAAAAACAAAGAAATAAAAAAGGGTCATTGCCCATCGGTGTGCGCATCATCGGCATTATCATTGCCGTGCTTGCTGCCGCATACGGTTTATATGCCGGAATGGGTAATTCCGCAGGAAATTTTGACGGCGAAATGCAGATATTCGCGCTTGACGTCGGTCAGGGCGACTCGTTCTTCATTATTTCGCCGAACGGCAAAACGATGCTGATTGATTCCGGCGAATCCTCAAACTCAAAGCAAATTGAGCAGTTTATCCGCGAAAAGGGTGTTCGGCAGCTTGATGTTGTTATCGGCTCGCACACCCATTCGGATCATGTCGGTTCAATGCCGTATCTGCTTGATGCCTTTGATGTCGGAAAATATGTAATGTCCGAAGCGGGACTTGAAACGAGGATTCAAAAACGAATCAACGCCGTGCTTGAAGAAAAAGACATTCCATGCAGTTATGTATGGGCGGGAGATGTTATTGATTGGGACAGCGACTGCAAGGTGACAGTTCTTTCACCCGTACCGGAATTTGATGAGTATTCAAAGACGGATTGGAATGAATGGAGCCTTATCATGCGCGTGGAATACGCAAATCACTCGATGATTTTCACCGGAGATGCAACCGTACGTTCCGAACAGGCTGCAATGCTGAACAATGAGAAATATTTGTTCGATGCCGATGTTTTGAAAGTGCCGCATCACGGTTCAACGACAAGCTCCTCTCTCGGTTTTTTGGAGGCTGTCAGCCCGGAATACGCAATAATTTCCGTCGGAAAAGGCAACAGCTACGGACATCCCGACTACGATACAATTCAAAAACTGAAGCAGGTTAATGCTGAGATTTACCGTACGGACGAGCTTGGCACAATAAACATTGTTTTCAGTGCGAATGATATAAAAATTACATACTGAAGCCTGAAAAAAATCTCGGGTAAATAAGGATTGGAGGAAAAAATGTATTGTCCTGATTGCAAAATTGAGGTTGAGTCCGGCGAGTACTGCCCGCTTTGCGGAAGAAAACTCGTGAGGGATTCACACAGCACGGGAACCGTTGTTGATGACAGCTTCAGCGGTGAAGCGGCTCAGGTTTCCGGAAAAAAACGCTGCAAATTCAATTTCAGCAAACCGCTTTGCGCTGTGTTTGCATTGCTGTTGATTTTGAGCCTTGCGATGCCGTGGTTTCATCTGAATGTGAAATATGTTTCGGCAAATGTTGTTGACGACAGGCTGACAATTCTTCAGCTTAAACCGCAGTTCTCATATTATTGCGGCATGGTGTCAAGACTTGCCGGAACTTTCGGCACGGATATGAATCAATATGCGGATTTGATCACGGCAGCGGAGGGTATTTTGCTTGCAGCTGAGAGCTATTTTATGCTCTGCGGAATTCATTTCCTGCTGTTCGGGATTATCGGTTTGTTTTCAAGGGGAAAACTGCGCTACTATTTTGCGCGTGTCGGCAGCACGATGTACATTGTCGGATTGCTGGTGTTGATAATTGCGGTGCTTATCGGCAACGCAAAACTCGGCGCTGCCGTTGCAGCGTTCGGTGCACAGAATGAGCTGCAAATCTCCGCCTCTGTCAAGCTTACTGCGCACCCGTACATTGCGCTTGCGGCTGCACTCGTTTTCAGAATCTTCGGAATTCGCCTGCTTCGTTATTTGAACGGCGTAAGCTGCCTGAATCGCGGAATAACGGATATTGCAAAGCGCGAGTTTTCATTGATTCACTGCGTGAAAAAAGTGCCGAAAACGTACTCAAAGCCCAAACATCGCGGAAGAACGAATTACACGTCCTACGGTGATGCGGAAAGCTTCAACGATGGAATCGTAGACTGATATTTGATTTTGAATAACTGCTCAAAAAAGCTTTGCACGCTTGCGTGCAGGGCTTTTTTTGAATACCCGATGAATATATGCATTGGGAAGAATACCGATATGCTCTGCGGGAAGAATAAACCCGACAGAAGGGATGCATGGAGGAATTGTCATGACGATGAATGAAAAAGAGCGGGGCATGAAATGCGGCAGAAAACATCGGAGCAGGAGAGTGATGCTTCCGATTCCGGCATTCATGCTTTTGTGCATGGTTTTTATTATGCTTGCGGGAACTGCGGCGGCGATAATGCCGTTCCCGTCATCGGAGCTGCTTCCGGTTGATGAGCTGCTGTCCGTGTTATATGCGGCAAATTCCTCGCATTCTGATGAAAGCTGCGAACAGCCGAACATCCCGGCTTCCGTGAGCGGAGAGTGCGGTGAAGAAGATTCAGCTCGCGTTGCGGAAGCATTGCAGAATTTTTTGAATACGGGCGAAACGGTCAATTTAGAAAAAATACTGCACCCTGCTCACCTGTCTGCACTGCGGGAAGGCTGCGGCAAGCTTGTTCCGACGTCGGGCGTATCAAAACTCGGTGAATCAATTCGTTCGCTGCTGCTGCACAGAATTGTCGTTAAGCTTTGCGGTGACGGAGCGGCCGACTTTTATCCCGAGCATGTGGAATGCACTGTGGTTTCGGTTGAAAAAACGGATGCAGAGGAAACGGAACGCATAATCGAAAGTGCACGGAGCAACGGTGCAGCGGATGCCTGCGGAGGAATGAATATACGACTGACAGTAAGCTTTTTGAAAGATGAAAAATTGCTCTGTTTCGAGGAATGCTCTTTGATTGCATTTGAATCGGACTACGGCTGCTGCCTTCTGCCGGAGAGTCTTATAAACGTGATTGCGTGATTTAAGGTAGATACATCAAACCCCCGAGAATTCCGTTGACGGATTTCTCGGGGGTTTTTGTTCGGATATCGCTTAGCTTATTCAGCTCTTTTCGAAATACCTATCAGGCAATGCCGAGGAACTGCTTTGCATAAGTGTCGATATACTTGTCGTTCATGCGAATCTTTGTGTTGTTCTTCCACTCAGTGAAACATTCGGAGTAGTGATCCTGTTCCGTTTTTTCGATGTAGAACTTCTTGGCGTTCCTGTAAGCTGCATCATCGTTCTCAGCTTTGATAACGGTATCGCCTGCATCAAGCCTTTCGTTGATGAAGATGAAGTGTACGCCGCCGCCGGAAGTCTTTGTGGTGACTTCTGCGATCTTCTGACCGTCGGTGGTGGTGTATATCTTGATGCCGTACTTCTTGACGGGGTCGGTCTCGTCGTCGGCGGGTTTATCGGTGGTGGGAGCATCGGTTGCGGGTGCATCCGTTGCGGGAGCATCGGTGGAAGCAACATCGGTGGTTGCGGGAGCGTCCGTTGAAGGAGCGTCGGTGGAAGCAACATCGGTGGTTGCGGGAGCATCGGTTGCAGGAACATCTGTTGCGGGAACATCCGTTGCGGGAGCATCCGTGGTCTTGGGAGCATCGGTTGCATCGGGTGCGGGGGATGCGGACTCAGCGGGAATCTTCCAATCATCGCCGTAGAAAAGCAGGCAGGCTGCTGCACCGAAACCGTCAAAGTATTTGCTGAGAAGGTTTTCGTTCATGATGTAGCCGTGCTCTTTGTAGCCGCCGGGGGAATCGGGATCGGCAGTGGGCTCGGGAGTTGCATCGGGGTTGGGAGTTGCCGAGGGGTCGGGAGTTGCGGACACGAATACGGTGTCGCTCTGGTAATCGCCGTTGGTGACATACTTGTCAACAAACTCGTCGAGGGAGATGCCGCTCTCAAGCGCTTTGCGGATTTCATCAAGCTTTTTGTTCTGTTCATCGGTGAAAACGCCTTCAACGGTATCGCTGACCTTGTCAGAGTTGTCATACTGAACGAGAAGGTGCTTGACGGTGAACATATCGTTGGGAGTGTAGAGGGGGATCATGCCGGAACCGCTGATGTAGGAGTTGTAAGCGGTCATGAACGCAGAAACGTCCTTGCCATAGCTATCCCTCTGGGAGAGAGTGTTCTCGCTGATGTATTTTTCAAAAGCGGATGCATCGAATTGAACTTCGGAATAGATTTTTTCCTGAAGCATTTCCATCATCATGGATTCAAGCTCGGACTGCTTGAGGGACTTCATGTATGCTTTGTAGGAAGTGCCCTGCTTTTTAAGCGCCGCTTTGAACTGATCAAGCTTGTTTTCGCGGATGGCAGCCTCGTCGGTGATGCTTGCATCGACTTTGTAGCTTGCAATTGCCTGATCAAGCTTAGCATCAACGTTCTTCTGAAGCTCGTCCTGGCTGATTTCTTTGTCAAGGCCGAGTTCATAGCACTTGTTAAGAGTCACGCCGTAGGTGATGAGCTGGTTTTTAATAAAACCGTTGAAATCATCCATGCTCTTTGCGTAATAACTGTACTGCTGATAAATCTGCTGGTACTGTGAAAGTTTAATTTTCACCTTGCCGATTTTGCCGATGGTGGGGTTGTTGTCGGTTGCGGAGCAGGCGCAGACACCGAGCAGCATTGCAGCCGCCATAAGCAGTGCAATAAGTTTTACAAATACTTTCTTGTTCATCATTAGTCTCCTTCCGGTTAGTTCGTTGGTCGAATCGAAACTTCAATACATTTTAATAGCAATTCAGGTTTTTGTCAATAGCGGTTGGCAATTATTTTCAGCGGTTCGGCACGGGAAGAGTCGAGCTGCCGGTGCCGTAATGCAGCTCGCCCTGCACAGCAACGTATTTGTCAGTGTAGAGCTTTTCAACATCGCCTGCCGGCTGACCGTCCGCACCGATAGGCTGCCTGTAAACTTCAACGACGTAGCCGTAACGGGGCGAAATGACCATTTTCGAATATCCTGTCGGCCAAAGCGGTTCGGCAATGCGTTTGGGTTCGGGAGGGTCGAGCTTTTCTATGGTATCCGACCAGATTTTGTAATGCGTGCCGTCATCGGGCTGCGTGCCGTAAACAAAGGTGTAAACTGTTTTTGTCCGCATGTCCGCATAGGCAAAAAGGAACATGGGAGATTCCGCTGCATTGCTCCACACAAGGTCGGGTCCGTAATACGAAACGGTTGCGTCAAGCCCCATTGCAACATAGCTTCCGGGGATTGAGTGATGGGAGCGGCTGACGATGCGAATATCGGGGCCGATAAGCAGCAATGAGTTGTACAGTGTTGAGCTTACCTGACAGATTCCGCCGCCGGGAGTGTCGATATATTCTTTGCCGCCGGAAATCCCGTGCGCGGGAAGCCAGCCGAGTTCTTCTGTGCGCGGCCCAAGAAGCTCGTTGTAGCTGAGCTCTTCGCCCGGTTCGAGAATAACGCAGTTAAGCAGCCCGGCCGCTTTTTGAACGTTGCGGGAACGGGACTCGTTGCTTGTTGTAAATTCGGTTGAGAAACGGGAGAGTTCACGCATTGAGTCAATGAGCGTGTTCACATCGCCTTTGGGTTCAACTTCTTCGAGAAGGAGTGAAAGAGACGCGTTATAATTCCCGGAATTGAACGCTTCGGAAATCTGCTTCAGCATATCTTCGCGGTTAAGACAGAAGCCGTTGCTGCCGGTATGAAAAAGGATCTCTCCGACAACTGTTCCGTCGGGAGCTTTGACCGTTTGAGTTTTGCAAACGGTTGAAATATCGCCGCCCGTGCCGTAACCCGGTTTGCCGCCGCCGACACGGTTCAAAAGCGTCACATAGGGCTCAATAGGGGGTTGATCCAGCTGAGCAGCTGCTTCGGATACGATTGCGGCAACGCTCTCCTCGTCCATCCGAAGGGTGTAGCTGCCGACTTCAAAACCATTTTCGGCAATTTCAACGCGCTTCAGATAATTCTGATAAGGGTCGGAATCGCTTCTGCCGAGTTTGAACGCGGAGCTGAGCAGCTCGTTGATGTTTGTCGTAATGCGAAAATCCGATGCGGTTAGAACAATGGTAACATTGTCCACCGTTACGGAAATGTTGATTTTCGAAAACTCCGCACTCAGCGCATCAAGCATTGCATTGCGTGCGTTTTCGTAATCCATTCCGCCGACGGGAACACCGGAAATTGTGACGCCGGGAATAATACGGTTGTCCTCAATATATTGGTATGACGTGCCGCTGCTTTTCCCGGAAACGAGCGTGGTTCCGTCCGCCTGAGCGGTGGTTTTGAGCCAGTTGTTTTCTCTGTAGGTGCGTACGGCGCGTTCATGATCCGCTTTAAGTGAAAAATGAACGATAACAAGGGAAACGAGCGCAAAAACGAACACCGCCAGCGCACAGACGAGAACACCGAAAGGTGAACGGAAATCTATACCCAAAACACCCTTCCGATTGCGGAAAAGGGTTTGGGACACTGTGGAACGATTATTGTTGTCCAAGGAGCAGCCTCCGTGAAAATTTAATCCTCAATGTGTTTTTTTGCCGATTGCGCTTGATTGAAGAGCAGCGTATCGGAAAAAAGCACATTATTCAACATCTATCATTATAGCCAAATTTGTGCCGAACTTCAACATTCGGGAATGATATAATTTTGCTGACGCATCGATTGGCAATTGAAACGGAGGCGGAAGATGTTCGGGACGAATACGATGAACAGGGAGCCGGAATATCAAATCGACAGGAAAATTAAAATATATAATAATTTTTAAAAAAAGGGGTTGCAATTGTCCGCGGAGTGAGTTATAATACAACACGTTCCGCAGGGAAGCAACGCTGGTGTAGCTCAGTAGGTAGAGCACGTCATTGGTAATGACGAGGTAGTCAGTT